>Ga0068855_100007465_pt1 | contig 13242 bp, 10 predicted proteins | sample KBSCornC52_FD_66592 | JGI IMG/M metagenome (GOLD analysis project Ga0068855, IMG submission 66592) | Corn rhizosphere microbial communities from Kellogg Biological Station, Michigan, USA - KBS Corn C5-2 | ecosystem: Host-associated > Plants > Roots > Rhizosphere > Soil ... | reverse complement strand
AGAAAGCGCTTGGGCGACCGTCGCTCCGGCTGAGGTCACGCAGGCGGCGGATTGCACCACCCACCTCTCGAGCGGGAGCTGCAACAGGTACTCCGCGCGGTGCTGCGGGTCCGTGCTGACCGCGTCGGTCCAGGGATCGCGGAAATCTGCAATGTGAGGAATGCGCAGCCGCCTGGCTGTCATCGCGCCCGCGAGCAGCACGGTTTTGGGCGGTGCCGACGACACGACCGCCCGAGCGCCGTACTTTCGTCCGGCCGTGATCGCTGCCCGGGATGCGCGCCACGCCCATTTCTTGTAGGCATCCACGAAAAAGACCGCCCGGAAAAAAATCTGGCGGGCGAACGCGCTCGACTGCGACAGGATTCCGGCGGGACGGGTGGCGGCATCCGTCTTTGGGCCCGGCTGCCGTGCCGCCGCGGATGCCGGCGCAGCGCCTCGCTTCAGCGAGACCAGGGAGTCGAGCAGGAGCCGGCGGGGCTGCTTGACCGGGATCGCGATGATTCCGGGCAGGATCTCAGCGCCGGCGCGGACCTCCTGCTGCCCGAACGCGCTCACTACGATCACCCGCAGGCCGCGCGCGGCAAGATGTCGCGCCAGTGCCGTGGTGCGGCGGCCCCCGATTTCGTTCGTCGGGTAGAAATGGTAGGAAATGAGTAGAACCGTGTGGACGCTCAAGCGCGCTCGCGGGGAGACCACCCTGAAACGTTCGGATTATAGTGCAAAATACCCGCCGCCCGACTCTTGGCCAATCCTCGGCCAATCCTCGGGCGGAGCTGCCATGACGTTCTCATCACCATCGGACTACGGGCGGGAGATCTCCGATTAGCCTCAATCGATCCGTGATGACCGGCCTGAGGTGGGTCACCGCCTCGAGGGCGATCGCGCAGCTCCTGACCTGGGCCAGCACCTTCGTGGTCATCCGGCTGCTCTCGCCGACCGAATTCGGCCTGGCCTCGCTCGCGGGATTGTTCGCGAGCTTCCTGCTCATGTTGAACGAGCTCGGATTCAGTGTGGCGCTCGTGCAGCGGCAGACCCGCGATCCCGAGACGCTGACGCACGTATTCGGGGCGCTGTTGGTCATCGGCGTGTTGCTGATGCTCGGGCTGATGGCGGCAGCACCCGTGCTCGGTGCCCTGGTCAAGGAGCCCAGAGTCGTTCCGCTGTTGCGGTTCATCTCGCTTCAGTTCGTCGCCATGGCTTTCGGCGTGATCCCACAGGCCCGGCTTTCCATGGATATGAGATTCAAGGAGATCAGCATAACTTCGGTGAGTGCTTCGCTCGCCGGGGCAGCCATGACCTTGGTCTCGGCGTTGAAGGGAGCGGGCGCGTGGAGCCTCATCATCGGAATCGTCGGCATGAGCTTCGTGCGCTCGATCATGCTCAACGTCTATTCGCCATGGATCGTGATCCCGAAGCTCAAGCTCACGAAAATCCGCGATTTCGCCGGATTTTCCGGGCTCGTGGTACTCGAGCGGACCCTCTGGTACTGGTACATGCAGATCGACAGCCTCGTGGTCGCGCGCGTGCTCGGCGCCGGCGAGCTCGGCATATATTCCGTGGCCCGGCAGTTGACGAACATACCGCTCGAGCGGGCGATGGTGATCGTCAATTCCGTCACCCTGCCCGCCTATTCGCTCGTCAAGCATGACCTCGAGCAGGTCGGGCGCGGGTACCTCAAGGTGTTGAGAGTGGGTGCGGGCTATGCATTCCCGGTGTTTTGGGGGCTCGCGGCCGTCAGCGAGCCGACCGTCAGGCTACTCATCGGGGCGAAATGGATCGCCGCAGTGCCAGTCATCCAGATTCTCTGCATCTCCATGCCGCTGCGCATGCTGAACTCGTTCACCTCGGCCGCAGCGCAGGCGGTAGCGCGCCAGGACGTCAACATCAAGTCCCTCCTGATCGCCATCGTGGTCATTCCCGCGGGTGTCGCGATAGGGAGTCGTTGGGGAATGCGTGGCGTGGCGGCAGCCTGGGCGGTGGGCTTCCCGGTCGTTTATTTCTTCAACGTCCTGTTTCTGCGGGAGGCTCTGACGCTGCAGTTACGCAGGATGATCGACACCGTGCGGCCTGCAGGCATCGCAGCCGGTATCATGCTCCTGATCCTCGAGCTCATGAGTCGCGCCTTCCTCGACTCGCTGCCACCGGCCGTCCATCTGGCGATCGCAGTGCCGACAGGAGCGCTGCTCTTCGCAACGGCCTTGTGGTTCGTCTCGAGATCGTGCGCCCGCGAGCTGCTCGATTTCGCTCGTGCCGTTATCTCCCGCGATGCTCCGGAAGGGCTGAAAGCGTGATTTGCGTCACACGAACCCCATTGACTCAACTGCCAGCGGGGTCTTTTGTCTGGCGCGATTCTGCGACAATTGAAACGGCTCTTATGTCTCGCTAGATTGCAACTCACGCAACGAGCACACGCGACTCGCCCCGGGTTCGCGTTGCAATCCGGGAGGTCTTTATGAGCAAGCACGACAGCAAAATGGCCGATAAGGCTTACGCAACGACTCGACGCGGACTGCTGAAAGCGGGAGGTTTGCTGATACCCGCAGCAGCCCTGGCGCCCGGCATATTCCTGCGAACGGCACGCGCAGCGGGCGTGGGGTTCGACTACTACATTTCGCCAACCGGCTCGGATTCGAATCCGGGCACGCTCGCGCAACCGTGGGCGATCACGGCCATCAATACGAAGCAGTCGGCCTATGCGGGCAAGCGCCTCGGGCTCCTCCCCGGAACATATCGGGTGAGCTCCCTGATGGGCACCAACGAGAATGCCGCCGCACTCACCATCGCGGGCGGCTCGGGATCTTCGAATCAGACCTACATCGGCTCGGCGGATGCCCTCGGCATCTACGCTCGCGGAACCGCGACGCTGCAGGCCAACGACAACGGTCTCTACGGCGGCGGCAACGGCAACGAAAGCCCCATCATGGCCGCAAGGGCGGGCGCGAACTATTGGACGGTCGACGGCCTGAGGTTCACCGGTTTCTCCATGTGGGCGTTCCACGTCGGCAATTCGCCGAGCGGCGGTGCGTGCATCACCGGATGGACCATACAGAACTGCGAATTCACCGGCGGCAACGACCTCAGCAACACGGCCTCCAACGGAGTCAACTGCGGAGTCATAATCGTCTATGCCTCGATCAACGGGCTCGTGACCAACAACTGGTTTCACGACAACGTCGGCTCTGCCGATACCCAGCATTGGTCGTGCGTGTACCAGTGGGGCCTCGGCAACACCCCGACCGCGGGCAACGTGTATACGTATAACACGATCGTCAAGAGCGGCAACCTTCACGGCAAAGAGGCGTCTCAATACAACACCGAGATCGCCTATAACTATATCGACATGACGGGAACGCTCTCGACGAGCGAATACTGCGGCGCGGCGATCATGGGCTTCATGGCGGATGGCGGCAGCGCCGGCGGCACGGCCACGAAGTGGCATCACAACGTCATATGCGCCAACGGCATGGCGCTCGACTTCAACAACGACAACCCGACTCACTCGTACACCGATTCCCCACTCTATATATACAACAACACGATAGTCATGGTCGGTCAGAAGACGAACGGCTTCGTGTGCGGAGGCTACGACGGCAGCGGCACCGGGCATCAGGTCTCGGCGTACAACAATCTGTACTACGACAACGGGCAGGGTGCCAACGAGTACGGATATTGGCTCACGAACACGGATGCGTTCAGGCTTTGCGATTACAACATCTACGGAACCTGGAACACCTTCTCCACCGTGGCGCCGGGAGCGAACACCTCGGCCGGAATGACCTCGCGTAATTCCCTGTCGGCGTGGTCATCGGCGATCGGCGGGCTCGAGGCGCACTCCTCGACGAGCTCCGCGAGCCCGTTCGCGAGCGCCGGCCTCGATGCCTTGAAGTACCAGGTCACGAGCAGCTCTTTGGCCTATGACGCCGGCCGGGTGGGCGGGACCGTGAGCGGGGCCATCTGTCACGTCGGTGCGTGGGACGGCACGGTGACGCAGATCGGCTGCAATTTTGCGAACGGCGCCGTGGCTGTGTTGCCGGATGCGCCGGCTCTCAGCGTGAGCTGACGGGCTCTCCCCCGGCGCTCAGCAGGACTGCAGCGAGCCCGGAAGCACGGATTCGTAAATCCCCAACAGGCACGACGCATAGCGTGCGGGCGTGTACTCGGCAACGACCGCGGCTGCGGCGGCGCTCAGGGAGGTGCGCAGTTGCGGCTCGTTTGCCAGCATCAGGATGGCATCCCTCAAGGCGGACGGTTTGCGGCTCGGCACGAGGAGACCGGTCTCACCGTGCACCAGGACTTCCGGGATGCCGCCGACGGCGCTCGCAACGATGGGGCGTCGGGCAGACATCGCCTCGAAGAGGACCAACGGGGAACCCTCGCTGTGGGAGGGGAGGGTGAAGATGTCGGCTGCATTCAGCAGCGGCCACGGGTCGCGCACGTGCCCCGTAAAGATGACCTTTGCGGCGATCGGCCGCGCCAGGTCCTCCAATCGCGATCGTTCCGGTCCATCTCCCACGAGAACGAGACGCAACGGCCGGGTCATATCCGGGGAGAGCGCCTGGCGAAACGCGTCCAGGAGGTCTGCGTGGCCTTTCTCGCGGGAGAGTCTCCCGATTGCAATGACCACACACTCGTTGGCGTCTATGCCGAGATCGCCTCGAGCCGCGGCGATACTCGATGCGGACGGTGCCGGCCGTGGCGCGCTGAAGTTGGTAACGACACTCAGATTGCGCGGCTCGACGCCGGAGCGGGTCAGCTCGCGTGCGAAGGGCTGACAGACCGTGACGACATGGTCCGCCGCGCGCAGCGTGATGCGATCCAGTTGCTGATAGAGCCGGACCGACCAACTCGTTCGCGTATAGCCGTGGTGAAACGCCAGCCATTTGAAGCGGCGCAGCTCAGGGCGCCTCCTGCGAAGCAGGTACAGCAGGAAGTGACTCTTGAAGTTGTGCGTTTCCACGATGTCCGGGTCGACATCCGCGATGGCCTCGTGAAGCTCGGCCAGCACGCGAGTGTCGAACCGGCCCCGTTCCACGATGGCCTGAAAGCTCATTCCCGCGGCCTCGGCGGCGAGGCGTAGGGGGTCCGCATCGAGATTCTTCGCCGGACGGCCCCGACGAGTGCACATGAGGACATGCCGGACTGCCCGGTGTCCTTGAAAGCCGCCGCGCACGAGCGATGAAAAAGTGAGCAGGGGCTTGACCGGTCCGGTCGCCGTCTCCGCTTCCACTATCGATACGAGCCGCAGCTCGCTCGCGCGGTGCTCTCGAGTCTCGACGGGACTCTCGGTTGGCATCTTCGGCGCGTTTGCTCAGGCCAGGAAATATCCGGGTATGGTAGCATCGGATCGGCCTAACGAAGCCTCAGGCGATGCTGTGGAGCGGCTCGGTGCGCTTAGCAGTCACCGCGTCCACGATCGACGGATGCCTCGATGTGACGTGGCGCTTTCGGGGGTGATTGACCAGTGCACTATCGCTCAACGCGGGGGCGCAAGGAGCCCGGCTCGCCGGCTAAGAATGGAACAGGCGGCCGTGCCCCATCGGCGAAGAATCAGGCAAGCGGCTCGGGCAAGCCCGACGATGCCCCCGGAATCGTGGAGTACGGATTCTGGGCCTTCGTGTTCATCGGCGTTGGCCGGATAAACCAGCTCATCCCGGGGTTGGGGGCCGTGCCCCTCGCGAAAGTCGTCATGCTGGTCACCGTGCTGGCGCTGGTGGGCGGCCGAAGACCACCCATGCCGCCCGTCAATGCTGACGCGCGCGCCATTGCCATGTCGGCGATCGGCTTGGCGGTGATTGCGGTGGTCCTGACTCCATTTTCGTTCTGGCGGGGGGCCAGCCTGAACTTCACGGTGATACAACTGCCGGTCATCGCCGCAGGCTCCGTGCTCGCCTATTTCATGTGCAGCAGCTGGAAACGCCTCCGCGGCACGTTTCTGGTGCTCGTCCTGTGTGCCCTGACCCTCGCGCGAGGTGCCGTATCGGGTTACACCGGAGGGCGGGCCGGCGACTCCGGGACGATGTATGACCCCAACGACCTCGCCTACCTGCTCGTCACGCTCACGCCACTCGCCATGGCTTTCCTCCTCGCGGCCAAGGCTACCGTGCCGCGGTTGCTTTTCGGCGTCACCCTTGCAACGCTGATCGGCGCGACACTGCTGACTCAATCTCGCGGCGGCCTTCTGGGCCTGCTGACCATCGTCGCGCTGATGACGTTCGTGCCGATGAAGGTCACGGTGTCCAAGGGGGGCAAGCAGGCCGGCAGAACGTTGGGCGCGAAGGTGGGGATTCTGATAGTCGTCATCGGCGTGGGATTGGCCACATGGTCGCATTTGCCCCCGAGCGCTCAGCAGCGGTTCGCGACCCTGCTGAATATCGGGAATGACTACAATCTGGATCCGAACGACAGGAACGGGCGCGGCGAGATCTGGCGCCGGGGACTCACGGCGGCCGCCCAGCGTCCGCTCGGCTACGGTCCGCAGAGCTACATGATGGTCGACGTGAGCCTGGGCGGCAAGTTCAACGTTGCACACAACAGCTACCTTCAATCGCTCGTCGAGCTTGGAGTTTTGGGCCTCCTCCTGTTCGTACGGTTGTATTTTCTGTCGTTCCGCGGCTTGCAGCGCGCGCGCGCCGCTCTGATATCCAGCGGCGACATCACGCCGGAAAAGGCGGAGCAGGCGCTCTTTGCCCGAGCGCTGCAATTCGCGCTGGCCGGCAACATGGTCTGTGTGTTCTTCCTGACCGAGATATACATGCAGCTGCTGTGGGTCACGTTCGGCGTATGCATGGCACTGCTCACTCTCGCTTCGCCGGGAACGGCGAAGCCCGCTGCGAACAAGCGGTTCGGCATGAAATCGCGGCGATCCGTCGGCAAAGTCGGGACGCGGCGCCCCGGGGGAGACCAACAATGAAACTCAAGACCAATGTCAGGCTCGCACTTCAGCACTGGAGCATCCGGCAGGCCTTGAAGCCTTTGAAGCGCAGTGGCGCGATGACGCGGGAGGAAATGACGACATTTCGCCATGCCTTTTCCAACGAGGGATTCTCGGCGGATGTCGATTACCTGCTCGCAGTTCTGGAAAAGCTGACGGCGGGACCGGTTCTCGAATGTGGCACGGGTGCGACCACGCTGATCGCCGAATGCGCCGGCGCCAAGGGCGGATTTCGCACCCACAGCCTGGAGCAGGATCCGGAGTGGTCGGCGCACGTCCGCCGATTCCTCGACCGAACGAGCGCAGTGCAGGTGATCGATGCCCGTCTCGAGGACCGCGGCGATCACTTCTGGTACGAGGCACCGACGGATCTGCCGCGGCACTTCTCACTCGTGATCTGCGACGGACCTGCGATTTATGGCCATCCCGAGCCGTACCTGTCCGGATGGCGATACGGAGTGCTGCCCTGGCTCAGGAATACCGGCCGAACGTACGATGTCCTTCTGCTGGATGACACCGACGAGCCGCGCGGGCAGCCCCTCCTCGCCCGCTGGCAGAAGGAATTCGGCATCTCGGCCGAAGTCGTCAAAGCCGCGGACGACTCCTCCTACGCCATCGTGCGGCCCGCTCCGGCGGGCGCCTGACCGGGGCGCACGGGCGCGGCGAGCCTGGCGACCGTCAGCCAGCAGACGTGCCTGAGGAAGGGCAGGGTCTTGAGCAGAGCCCGATCGATGGCCTCGAAGACCGGCAGGAGCTTCCTGGACAGGCGGGCCGTGCCGGGGATGATGCCGATCGCCGCGCAACACACGGTGGTGAGGCCGTAGTAGCGGATATCGGCGGAGCCGAAGTATTTCCGCATCAGAGCGAAGTCCCGGGAGCGCAGCGGATGCTCATCGGGCGTCCGCATACTCGGAGTCAGCAGGCGAAACAGGGCTGCAACCGGGTGAAATGCCAGAGGCTCGAAGAGTACGACGAAACCGTCATCCTTCAGGCCCCGTGCCCAGGAGCGCAGCGCCCGCTCGGTATCGAGATGGTGCAGCACCCCGGAGCAGGAGATGGCATCGATGCTTGCATCAGGATACTCCAGCGCCTCGGCATCCATCACGCGTGCGGATGCGTATTCGGCCAGCCCGTACTTCTCGATGGCGGAGCGAAGCTTCTCGATCGAGACGGGAGAGATGTCTATCCCCTCGACACGGACTCCGTCGCGCGCCAGCGGAATCACGCCGCCGTCGCTGCTGCCGACGACGACGACGCGGCGGCCGGCCAGGCCGCTCAGCAGCTCTTCATAGTCCGCGAGCGCCGCGGCATTGATGAAGTAGAAGCGGTCGCGGAATTCCTCCTCGCCCTGGTTCGCCCTGAGCATCCGCTCATCCTGAAACCGGGCTTCCGAGCGCAGGCGAGTGTCGGTCGAGTCAGCCATGTTGAGTTGCCATGTCGGGCGGGATTCCGGCTCGGGGACTAATCGAGCGACCATTCGACCTTGTGGGGCAGGAAGCCGAACTTTTTCTTGAATCTTCGCAGCGTCGTGCTCGCGCCGAAATACTTGTCGTACATGCAGTACTTCGCCTGCGGATGATGGGCAATGGCATAGCCGACGGTCTCCGTCAATAGCAGGGGAACGATTCCGTCCGCCTGATAGGCGTCGTGCCCGAATATGTCGTTCAGCGAGAAGAGCTCTCCGGCGACGAAGCACGAGCAGTAGGCTCGCAGCTCGTCGTCTTTCTTGACGCCCAGGTGAATGTAGTCGTGGAAGGAGGTCCGGGACGGAGGATCGGAGATCTCCGGCAGCTCACCGGTCAGGAGGTCTGCCGGCATCGGACCCTGCCGGGCAGGCGCCGAGCGGATGATGGCCTCGATCTGTGACCGGTAGTGGTTGAAATCGATGCGTGAAACCGTGTAGCCCAGGCGCAGGGCCTTCTTGATGTTCCGGCGGGCGGAGGCCTCGATCAGGCCGAGATAGTCTTCGCGCTTCTGTGGCAGCGCGAAGAGCGCCACTCCGTACTGCAGGTTTCGGATCAGCGGAAATCGCCGATGCCGCCGCCTGGCGTCGCGGTAGAACGAGTGCACCACCTTCTCGTAGAAGGGATCGTTGTCCGCGGTGCGCGCCGCCATCAGCGAGATCGTGACCTTTGGCAGTTTGCTGACCGCCCTGAGGTCTCGGAAGGAATCCGCGAAACCGCTCACGCGTGGCTCCCGCGCTGCATTGGGCAAATGAGGTCTACGGCCATGAGTCAACCGAGTGTATGCGCATTGGCGGCCGGTACTGCACCGAGCCCCAGGACGTCCTGGTATTGACGGACGATTTCGCGATAGTCATATCGCGATTGAATGTAATGTTTTGCCCGCAGCCCAAATTGTACACGCTTTTCCCGTTGCTCCACCGCATCGAGGAGCGCCGATTCGAGGCCCGGTCCATCGCCGCTGCGAGTGAGCCAGCCGCGATCATCGAGGAGCTCCGGGATCCCGCCGACGGCCGTACAGATGGCCGGCAGTCCCATGCACATCGCTTCCACCAGGGCGCGCGGGGTGCCCTCGGATCTCGAGTTCATGACGAAAGCGTCCGCGGCGGCGAGATAGGGGCGCGTGTCCGATTGCTGGCCGGCGAGGACCACCCGATCTTTCAGCGGATGTGCGTCGAGCAGTCCGCGGCAGATCGACATTTCCGAGCCATCGCCCACGACTACGAGTCTCGCGGGCCCGGCGAACCGGGGCGAGGTTTGGAGGAATGCCCGTATGAGTCCCGGCACGTCCTTGACGGGCTCCACGCGCCCGACGAAGACGAAAACAAATTCCGGGCCGATGCCGAGCGCTGCCCGGCGCTCATCGCGATCGCTTCTCTGCCAGCGTTGCGTGTCGACGCCATTCGGGATGACGGCGACCCGCTCCGGAGGAATTCCGATATCCGCCCGCAGGTATTCCCTGAGTCCCGGATGAATGACCGTAATCCGATGCGCCAGGCGCCAATTCAGGCGTAGGCGCAACCTGCCTGCGGCGCTGTCGCGCAACTGGGCATCCGAGTGCTCCGTCACGACGATGCGCGGCACACCGGCGAGGCGCGCCGGCAGCCCCAGCTTGTTCAGCGCCAGAAAATGCTGCAGGTGAATGGCATCGAGCTCGAGCTCGCGCAGACGATCTGCGAGCCGGAGGCTGAGGCCATTTCGTCCCAGAGCGTTGCGGACGGGGAGGCCCAGGTCGACCACGGGTATTTCGTAGCGGGCGCATTGCTCGCGCAAAGGGCCATCCATTCCATCCAGCGCGGTGCACAGCACCTGCGCGCCGGCCCGTGCGAGCTGCTGCGCCAGCTCGAGTCCCACGACCTCGGAGCCGCCCACTCGGAACGAGAAGAGCACCTCGAGCACCCTGTGCCGCCGGGGCGAGGGCAACATGGCGCTTTCCGCCGACGGAGAATGCGAATCTTTGGCGGCCGCAGTCATGCCTGCTCTGCGGTCACGATGCGGCGGCGCAGGATCCGGGGGGAAACCAACATTGCCCTGGCGCCTCGGGCAAGCTCGCGAACGCCCGCGATCTCGGCTTCGAAGGCGATGTCGGAGACGTGGTCGCTGTCGAGATAGCGCTTCAGCAGCATCGCGTTGGAACCCGGACCGTTGAGGCCCGGATCGCAAGTCGTTGCGGAAACGATCCCGAGCCGGCGCAGCCACTCGGGCTGCTGTGCCGTGTATTCCCCGCTCGGGAAGCAGAAATGACGTTTCTCCTTGCCGAGAACGGTGCGCAGCGCCGCCCGATTGCGCTCGACCTCGCTCGCCGTGGACTCGAAGTCCCGGTCCGGCAACCGGTGGGAATGGGTATGCAGCTCGATGTCGAATCCACGGGCATCGAGCTCGAGCAGCTCCTTGCCGGTCATCAGGCGGAAGCGCTCGTCTCGCAGCACCTCGGCGAGGTCCATCCCGAGTGCCGCGGCGATGGGCCCCAGGCGCTGCTGACGGTCGGCGAGCGCCGGGAACGCCTTCTCTGCGGCGGTGATGAGCGTCACCGCAAGAGCGTCCGGGTCCTTGCGCAGGTCGTAAGCTCCATCCAACAGCGGATGGAGTCCTTCGAGCTTCAGCTCCGTGCGGGCGGAGCGGCATATCATGTAGTGGAGCGCCACGTTGAAGACCTCGGTCCCTGCATCGAGGTGCTCCGTGGTGACGTAGATGCAGGCCGGAAATCCGTATTTCTCCAGAACGGGGGCGCCTATCGTGAGGTTCGAGGTCCAGCCGTCATCGAGCGTGATCACTGTCTCGCCATGGCGGATCTCACGGGCTGCCAGTCTTCGTACCGCCTCATCGAGCGGGATGACCGGAATCCCGCGCCGCTGCAACACCTGCATGCGCCGCTCGAACGTCCCGGACCGCATGAACATGTGGGGCGTGACTTCGTGCTCGTCGCCGGTGGAGAACCCGTGATAGCAGAGGATACGCAGCCGTCGGCGGGTGAGGAACTGAGCTACCCTGAATCCGCCGGCCGCCCGCAGAGCATACAACGCGATGTCTCGCAGGGAGGCCATGGGCTCAGTGCGCCGGAGCAACCTGGCGGGCCGCTTCTTCCAGCGTCTCGTTGAAGCGCGCGCCGATCTCGCGATACGAGTAGCGGCTCTCCACGAGACTGCGCGCCGCCCGGCCAAGCTCGTTGCGTCTGGGATCGTCCCCGAGAAGAGACTCGATCTCCCGGATGAACTCCGCCGGCGTCGAGGCAAGAACGATGTCCTTGCCGTCGGTCACTTCGATTCCTTCGCAGGCGATCGGGTGCGCCACCACGCATTTCTTCATCGCAAACGCATCGAGGATCTTCAGCTTGGTGCCGCCGCCGTCGCGGATCGGACAGACGTAGACGGCCGCAGAGTCGATCAGTGGACGCACGTCGGGAAGGTAGCCGTGCACCGTCACATCCGGCAGCGCGCGGGCCATCTGCACGAGAGACTCCGGCGGGTTGCTGCCGCCGATGTCGAGTGTCACTGCGGGAACCCGTGCCTTGAGGCCAGGCCAGATCTCCCGCAGGAAGTACACCATGGCCTGAACGTTGGGGTACCAGTTCATGGTTCCCACGAAAACCAGGGAGCCCGGCCGCACCGGCCGGTCCGCGGAAGCAAAATACTCGCAGTCGACGCCATTCGGAACGACGACGGTGTTTGCCTCGGGGACGATCTCGTGGAGTCTCTCGCGATCGAGGTCCGAGCAGGTGATGTGCGCGGCGAACTGTCCCGCGACGCTGCGCTCGAAGTCCTCGAGGCGCCGGCCTTCCTCGCGGAAATACCTGCGGGCGAGAAAGTTGCCCGCGTTGTCCGCCCGGCGCAGCATCATGTGCGATTCGATATTGTGATGGGTCAGCGTCGCCGGCAGGGAGGCCGAGAGATGGCGGTAAGGCGCGAGGCCGATGGTGTCACAATGGATGAGGTCATGGTGGCGGTCGGCGAGGATCCGCTGAATGGCCGCCCGCGCCGGTGCACTGATGAGCCATGAGGCCGTGTAGGTCGAGCCGGTGAGCAGCGCCCGCAGCGCGGTGGCGGGCTTTCCCCAGCGAGACTTCAGGTGATCGATCGGAAGAAAAGTCACCGAGCTGCAATGCTCACCGAGCGCGCGTCGGCAGATCTCGAGTCCCTCGCGGATGCTCGGGAACGTCGTGGTCAGCCACGGCTCCTGGATGAATGCGACCAGGTCGATCTGCTGCCGGCGCGAAAGCTCGCGCAGCAGGTTATAGGAGCGCAGGAGGAAGCCGGCGCGCGGTGGATACGGAATCGCGTGGGCCAGCCACAGGACTTTCATGAGGGGTCAGATATAGCTTTCCCCCAAGCATAACAAATGGGCCGCCAGGGTACCGCCCCAAAGGCGGTACCCGTGCGGCCCGTCACTCATCGCCGCTCCGGCCCTCGGGCCGGAACCGGTGCCGGCAGCCTCGCCACTTGCCGGGAGGCGCCGGCGAGCCGGCGAATCAGTTCTTCACGGTGCACCCGATGCGCTGCTTGGCAACGACCATGTCGTCGAGCAGGAGCGAGGACTTGGTGCTCGCGTCGTTGTAGTTCTGCGGCCAGAGATAGTTGATCTTGAGGGCGGTGGTGCTGCGCCACTGCTGGTCGAGCAGCGCCAGGACCGGATTGGCGGGGCGGTACGCGGTGCATTCCGATCCATCCGCATCGCTCGGGCAGAACTTGTCCCTCACCCAATAGCCGTAAGGTCCCGTATCGTCGAACCGGCGGATCAGGCTGTCGTTCTGCCAAACCTCGAGAACCGCGCCCGCGGCCGTCGCCGGGTTCGGGTTGAGCTTGAGATGGACCTCATAACAGACCCAGCTGTTGCTCTGTGTGCGGAATTCCG
>Ga0068855_100007464_pt1 | contig 13243 bp, 13 predicted proteins | sample KBSCornC52_FD_66592 | JGI IMG/M metagenome (GOLD analysis project Ga0068855, IMG submission 66592) | Corn rhizosphere microbial communities from Kellogg Biological Station, Michigan, USA - KBS Corn C5-2 | ecosystem: Host-associated > Plants > Roots > Rhizosphere > Soil ... | reverse complement strand
TGCTGCCGGACTACATGGTCCCCTCCGCGCTGGTGGTGCTGGAGCGGCTGCCGCTGACGGGGAACGGCAAGGTCGATCGCAGGGCTCTGCCGGTTCCGCAGACCGACGCTTCGCCGTACCGCGCACCCCGCACCGAGAAGGAGGAGCAACTGTGTGCGCTGTTCGCCGAGATCCTGGGCGTGGAGCGGGTCGGCGTGGACGAGGGCTTCTTCGCCCTGGGCGGCACCTCGTTGCTGGCCATGCGGCTCGTCGTGCGCGCGCGGTCGAAGCTGGGGCTGAAGATCGATCTGCGGGCCTTCACCGGCGGCTCGCGGGTGTGCGATCTGGCGAAGGTCGCGGTGGGCGGGCAGTGACGCCGGGTCAGGCCCGCCTGGCCGGAAGCGGCCGTCGGCTTCGAGGCGTATCTATCAGCGCACCCTGATACCATGGCATCTCGCCGAACGGCGTCGGACGCTAACTCCCCTGGTTGGATGCGGTATGGCGGACGCGGTGCCCCGTGCGGGCGAAGATTTCAGCATGATGACGTGGCCAGTGGACGGCGCGATGGTGCTCTCCCTGGGCGGCGAGCTGGACATCGCCACCACGTCCTTGCTGACCGAGCGCGTCCACGCACTGGTCGATGAGGGGTACACCCGTATCGTGCTCGATCTGGCGCATCTGAGGTTCTGCGACTGCGCCGGACTGCGCGCCCTGTTGTGCGCCCGCGAGATCACGACGGAAGCCGGCGGCTGGGCTCGGCTGTCCCGGGTCGGCGGCCTGACCCGGCACATCATCGAGATCACCGGTCTGGCCGAGGCCCTGATGTGTTACGACAGCACGTCCTCCGCCGTCGGCCCGGGCTGATCCTCACGTGTGGTTCGACAGCGCGAACCACACCGTCTTCCCCTCGGCGACCGGCGCCACGCCCCACCGGTCGGCCAGCAGCTCGACGATCGCCAGCCCCCGGCCGGTCCCGGTGTCGGCCACCGGCCCCCGGGAGCGCCGCACCTCGCCCCGGCCGCGGTCCCTGACCTCGATCACCGTCTCCGGATGGCGGCGGCCGATCCGCAGCCCGATCGGGCCGCGGCCGTGCCGGACGGCGTTGGTCACCAGCTCCGAGGTGAGCAGGCAGGCGGTGTCGCTGGGGCCGGCCAGCCCCCACGCGCGCAGCACGGCCGCGACGAAGCTCCGGGCCGCGCGCGGCGCGGCCGAGTCCGCTTCCAGCACCACCGAAGCCTGATGCGCGTCGGCACAAGGCCCGGCCGCGGCCGCGCCGAAGCCGGTGAGCAGCGGCTCCTTGGAGATCTCCAGGCGCCCGGCCAGCACGTCGGCCGCCACCTCCGGCACGCCCCGGAACTGGGCCCAGGCGTACTCGCCGAGCAGGACCATCGCCTCGGCGACGTGGATCGACAGCCGCTCGGCCAGCATGCCCTTGGCCTGCTCGACCGGCACCGCGTCGTCCAGCGCCGCGCGCAGTTCGGCCGCGACCTCGGTCTGCCCGGCCAGGTCGCGGTGGTGGATCAGGCCGCCGGCCGCCGCCGAGGCCAGGGAGGCGGCCAGGGTGCGCCGGTCCCCGGTGATCGCTCCGGGACGCTCCGAGAGCAGCGTCAGCACGCCGACCGTCTCGCCGCGCCAGCGCATCGGGACGGCGTACTCCGCCGCGATCCCGCCCGCCGCGGCGGCCGCGGCCTGGTTCGGAGCCGCGGGCTGTGGCGGCTGCGGTGGCTGCGGCGGCTGCGGCGCGGCGAGGTCCTCGCAGGCGGCCGCGCGCCCGGTGCGGTGGCAGTCGAAGGCCGGCCCCGCGGCCTGGGCCAGTTCGTGCTGAACCAGAGCCCTGGCATGCTCCCCGTGCAGCGCGGCGAGCTCGAGGCCGCGCGGGCCGCCGGCGAGGAACACCGCGGTCGCGCTGACGTCCAGTAATTCGGCGCACAGGAAGCAGAAGCGGTCCAGGTACCCGCTGACGTCGAAATCGGCGCCGAGCGTATCGCTCAGCTCGACCAGGACTCCGTAGATCCGCGAGCCCGTGCCCGCTTCCGCCGCTGCCATCGGTGCTCCCGCATCGCCTCGCGGTCCTCGCCACTTCGTGGCGCCGGTCATTGTCCCGCGGCACGGCGATCGTGTCAGGCGATCGAATAATTCCGCCGCAGTCGGGAGTGATGCCTGGTGCGCGTCCTCCACACCTTCCCGCACTTGTGGTTACCCCGTCGACGGCGGACTATGAAACCGTGTTCGAAGTGCCGGAACCGTACCAAAATGTGCGGGCGACAGCGAACGCGCGGCTGCGGGCCGAAAGTGCGGTGCTGCTGGCGCGGAGCGCGGCGCTGCGGAACGACAGCGCGGCGTTGAGGCGTTCGCTGACCTCGCTGGCCGTTCAGCTCGGCCATGTGGGCGCCGATCTGGCCGAGGTGGAGAGGCGGATGAGATCGGCGGCCGCGGGCGTCGGCGACGGATATCGGCGATAGCGGTCTGTCATGTCGCTCAGAACATCCGCACCTGGACCGGGCAGATGCGGGGGCCGCTGTCGGCCGCCCGCGGGATTCATGGCGGCCGGTGGCGGTCCGGCGGCGGAGGGGCCGGCGCGAACCGGCGCGCCAGCCCGGTGACCGAAATCAACGTACTGAGTTTCGGCGAGGCGGCCACGACGATGAGGCCGCCGCCGTGGGCGCGCGCGTGGTTGGCCGCACGGACCAGGGCGCCCAGGCCGCGGGCGTCGCAGAAGTGGACCGCGGCCGCGTCCAGGGCGATCCTCGGTCCATACCTGCGCATCACGGTGGTCAACCCCTGGTAGAGGTCGTCCGCGCTGACGATGTCGATCTCGCCGGACAGGACCACCGTGCAGCCGTGGTCCCCGGCCCACGTCACCTGGATGCTCAGGCCGGTCGGGGCCGACGCTTCGCGGGCCGATAAATGCGGGGTCATGACAGGTCCTTCGGCGGAAGAGGGCAGGCTGGCGCCACGGCGCCGAGCCACGCTTCCGGACTCCGGTCGTCACGATGGTAGGGGCTCGGGGCCGCCGCGAAGGGCCGAGCGATCACGCGCCCGGCGCGCGCTCGGATCCGCCAGGGTGCGCCACCGGCGTGATACCGGCGCGGTGCGGCATCCGGGACTAGGTTCGGTGGGACTTGTGAGGCGGGACGGGAGCCGGGACACGCTATGCCCACAGACGAGCTGGACGGCCGCGACCGGGGTCCGCGCCCGGCCGGGCGCGGCCTGGCCGACGCGCTGGCCGAGCTCAGCGCGTTGATGCTGGCGATCCCGGACGTCCAGGAGGCCGTCGCCGGCGTGGCCGCCGTGGTGGCCGCGATGCTGCCCGGCGACCCGGTGGCCGGCCTCACCATCCGGCACGGCGGGGACGTCACCACCGTCGCGGCCGCCGGCGACCAGCCCACGCTGGCCGCTGAGATCCAGGGCGACCACGGCCGGGGCCCGTGTCTGCAGGCCCTGCGGACCGGGAAGCCGGTCCACGTGCCCGACCTGGCCCGCGAGCGCCGCTGGGGCGGGTACCGGAGCCGGGTCCTGGCCCACGGCGTGGGCAGCGCCTATTTCCATCCCTTCGCCGGCGGCGGCCAGGTGGCGGGCGTCCTGAACCTGTACGCGTCCCGGCCGCACGGCTTCGACGCCCAGGCGCGCCGGATGATCGCCCTGACCGGCGAGCACATCGGCACGCTGCTCGACGCGGTCGTCCGGGCCTCGGAGCAGACCCGGCTGACCGAGCAGCTGCGCCAGGCTCTGGTCTCGCGTTCGGAGATCGACCAGGCCCTGGGCATCGTCATGGCCCGGCGGCGCTGCGACCGGACCACGGCGTTCTCCGTCCTGCGGACCGCCTCCCAGCGCCGCAATGTGCGCCTGGCCGAGCTCGCGGCCCAGATCGTGAGCACCGTGGGCGAATCCACGCCGCCGGAGAGGACAGTGGTCCGGTCACCAAAGGGCTGATTCCCCGAACGGCCCGGGCCCGGCGTCGCCTCCGCTCACCCGCTCGACGATCCGCCGCGCGAGCACGGCCTGCGAAACGCCCCGCTCCTGCGCGGCGGCGTGCAGAAAGCTGTACGCCGCCTCACGGCCGCAGCGCCGTGAGGCCATGATGACGCCCAGAGCCTGGTCCACGGTCGACCGGTCATCCAGGGTCTTCCGCAGGTGCTCGGCCAGCCGCCGGCTTTCGCGCTCCCGGACCAGCATCCCCAGCAGCGTCTCGGTGTGCCGCGCGGACAGGGACACCGTGTCGCGGTCCTCGGGGGTGAAGGCGTCCAGGCGGTGCGAATACACGCTCAGCGCACCGATCAGTCCGTCCCCGGTGCGCAGCGGGTGGCAGTAGAGGCTGGCGATCCCGTGGCCCGCGGCGAGTTCGGGGTAGTGGCCCCAGCGGCGCTCGGCGCCGAGGTCGCGGGCGTGGCGCGGCGTCCCGGTGGTCATGGCCTCGCGGCTCGGGCCGTCCTGGCCCAGCGTGGCGTCGAACAGGCTGCCCAGCACCGCCGAGCTGGTCGCGGCGGTCACGCCGTGGTCCCGGCACACCACCGCCCCGACCATCGGCCGCCCCGGGACGACGCCGGCGACGGCCGTCACGACGTGCCGCAGCCCGGCCTCGACGTCGGCGGTGGCCAGCACCTCGGCGGTCATCCTGGCCAGTCCCACCGCGAGGCGCTCCTGGGGGAACCCCTGCGACGGCATGGCATGCCCCTCATCTCGTGGCGGGCCCGTGAACGGCCCCGGCCGCTCCTCAGGCTTCCGAGTCTGGCATCCGGCCGTGCCCGTCCGCCCGCAAACGCTCCGAAAGGATCGCCGCGGCCACGTCCTCGGCCGGGATCCCTTCGGTGAACGCCCTGGCGCCGATCATGGCCAGCGCGTCCTCGACGCCGCAGCCGTGCCGGACGGCCAGGATCCCGGCCGCCTGGTGGATCACCGCGAGCTGGTCGGCGTACACGCGGCGCCACAGCGGCGGCGCGACCTCGTCCGGGGAGCCCAGTTCCTCGCTCAGCAGGAGCGCGGTCATGCTGTCGGCCGCGGCGCGCAGCCGCGCCATCGCCCGCGGTCCGACCGGCTCGCGCGGCTCGTACAGCGTCAGCGCGCCCAGGACGCGCCCCTGGCCGGCCGGCACTGGCAGCGCGACCACACCGGTCACGCCGAGCCGGGCGGCCGCCGGCCCGTACAGCGGCCACCGGCGCGCCAGGTCGAACCCGTCGGCCACCACCGCCTCGGCGTGGGCGAAAGCCTCCAGCGAGGGCCCCTCGCCGACGATGGTCTCCAGGTCCTGGGCGGCCTTGGCGGTGGCGTCCGAGCCGATCCGCAGGGCCCGGCCGAAGTGGTTCTCCAGATACATCACCGAGGCGCCCTCGGCGTGCACGCTGTCGGCGACGCCGGCCATGTACAGCGTCATCGTGTCGTGGTTCTGCAGGCCGCCGGTCCGGCGGATCCGGGCCGCGTAGGCGAGATGCGCCCGCGCCGTGGCCGAGTGCCGTTCGGAGGTCCGACGGTGCAGGGCGGCCATGCCGGTGTGGAACTCGGCCATCGCGGGGCTGCCGGTCGCTGCCTGCCTGACATGGCGGGCGGCGATCAAGGCGGCGTGGTGCGCCCGGCGCCGTTCGGTCGCCGCCCTGGAGAGGGCTTCGCGGATGGCCCGGAGCGTCGCGGCGTCAAAGCCCACAGATACGATCGTATTCGCACCGGTCGGAAAATCCACCCCCGGATGCCGACGGGCACCTCGGCCGGGCCGCGTTCGTGCGCTCATCTCCCCTGGAATTCGATAGATTTCACAGTGACATGAATCCGAACACCGAGGACGGCCGGGAGCGTCGTCATCAAGCCGAGAGGTTCTCCGTCGTGGCTGTCGCCTCTTCCGCCGGAGGGGTGACCGCGCTGAGCAAGATGCTGTCCGGCCTGCCGGCCGGTCTACCCGTTCCGGTCCTGGTGGTGCAGCACCTGGACCCCCGGCACGATACCGTGCTCGCCGAGATCCTGGCCCGCCGCACCCGGCTCACCGTCAAGCTGGCCGAGCACGGAGAGCTCGCCCGGCCCGGCGTGGTGCACCTGGCACCGCCCAACCGGCACCTGCTGGTCGAGGGCGACGGGCGGCTGGCGCTGACGGACAGCAAGCTGGTGCACTTCGTCCGGCCCTCGGCCGATCTGCTGTTCGAGTCGGTGGCCGGGGCCTACGGCGCCCGCGCCGTGGGCTGCGTGCTGACCGGGACCGGGGTGGACGGGGCCATGGGCGTGCGGGCCATTAAGGACCGCAACGGGACGGTCGTCATCGAGGACCCGGAGACCGCGGAGTTCAAGGGGATGCCCTCAGCCGCGCTGGCCACCGGCGCGGTCGACTTCGTCCTGCCGCTGGAGGAGATCGCGGACGTGCTGGCCTCGCTGGTGGGCACCGGGGAGCCGGCATGAACGACAAGGCCGGTGACCATGCCGCCGAGAAGACCCCGGAGGCCGACCAGGAGCTCGAAGAGCTGCTGCTCTTCATCCGGGACGCCCGCGGGTTCGATTTCACCGGCTACAAGCGCTCGACGCTGACCCGGCGCGTCCACAAGCGGATGCAGGAGGCCGGGGCCGCCACCTACGCCGAGTACCACGACCGGCTGGAGGTCGACTCCGAGGAGTTCGGCCTGCTGTTCAACACCATCCTGATCAACGTCACCAGCTTCTTCCGCGACGTGGAGTCCTGGACCTACCTGCAGCACGAGGTCATCCCCGAGCTCATGGACCGGGTGGCGCCCGGCGAGGAGATCCGGGTCTGGAGCGCCGGCTGCGCCAGCGGCGAGGAGGCGTACTCACTGGCCATCGCCTTCGCCGAGGTCCTCGGCATGGAGGAGGCGGTGGAGCGGGTCAAGATCTACGGCACCGACGTCGACGAGGAGGCGCTGCGCGACGCCCGGGCCGGCACGTACCCGGCCAAGGCGCTGGAGCGGCTGAGCCCGGAACTGCGCAGCAAGTACTTCGACCACAACGGCGCGATGTTCAGCTTCCGCACCGACCTGCGCCGCCGGGTGATCTTCGGCCGCCACGACATCACCCGCGACGCGCCGATCTCCCGCCTGCACCTGCTGGTCTGCCGCAACACCCTGATGTACTTCAACGTCGAGGCCCAGTCCTCGATCATGGACCGCTTCCACTTCGCACTGCGCACCGAGGGCTTCCTGTTCCTGGGCAAGGCCGAGATGCTGCTGTCGGACGTCGACCGCTTCGAGACCTTCTCGATGCGCCAGCGCATCTTCCGCAAGCGCTCCGTGGACCCCGAGCTACGGCCGCACGGCGCAGCAGTACGCCTGGACACCTACTCCGGCCCCGAAGTCCGCGACCTCTCGCGCCGGCGACAGCTGCGCGACCTGGTACTGGAGAGCGCCCCCAACGCCATCATCCTCATCGCCGCCGACGGCACCGTGGCGCTGGCGAACACCCACGCCCGCTCGCAGTTCGGCCTGACCGGACACGACATCGGCCGCCCCTTCAGCGACCTGGAGGTGTCCTACCGCCCCCTGGAGCTGCGCTCCCTGATCGACCAGGCGCGCGCCGAACAGCGCTCCCTGCGGGCCAGCGCGGTCGAGCGCCGCGTAGCCGCCGACGAGGTGCAGTACTTCGACATCCTCGTCCAGCCCCTCAGCGGCAACGAGGACGGCGTGTCCGGAGTGGCGGTCACGTTCACCGACACCACGCTCTCCACGCGCCTGCAACTGGAGGTCAAGCGCGTCCGGGAGGACCTGGAGACCGCGTATGAGGAACTCCAGTCCACCAACGAGGAACTGGAGACGACCAACGAGGAACTCCAGTCCTCGATCGAGGAGCTGGAGACCACCAACGAGGAACTCCAGTCCACGAACGAGGAACTGGAGACCACCAACGAGGAACTCCAGTCCGGCAACGAAGAACTCGAGACGATGAACGAGGAACTCCGGATGCGCACCGGAGAACTCGACGAGGCCCGCTCATTCCTGGAAGGCGTCCTGTCCTCAGTCGACGCCGCACTCATCGTCCTGGACGGGGACCTGCGGGTCCGCAGCTGGAACCGCGGCGCCGAGGAACTGTGGGGCCTGCGCGCCGGCGAGGTCTACGACCAGGTCTTCTTCAGCCTCGACTTCGGCCTACCGGCCAACGGACTGCTCACCATGGTCACCGAGTGCATGTCCTCCGGAGTGGCCGCCGACCCGCTGGACCTGGCCGCGGTCAACCGGCGAGGCCGGACGATCCTCTGCCACATCTCCTGCTCACCACTACACGGCCCCGGCGACGGCGTGGTGCTGTTGATCGAGGAAGTGCGCGGCAAGAGCAGCGAATCGCCGGGCGAGGGCGATGGGCGGGGCGGGGATCTGACGGGCTGATCCGCCTGGTGCGTGGCCGGGTTCGGCGGACCCGGCCCTGCCAGAGTGCTTACACTGGTCTTCAGCCAGATTTGGGGGGCCGGATGAGCTCGGAGCGCAGTCTCCACCTGCAGTTGACGGCGGACGCCGATGTTGACGAGGACGAACTGTCGGACCTGACGGCGCACCTGCGGAGCAGACTCCTCGAGTCCGACGTCACCGACGTGTCGCCGGACCGGACCGGTGCGGTCCCGCAGGGGGCGAGGGCCGGCGAGGCGATCGCCGTGGGGGCGCTTGTCGTCAGTCTCGCTCCGTCGATGGTGCGGTCCGTGTTCCACACCGTCGAGACGTGGATGCAGCATCGTCCGCTCCGGTCCGTGAAGATCACGATCGACGGCCGGACCATCGAGCTGACGAACGCCTCGGGCGATCAGCAGGCCCGGCTGGTCGAGGCGTTCATCGCGTCGACAGCTGACGATGACCGGTAGCCGTGACGCTCTCCTGATCGCCACCGGGGCGTACGAGGACAAGCAGCTCAGGACTCTGCGCTCGCCGGTCCAAGACGTGTCCGGCCTGGCCGAGGTCCTATCGAGCTCCGCCATCGGCGACTTCCGGGTCGAGCAGCTGATCGACGAGCCCTCGCGCCGCATCACCCGTAGCGTGGAGGGATTCTTCCGCAACCGCGGCCGGGACGACCTGCTCCTGGTGCACATCTCCTGCCACGGGCTGAAGGACGACGATGGACGGCTGTACTTCGCCGCCGCCGACACCGACCGCGACTACCTCGGATCCACGGCGGTTCCCGCCGGATTCCTGCAGGATCAGATGGACCGGTGTCGCGCGAAGAGCATCGTCCTGCTTCTCGACTGTTGCTACAGCGGGTCCTTCATGCGCGGGGCCAAGGGCGACGACCGCGTCCACATCCGAGACCTGAGCGGCAGCGGCCGCGCCATTCTGACCGCGACCAACCGCACCGAGTACGCGTGGGAGGGCGACCACGTGGAGGCGTCATTGCCGCAGCCCTCACGCTTCACCGGTGCGATCATCCAGGGGCTGCGTACCGGCGCGGCCGATCTCAACGGCGACGGGTGGATCGGTATCACAGAGCTCTACGAGTATGTGTACGAAACGGTGCGCGCCACCGGAGCGAAGCAGACGCCGCTCATGTGGGCGACCCTTGAGAATCAGGTCTTCATCGCCTCGGCCCGGACGATCACCGTCGACGACACGCGCTCGGCCCGGGACTCCACGGGTTCCGGCAGCTCCGACATCATGGACGCCTTCGTCGGAGAGGCGACCGCGCGGGGTCCGCGTCCGCGCGTCCGCAGAGGCCGCGACGCCATGATTCGGCTTGAGATCGAACTCGCAGAGGCGGTCTTCGGCTCGACCCGCAAGATCTTGGTCGACACCGCCGTGGTCTGCGGAACCTGTTCCGGTGAGGGCGTGGCGCCAGGGACGCGGTGGGTGGTGTGTGACATGTGCTCCGGACGTGGCGAGGTGTCGCAGGCGACCCGCGATGGTCAGGGCGGCCAGAGGCTGGCTGCGCGTCAGTGCCCGCTGTGTCACGGCTTCGGGCTCTTGGCGCCGACGCCGTGCCCGGAGTGCGCTGAGGAAGGCCGGGTCCGTGCTCGCCGCACGCTGAATGTCAAGATCCCGGCAGGTGTCGATACCGGCACCCGGATACGCCTGAAGGGTGAGGGCGAGATCGGCCCTGGCGGCGGCGAGGCCGCCGACCTGTACATCGAGATCGCCGAGGTGCCGCATTCCCGCTACACCCGCGATCATGACGATCTCCTGTGCCATGAGACGATCGCCGCCGAGCTCGCGGCCGACGGCGGCACTCTGGCCATCGAGACCCTTGACGGCGAACGGACGATCCGAATCCCGGCCGACACGGTGGATGGAACGAAACTGCGGTTACGTGGTCTGGGTGTCACTCACGTGAACGGCGGGGATCGCGGCGATCTCTATGTGAAGGTGGGAATCCGCGGTAGGCGGAAACGGAAGAGCGGACCGGGAACCGGGACAGTGTGACGCCACACCCATCGGCGCGGCCCAGCCGATCGCGGCGGTGCGATCTGCTGGGCCGGCGTGAGACCGCTCTGTCTGCCTCAGAAGTCCTCGAGTTCCATGTCGAGGGCTCGCAGGAGTTCGTCTTCCGTTGCCGAGTCGAGATCCAGGGCGTCGTCATCGTCCGGCGCGCCGGTGATCGCGTTGTCGAAGCGCTGGAGCATGGCGCGCAGCCCTCGAAGGACTTCGCCGCGGGTCCTGTCGTCGGCGGCGCTGGTCGCTAGGAAGTCTTCGAGGCTGTCGAGCGCGGCGCGCGTCGTCGATGCGGTTTCGGGATTGAGGCGGGTCAGGACGTGCCGGGTGAGCGCGTCGGGCGTCGGGTGGTCGAAGACGAGGGTCATCGGGAGGGTGAGGCCGGTGGCTGCGTTGAGGCGGTTGCGGAGGGCGACGGCCGTGAGGGAGTCGAAGCCGAGGTCCTTGAAGGCCTGGTTCGGACCGATGGCGTCGGAGGCCGCGTGGCCGAGGACGGCAGCGGCGTGGGTGCGTATCAGGGTTAGGAGATACGTGTGCTGCTGTGCGGGGGTGAGGGGCGCGAGGTCGGCGGCCAGCGTGGCCGCCGCTTCGACGGGAGCGGGGGCCACGCTGGCGTCCTGGGCGGCCGGCCGGGGGATCAGGGCCTGGCCCGCGCGCACGGCGAGGCGGTTCTCACCCGCGGCGAAGGCGGCGGCGAGGGCCGCCGGGATGGCGGCCGCGGTATCGGGACGCGCGTCGGTGTCCAGGAGCAGGAGGAGGCCGGGGTTCTCGGCTTGGGCGGTGCGGGCCAGGTTCCAGACGGCTGCGGCGGCGGGGTCGGGCCCGCCGGCCGCGGTGGCGACGGCGTCGCGGGTGACGAGTACGAGGAGCGTCTTGGCGAGGGCCGGGTCGGCGAGCCGTTGCTGGAGGGTTTCGCTGATGGTGTCGGCGGTGTCGCTGATGTCATCGCCGGCCGGTGCTGCCGAGAGCAGGATCAGGCTCGGGGCCGGGGCGCCGTCCGCGATGGCTGCTTGGAGGGTCGGCAGGTCGGCGTACTCGCTCACGCCCGGGACGCCGCACGCTCCGACGGCTGCCCAACCGCTGACGTCCGGCGCCGATTCCGCGATCGGGAACGGAGTCCACGTGACCTGCTGGACGTGCGTGGTCGGGACGGCGTTGAGCCAGTAGCGCCGGCGGTCGAAGGGATAGGGCGGGAGGGCTATGCCGGCACCCTGAGCCAAGGTGGGCCAGGTGACCGGCAGCCCGAAGCTGTGAGCCTGCGCCAGCGCGGCTGTGAACTGTGCAGGGCCGTCCTGATCGCGGCGGAGGGTCCCTGTGGTTGCGGCTGCCGTGGTGCTGGCTTCGAGTGTTTCTTGGATCGGTGTGGTCAGCACAGGGTGCGGCGAGCTTTCGATGAACAGGCTCGGTCCCTGTGCCAGTGCGGTGGCGATGGCTCTGTCGAGGCGAACCGGCTGGCGCAGGTTGCGGAACCAGTAGTCGGCGGTGAGTTCTTCGCCAGCTTGGACATCTCCGGTGACCGTGGAGATCAGCGGTATATCCCCCGCCTGCGGCTTGATGTCCGCCAGCCCACTGAGGATCTCGTCTCGCAGCTGGTCGATGTGCCGGGAGTGTGAGGGGTAGTTGACGGGCACGCGGCGTGCGCGCAGTCCGTCAGCCTCCAGCTGTTCGGCGAGTGCGTCGAGGGCATTGCCGTCGCCGGCGATGACGACGGAGGTCGGCCCGTTGACGGCGGCCAGGGACAGAGCCGTGTCCTTCGGCAGGTAGCGGTCGAGGGTGTCGGGGCTGATGCTGGCGGAGAGCATGCCGCCGACGCCGTCGAGCTGGGTGACGGCTTTACTTCGCAGGGTGATGATGCGGGCGGCATCTCGGACGGTCAGGGCTCCGGCGACGGTCGCGGCGGCGATCTCGCCTTGCGAGTGGCCGATGACAGCTGCCGGTTCCACGCCGCGCGAGCGCCACAACGCGGCCAGTGCGACCATGACAGCCCACAGCGCGGGCTGAATGATCTCGGTGCGGTTGGCCTCGAAGTGGCTCGGCTCATCGAGCACAGAGTCGAGCGACCAGCCGGTGAACTCCTCCAGCGCGGCCGAGCACTCGGCCAGCGTGTCGGCGAAGGCCGGGATGTGGCCGAGGTCCTGGGCCATGCCGGGCCACTGCGATCCCTGGCCGGGGAACACCAACACGGGACGCAGGTCGGCCGCGATGCCGGTCACGATGCCAGTCCCGGGCTGGCCGGTGGCGAGTGCATCGAGCGCGGTGAGCATGTCTTCGCGGCCGGCGGGCAGAATCGCGGCGCGGTGACCGAAGGGGGTGCGTGCGGCCAGGGTGGCGGCCAGTTGCTCAGAGTTCACCTGCGGCTGCCCGGCGACGAGCTCATGCAGCTGCCGAGCGCGGGCGGCCAGCGAGTTGGGGCTCTTGGCCGAGATCAGCCACGGCACCATCAGGCCACCGGCTCCAGCACCAGCACCGGCTCCAGCACCGGCACCGGCACCAACACCAGCCCCGGCCCCAGCACCAGCCCGAGCGCCGGCACCGGCTCCGGCCCCAGCATCGGCTGCCGAGGCACCACTCGATTCGAGGCCCGAGCCGGCGCTGATGGCCGAAGTGCTGCCGGACCTGTTCGCGGCCTTGCCGTCAGCCTCAGCACCAACCTCCGGAGCCTGCTCCAAAATCACATGCGCATTCGTCCCACTGATCCCGAACGACGACACCGCCGCCCGCCGCGGCCGATCCCTCTCCGGCCACGCGCGCGCCTCGCCGAGCAGCGCGATCGCCCCCGAAGACCAGTCCACATGCCGCGTCGGCTGCCCCAGATGCAGCGTCGCAGGAAGCTGCCCATGCCTGATCGCCGCGATCATCTTGATCACGCCCGCGACCCCGGCCGCAGCCTCGGTGTGCCCGATGTTCGACTTGATCGACCCCAGCCACAGCGGGTT
>Ga0068855_100007460_pt1 | contig 13245 bp, 13 predicted proteins | sample KBSCornC52_FD_66592 | JGI IMG/M metagenome (GOLD analysis project Ga0068855, IMG submission 66592) | Corn rhizosphere microbial communities from Kellogg Biological Station, Michigan, USA - KBS Corn C5-2 | ecosystem: Host-associated > Plants > Roots > Rhizosphere > Soil ... | reverse complement strand
TGCGGCGGGATCGCCTGGCTGAAGTCCATGCGCGGCAGCGCGTGCGGTGTCACGAGCAGGGTCGCCAGCCAGTTCACCATGCCGACCGCCGCCTGGCTCGTGGCGAGCAGCAGCAGCGCTCCCAGTCCGAGAAGGAGGGCGGGCGAGGCGCCCAGCCCCGCGTGCGCGAGGAGGGCGGCCGTGGCGGCGAGGCTCGCGACGGCGATGGCCCCGAGGTACACGGCGAGCGGCATCCGGCCGGCGAGGCGATCCAGCGTCTGCGAGAGGGAAGGGCGTGCCCCGGCCGCGTGCTCGAGTCGGCTGCGGCCCGCGTCCACCAGGTAGTAGCCCACGTGCCCGGCCCGCTCGCCGGCGGCGGTGCCCGCCGCTCCCGCGGCCTCGGAGGCGAGCCGGATCGCCTCCCGCGCCACCTCGCTTTCCTGCAAGGGGCTCGCCTTCGCGATCTCCTCCACGGCGTGCCGGTAGCGATCGCGCGTGAGGAAGTCCATCGCGCCGTAGGTCCGGTCCGGGTCCTCGCGCAGCTTCCGCTCGACCAGGCTCATCGTCTCGACGAACTCGCGCCAGTCCATCGCGCCCAGGAAGCGAAGGCTCCCGATGGTGTTGCCGATCGAGACCTGGTCGCCGGCCTGCTCCTGCGCTTCCGACTGGACGAGCTGCTCGATCGAGAGTCCCGATTCGGACAGGCGCTGCTCGATCCACGTGAGCGGAAGGGCGAGTGCCGCGCCCTGTCCCTGCAGCCGCCGCGCGAGCTCGGCCACGAACGGGCTCACCATCGGCGGATTGGAGCGCGCCATGTCCGCGATCACGAGGATCAGGCTCTTGGGGTCGCGGTGCGCCACGTCCATCATCTGGTCCGCCCACGCGGCGGCCCGGTTGCGGTCGAGGGTGCCGGCGGCGATGCGCGCGGCCACGCGGCGAAGGTTCTCGATGAGCGCCAGGCGCAGCATGATCGGGATCGCCCAGAGCTCGCCCAGCCGCAGCGGCTTCACCGCCTGGTAGGCCGCTATGAACCGCGAGAGGCTCTCGGCGTCGACGCGGCCGTCGCCGTGGGAGATCGCTTCGGAGGCGAGGTGGTAGACGCGTGGGCGCGCGCCGAAGCGGGCGTGCGCGAGGCGCGGGAGCTCGCGGCTGTATCCCTTGGGCAGGTGGCGCTTCGCGGTGCGGATCTGCTCCTCGACCAGGTGGAAATTGTCGAGGAGCCATTCCGCGGCCGGCGTGATGCGGCGCTCCGCGGTGACCGCGACGGCGAGGAGGCCGCAGACCTCGGTGAGGACGCGCTCGTTGTCCGCGAGGCGCGCGAGGAGCCGGTCGGGCGCGCGGCCCGGCGCGAGGGCGTGCTCGAGCCCCAGGCGCTTTCCGTGCCGCTCCATCTCGTCCGCGCTGAAGAGCTCGGAGCGGAGCGGCGGCTCCTCCGCCGCGTACTTGCCGGGGCCGTCGGCGCGGTCCCGCCGCTTCCCGGCGCCGAGCATGCGATCGACGAACCCGCGCGCGGCGCGCGGGCCCGTCGATTTCCCTCGCAGGCGCGCCGGCCCTAGTCCTTCTGGCGGCTCTGCCATGCAGCGATCTGCTTTTCCGTCGCTTCCTTCGTGATGCCGTAGGTTGACTGGATCTTGCCCGCGAGCTGGTCGCGCTTGCCCGCGATCCCGTCGAGGTCATCGTGCGTGAGCTTCGCCCATTGCTCCTTCACCTGACCCTTGAATTGCTTCCAGTTGCCTTCGATGCGATCCCAGTTCATGGTCTCATTCCTCGCGCAGGGGATGGGAAAGGACGGTGCGCAGCCCCAGCGAATTGCGCTCCGCGGCTCCGGCGGACACGACGATGGCGGCGGGAAGCGCGGCGGGCTCCGCCTCGTGCGTCCTCCACGTGACGGCCATCGCGGTCGCGAGGGCCGCGGCGACCGGGTAGATGCCCGCGAGGGATGCCATGCCGAGGAGGCCCGCCAGCACCTTCGCCACTGTGGCAACGCGGGGAACCGATCGGTTCCCGAAGCCCCATGTCGTATCCATGCCACAGGTTAGCGCTCGGCGCGGCCCCGGTCGGTGCGGTACCGTACGTTTGAACCCTCGCCCTTCGGGACTACCGGGCGCGATCCCGTGCGCCGCCGGGCGCACGCGCGTGGCGGACGAGGGAGAGGGCGAGCTTCGCGACGAAGACCACCCGGACCGCGGTCGCCGCGAAGCGGGCGGCGCGCACGAGCGCCGGGATCGAGAGGGCGACGCCCCGCCACCGGAACGCATCGCCCAGGGCGCACACCTGGCTCCGCAGGGTCGCGGCGTCGCGATCCAGCGCGCGAAGCGTCCCGGCGAAAGGGTCCGGGCTCGCCGCGGCCTTCGCCCGCAGGAAGACGAGGAGGGCGGCCCCGCCCGTGAAATAGAGCGCCGCCATGACCGCGATCGCCGCCACGCGATGCGTGTCCCACAGCACCACCGCGACGAGCGCGGTCGCGAGGAGGAGCGCCGTATGGAGCAGGATGCCCGCGGCGACGGCGAGCACGAGGCGGGATTTTCTCCGCGCGGCCTCCTCGCGCAACTCGAGCGCGAAAAGGGCGCCTCGCAGCCGCACCGTGTCCTCGAGCGTGGCGCCGATCGCCTTCAGCGCCTCGAGCACCCCCGGAGCCGCGGGGCGCGGGGGCGAGATCGCGCTCACGGACGCATCACCGGCGGGCGATGACCAGGCCCGCCACGAATCCCACGACGGCGGCCGCGCCGGCGAAGATGCCGATCGCGCGCCACGGGTCCGCCTTCACGTACGCGTCGGTCGCCCGCGCCGAAGCGCACGCCTGGGTCATCGCCTGCTCGCGGATCTGCGCAAGGCGCTCGCCCGCGGCGGAAAGGCGATCCGCGATGTTCGACTTGAGGGCGTCCGCCTTTTCGCTGCCGGCGCCGGCGATGGATGAGAGGAGCTGCTCGGTCTGCGCCACCACGGTCTGGAATTCCTCGGACAGGCGCTCTTTGGTGATTTCGGGCTGGACACGGTTCATGGATCGACTCCTGGAAGGTTCGGTTCGGAATGAAAATCGCCGGACGGACCGCCCTCGCGGGCGCGCCGTCCGGCGAGGAGGCTCAATTGCCCAGCAGTACCGCGACTTTCAGGTCGCCGCGCGCCTGCGGATCGCCGAAGGCGCCGGTCTGGATCTTGTACGGCGGCACGCCGGCCTCGATCAGCGCCGTGCGGACATCGCTCACGTGGCGGGCGTTGTGCCCGTCGATGCCCACGCGGTACGAGGGATTCTGGCTCGTGTACGTCGCCACGTCGCGCGCATTGTCGTTGTCGGATCGCGTGATCCTGTCGCTACCCGCGTTGAAGGTATAGCTGCGATACACGCTCCAGCTGCCGTTCGCGGCCATCGGGCCCTGGGCGCCGGTGGATCCGATCGCGCCCTGCGGGCCTTCCGCGCCGGCGTAGCCTCTCGGACCGCTCACGCCCGCGAGCTCGGTCTTGCCCTTGGCACCCGTGTATCCCGTGGCACCCTGCGCTCCCGTCACGCCCATCGGGCCGGACGGACCGGTCGGGCCTTCGGTGGTGGCGCCTTCGGCGCCGGTGCTACCCCTCACGCCCTGCATGCCCATGGGACCGCTGCGGCCCGTGGGGCCGGCGGGTCCCGGAATGCTGGCACCCTGCTGGCCGGTGAGGCCGGTCGCGCCCTGCTCACCCGTGGGGCCCGTCGGGCCGGCGTCACCCGCACGCCCGACGACCATCCTGCCGGTGGCACCCGTGGCACCCGTCTCGCCCTGCAAGCCGGCGGGGCCCGCGGCGCCCATCGGGCCCTGCGGTCCCGCCATCGCGATGCCGGCCGCGCCCGTGTTTCCCGTCGCTCCCTGCGCACCCGTGGCACCCTGCGCGCCCGCGGGGCCGGCGGGGCCGACCCAGCTCACCGGCGCGAGGCTGGAGTGTTCCGGGGTGGCGCACGCGCCGGCGAAGGTCGCGGCGATCGCGAGCAGCAAAGCGCGCTGCATCGTCTTGCGGGAGGGGATCGAACGGTTCATGGCGTTTCCTCTTTGTGTGCGTTTGCGACGGATGCATCTGTCGACTGCTCCGGAGGGTAGCGGGTGCGCGCGCGGGTGTCGGTGCGGCAACGCACACGAAGTTTCCCGCTCATGGGTCCGGAAGCGCACAATGGGGTCCCTGCTCCGGAAGGGACTCCCGATCCATGCCGCTGATGTCGATGAACAACCAGCTCCTCGACGCGCTCTCGGGGGCGGAGCGCAAGCGCCTGCGACCGCGCCTCGAGCTGGTCGACATGCCGCTGGGCGACGTGGTCTACGAGTCGGGCCGGCACATCGATTACGTGTACTTCCCGACCACGTGCATCGTCTCGCTCCTGTACGTCCTCGAGAGCGGCGCTTCGGCGGAGATCGCGGTGGTGGGCCACGAGGGCGTGGTGGGCATCTCGATCTTCATGGGCGGGGAGACCACGCCCAGCCGCGCGGTCGTCCAGAGCGAGGGGAAGGCGTATCGCCTCCCCGGCCCCGCGATGAAGGAGGAATTCACCCGCGGCCGCGCGATGCAGCACCTGATGCTGCGCTACACGCAGTCGCTCATCACGCAGATGGCGCAGACCGCGGTGTGCAACCGCCACCACTCCGTGGACCAGCAGCTCTGCCGCTGGCTGCTCCTGAGCATCGACCGGCTTCCGTCGCCGGAGATCACGATGACGCAGGAGCTCATCGCGAACATGCTGGGCGTGCGCCGCGAAGGCGTGACCGAGGCGGCGGGCAAGCTGCAGAAGGCCGGCGTCATCAGCTACCGGCGCGGGCACATCAAGGTGCTGAACCGCCCGAAGCTCGAGAATATGTCGTGCGAGTGCTACGAGGTCGTGCGCCTCGAGACCGAGCGGCTCCTGCCGTTGATGGCCCCCCACTGAGGGGCCGCGGTTCGCCCGAAAATTCCCGGAAGGGATGGAACGAGCTCGAGCGCGGCGGAACGGCGATGCCCATCGCGGGGCTCATCGACGCCCGGTCGTCCAGCTTCGTCCACACGAATCCTGCTCCCGCATCCCCGGCGCGATGCCACAGCGCGCCGCATCCCGCGCACCGGAAGGAAAGATGTCCGCGCCCGATGCGCTGCACCAGGAGCTCGCCATGGCCGTCGGAGGCGGACGGTCCGGCGGCGCAGGCGGCGCAGGGCGCTTCCACCGATCGACCCTAGTGCGGGCGGTGCGCGGTGTGCTTCCAGCTGTGCTGGATCGCGAGCCAATGGTCCATGGCTTCGCCTCCCGCGCCGGAGATTTCGGCGGCGGCGGCGGGGCTCGCGCCGCGGGAAGGCATGACGATGCCCACGCATCCGGTCGCGCCGATGCGCTCGGCAAGCCGCGTCCATTCGTAGCGGCCGACCGGGGAATAGGAGCGCATCCAGGTGAGCTCGCATCGCCGGCACTTGAAGAGCATCCCGGCGACGCCCAGGCTGTGCACCCTCAGCTCGGGGTGGCCGTCGACCTTCGTGGGTCCGCGCGCGCAGGCTTCGCAGTTCGCATTCATGGGGATTTTCCTTTCAGTGGAGACTGGGGACCGAAGCTCGAGACGAGCCCGGGATCCCGGTGCGCCTCGACCGTGTCGGGTCCGCCACGGCCCTGGTCGTTGGCCGCGCGACCCGTGCGCCAGCCGGCCGGGGCACCCTTTCGAATCGCCGGTCCCGTGCGGTCCCGCGGCAGGTCGACCGTGAACACGCATCCGCTTCCCGGCAGGTCGGTCACGCGAATCGAGCCCGCCATGGCCTCGACCGCCCGCCGCGCGATCGAGAGCCCGAGACCCAGGCCGGAACGATCGTCGCCGTGCTGCTCGAAGGAGACGAACAAGGGCCCGGACTCTCCTGCGGGAAGGCCGCCGCACTCGTCGCGCACCTCGATCAGGACGCGCTCGTCGGTCCCGTACGCCTTGAGCGTCACGTGCCCGTGCCGGCGCGAGAACTTGAACGCGTTGCCCAGGAGGTTGGCGACGGCGGAGTGGAGCAGCTGCGGATCGACCCGCGCGAAGAGCGTCGATTCGACCGGGAGCACCTCGAGCCTGCATTCCCGGACGTTCGGGGAAAGCCGCGCCGTGAGGTGCGCCTCCGCGATGAAGCGATCGAGCCGGATCGACTCCAGATGGGCCGCGATGCCTCCTTCGAGCCGGACTTCGGCCACGGTCCTGCCGATCATGTCGGCCATGGCGGAGAGGCTTCGCTCGAGCACGCCCGCGGTCGCGCCGGACGTGCCGATGACCCCGCTCTTCAGGGCCCGGAAGGCGAGGGTGGACGTGCCGAGGAGGTCGCGCAGCTCGTGCGCGAGCGAGCCGATCCTGTCCGCCTCGTCGCGGCGCTCCCGCGCGCGGATCTGCCGGTCCCGCTGCGTCTGGAACTCGGTGATCGCGCCGGCGATCGCGTCGTCCAGGCAACGGTTGAGGAGCTGGAAGTCGCCCGCCGAAATCTGCGTGCCGCTTTCCGCGGCGAGCTCGGTGATGGCCTGGCAGAGATCGCCGTAGTCGTGGACCACCTGGTCCACGGTAAACCCCCCGTGCATCATCTCGTCGCCGTGCCGCCGGGCCGAAGCCGCGATGCCGGACGGGTCGTGCGCCACGAGGGGATTCGGATCGTCGGCGGCGCGCAGCGTATCGATCAATTGCGCGAGAAAGACGGGTATGCCGTAGGCGAGGTCGCTCGTGGCCGACGCGGGCGCGGCGCGCAGCGCCACCTTGGCGAGGCAGCGCTCGATCAGCCCCTCGCGGTTCGTTTCCAGAAAGCGGCTCAGCATGGCTTGGAATCCGGTTGCACAGGGGCAAAGGCCCCATGCGGCTCAATCTACGCAGCCGCCGCATGGCGGTCTGTGCGATGGCGAACACCAGCCGATTCGCCTCTCGCGCCCGTTTGTGCGCTAGCGCGCAGACATGGCCGCGGGGAGGGCCCACGCTCAGCGTCCATAACTGTCGGAAAGGACCGCCCATTGGCCCGTACCGCGCGCGCCGCGCCGATCACGAATCGACTGCTCGACCGCCTGCCCGCGAAGGATCGCGCGCGGGTGCTCGCGGCATGCGAGCCGGTCGTGCTCGTATTCCCCGAGGTCCTCGCCGAACCCGGGGAGACGGTCCATCACGCCTACTTCCCGACCGAGAGCTTCATCTCGCTCGTGGCGCCCATGGGCGGCAAGGAAAGCCTCGAGGTGGCGCTCGCGGGAAACGAGGGCCTCTTCGGCGTGGGCCTCGCGATGGGCGTCGAGACCTCGCCCGTACACGCGTTGGTGCAGGGCAGTGGCCCGTGCCTGCGCATCGGCGCGGCGGCGTTCCGGCGCGAGCTGGTACGCCTCCCGAGCCTGCGCAACTGCGTCGATCGCTACATCTTCGTGATGATGAGCCAGCTCATCCAGACGTCCGGCTGCAACCGCTTCCACCTGGTGGAGCAGCGCCTCGCCCGCTGGCTCCTCATGACCGCCGACCGGACCCATTCGCCGTCCTTCCACATCACCCACGAGTTCCTCGCCTACATGCTGGGCGTGCGCCGCGTCGGGATCACGGAGGCGGCGAGCGACCTGCAGGAGCGGAGCCTCATCGGCTACGCGAGGGGGGCGATGACCATCCGCAACCGGCGCGGGCTGGAGAAGGCCGCTTGCTCGTGCTACCGCTCCGACATCACGGTCTACGACCGGACGCTGGGATAGCCGCCATGTCGCGACCCGGCGGAAAGCCCATGAGCAACCGCGACCTCGCGGAGAGCCTTTGCGAGGCGTCGAAGGCGCTCGCCGAAGCACGGATCGCGCACGAGGCGAAGTTCGGCAACCTCATCCCGCACGTCTTCATGGGCGACGTGGTGGCGCGCCTGGGCGCGTGCCTGCGCGCGGACGGCAAGGGGCCGCGCGTGCGCAACGCCTCGGAGATCGCGGGCATCCTGCGCTTCCTGGAGGAGGGCATCGCGAACGGGGACGCGGAGACGCGCAACGTCGTGGCTTTCTCTTTCGCCGGCGGGGAAGGCATGGAGCCCATCCTCGCGGCGCTCGGTCCCCTGCTGGGCCCGAGGATCCGGGCGCAGCTCGCCTAGCGGGAGGCTTCCCGCCTCACCATCCGCCGGAGCGGATCCACTGCTCCAGCATGGGGATGCGGTCGACGCCCCAGAAGGGCTCGCCGTCCGCGATGAAGAAGGGCGAGCCGAAGACGCCCGCGGCGATCGCCGCATCCTCCTCCGACTTCATGCGCTCCTTCACCGCCGGATCCTCGATCGCCGCGGAGAGCGCGGCCGCATCGAATCCCGCCTCGTGCGCGACCGCCGCGAGGACGGCGACAGTGCCGATATCGCGGTTCTGCTCGAAATACGCGCGATAGAGCGCCGTGGCGAGCGCTCGCGCGGCGGCGGGATCGCGGTCGTGCATCCAGTAGAACGCCCGGCACGCCGCGACCGTCCCGATCGGAAACTTGTCCGGATGCCGATAGGGGAGCTTGTGAAGCCGCGCCGTGCGCGAGAAGTCCTTCTGCGCGTACGGCCCCTTCATCGGGAGCTGCGTGAGCGGGGCCTGGCCCGTCAGCTTGAAGACGGGGCCCAGCAGGATGGGACGCCACCGGAGGGGCCGGGCGATCCGCCGCTCGAGGTCCTCCGCCAGGCGGCTCGCGATGTAGCCGTACGGCGAGGAGAACTCGAAGTAGAAATCGACCGGCGCTCCGGCGTCGCTCATGGCGTGGGCGCGTTGTCTCCGGCGTTGGCGTCGCCCTGGGTCTCCACGAGCTGGAGGGGTTCCACCGGTGCCGGGCCGCCGCGACGGCGACGCGGCCGCGTGCGGCGGGGCAGGTCGTCCTCCGGCTCCGAGGGCGGCGGCACGGGCACCTGCGTCTCGACCAGTTGCAGCGGCACCTGCGCCGGCGCCGCGGTTTCCGGGTCGTGGCCATGGCGGCGGCGCCGCTGCGGGCGATGCTCCTCGCCGGCGGTCTCGTCGTGCTGGCTCACGGGCTGGAATTCCACGTGGCGCGCGGGGCCCGCAGGCCTCGGGGCCGCAGCGGGTTCCTCGCGGCGCGGCTCCTCGCGACGAGGCGGCTCGGCATGCGCTTCCTCGCGGCGCGGTTCTTCCCGGCGCGGCGCCTCGCGAGGCATCTCCGCGCGCGGCGCTTCCTCGCGCGGCACCTCCTCCGGCTGGGCCTCGACGAACCCGGCCGGGGCGGCTCCCGTCGGCTCGCGGGGCGGACGCTCTCCGCGCTCGCCGCCGCGTCCTCCGCGGCCGCGCCGGCGCCGTCGACCCCCGCCATCTCCGCCTTCAGCCGCGGCCTGTTCCGCCGGCGGACCTCCGACGAGGCCCGCCTCGCCGTCGACGCGCGGCGTTTCGGCCGGGCGGGGCGGCTGCGGGCGCTGGCCCTGCCGCGGCTCGCGCGGCTCCCTCATCTCGCGCGGCTCGCGGGCCTCGCGCGGCTCTCTCGGCTCGCGCTGTTCCCGCGGCTCGCGTTGCTCGCGGGTCTCGCGCGGCTCGCGGGTCTCCGCCCGCGGCTCGCCGCGTTGCTGGCCCTCGGGCTTGCGTTCCTGGCGCTCGCCGCCGCGACGTGCATCGCCCCGGCCTTCGCCCCGGCCTTCTCCACCGCCCCGTCCCTCGCCGCGGCCTTCGCCGCGCCGCGGGTCGCCGCGATGTCCGCCGCGACCCTGGCGATCGCCTCCGCGTCCGCGATCCCCGCCGCGCTGATCGCGCGCGGGCTTCTTCTCCTCGAGCGCGGGAAGGGCGGTGCGAACGGGCGCCGGCGCGGGTGCCGGTGCGGGCTCGGCGGGCTTCTTGAGCCAGCCGAAGAGCCGGTCGATGAGCCCGTGCTTCTCCTCGTGCGCCACGCGCGGGGTCGCGGCGGGCGCGCGCGGCTCCGGACGCGGCGAGGCGATCGATTGGTGCTCCATGGACATGGGCGCGGGCTGGTCCGGACGGATGCCCTTCACGAGCGGCTCGGGACGCGGCGCCTTCGCTTCCGGCGCCTTGGTGGGGAGGCCCACCGGCTCCTCGTCCGGCACGGTCACCAGCTCGTAGCTCGGTGTCTGCGCGTCGAGGAGCGGCGAATCGTGGCGCAGGCGCTCGACGTGGTAGTTGGGCGTCTGCAGGCCCGGGTTCGGGATGAGGAGCACGTGGACCTTGAGCCTCGCCTCGATCCCGAAGATCTCCGAGCGCTTCTCGTTGAGGAGGTACGTCGCCACGTCCACCGGCACCTGCGCGTGGATGGCGGCCGTGTTCTCCTTCATCGCCTCCTCCTGCAGGATGCGCAGGACGTGGAGCGCGGTGGAGGCGGTGTCGCGGATGTAGCCCGTCCCGTGGCAGCGCGGGCACGGCGAATGGGTCGTCTCCTCGAGGGAGGGCTGCAGGCGCTGGCGCGAGAGCTCGAGGAGCCCGAAGCGGGAGATCTTCCCGATCTGCACGCGGGCCCGGTCGTGGCGGAGCGCCTCGCGCAGGCGATTCTCCACCTCGCGCTGGTTCTTGGCGCTCTCCATGTCGATGAAGTCGATCACGATGAGGCCCCCCAGGTCGCGAAGCCTCAGCTGCCGTGCCACCTCGTCCGCCGCCTCCAGGTTCGTGTTGAACGCGGTCTGCTCGATGTCGTGGCCGCGCGTGGCGCGCGCGCTGTTCACGTCGATCGCGACCAGCGCCTCGGTGTGGTCGATCACGATGGCACCGCCGGAGGGCAGCGTCACGTCGCGCCGGTAGGCGCTCTCGATCTGGTGCTCGATCTGGAAGCGGGAGAAGAGCGGGATGTCGTCGCGGTAGAGCTTCACCTTGTTCACGTTGGCCGGCATCACCGTGCTCATGAACGAAAGCGCCTGGTCGTAGATCGCGTCCGTGTCGACCAGGATCTCGCCGATGTCCGGCTGGAAGAGGTCGCGGATCGCGCGCACCACGAGGCTCGACTCCAGGTAGATGAGGCAGGGGCCCTTCTCCTCCTCGGCCGCCTTCTCGATCGCGTTCCAGAGCTGCAGGAGGTAGTTCAGGTCCCACTGGAGCTCCTCGACGCTGCGCCCGATGCCCGCGGTGCGGGCGATGAGGCTCATGCCGTCCTGCACCTGCAGCTGGTCCATCACCTCGCGCAGCTCGTTCCTGTCCTCGCCCTCGATCCGGCGCGACACGCCGCCGCCGCGCGGGTTGTTCGGCATGAGCACGAGGTAGCGCCCGGCGAGCGAGATGTAGGTCGTGAGGGCGGCGCCCTTGTTGCCGCGCTCGTCCTTGTCGACCTGGACGATGAGCTCCGAGCCGTTCTTGAGGTGGGTGGCCATCTTCGAGCGGCCGAATTCGCCGCCGTCCGAGCCCACCATGTACTGCTTGGCGATTTCCTTGAAGGGAAGGAAGCCGTGGCGCTCAGCGCCGTAGTCGACGAAGACCGCTTCCAGGGAGGGCTCCACGCGGGTGATGACACCCTTGTAGATGTTGCTCTTGCGTTGTTCCTTGCCGGCGGACTCGATGTCGAGGTCGACCAGCTTCTGTCCATCGACGATCGCGACCCGGAGCTCTTCGGCCTGGGTCGCATTGAAAAGCATGCGCTTCATGTTGCATTCTCCCGCGCTCGATGACACGGAAGGGGGCCCGGTCGGTCCGGGCCCGGATCGACGGAGTTACTTCAGAAGTCGGTTTCGAATGGCGTCACGGATGTGAGCGGCAGGGGACGATTTCTGGTTTTCTTCGTCTGGCGACCGCGGGCCCTGGGGCGCCGCGGCGGCGTGGAATTCAGTGGTGCGTCGAGCGCGTTGATTCGTTTACCATCGCTGCTTGGTATCGCAGGCGAGCGACGTTTGCCTGCCCGGGCGCCGCATCGCGGAACACCCTCCTTGCGAAGCCGATCTCCGGCGCCTGGCGCCCTCCCGAATGCGACGAGAGACTGAAGCTCTGGCGCGAGCGGGCTTGGAAATCAACTACATATAGTATACGCGGATGGCGACCGAAGGCAAAGCGCCCGCCGGCGCAGCCCCGGCGGTACGCTGGATCGACGTCTCGGCGGACGAGGCGGGGCAGCGCATCGACAACTACCTCATGGCGCGGCTGAAGGGGGTGCCCAAGAGCCGCATCTACCGGATCCTCCGGAGCGGCGAGGTTCGCATCAACAGCCGCCGGGTCGAGGCGTCGGACCGGGTGGCGGCGGGAGACCGCATCCGCATCCCGCCGGTGCGGGTGGCCGAGCGGGGCTCCGCCATTCCCGCTCCCCACTTCCGGATGCCGATCCTCCTCGAGGACGAGTGGCTGGTCGCGATCGACAAGCCCGCGGGCCTCGCGGTGCACGGCGGGAGCGGCGTCGCGCACGGTGTCATCGAGTCGCTGCGCTCGATGCGGCCGGACGCGCGCTTCCTCGAGCTCGTCCACCGGCTCGATCGCGAGACCTCGGGCGTGCTCCTCGTCGCGAAGAAGCGCTCCGCGCTGACGGCGCTCCACGACATGCTGCGCGAGCGCGACGTGGACAAGCGCTACCTCGTCGGCGTGGCGGGGCGGTTCCGGAACGAGCTGCAGCGCGTGCGCCTCGCGCTCGCCAAGTACCACGCCGCGGACGGCGGCAAGCGCGTGAGCGTCTCGGAGGCGGGCCAGTCGGCGGAGACGGTCTTCCGGCGGATCTCGCGGGGGGCGCGGGCGAGCCTCCTCGAGGCGGAGCTCCTCACCGGCCGCACGCACCAGATCCGCGTGCACCTCGCCCACCTGGGGCATCCCGTGCTGGGCGACGACAAGTACGGCGACTTCGATCTCAATCGCAGGCTCCGGAAGGAGGGGCTCAAGCGGATGTTCCTCCACGCGGCCTCCATCTCCTTCCGCCATCCCGGCACGGGAGAGCAGGTCACCATCGCGTCGCCCCTTCCGGCGGACCTCGCGGCGTTCCGGGACGGCCACATGCGGGAGGCGGCATGAACGGCTACGACCTCGTGGTCTTCGACTGGGACGGGACGCTCATGGACTCGACCCGCCTCATCGCGTCGTGCCTGCAGGCGGCGTGCCGCGACGTGGGGGCGCCCGTCCCCAGCGAGTCCGAGGCGCTCTTCGTGATCGGCCTCGACATGGCGGACACCTTCCGGCGCGTCGTGCCGGACCTTGACGAGGCGGCGCGCGGGCGGCTCGCGGAGCGCTATCGCCACCATTTCCTCGCCCGCGAGCACGAGGCGCCGCTCTACGAGGGCGTGCGCGAGATGCTGGGCGAGCTCCACGGGCGCGGGCGCCGCCTCGCGGTCGCGACGGGAAAGGCGCGCCGCGGGCTCGACCGGGCGCTGGAAGCCACCGGCCTCGCCCGCTGGTTCGAGGCCACGCGCTGCGCGGACGAGGGGTTCGCCAAGCCGCATCCCGACATGCTCCTCATGCTCCTC
>Ga0068855_100007458_pt1 | contig 13246 bp, 10 predicted proteins | sample KBSCornC52_FD_66592 | JGI IMG/M metagenome (GOLD analysis project Ga0068855, IMG submission 66592) | Corn rhizosphere microbial communities from Kellogg Biological Station, Michigan, USA - KBS Corn C5-2 | ecosystem: Host-associated > Plants > Roots > Rhizosphere > Soil ... | reverse complement strand
CGCGAGGAGCTGGACCCATTCTATGCGCGCGCGCAACCCATCCTCGATCTCGGCCCCTACGAGTACGACGCCGAATACTGGGTGAAGCGCGACAAGGAGCTCGAGCCGTTTCCGCTCGATCGCAACAAAGTCTGGCCGAAGATGTGGCAGTTCAGTCCCCCGACCCGATTCGGAACGAAGTATCGGGACGCGATCGTCAACGCACGCAACGTCCATCTGTACACGCACGCCAATGTCTGCGAGGTCGAGGCCAACGAGGCACAATCGGCGGTGGATGGGCTGCGAGTACGGATGTTCGATGGAAAGGAACATCGCGTCAAAGCCCGCTGCTACGTCCTCGCTTGCTGTTCGATCCAGAATGCGCGCCTGCTTCTCGCATCCAATCGGCGCGCAACGGCGGGAATCGGGAACGCGCACGATCTCGTGGGCCGCTACTTCATGGAGCACCTGGAGATCCCGAGCGGCGAGCTCGTGCTCGCGAAACCGCAATCGACGAAGACGAAGATGTACGAGATCGATTACGGTGTGACGAAGGCACGCGCTGAGCTCGCGTTGACCGCGCAAGTGCAGAAGGAGCACGGCATCCTCAACGGAACCGCATCGCTCGAGCGTGGTGTCCTCGGCGAGCAGGTTCAGAGTACCTTCCAATTCCTGCCGCCGGAATTGCTGAAAGCGACGATGGCGTGGGAAAAGGGCGGAAAGGTCGGACCGTCGCCCTTGAGCGCCTCGTCACCACGACCGGCGACTGTCGTTCAACAAGCCGCGCCGAGGATATTTCACCTGATGACGCGGCAGGAGCAGGCACCAAATCCCAACTCACGCATCACGCTGAGCACCGAAAAGGATGCGATGGGGATGCCGCGCGTAAAATTCGATTGGCAGCTTACCGAGCTCGACAAACGCTCCATTCGCACCTACTACAAGCTGCTCGGTCAGGAGATGGGACGGACCGGCCTTGGTCGCGTGCAGCTTCGGGATTGGCTGTTGAGCGACGATCGCACGTGGCCATCATTCATCAGCGGCGGTTGGCATCACATGGGTACGACGCGCATGCACGCCGATCCCAAACAAGGTGTTGTCGACGCGAATTGTCGCGTGCACGGAATCGGAAATCTTTACGTCGCGGGCGCTGCCGTGTACCCCACTGCCGGCGCGGCGAATCCTACTCTGACGCTGGTCGCGTTGAGTCTGCGCCTATCGGACTATTTGCGGACGAAGCTCACCTAGGCGTTGCTACCGATACTTCTCCATCAGAGCCTGTAGCGCCGCGTTCCCCGGGCACAGCTCCTCATACTTCAGATCGACGAGCGGCGTCTCGACCGTCTTCCACACCGCATGCATGTCCGCACCGTTCTCGTCGATGAAAAGCAATCCCGTCGCTACTTCATCCCGCTGCTGGCAAGCGCGCACGTGCTCATACGCTGCCTCGCGATTCGTCGGATCGTAGCCTTCGTGCGTCTTCCGAAAGCGCACGATGCTTCCATCGTGCATGGTCACCGTCGAGATGGCCTCGTTCGTCACCGGCGCCTTGATTTCCCGGCGTAATGGGACGAAATCGGCCGCCGAGATCTCGACCTCGTGTTCGCGCGTGAACTTGTAGCTCTTCGTCGAACCCTCGTGATCGTTGAACGTTACGCAGGGCGAAATTATGTCGATCAACGCGAGTCCGTTGTGGGACAACCCTGCCTTGAGAATGGGTATCAGCTGCGCCTTGTCTCCGGAAAAGCTGCGCGCGACGAAGGTGGCGCCGAGTGTGAGTGCGAGAAGCACGGGATCGATCGGCGGTTGGATGTTCGTCTCGCCCTTCTTCGAGGTCGAGCCGATGTCGGCTGATGCAGAGAACTGGCCCTTCGTCAGCCCGTACACGCCGTTGTTCTCGATCAGGTACAGCATCCGCACATTGCGTCGAATCGCGTGACAGAACTGCCCGAGTCCGATCGACAGGGAATCACCGTCGCCGGATATGCCGATATAGGTGAGATCGCGATTCGCAGCGTTGGCGCCGGTGGTCACGGATGGCATGCGCCCATGAACGGAGTTGAATCCGTGCGACTCGCGCATGAAATAAGCGGTCGTCTTGGACGAGCATCCGATGCCGCTCATCTTCGCGGCGCGATGCGGCGGCAGCGCCAGCTCGAAGCAGGCCTGAACCAGTGCCGCTGTCACTGAGTCGTGCCCGCAACCGGCGCACAACGTTGACATCGCGCCTTCATAGTCGCGCTGAGTGAAGCCCAGGGCGTTTTTCCTGAGACCCGGGTGCCGAACCTGTGGCTTGGTGATCGAGGTCATGCCCGGGCCTTCCTTTTCTTGCGCGGCGAACTCTTGGTATCGGCCTTTACGAGGTGACCCGACACCGCGTTGACGACGACCGCCGCTGTGAGCGGCATTCCGCCGTAGTCCAGCACCGGAATCATCTCGTCGCGTGGCTTGCCAGTCTCTATCGCCAGCAGTGACCGGAGCTGCGCATCGCGGTTCTGCTCGACAACGAAAGTCACGGGGTATGAATCGAGAAACGCGCGTACCGGGGCGTCGAATGGGAACCCCCTGATGCGCATGTAGTCGGCGACTATTCCCATGTCGCGCAGGCGATCGATCGCCTCGAGCACAGCCGCATGACAGCCGCCAAGCGATACGATCCCCACCTCGGCGCCGCGAACTTTGTGAAACTCGGGCGCGGGCACAGCTGTCGCGGCGAGTCGGAACTTGCGCGCCAACCGGTCGACGACTTCCTGATATGCGTCGGCGTCCTCGGTGTACGTGCCGTGCTTGTCGTGCCCCGAGCCGCGCACGAAGTACGCGCCGTGGCCGTGGACACCGGGGAGCGATCGCGCGGCGATTCCGTCGCCCTCGGCGTCAACGTAGCGCGAGAACTTCTTCACGGACTCGAGCTCGTCGGCGGTCAGGCACTTGCCGCGATCCGGGCGGAAGCTGTCGTCCCACTCCAGTCGCTTGCACATCCAGTCGTTCATGCCGATGTCGAGATCGCTGGCGACGAACACCGGCGTCTGAAAGCGATCTGCCAGATCGAACGCCTTCACGCTCATGTAGAAACACTCTTCCGGGTTACACGGAAAGAGCACGATGTGTTTCGTGTCGCCGTGCGACGCGTACGCCAGCGACAACAGATCTGCCTGCTGCGTCCGCGTCGGCATCCCGGTAGATGGGCCGGTGCGCTGAATGTCGAAGAAGACAGCCGGAATCTCCGTATAATACGCGAGCCCGACGAACTCCTGCATCAGCGAGATGCCCGGCCCCGCCGTATTCGTGAAGGCGCGCGCACCGGCCCAGCCGGCTCCGATCGCGATTCCCGCCGCCGACAGCTCGTCTTCCGCCTGGATGATGCAATACCTGGCCAGCCCGGTGTCCGGCTCCGTTCTGAATTTCTTGCAGAAGGACGTGAACGCTTCCATCAGGGACGTCGACGGCGTGATCGGATACCAGGCGCCAACCGTCGCACCGGCATAAACGGCGCCGAGTGCGGCGGCAGAGTTGCCGTCGATGATGATCGAGTCGCCGGTGGCATCCATGTGATCGAGATGAAAGGGCAGCGGACACTCGAAGTGAGCCTTGGCGTAATCGAAACCGAGCTGTATCGCGCGACGATTTGCGTCGAGCAGTCCTTTCTTCTTCGCGAACTTCTCGGTGAGCATCTGACCGACGATTTCCATGTCGATGCTCAGAAACGCGGCCAGCGCTCCCGAATACACAATGTTGCGGAGCAGCGTGCGATTCCGATCGCCCTCGAAGTTCTCGACGCACATCTTGCCAAAGGGGATTCCGAGAATCGTGATCCCTTCGCGCACCAGGTCGGGCTCGAGCGGCCACGACGAATCGTAGAGGAGATACCCGCCCTTCCTCACCGATGCGACATCCTTGGCATACGTGCTCGGATTGAGCGTGACGACGAGATCCATCTCCGGGGGCCGCGCCGTGTACCCATCCTTGCTCACGCGAATGTCATAGAACGTCGGCAGCCCCTGAATGTTCGACGGGAAGATGTTTTTCCCCGTGACCGGAATGCCCATCCGAAAGATCGCCTGCATGAGCAGGCTGTTGGCGCTGGCCGAGCCAGTGCCATTCACAGTGGCCATCCTGAACGCGAAATCGTTGATGCCGCTCATGCGATTGCCACCGTCGCTGGTTCCGAGCGCGTGAGCGCATATGGAAGCACCAGCTCGAATTTTTTCATGTCCCACGCCGCCGTCGGACACCGCTCGGCGCAAAGCCCGCAGTGGAGGCAGATGTCCTCGTCCTTGACCATCACACGCTTCGTCTGCGGCAAGGGCTCGGAGACGTAGAGATCCTGCGTCATGTTCTGGGCGGGGGCGGAGAGCATCGTGCGCAAATCCATTTCGTTCGCGTTAGGTGTGATCGTGAGACAGTTCACTGGACAGACGTCGACGCAGGCGTCGCACTCGATGCAGAGGTTTTTCTCGAAGTGCGTTTCGATGTCGCAGTTCAGGCAGCGCTCGACTTCGGTCGCTGTCTGTTCGGGAGTGAAGCCCAATTCCACCTCGACGCCGATCGCCGAGAAGCGCTTGACGAGCTCTTCGTGCTGCATCTTCGAGCGCTCCGACGGATTGAAGTCGTTGGAGTACGCCCATGAGTGCAGCCCCATCTTCGTGCTCTCGAGATGCATTCCCTCCGCCGGGCGATCCTCGACTGGCAGACCCTGGCAATGCTGGTGTATCGAGATTGCCGCCTGATGGCCGTGCTCGACTGCCCAGATGATGTTCTGCGGGCCCCAGGCGGCGTCGCCGCCGAAGAACACGCCACGCCGCGTGGATTCGAAAGTCGTCTTGTTGATGACGGGCATGTCATGCACATCGAATGCGATGCCGATGTCACGTTCGATCCAGGGAAATGCGTTGTCCTGTCCGATGGCGAGGATGACTTCATCGCAGGGAATGATGACCGTGTCGATGACGGTGCTGGTCTGGCGACTGTTGTCGTTCGTCCAGCGGAGCCGTTCGAACTCCATGCCGACGAGCTTGCCGTTCTCGATGACGAAGCGCTTCGGTGCATGATTCTCGACAATGTGGATTCCCTCTTCCGCGGCGTCGTCCAGCTCCCAGGGCGAAGCCTTGAAGTACGGGCGCGACCGTCTCGCCACGACCTTCGTATCGACGCCGCCCAACCGGCGTGAGGTGCGGCAGCAGTCCATGGCCGTGTTGCCGACGCCGATTATCAGGACGCGCGGCGAGATCTTGTCTATATGCCCGAAGTGGACGGAGCCCAGCCATTCGATGCCGATGTGGATCTTCTCGCGAGCGCCCTCATCCCAGCGACCCGGGATGTCGAGCTCCTTTCCCTTTGGCGCGCCGCTGCCGACGAAGACGGCGTCGAAATTGTTGCTTGGGCTGAGCAGCTCCTTGAGGCTCGAGACCGTCGTGTTGTACCGGACTTCGGCGCCCATGTCGATGATGTATCCCGTCTCCTCATCGAGCACGCTTACAGGAAGGCGAAAGGCCGGGATGTTGAAGCGCATCAGCCCGCCGGGGCGCTCATACTTCTCGTAGATCACGACCTCGTAGCCGAGTGGAAGGAGATCGTTGGCGACCGTGAGTGAGGCTGGGCCGGCGCCAATGAGCGCGATCCGCTTCCCGTTCCTGATTGCCGGCGCTTTCGGAAGGAATTCCTGGATGTCATCCCGAAGGTCTGCCGCTACTCTTTTCAACCGACAGATCGCGACCGGCTTTCCGTCTATTCTCCCGCGCCTGCAAGCCGGCTCGCACGGCCGGTCGCAGGTGCGCCCGAGGATTCCCGGAAAGACATTTGATTCCCGGTTGAGCAGGTAGGACTCGGTGTAGCGTCCCTGAGCTATCAGTCGCAGGTATTCCGGCACATTGGTGTGTGCCGGACATGCGTACTGGCAGTCGACAACCTTATGGTAGTTCTTGGGATTCGAGGCGTCGGTGTAACAAGACATGCCGGCTCTTTGACCGTTTAGGGATACTGCAAGTTACAGCGGTTGCATGGCGCCGGAAACCGCGCTGAGCGCAAGAGTGTCGTATCTCAGGGAACCGCGCCATGTACCCGACTGCCGGCTCGGCGAATCTTGACCTGACACTGGTGGCGCTTAGCCTCAATTTGTCGGATCATCTCAAGGCGAAACTCGTCGGGTAAAACCTTAGAAAAGGAAAGTGAACATGCCTCACGTGAACTATCTGGCGGTCCTCGTGGCCGCGATCGTGGTGTTCGTGCTCGGCTGGCTCTGGTACAGTCCTTTCCTTTTCCTCAAGCCGTGGATGCGCGCGCGCGGTTTGGACCCGGACGCAGCGATGGCCGGCGCGAAGATGCCGGCGGGGAAACTGATCGCCGAGCTGTTGCGGTGCATCGTACTCGCCTTCGTCATCGCTCACTTCATAGCGCTACTTGGCGTGAGCAACTGGTTCATTGCTGCACACTTTGCTCTGCTCCTCTGGATTGGGTTCCCGGTAGTTCTTCTCGTCGGATCGATCCTCTGGGAGAATCTCCCTGTGAAAGTGGCCGCGATCAACGCTGGCGACTGGCTCGTCAAGTTGCTCGCAATAACAATCATCCTGAGCGTGTGGCACTAATCCGCGAAAAACCCTAACTGCCAGTGAAGACTACCTGCCGGGAGCTATTGGCGGAGCGGCTGTTGGCTGCGGGCCAGTCTGCGAGGAGAGTCCAAGCACATGAACTGTGCGACATCGTTTCACATCGGTCTGTTGATGAGCGTGTTAGCAGACTTTAATTCAGTGATGGCTCAAACGCCTGAGAAAGCTCCCCGGGCGCCGACTTTCGCGCCTGGTCCCGCAGCCCCAACCCGCGATCCAAACACTCCCGGCTTCGTCGCCGCGAAGGAGCTGCCCGACGGTGCCGTTCCGCCAGTCGACGCGAACGGCAATTTCATCATCGGACCAACGCACACGCCTGCCTTTGAAATGCTCGTGCACGAAGGTGTGCCGCGGGGTGCTGTACATACCTTCACGATGAGCTCGGCGGACAGCAAAACTTTTCCGGGGATCGCTCGTGATTCCGGGACATTCGGTACCGTCAGTCCAACCGATCCAGCCACACTGGCGGTAACGACCAGTCATCCGGCTCCTTACACGCGCACGGTCGCCGTCTATGTCCCGGCGCAATACGTCCCTGGAACGATCGCGCCGTTCATCGTTGGGGCTGACGGACCGGACCAGTTGTTGTTCACGGCGCTCGATAATCTCATCGCGGAGAAGAAGGTGCCGGCGATGATCGCAATCTCGATCGGCAACGGCAGTGGGGACGCGCAAGGAAGCGAGCGCGGCCTGGAGTATGACACAATGTCGGGCCGCTACGCGGAATTCGTCGAGACGGAAGTGCTGCCGCTGGTCGAACGGCAATTCAACGTGAAGCTCACGAAGGATCCGGAAGGCCGAGCGACGATGGGGTGCAGCTCCGGCGGCTCGGCGTCATTCATCATGGCGTGGTACCATCCCGAGCTCTATCACCGGGTTCTCGCGTATTCGATCACGGCCGTGAACCAGCAGTGGCCACACAGCGCTGAGACTCCTCACGGTGCGTGGGAGCTTCATGAGCGGCTCATCCCGAATAGCCCGGTCAAGCCGATTCGAGTCTGGCTGGCGGTCGGAGACCGGGATCTCCTCAATCCAAACGTCATGCGCGACGACATGCACGATTGGGTCGCTGCCAGCGAGAACATGGCAAAGGTTCTCGGCGCCAAAGGGTACCACTACCAGTTTGTGTTTGCGCGGAATGCGGTGCACTGTGATCGCGCGGTGAAGCAGCAAACGCTTCCCGAGGCGCTTGAGTGGGTCTGGAAGGGCTACCACGACGAGAGACCTTAGTTGCAACTACAACTACAACTACAAATAAGACTACCTGCCAGGAGCGGTGAGCGGAGCGGCGATTGGCTGCGAGCGCGTCCTGGGAGAGATCGCGTGCTGGCCCGCAGCCAAACGCTGCTCCGCTGAAAGCACCCGGCAGGTAGTCTTATTTGTAGTTACCGGGCTGGCTTCTGGTCCGATCACCAAGCCAAAGCAGCGCGTCAATGATCAACCGATCCTGAATCGGATTGTTCAGCGTGTACGAGAGCGTCTTGTTGGCGGTGTCGTACTTGTGCTCGTAGTCGATGTCGTTGTGACCAAAGTTGAAGTAGATCATCCTGTACTTTCTGTTCGTCCAGACCACAGGATAGTATCCGCTGTGCCAGATCTCGTAGAGTTTTGGCCCCGTGCCCAACGGAAAGCTCGTCGAGTCGATCGAGAGCAGAATGTCGATGTCTGGATTCTGCCTCAGATCCTTCTCCCACCGATACCACTCGCTCGGCGACGACTTGAACGTCTCGGGCAGATTGCGAGTCGCCGGGTGCGTGCGATCCTCGACGCGCAGGATCGCCGAGACAGGTCTCCAGGTGTTGCTGACGTATGATCCCGCACCGATAAATGCGTTGTGGTACCAGTCCCAGTTGGCGGGATACGCGGAGGGCGTCAGAGCAAAACCGGCGAAGTGAAAGCCCATCCACGCTCCGCCATGCTCCATGTAGGTCTGAAACGCAGCTCGCTGTGCGGGATCCTCAGGACGCGTGTCGAGAAACACCACCACCTGATACTTCGAAAGAAATTCCGAATTCAGATTGTTCCAATTCGATGTGGTGTCGAAGCTGAAGTTGTATTTCGCCGCCTGTTCCGGAAACCAGCGCTCGGCCTCGTGCAGAAAGCTGATATGCGCCTGATCCTGCTTCCCGGTGAAAAACGCGATGACTTTGAACTTCGGCGCGCTGTTATGGGCGGCAAACGCTGAGGACAAACAGATCAGCGTTGCAGCGCTCAATACTTTGACGGGATGCATGCGGACAATTCTAATGCGTCCCCCCTTGATTCCTCAGCAGCTGGTTCGCAACCCGCAACTAATTAGTTCGCAGTCCGCAGCAGCAGTCGCGGCTAGGCAGGAGTTGCGAGAAGGCGATCCCGAGTGGAGAAGATTAGGGGAAACCCCTACAGGTTTTCCTTCGCACCGATCGTCAATACCCCGATACCCTCTCCGGTGCCACAACCTAAATGACAATCCTGTACCCGCACTGGCGGTCCGCGATCGCACTCCTGATCGCGGGCGTGTTCCTCGCCGCAAACACTGCCATTGCACAAGAGCCGACGCCTCCGTCAAACAAGGCGACCGTCGATCCCAGCACGCTGGACCTCGAGCAATTGATGAAGATCGAGGTCGTGGTTGCTGGGTCGAAGCGCGCGCAGCAGACGCGCGATGTCGCGTCTTTCGTCAGCGTCGTCACGGCTGCGGACATCAGCGAGCATGGTTATCGCACTCTTGGCGCGGTCCTCAAGACGCTGCCCAGCTTTTACCTCTCCGACGATCGCAACTACACGTCCCTGGGTGTTCGCGGATTCGAGCGCTCCGGAGACTACAACACACGCGTGCTGCTCCTCATCAACGGGCAGCGAACCAACGACAACGTGTACGATGCGGCCTTGTTCGGTCAGGAATTCAGCATCGACGTGGACATGATCGATCGCATCGAAGTGATCCGTGGGCCCAGCGCCGCGATTTATGGTAACAACGCCTTTTTCGCGGTGATCAACGTTGTCACGAAGCCGGGCGCCAGTTTGAACGGCGGCGAAGTCGTGGCATCGGCTGCGAGCTATGCGACGCATGCCGGGCGCGCCAGCTATGGGAAAGAATTCTCCAACGGCGCCGATCTCCTCGTTTCGGCAACGCTTTCGGAGAGCAAGGGTCAACGACTGTATTTTCCCGAATACAATACACCGGCGTCGAACAACGGCTTCACGAACAACACCGACTACGAGAATTTTCATAAGCTGCTGGCGACAGCTTCGAAGGGGAATTTCTCGTTCCAGGCGAGCAGCTCCAACCGCGAAAAGGGAATCCCTACCGGGGCATACGGAACTCTCTTCAATGACAGCCGCAGCCTGACCTGGAATGGCCTGAGTCTGGCGAGCGCAAGTTACAGCCGCTCGGTCGAGCGCAGCTCGCTGTCGGCACGCGTTTTCGCCGGCCGCTCAACGTACAAGGGTGAGTACGCCTGGGATGCCAGCCTCGCTCCCAATCACGACGTTGGTCTCGGAAACTGGTGGGGCGCGGACATGGATGCGACCCACACGTATTCACGTCATCTGCTAACAGTAGGCGCAGAATTTCAGGACAACTACACACAGAATCAAAAGAATTTCAATACCGACCCGACCATGGTTTTCGTCGACGCGCGTAATAAGTCGGTGCATGAGGGTGTATTTGCCCAGGACGAGATCGCGCTATTCAATTCACTCGTGCTGTACGCGGGTGTCCGCGTTGATCGCTACGAAGCATTCGGTTCGGAGACTAGTCCGCGACTGGGCCTGGTCTATACGCCGGATGCGGCCACGACCGTCAAGCTGCTTGCCGGCCGCGCCTTCCGTGCCCCCAACGAATACGAGCAGCATTTCGAGAGCTACGTCTTCGAGCCTAATCCCAACCTCGAGCCGGAGCGGATCGAGACGCTCGAGCTGATCGCGGAGCGTCTGGTCGGCGGCGGCGTACAACTGTCTGCGTCGACCTTCAGAAACCGCCTGAGCTCGCTCATCAGCCTGCAGGTCGATTCGACCGACCCCAACCGATTGATCTTCGAGAACGCCGAGGCCATCGAGTCGAAGGGCGTAGAGCTCGGCATCCGGGTGAATCGTGGGCATGGACCCACCGGAGAGCTCACCTACTCGCTTCAGAAAACGAAGGATCCTCTGACGGGCATCGAGCTGACGAGTTCGCCGCGGCACATGGCCAAGCTTAACCTCCGCGCCCCGTTGAATGTCAGCAACCTCACGGCTGGCGTCGACGCGCAATACGTGAGCGGTCAGCGAACCATCGCGGGCAGCGTCGCGCCAGGGCAGTTGATCACCAACCTCTCCCTGCTCGCACCACTGGCCTTTCGTCGGTTCGATCTTAGTGCAACGGTCTACAATCTGTTCGCAGTCAAATACGGAATCCCCGGCTCCGGCGCGCACCTCGAGAACACAATCCCACAGGACGGCCGGAGCTTTCGCGTTAAGACGACGCTTCATTACTAGCTGGCGCGGCTAAGCAAGAGTTGCGAGAAGGCGATCGAGCGCAGCGTAGCTCTCGTTCACTCCGCTTTCCATGCCCGACTGCAGCATGCCGTCGCGATCCTCGGCGGTCATGAACAGCGATGTCGTCACGAGTCGTGTGCGGCCGTCGCCGAGGTCCTCGAGTGTCAATGTTTCGAGAGCGACGTGGCCCGGCATTCCGTCCCATTCGAAGGTTTGAACGACGCGCTCCGGCGGAGTGACCTCGGCGAAACGGCCCTCGAAGCCGTGGACGCCATGATCACTGTGCTCGACGAATCGCCAGTGACCGCCGCGCTCGAGCTCGTACCGCTCGACGACGAGCTTGTTGCCGCGACCCCACCATTGCGCGATCAGTTTGGGTTCGGTCATCGCCCTCCACACGCGGTCGCGCGGCGCGTTGAAGATTCGCTCGATTCGGACATCGCGATCGCCGGGCGTCGTAATCTTCGCCTTTGCCATGGGTTCCTGCTCCGTGATTGTCGTCATTGCTTCTCCCTTGTACGCTCGAGGAATTCCCCGAGTCTGTTGAGGCGGCCTTCGAGATGCCGCCGATATGTCGCAATCCAGGCGGTTTCGTCATCCAGGCGGCGGGGGCCGAGCCTGCACCGGCGCACCCGTCCGATTTTTTCAGTAGTCACGAGCCCGGCCGATTCGAGCACGCCGACGTGCTTCTTGATGCCCGTCAAGGTGATATCGAAAGCTTCTGCAAGCTCCGTGATTCCGGCGTCCGAGCGCCCGAGCCGCTCGAGAATTCCTCGGCGAGTGGGGTCAGAGAGGGCACCAAATGTGGCGTCGAGCCTTGGTGAATACTGAACCATATGGTTCAGTATATAGAAACGCCTTGCCTTTGTCAACGGTCGCCAAGATTCGTAACGTTGGGTGCCGCCGAGCGAGACACTGCAAACTGAAGACTCCCTGCTGGGTGCTTTCAGCGGAGCAGCCTTTGGCTGCGGGCGCGCACGCGATCTCCCCGGAACGCCTCCGAATTCCCGCGACCTCATGACTACGAAAGAACTGCTCGAGTTCATGCGCACGCAGCGCCTTGCCGTCGAGGCGTCCGTTGCACCGGGCGGCGGGACGCAGGCGGCCCTCATCGGAGTCGGCGTGACGGACGCGCTCGAGCTGGTATTCGACACGGTCGATACGACTCGGAAATGCGCGAATCTCCGCCGCAATCCGCGTCTCGCGTTCGTGATCGGTGGCTGGGCAAATGGCGATGAGCGCACCGTGCAGTACGAAGGAATCGCCGACGAGCCGACGAAGGACGAGCTGGCGAGAATAAAGGCGGCCTATTTCGCGATGTGGCCCGACGGCCCCTCGCGCGAAGTGTGGCCGGGCATAGTGTATGTGCGAGTGCGACCGATGTGGATTCGTTACAGCGACTTCAATCAGAATCCGCCGGTGATCGTTGAATTCGACCAACAGCAGCTTGGCTCATCTTGACGGGGTTCCCATGAAGTCATTCGTTCTTCTCGCGGTTTCGGTGGCCACAGCCCTCGACCCGGCATCGACAGGCGCGCCACTGCGCCCGCCCCGCAGCCTATTCAACGGTCGAGATCTTTCGGGCTGGCACGTCGACGTACCGGCGCACGACTCCAACGTGCGCGTCCGAAATCCGTTCATCGTGCGCAATGGAATGCTCGTGACGCTTGGTGAACCGCGCGGACATCTCATCACCGACGCCAGCTACCGCGATTATCGGCTCGAAGCCGAATACCGATTCCCCGCCGCACCGGGTAACGCCGGAATTCTGGTCCACGCATCGACGCCGCGCGCGCTTTACGGGATGTTCCCACGCTCGATCGAAGTGCAGATGGAGCACGGAAACGCCGGCGACTTCTGGTGCATCCTCGAGGACATTCGCGTTCCCGACATGGAGCGTCGCCGAGGGCCACCAGCGGAGTGGGGAACGACGGAGGGAAAGGCGCGGCGCATTCTCAATCTCACCGACAGCTCCGAGAAGCCACTTGGCCAATGGAACACGATGGTTATCGAGGCCGTCGGCAGATCGATTCGAGTGTGGGTCAACGGCGATCTCGTGAATGATGGATCGGACGCGACCGCCGATCACGGTCAGATAGCGATTCAATCGGAAGGATCCGAGGTCGAATTTCGAAAGCTGGTGCTGACCCCGATCACGCGGCTTACTGCGGCGCCGAGTGGAGCAGTGGTGGTTTCACGCGTTGGGA
>Ga0068855_100007451_pt1 | contig 13252 bp, 17 predicted proteins | sample KBSCornC52_FD_66592 | JGI IMG/M metagenome (GOLD analysis project Ga0068855, IMG submission 66592) | Corn rhizosphere microbial communities from Kellogg Biological Station, Michigan, USA - KBS Corn C5-2 | ecosystem: Host-associated > Plants > Roots > Rhizosphere > Soil ... | reverse complement strand
GGCGACGCGAGGTATTGCGCCTGCACGATCGCGCCGTCGATGGCCAGCGCCAGCGCCCGCGCGAGGCGCGCGCGTCCCGCCGCGGGAGGCATGAGGCGCGCGACGGCGGCGGTCATCTCCTGCTTGTGGCGGCGCGCGGCGTCGAGCACCGCGGGCAGCACGGGCGCGAGCTCGCCCACGCTGTTGAGGAAGGCGCAGCCGCGGTAGTCGTCGCTGCGGAACCACTCGGCCAGCGCCGGCGCGATCGCACCGACCTGGCCGCCATGGCGCGCGAGCGCGTCGGTGAACCAGGCCATCCAGCGCGCATGGCGGAAATCGAGGTAGGCCAGCACCAGGTCGTCCTTGCTCGGGAACTGGCGATAGAACGTCACCTTGGCCACGCCCGACTCCGCGATGACGCGGTCGATGCCCGTGGCGCGGATGCCGTCCCGGTAGAACAGGTCGTGCGCCGTGCGCAGGATGCGCTCGCGCGGCGGCAGTGCGGGGGCGGTGGTGCTCATGGCCCCAATTGTAGACAGGTCTGTCTACCCGGCATAGACTGCAGGCCATGTAGACAAGCCTGTCTACACCCCCCGATTCGGAGATGTCCATGGATCCCAAGCCGCCCCTGCCGCCCTTCACCCGCGAGTCCGCCCTGCAGAAGGTGCGGCTGGCCGAGGATGCCTGGAACTCGCGCGACCCGGCGCGCGTGGCCATGGTCTACACCGAGGACACGCGCTGGCGCAACCGCGCGGAGTTTCCCGTCGGCCGCCAGCAGGTGCGCGAGTTCCTCGAACGCAAGTGGGCGCGCGAGCTCGACTACCGGCTGATCAAGGGGCTGTGGGCCCACGACGGCAACCGCATCGCGGTGCGCTTCGCCTACGAGTGGCACGACGACTCGGGGCACTGGTTCCGTTCGTACGGCAACGAGAACTGGGAGTTCGACGAGCACGGCTACATGATGCGGCGCTTTGCCAGCATCAACGACCTGCCCATCGCCGCGGCCGACCGCAAGTTCCACTGGCCGCTGGGCCGTCGCCCCGACGACCACCCCGGCCTGGACGAACTCGGGCTGTGAGCGCCTGCGTGCTGCGGCGCCGCATTTGACCCTGTCGACGTATCGCGGCCGCCCGCAGGCCACCATTCGCTTCCCCGACCTGCCCTTGAGGACACGCCATGGCCACTCTCCGCCTCTCGGTGATCCGCGCCGCCCTGTTCGCCGCCTGCGCCCTGTGCGCGGCCGGCGCCGTTGCCGAGCCCCTGCAACTGACCGGCGCCCAGGAGGTGCCGCCCAACGACAGCCACGCGGTGGGCACCGGCGACATCACGATCGACGCCGACGGCAACGTCAGCGGCAAGGTGTCGACGCCGACGATCCAGGGCAAGGCCGCGCACATCCACGTCGGCGCGCCGGGCAAGGCCGGTCCGCCCATCATCACGCTCAACGGCGGCGACCCGGGCACGTGGAGCGTCCCGCAGGGGGCCCGGCTCAATGCAGAGCAGCTCGCCGCCTGGAAGGCCGGCGACCTCTACGTCAACGTCCACACCGCCGAGCATCCGGGCGGCGAGGTGCGCGCGCAGCTCAAGGCGCCCTGAAGAACCTGCGAACGAATCACAGGTTCTTGAGCGCCGCCAGCACGCCCATGGCCGCGGCCGGGGCGCGCTCCTTGGCGCCGTTGATCATGAACATGAAGACGTCGCGCGACGCGGCCGCGGGCGCGCCCGTGTCGCCCTGCACCAGCGGCAGCCCGGCCGGCTCGCCGCCGTCGGCCCAGGTGCGCGCGCACTGGGCGAATGCGGACAGCACCGCGGGCTCGTAGCCGGTGGGCACGTCGGATTTCGCGTTCATCAGGCGCAGGTAGACGAAGTCGGTGGTCAGGTTCGCGAACGACGGGTAGTCGGGCGAATCGGTGAACACCACGGCGCAGCGGTAGCGGCGCGCCAGCGCCAGGAACTCCGGGGTCATGAAGCTGTCGTGGCGCACGTCCAGCACGTGGCGCAGCGCGCGGCCCTGCACGTCGGCCGGCAGCAGCTTCAGGAACGCCTCGAAGTCGGCCGGGTCGAACCTCTTGGTGGGCGCGAACTGCCACAGCACGGGCCCCAGCTTGTGCTCCAGGCGCGCCAGGCCGCTGCCGATGAAACGCTCGATCGATTCGCCAGCCTCGCCCAGCACGCGGCTGTTGGTCGCGAAGCGGTTGGCCTTGAGCGAGAACACGAAATCGTCGGGCGTCTCGGCGAACCAGCGCTCGAAGGCCTTGGCCGTCATCGTGCTGTAGTAGGTGCCGTTGACCTCGATGGCCGTGACCTGGCGGCTCGCGTGCGCGAGCTCGCGCGCCGCGGCCAGCTTGGCGGGGTAGAAGTTGTCGCGCCAGGGCTCGTACGTCCAGCCGCCGATGCCCACCCGGATCTTGCTCATCGCTGCGCTCCTCGTTTGCGGAACGCGCTTTTTACCCCAAGCGCAGCGCCTCTCAACGCCGGTAGTCGAGTCGCCAGAGCAGCTTCCAGGTCTTGCCGCCGTCCGTGGTGCCTTCCCAGTCCCACGTGAACGCGTCCCGGGTGATGTGGTGGAACACCATGCGCTGGCCCTTGACCTCGGCCCCGGCCGGCGTCAGCGCCGTCGAGAACAGCCGCTTGTCGCCGTCGGCGCTGCCCGTGAGCGCGAAGAAGCCGCCCTGGTTGTCGGCCCAGGCCTGGTGCCAGAGGCCCGCGGGGTCGCGCACGCTCAGCGAGCGGCCCTTGAGCTGCTGCGGCGCCTCGGCGGGGTCCATCTCGAAGTTCTCCTCGATGACCTTGCCGTCGAGGATGCGCGCGACGTGGTTGTGCCCCTTGCCGACGCTGCCGTCGGGCTTGGCCCAGGTGACGTTCCAGTCGCCCAGCCAGAAGTCGAACAGGTCGGCCGGTTGCGCGGCGGGCGCGGCGAGAGCGGTTTGCATGGTGCAGGCCAGCAGGAGCGAAGGGACGAGGAATCGCATCGGAGACCTCCGGGAGGAATGTCGCCTCTTGTAGCGCACACCGGTCCGCCCTGCCCTGCCATTGCGACCGATGGCGGCTGGCGGGGGACCGGCGACGGTCGGCCGGCCCTAGTGAAGGCTGGCCAGGAACTGCCGCAACTCGGGCGTCTGCGGCGCGCCGAAGACCTGCTCGGGCGGGCCGATCTCGTGGATGCGGCCGGCATGCATGAAGACCACGCGGTCACTGACCTTGCGTGCGAAGTTCATCTCGTGCGTCACCATCAGCAGCGTCATGCCCTCGTCGGCCAGGCTCTCCACCACCTTGAGCACCTCGCCCACCAGCTCGGGGTCGAGCGCGGACGTGATCTCGTCGCACAGCATCACGCTGGGCTGCATCGCGAGCGCCCGGGCGATGGCCACGCGCTGCTGCTGGCCGCCGGACAGCTGGTCGGGCCAGGCATCGAACTTCTCGGCCAGGCCCACGCGCGCCAGCAGGCGGCGGGCGGTCGCGTCGGCCTCGGCCGCGCTCGCCTTCCTCACGAGGGTGGGCGCCAGCATCACGTTGCGGCCCACGCTCAGGTGCGGGAACAGGTTGAAGCCCTGGAAGATCATGCCCACGTGCTGGCGCAGCGCGCGCATCGCCCGGGCGTCGTCGTGCCGCAGCGCCTGGCCGTCGACATGCAGCGTGCCGGCCTGGAACGCCTCGAGGCCATTGATGCAGCGCAGCAGCGTGCTCTTGCCGGACCCGCTCTTGCCGATGATGGCGATCACCTCGCCGCGCCGGACGTCGAGGTCGACGCCCTTGAGCACCTCGTTGTCGCCGAATCGCTTGCGCAGCTGGCGGATGTCGACGATGGAGAACGGGGTTTCAACGGTCACGGCGCATCCTTGTCTCGAGACGCCTGCTGCAGGCGGAAACGGGCCAGCACAGGGCGAAGTACATCAGCGCCACGCAGGCGTAGACGGTGAAGGGGCGAAAGGTGGCGTTGGTGATCATCGTGCCCGTCTTGGTGAGCTCGACGAAGCCGATGATGGACGCCAGCGCCGTCCCCTTGATCACCTGCACGAGGAAGCCGACGGTGGGCGCCACGGCGATGCGCAGCGCCTGCGGGGCGACGACGTGGCGCAGCTTCTCGCCGAAGCTCAGCGCCAGGCTGTCGGCGGCCTCCCACTGTCCGCGCGGGATGGCATCGACGCAGCCGCGCCAGATCTCGGCCAGGTAGGCGCTCGCGTAGAGCGTCAACGCGCCGCCCGCCGCGATCCAGGGCGAGACGTCGATGCCGAACAGCCCGAGGCCGAAGTAGGCGAGGAACAGCTGGATCAGCAGCGGCGTGCCCTGGAACACCTGCACGTAGGCGGCCACGGCCAGGGACGCGCCCCGTCCGCCCCGCAGCCGCGCCGTCACCAGGGCGAGCCCGACGACGCCACCGCCGGCGAAAGCGATCAGCGACAGCGCCACCGTCCATCGCGCGGCCAGCAGCAGGTTGCCCAGGATCTGCCAGAGGGAGAACTCGACCATCTCAGCTCCCCCTCGGCGCGCTGCGCCCGAACAGCCAGCGCGGGCCGGCCCAGGCGAGCGCCTGTCGCAACGCGACGGCCATGGCCAGGTAGAGCCCCGCCGCGACGAAGTTGGCTTCGAACGAGCGGAAGTTGCGGCTCATGATGAGGTTGGTCGAATAGCTGAGCTCCTGCGCGGCGATCTGCCCGCACACGGCTGAGCCCAGCATGACGATCACGACCTGGCTGACCAGCGCCGGCCACACGCGGCCGAGCGAGGGCGGCAGCACGACCCGCAGGAACACCTGGCGCTCCGTCAAGGCCAGGCTGCGCGCCGCCTCCAGCTGGCCGAGGGGCGTCGCCTCGATGCCGGCACGCACGATCTCGGCCGCGTAGGCCCCGAGGTTCAGCGTCATCGCGATCACCGACGCGGCTTCGGAGGACAGCCGCACGCCCAGGCTCGGCAAGCCGAAGAAGATGAAGAACAGCTGGACGATGAACGGCGTGTTGCGGATCAGCTCCACGTAGGCCGCCGCGAGCACGCGCGCGGGCGTGGGCCCGTGCGTGCGCGCCCGGGCGCAGGCGATCCCGAGCGCCCCGCCCAGCACCGTTGCGACGGCGGTCAGTGCCAGCGTGAGCGCCGCGCCCCGCAACAACAACGGCCAGTCGACCAGGACGGCCGCGAAGTCGAGCTGGATCATCGCCGCGGCCATCAGTTGGGCAGGTCGCCCGCAGGGCGGCCCAGCCACTTGACGCACAGCTTGTCGATCTCGCCGCTGGCCTTGGCCGCCGCGATGATCTCGTTGACCTTCAGCCGCAGCTTGTCGTCGCCCTTGGCCACGCCGATGAAGTTGGGCGAGTCCTTGAGCAGCAGCTTGAATTCGGTGCCCAGCTGCGGGTTGCGCGCCATCATGTTGCCCGCCACGGAGGCGCCCGTGGCGATCACCTGTACCTGGCCGGACACGAAGGCCGAGACGGTGGCGTTGTTGTCCTCGAAGCGCTTGATGTCCGCGCCGCCGGGCGCGATCTTCGTGAGCTCCATGTCCTCGATCGCGCCGCGCGTCACGCCGATCGTCTTGCCGGCGAGGTCGGCCGGCGACTTCACGGCCAGGGCCCGGGGCGCGAACACCGCCTGGAAGAACGGCGAATAGGCGGCGGTGAAATCGATCACCTTCTCGCGCTCCGGGTTCTTGCCCAGCGTGGAGATCACCAGGTCGGCCTTGTGCGTCTGCAGGTACGGGATGCGGTTCGCGCTGGTCACCGGCACGAGCTCGACCGTCGCGCCCAGCCTGGCGGCGATGAGCCGCGCCATGTCGACGTCCAGGCCCTGCGGGGCCATGTCGGTGCCGACGAAGCCGTAGGGCGGGAAGTCGGTGGGGATCGCGATGGCGACGGACTTCTTCGCCACGATCGCGTCGAGCGCGCTCTGCGCGTGCGACGCGGGCGCGAAGACGGCGGCGGCGAGCGCCAGGGCGAACAGGGATCGTCGTTGCAGGTTCATTCAGGGCTCCTGGTGGCGCGCCGACCCGGCGCGGGCGTTGCAATCGGGGATGGGATCGGGGAAACGAGGTCGGTGAACAGCCGTCGCGCGCGGCGCGGCGCGGCCTCGCGCGGCGGCGCGACGCCGGGCTGCAAAGCCTGCCGCAGCGCGCCCACCGGGTCGGCCTCCGGCGCCGGCGAGCCGAGCGCGGCGGCGACATGGCCGATGTGGGTGCGCATCAGTTCGGCCGCGCCGGCGGAGTCGCCGCGCTCGAGCGCCGCGACGATGGCCACGTGTTCGTCGCAGGACTGCGCGGCGTCGTGGGTCGACTGGAACAGCGTGGCCACCAGGGTCGTGCGCGCCGTCAGGTCGCGCAGGATGTCGGCCAGCAGCGGGCCGCTCACGCATTCGGCCAGGCAGACATGGAAATCGCCCAGCAGGTAGCTGCGCTTGCCCGCATCGCGCTCCCGGATCGCCGCTCGCTCGGCCTTGTAGTGCGCCTTCAGCAGCGCCAGCCTGGACCGGGCCAGGGGCGCCGACAGCGCGCCCAGCATGCCCGTCTCGATGGCGATGCGCGCGGCGAACGCGTCCGCCGCCTCGGCGCGCGAGGGCTGCACGACGAACCAGCCGCGCCGGCTGCTCACCTCCACCATGCCACGCGCCGACAGCCGGGCCATCGCCTCGCGCACCAGCGTGCGGCTGACGCCAAACACATCCGCCAGCTCCTGCTCGCCCAGGCGCTGGCCCGGCGTGACACGGCCGGCGAGGATCGCCTCGACCACCTGGTCGGCGATCTGCGCCGCGCTCGAACGCGTCTGGACTGTCGTGGTGCTCGTCTTGCTCGCCATGCGCCGATCTGGTTCCCCTCAAGCCCCGAAGTCGTGCATGCGAGGCTTGGATGCGTTGTTTGTATACAAGCTACGCAAGGCCCGTGCCGCATCGACGCTCGCCGCGCCAAACGGACCGATTGAGCCGGTTTGCCCCCGCTTATCGGCGGATCGGATCGCACGCCGGCAGCCAGACTGGGCGCTTCCGCCGCAGCCCCCACCGGACATGAACCGTCGATACGCCTACCGCGACTACGCCATCCTGGTCTCCGCCCGAGCGGCCGCCGCCGGCTGGCGCCCCGAGATCTGCGTCATCGCGCCCGACGACCGCTGGGAGTTCGTGTCGACGCACGACGCGCTGCTGGCGAGCGACCCAAAGGACTGCCTGGAGATCGGCCGCCTGTGCGCCGAGAGTGCGATCCAGAGCATGGATCCGGCGCGCGAGAAGGCCGCGTACAAGGGTCTGCTGCACTGAGCCGGCCCGCGCCCGCTCGATGTCCAGGCGCCCGCGAGGCGCCTTTTCTTCGTCCGCCTTGCGGCCGCGCGCAGCGCGCAGGGCTTGGCAGCCTGGTAGGGCGGTTAGCCGCAGGCGTCACCCGCCCCCAGCGAGCACCTCAATCACCAAACTCGGGCTGCCGGCACCGGATCGTCTCTCCCCACCCGAGAACGCCGATCGGTTGCCGCCGCAGCACCCCGTTCTCGATGTCGATCTCCCAGTAGGCCAACAGCCCCTTCTGCCCGCGCGGCCGCAGCCCGATGCCATTGGACAGCGGCGTCGGCGAGCCGTCGCGCGAGGGCACGACGCACTGCAGCAGCGGCCCGGCCTGCGCGTGCGGCGGCAGCGCCACGACATCCACCATGCGGCAGCCCCGGCGGGTATCCAGCAGCACGGCGAACTCGGCGCCGATGCGCTGGCGCGAGAGCACGACGCTGTCCTTGTTGATCACCGGCAGCGACCCCGGCACCGGCAGGTAGCCGGCGTCGCGCGGCACGTCCTCGCCGGGCGCGCACGGCTTGCCGCGCAGCCCGCGGGCGTCGATCATCAGCGCCGGGTCGACCACGAACGGTCGCGTCTCGCCTTCCGCGGCCGGGCTGGCCGTGCGCCGGCTGCGTGCCACCAGCAGCGCGTCCCAGACGTCGTAGGCCTGCGCGACGCAGTCGATGTCGGGGCAGACGTCGCGCACGTCGTGCAGCCAGCGCGTCTCGTCGCGTTGCAGCTCGGCCGCATCGATACCGGGCTGGCCCAGCAGCGCCTGGTAGTGCTCGGCCAGCGTGCGATCGCGCGCCGACAGGTCGGGCGACGCGCAGATCATCTTCGTGACGCGCCCGGTGACGCGCGCGCAGTCGAAGCTGGGGCCGGTGGCGGCGTGGGCGAGCGTCGCGAGCGCGCACCCGAGCCAGGCGACGAGGCGTCGCGCGACGATTCGCGGGGAGTTCGGCACCATCACGTCCATTCCTTCGAGACCTTCTGACAGCAACGCATCAGGCTATTCTCACGCCGACCAGCGATCCACCCGTCACCGGCCTTCCGACACGCTTGTGCGATGAACTCCACACTGCCCGTCGACGCGATCACGTCGGCCGCCGAACTGGTCGCGCAAGCCGACGGCCTCGTCACGACAACCGCCCCATCGTCGTCGACGCCGAGCGTTGCCGCTGGATGGGGGACCTCCCCACCTGCCCGGACTGCGGCGCGCCGCAGCGGCCCAACCTCCTGATGTTCGACGACTTCGGCTGGCTGTCCGCGCGCTACGACACCCAGCGGGCGCGCCTGCGCGATTGGCTCGAGACCGTCCGGCGCCCGGTCGTGGTGGAACTGGGCGCCGGCACGGCGATCCCGTCCGCCCGCAACTCCAGCCACGCCGTGCTGCGCCACCACGGCGGGCGGCTCGTGCGCATCAACCCGCGCGAGCCGCAGGTGCCCACGCCCAAGGACGTGGGCGTGGCGATGGGCGCACTCGCGGCGCTGGCCGCGATCGATCACGCGCTCGGGAAGTGACCCTCTCTGCCTTTGTCGCCAATGAGCGCTGCCGAACAGATGGCGGCACTTCGAAAGACTACTGTCGGGTCGCTGTACAGCACGGTCCGCACGTCGCCACCGTCCTGCGCTGCGCGAACATTGGAGAAGTGCCATGCATCTCGTCCCCCCTCTGAACGTGGTCGACCGTCCTTGTGCCGGCGCTACCGTCAGTGACCTCCTGGGCGCCATGGCGCGCGCGAAGGCCACCACCGTCGGCCAACGTGCGTCCCCGTCCCGCAGTCGTTCGCAAGTGGAATTCCTCGCCTTCGTGGCCCATGAACTGCGTTGCCCGCTGGCGCCGATTCGTACGGCGGCGGCGCTGATCACGCGCGGCGCGCCCGCGGATCTGCTGCGGGCGCAGGTCGTGATCGAACGGCAGGTCGACCACCTCGCCCGGATGATCGACGACCTCCTGGACATGGCCCGTGCAGACACGGGCAAGCTGACACTGATGCGAAGCGACGTGAGTCTTGCCGACGTCATCGAGCACGCGCTGATCGCCTGCGGTACCGCCCTGTCGAGGCGACGCCAATGCGTCGAGCAGTCCGGCGATGCGCTCGCCATCTCGTTGCATGCGGACGGCCTGCGCCTGATCCAGGTGGTGACCAACCTCGTCGACAACGCATCCAAGTTCAGCGGCGACGGCACGACCGTGACACTGACCGCACGCCGCCTTCCAGGCCGCGTCGAACTGGCGGTCGCTGACCAAGGCATGGGCATGGACGCGGTCACCTTGTCCACCGCGTTCGAGCCGTTCGCGCAGGCCACCCACGCGGCCGGCTTCAACCGCTCAGGGCTGGGCATCGGCCTGGCGCTCGTGCGGCAGCTGGTGGAGTCGCACGGCGGACACGTGGCGGCCGAAAGTGCCGGGGCGGGCCGAGGCAGCCGCCTGGTCGTCACGCTTCCCGCAGCGGGCGAGGCCGTGCAAGCGGTATCGCCGACGACGTCACCTTGCCCGCAAGGCGCCATTGCGACCCAGGGACTGCGTCGGGAGAGTCCGGCAACATGCCGGCATTCGCCCATGGCGTCGCATCGCTCATCCCTGGCAGATGACTAGCCGAACTGCTCTGCATACGCGGCCTGGTCACTGGCATAGCAGCTGCATGCGGCGTCCGCGAGACCGGCGCGGTCGACGATCGTCATCTCGCCGCGGTCGTAGGAGATGAGCTGCCGACGCTGCAATGCCCCGGCCGCCAGCGTCACGCCCACCCGCCGCACGCCCAGCATGTAGGCGAGGAACTCGTGCGTGACGCGAAAGCGATCGGCCTGCGCGCGGTCGTGGCTCATCAGCAGCCAGCGCGCCAGGCGTTGCTCGATCTGATGGAAACGCAGGCACGCCGCCGCGCGGGCATGCTGCGCGAACAGGACATACACGTATCGGTTGACCATGGCGCGCAGCGCCGGGTCCGCCTGCAGCTCGCGCCGAAAGGCCGCGGCAGTGATCCGCAGCGCATGCCCCGGGCCTTGCACCAATGCCTTGAGGGGTTCCGTCGAAACGCCCAGCGCAAGCTGGATTCCCAGCATGCCCTCGCAGCCGATCATGCCCACCTCGATGGCGTGGCCGCCGTCCACCTGGGCCAGCAGGGAGATGAAGCCATCGTTCGGGAACAGGACGGCGTCCGTGGGGTTGCCGGCGGTGCCGACGGTTTCCGAGAACCGAAGCTCCACGATCTGGCCGAGCGCGTCGAGGCGACGTCGCGAGGCCTTGGGAAGTTGCGAAAGAAGCTGGTTGGGTGAGTCGGGCACGGACGACTCTGGCACATCCGCGACGTCCCGACTGTGCTCCAGCGTACCCAGCAGCGATCAGAGTGCGGTGACTGCCGGGAGCAGCCGGTCATATTCCTTCTTGACCACCGCGTAGCATTCGCAACTCCGCGCTTCGAGGCCGGCTCGGTCCAGCACCGTGATGTGACCCCGCCGGTAGCTGATCAAGCCGGCGCGCTGCAGCTTCATGGCGCCTTCGGTGACGCCTTCCCGACGCACGCCAAGCATGTTGGCGATGAGTTCCTGGGTCATGATGAGCTTGTTGTCATGCAATCGGTCCAGGCTCAGCAGCAGCCAGCGGCATAGCTGCTGGTCGAGCGAGTGGTGGCGATTGCAGACGGCGGTCTGCGCCATCTGCGTCAGCAGCGCCTGCGTGTAGCGCAGCAGCAGGTGCAGCACCGGGCCTGCGAGGTTGAACTCCGCCTTCATCCGCTCGGCACTGAGCCGATAGCCCTTCCCCGCGCTCTGCACGACGGCACGGCTGGGGGTCGTCTCGCCACCCATGAACAGAGAGACGCCCACGATCCCCTCGTTGCCGACGACCGCGATCTCGGCCGAGGCGCCGTTCTCCATCACGTACAGCAGCGAGATGATGGCCGTGGTCGGGAAATAGACATGGCTCAGCGGCCTCCCGGATTCGTACAGCACCAGTCCCAACGGGAGGTCGACCTGCTCGAGCACCGGTTCCCAGCGCTCCCATTCAGCCTCGGGCAGTGATCGGAGGAGGTGGTTCAGCTTCGCGGTGATCATGACTCTCCAGCGCTTCACCTGTGCGCCTCGGAGTGGCAGCAAGGGGCTCGCGCAACGCATCACTGTACTCCGCGCAAGGGGACTGTTCTGTGCGCTATCGAACATTCAGAGCCCTTCCCCCTTGCGCGACGCACCCGCTTTGTCGCGCCCAGGCCCGCACGCCGTGTGCGCCGCCGCACAGACGACGAGGCCGGGATCAGCCAGCATCGGTCAGGCCTGCCCGGCGCCACGTCGACTCCGGCCCGGCCAAGGACACATGCAATGGACTATCGAATCATCATGGGCACCAGCGACAACCGCGCGTCGATGGATGTCGTCGGATCCGGACGCGGCGCCGTCGAAGACGTCCTGGACAACGGGGGGACGCGCGTGGCATGGGCGGAGGTCTTCGACGATGCCAGGCGCCCCGTCGCGCGGAAGACGCCGGGCCGGCGGGGTCTGACGGGTTACCCGTCCGCGGCCGGGTGGGGGCACGTGTGCTCGGCGTGCCGGACGCTGGCTGGTCAACCCTATCCCGTCGCCTATCCTCATTCAGGCCTTCGCCTGCTGGAGGGGGATTCGACATCGGGTCGCTACCGGTGCCGCAACTGCCGGACGGAAATCGGGGTGGAGGCCCTTGCGGACGTGAAGCCGGCATCGTGGACCATCCTGGCCTGGCCGGACATGCAGCCGTGATGCCGTGTCGCGATGCCGCGAGCCGAGGCCGCCAGGCTGCCCGGTCGCTACTCGCCTGACCGGGCAGACTCGAGGACGCCCCCGTTTCCTGAAGTCGCCCATGCTCATGCCGCCGCGCCTCCGGGGCCGAGTTGGCGAGCGCACCTGGTGCGGCGGGGCCGATGCCCTGCGGCGGCGCGATGATCTGTTGGAGGCGGCTCACGCCGTGCGCCTTTGCGCCACGTCGTCCGCCACACGCCCTGAGTGGAACGTGAAGCTGGCGCCCCCACGCCGCTTGGATCGATACATGCAGGCGTCGGCCAGGGCGACGAGCGCCAGGGTGTCGTCGGCATCGTCCGGAAACAGGGCGATGCCGATGCTACGGAAGAGAACCTCGCGCCCATCATCGGTGCCGGTGGCGTACGTCGCGCTTGCGCAAGCGCATTGTCGATACGATCGGGGCGATCTACGGACGAAGCCTCGCATGTGCGCGCCGCGCCTACCCGTGGCTGCCCGTGAACGGCTTCCCGTGCCGCCGGATCGAATTGGAGAGCCTGTGCGACGCGTTGGCTCGCCAGCCAGCCGCCGAGGCTTCGTCCGCCGACGCGATGCTGCATGAGACGTTTGGCGAACTGTTGGCATCCCTGGTCGGAGCCCGCCTTGCCAGCCGGCTTCTCGGGCTGTCGTTTTCGCCGCCATGCAAGCAGGGCCTGCCGGGCAGTCCGACGCGAGTCGGCTGCAGCCAGGTCGGCAGGATCGGTGCGTCCAGGCAACACGCTGTCGGCCGGGGGAGCATGTCCCATGCAAATGTCGGGAAGCGCCGGGTCGTGCCGGAGCATCCCGCCGGGCTGACGCTTGACCTCGTCGCCCTGCATGACAGCATCGTCGTGCAAGGGACGCATCCCACGGCACTCGGCTCGGTGGCGTCCCGCGGCCGGCGTCAAGTTGCTCATCCGCGCCCTCCCAAAGAGGAAAGCGTAAGGATCATCCGGCCGAAAGTCCGTGCGCTAGCGGACACAAGCTGTCGCAAGCGAGGGTCGAGGCGCTGAGATACCAAGCTGGCGCGACGCCGAAAAGAGCCCCAAAGGCTATTCCCCTCGACCCAGGGATGGAATGGATGGAACGGCTACCAATAAAAAAAACCCAAGTCGTTGATCGACCTGGGCTTTTTGGAATCCGCTGACACCACTCGATATCAGCTGAGATGGACAAATGGTGGAGCCGGGGGGAATTGAACCCCCGTCCGCAAGCCTTCGCCGGACAGTTCTACATGCGTAGTTCTCTGATTTGGATCTCGCTCCAGCGGTCGCGCAGGAACACGCTACCGATG
>Ga0068855_100007449_pt1 | contig 13254 bp, 4 predicted proteins | sample KBSCornC52_FD_66592 | JGI IMG/M metagenome (GOLD analysis project Ga0068855, IMG submission 66592) | Corn rhizosphere microbial communities from Kellogg Biological Station, Michigan, USA - KBS Corn C5-2 | ecosystem: Host-associated > Plants > Roots > Rhizosphere > Soil ... | reverse complement strand
AGCCTGTACCCACCGTACCGCTCGGTAGCGTTCCTGTGATTGTGAGCGGCGCGGGATTGATCACGATGGTTTCGTTCTGACTCGCGTTCTGAGCCGGGCTACCCGCGTCCGTTACCTTGACGGTGATTGGAGAGGAGCCTGCGTTGATGGGTGTACCACTCACAGTGCAGCCTGCGAGCGTGAGACCGGCCGGCAGCACTCCTGTGATCGAGCATGAATACGGCGTCGTGCCACCGCTTGCCGTAATGGTTCCGGAGTACGGCACGTCGACTGTGCCGTTCGGCAGCGTACTTGTAATTGCGAGCGGCGCGGGCGAGATAACGATCGTGTCGTTCTGAGTTGCGTTTTGCGCGGGACTGCCCGAATCCGTAACCTTCACGGTCACGGGCGAAGATCCAGCCGCGGTTGGAGTGCCGCTGATCACACAACCCGCAATTGATAGGCCGGCGGGGAGTGCGCCGGTTTCGGAACAGGTATACGGTGCAGTGCCAGCTGCGGCCGTGATGGTCGCGGTATACGCAACGCCTACCGTACCGTTTGGCAGAGTGCTCGTGATGGTCAACGCGGCCGGGGCAATAACGATGGTTTCGTTCTGACTCGCGTTCTGAGCTGGACTTCCCGAGTCAGTCACCTTGACCGTAATCGAGGAAGACCCGGCTGCGGTGGGAGTGCCACTGACGGTGCATCCTGACAACGCGAGCCCGGCAGGCAGAACGCCGGTGATCGAACACGAGTAGGGCATGATGCCGCCCGTAGCACTGATCGGCGCGCTGTATGGAATGCCTACCGTTCCATCCGGAAGCGTGTTGGTAAGAGACAGAGCTGATGGTGCGATCGTGATGGTCTCGTTGGCGCTGGCGTTCTGAGCTGGCGTACCACCGTCCGTAACGGTGACGAGAACAGTGACGCTGCCAGCGACAGTTGGTGTGCCGCTTACCGTACATGCCGAGAGACTGAGGCCTGCAGGAAGAGCGCCGGTAATTGAGCAGCTATATGGATTGGTGCCACCGCTTGCTGTGATGTTCGCGCTGTAGGCAACGCCAACAGTGCCATTCGGCAGCGGGCTGCCCATGGTCAGCAGGGCGGGTGCGATAACGATTGTCTCAACCTGGCTGACAGCCTGCGCCGGCGACGACGCATCCGTCACCTTCACGGTAACGGTTGCGCTGCCCGCGACAGTGGGGGTGCCGCTTACCACGCAGCCCGCCAGCGAGAGTCCTGCGGGAAGAGTTCCGGTAATGGTGCAAGCGTACGGAGTCGCGCCTCCCGCGGCAGTTATGGGAGCGCTATACGCAACGCCAACGGTTCCGTTGGGCAAGACGTTTGTGATACTCAAAGGCGAGTTGACTGTAATGGATACTGCAGCAGTGGCAGTTGCTCCGAGACTGTCCTTCACCTGAACTGTAAAGGCGAAGGTGCCTTTTGCCGTTGGCGTGCCTGAGATGAGGCCCGTCACCGCAGAAATGCCGAGGCCCGGAGGCATGGATCCGGCCGTGATGCTCCATGAGTAAGGCGTCGAACCACCTGCGGCAGCGAGCGACGTGCTGTACGCCACGCCCACGATGCCATCCGGCTGTGGTCCACCTGCGAGAGAAAGTGGCGAAACGACCGTAATCGAAACCTGAGCCGAAGCAGTTGCTGTTGTGCTGTCTTGAACCTGCACTGTGAACGTTGAGGTTCCCTGCGCGGTCGGCGTTCCCGAAATGATGCCCGTTGTCGGTGAGATGGAAAGACCCGCTGGTAGGGAACCGGCCACAATGCTCCACGCATAGGGAGTCACTCCACCAGCAGCAACGAGCGATGTTGTGTACGGGATCCCCACTTCGCCGATCGGCTGGGGGCCGCCTGCCAGCGTAAGCGGCGGAACAGGGTTGGAAATGGTGATCGTCTTGTTCGCGGTGACCGTGAACGGCACTGCGCTTGTATCGGTCAACTGCACCATGAACGGGAATGTGCCGGTTGCAGTTGGCGTTCCGGAGATCTGACCCGTTGCGGCATTGAACGAAAGGCCTGGAGGCAGCGTCCCGCTCGCTACGAGGGTTGTGAGTGGTGAGGTGCCCCCGGCAGACACAATCATCGTCGTATACGCAGATCCGACGATGCCCGCCGGCGGCGTACCCGTGATCGTGGGGTCTGGATTTACCGTGATGTTTACGGTTTCCTGGTCCTTTGTTTGAGGGATCGACGCAACGAGCGTCACCTGCATGGGTGCCGTGATTCCCGAGGGCGCCGTGTAGGTTGTGGTGAGGCCGGAAGCTGCGGAGAGAGCGCCACACGCGCTGCCGCTGCACGAAGACTCATTGAACGCCCACGCGACCTGAAACTTCCCGGTCAGATTGGCAGTGATGTTTATGGACTGTCCCGCGTCGATCACAAACGAAGTTGCCGACAGGCTCGCAATTCCGCCACCCGCGTATCCGCCACCGCCGCAACCGCTAAGCGAGATGCAGAGAGAGAGCGTCGCAGCAATCCCGAGAGCAAATCGAGAACTGGCGATTCGAAACATCCGAGCCAGTTGCCGCTTCGAGAAGAACGTTGTGACGGATTCGACAACACTGGTAGGGCAAGTCCGTGCAAGCGCCATGGGGAATCTGGCCTCCATCAAAGAAACTCCTGACCAACGCTCTCAAGGGCCGAGAACGTCTATGCCAACCGACCTTGTTTGGCACATGAGTCAATGGGGAGTTTGCTTCGAGGGTTACATCGGGTCCATACAACGAAGGTACTAGCGGCTAAGCTCACAGAGCTTCTGATACTGCCCTATGTGCTTAGTCTCCAACACTTATCTTCAAAGTAACTTAGGTTTTCCGTCCAACTTAGTTAGAAATCCGAGTGATACCGCATCTGACGTTATTTTGAGTAAGCATTCAGGAGTGCACTCATATTACTTTGCAGAGAATAGTGGACTGATTCGTGTTGCTCGACGGGGAACAGATCAGGAGACGATATCACGCGTAATATCACCGGTGATGTAACTGGATCGGAAGCAATCCAGTCACATCGATCGTGCGGATCTCATGCGGGGAGACGAGGGGACAGTTGCAGAACTAAATCCGATGCTCTCTCCACAACGCTTCCATCTGTTCAAGCGTTCGCCCCTTGGTCTCCGGCACCATGCGCCACATGAACAGAGCGGCGATAATGCTCATCACTCCGTAAATCCAATATGCAAAGCCATGATGGAAGCGCTCGACGAGATATGGGCTCTTGTCGAGAATTGGAAAGCTCCAGCTGACGAGATAATTGGCGATCCACTGAGCCGCAACAGCCAGCGCCATTGCCTTGCCGCGGATTTGGTTCGGGAAAATCTCGCTTAACAGCACCCAGGTCACGGGCCCCCACGAAACCGCAAATCCTGCGGTGTACACCAGCATGCTCACCAGCGCCAGCATTCCCTTGCCGCCAAGCCAGAACGCCGATCCCAGAGCAATCATGCTCACCGCCATGATCAGCGCTCCAACAATCTGCAATGGGCGGCGACCGAACCGGTCAACCGTAAGGATCGCAACCACCGTGAATGTCAGATTCACGGCACCCACAATGATCGTCTGAAGCAGCGAAGCGTTTGTGCTCATGCCCATGCCCTGGAAGATGTCCGTGGCATAGTAGAGAACCACATTGATGCCAACGAACTGCTGAAACATCGAGAGCATCAGCCCGATGAAGATAACCATTGCGCCGAAGGAGAACATCTTGCCGGAGTGATGCTCGCTGAGCGAGGCTCGAATCTCTGAGAGTTCTCTTTCGCTCTCTTCTTTGGTGACCAGCTTGTGTAGCACCTCTCGCGCGCCGCTTTCATTGCCCTTCAGCATCAGGTAGCGAGGCGTCTCGGGCACGAAGAACAGCAACAGCAGAAAGAGCCCTGCTGGTATGCTCCCGGAAAGGAACATATACCGCCATCCGATCGAATTCAGCCATGCATCCCCGCTGCCTGCTCGTGAGATTCCGTAGTTAACGAAGTAGATCACGAGCATGCCGAATATAATCGCGAACTGGTTCCATGCGACCAGGTTCCCGCGGATCTTCGGCGGAGCGATCTCGGCGATATACATCGGCGATAGCATCGAGGCCAGGCCAACACCGATGCCGCCAATGATGCGGTAGAAGATGAAGCTCCACATGTAGCCCGGGCCGCCATGGCCTATCGGCGCAAATGGGAACTCTGGCGCGGATGCACCAACAGCTGAGATGAGGAAGAACAACGCAGCGATCACCAATCCTCGCTTGCGGCCGATCTTCGTACTGACCCAGCCGCCGATCAGGCCTCCGATAATGCAGCCGATCAGCGCACTGGAAACCACAAACCCCAGGAGCGAATTGGCAGCGTTTGCCTGGGCTGGATTGGCCAGATCTGTGAATCTTGGATCGACGAAATAGGCCTTGAGGCTCCCGACGGCACCATTGATAACGGCAGTGTCATAGCCAAAGAGCAGACCACCCAAAGTGGCAATCACGGTAAGCAAAACGACGTACGGATTGATTCTCGACATGTCTTCCTCGAACACTCGAATATACAAACGGGATTGAGGATTACACAAGCGAATAAATCGCTTTATTTAACATCATTTGTGGTTTTCACCCCGGAGCTTTCTCCGTGGCGTGCGTCCGAAAGAGACCTCGGGTCACGAAACTGTCTACGCCTCAAGCCACCACGGATTCTCGAGAGGCTTTGATCGCAGATCTCAGCGGTCCACTTCTTCTGGAGAAACTGCGTGACTTCAGCATCTAAGAACGTTCTCTGCTTCATCTAAAGATCAGAGGATTCCATGCAAAGAAGAGACTTCCTCTCCACCACCTTGCCTGCACTGGGTGGCATCATCGTGCTTCCGAGCCAGGCGCTCGCGGCCGCACCGTCCAAAAGCATCTTGGAGTACGGAGCCAAGCCGGATGGAAAGACGCTGAACAGCAAAGCCATTCAGCGAGCCATTGATGCGGTGGCCCAGGGCGGCGGAGGAACGGTGAACGTACCCCCCGGTACGTTTCTAACCGGCCTCATCGAATTGAGAAGTGGAATCACCCTCAACCTCGCGGAAGGGAGCACCTTGCTCGGCAGTACGTCTTTGGAAGATTACATTTCCGATTCGCCTTCATTCGGCCATGGAGGGCCAAATCCGCGGCATCTGATTTTCGCCATGAATGCGGAGAACGTCACCATCTCCGGGAGCGGACGGATCGATGGCCAGGGGCCGAGCTTCTGGGAGCCGTCCGGGAATCCCCCCCTGCCGGAAGACCAGCAATGGAACGGCGTAGCCTCCCACGACCTCAGAGTGAAGAAGGGCGGCCGCATCAGTCCCCTGCTGCTGTTTGTAAACTGCCGCCGCCTCACCATTCAGGATATCCACATTGAGAATGCTCCAGGATGGACGCTGCAGACCTTGAATTGCGACAACGTGGACATTCACGATGTATCGATCAAGAATCCCGTCAACGGTCCCAACACCGACGGGATCGACATCACCGGATGTCAGAACATGACCGTGACCAACTGCTCTGTGCAGACCGGCGACGATGCAATCTGCCTCAAGAGCGTGAATCCCTTCGGTCCGGAACCGCGCCTCGTCAAAAACATCGCTGTCACGAACTGCCGGCTGTCGACGTGCTGCAACGGATTCAAAATCGGCACCGAGACCGAAGGGGGGTTTGAAAACATCACGTTTTCTGATTCAGTGATCTACAACGACGAAGTGTCATATAAAGAACGCGTCGTCTCCGCTATCGCCCTTGAAGTTGTAGATGGCGGCTGGATCGACGGCGTCATTGTCAAAAACATCCAGGTGCAGCGGTCGCGAACCCCGATTTTCATTCGCCTCGGCAATCGCAAACAGGTGCACGACTATCCGCAGCACGGAATTCGAAACGTGAACATCTCCGATGTCGAGGCGACAGAGGCCCTGCTGGCCAGTTCCATCACAGGACTTCCCGGTATGGAGGTACGTGACGTCGGCCTCTCCCACATTCGCGTTCAGAATGTGCTTCAAGTCCGCCCCGAGTCGGTCGTGCACAGCGTACCTGAAAAGGACCGCGCCTATCCCGAGGCAAGGATGTTCGGGATGCTGCCCGCCTCAGGGCTGTATGTCCGGCATGCGCGTGATCTGCGCTTCAGCGATCTCGCCTTTACAGCTCCGCAGGGCGAAAGCCGGCCGACTGTCATATTTGACGATGTGGCGGGTGCGCGCCTCTCCGCCATTCAGAGTTCGCCAGTTAGCGGCGGGATGCCGATCATGATGCAAAGCAACTCGCGCGATGTCCAGATTCTGAAATAAGCCGGTTAGCTCGCAGCTCAGTTCGTCGCAGCGAGTCGGCAGTTCGTTCTCCTACGGCCCCATATCCGCGGGTGTGCAGGCGTTCGCGGTCGACGCAGTTGGGGGTGATGGGGGCGTCGACCATGGAACCGCGTTGAAGTCGAAGAAGTCAAGCAGGTCTGGCTGGGCCGCATCACGTGCAGTCAGGTGAGCAGCTGAACCAATAAACCTGTTTTCGACGAACTTGATAATCGCGGTGTGGTCCATCGGGATGTGAGAGACATAGTGCTTCCGGGTGAAAGGTGAGATGACAACATTCGGCACACGAAAACCGATCTGTGCACCGAAACCGTGTATAGCTGCCGCATCAGCTGGATTCGCTCCGGGGTCACTTGGATAGAGGTCGCAGTGCAGATCGGGCGTGGTGGTCGGGACGCAGGGCAAGTATGCCAGGCTACCATCGGCGTTAACATCCGGGTGCACAGCGATCGAAGAGATATCCGGGATTGTACCCACGGAAGCGGATGTGAAATCGTTCGAGTGACCAGGAACCGGCGGAACGTGATCATAGGGGCCGCCGCCTTCGTCGTAGCTGAGGAAGAATACGGAGTCCTTCCAGGCCGAACTGCCCATGAGCGCATTGACGATCTTCGCAACCTGGGCTTGGCCGTTTGTCACCGGTTGTCCCGAGCCTGGATGTTCGTCATTATGCCCGTAACCCGCTTCAATGAATGCGAAGCTCGGCAATGTTCCGTTTTTCAAATCAGTGAAGTACTGCTCGATTGGAGCGATGTGCGTTGGATCGATGCAGAACGAATTCGTCGAGTCGCCTACAACGCTCGAGGGCTGTGTCGGGGGAGTGCGATTGCCCGCCTGCCCATTGAGGTAGCGATAAGAGTAGGTCAGATTGGAGAAGTGAGTGGCTGGATAGACACTGCCTCCTGAGCCAAGGCAATCGTCGTCATTCAGACACAAACCCTCGGTCACCGTGTAGTAAATCCGCCACGATACCTTTGCCTGATCCAATTCCTGGAAGATGTTCGCAATGTTGAGCTGAGGCAGATGATCGTTGCCGCCTGGATCGTGCACAAGCCCCTGCGACGAACCGCCGGTGAATGTGACCAGGCGATTGGGAACACTCTTGCTCGCCATCGGCGAGAACCACCGATCGGAAATCGCGAACTGCGAAGCCATGTAGTAGTAGTAGTTCAGGAAATTCTGATCGTAATACCCCATGGCTCGCTGGCCGGTAAGGTCAGTGTACGAGCCTGAGCATTTTCCGCTGGTTGCGCAGTGTGTCGCAAATCCTTCAGCGGTGTGCACGAACCCGCTCATCTGGATCGGGCGAGTATCGAGGAAGTTGTATCTGTTCACATCGCCGAAGCTTGATAGCCAGTCAGAAGAATCGTCATCGATACACGTAGTCTTGAGCTTGAACAGCGAGTATGCTGTTCCCTCATCATCCAAATTGGTGATCGTGGCCAACTTGTCATCAATCCCGTCCACCAGGTATTGAACTCCGTCATCTCCCACGTCGTAGTGGTTGGCAGCTCTATAAGGATTCAGCATGCCAAAGTAGCTATCGAACGAGCGGTTCTCCTGGAGCATAAAGATGACATGATCGATCGATTGCAAGCTCCCGGGCGGGATGACAGTGACCGACGCAGATGCTGTTGCAGTCCCACCAGATCCTGTAGCAGTCGCCGAATATGCAGTTGTTGCGGACGGAGTGACTGCCTGCGTTCCCCCGGTCGCTTGAAGATCGTACTTGCTCCCATCGGAACCCGTTACCTGAACCTTTGTTGCATTCGCCGCGACGACTGTGAGGGTGGAGGCATTGCCCGCGGTTATGGTCGTTGGATTGGCTGTGATCGTTATAGTGGGCTCGGGATTCGCCGCAACCGTCACAGTCACGGACATGGACGCGCTGCCGCCCGGTCCTGTCGCGGATGCCGTGTACGTTGTAGTCGCGGTTGGGCTCACCTGCTGGGTGCCACCAGCCGCATTCGTCAATGGATACGAGCTTCCATCCGATCCCGCGAGCGTAACCTGCGTTGCGTTCACCGCAGTGACGGTGATCGTCGAGGATTGACCAGCTGTGATCGACGTGGGATTGGCCGTGATTTGAACCGTCGGCGCGGGATTCGGTGTCACCGTAACCGTGGCCGTTGCAGTTACGTTTGCTCCCTGCCCTTTTGCTGTCGCGGTATAGGTAGTAGTCGCGGCGGGACTGACGGCCTGAGTGCCGCCGGTAGCCCCGATCGCGTATGTGGTGCCATCCGAACCCGTTAACGTAACTTGCGTTGCATTTGCTGCGGTCACGGTCAGGATCGACGACGCACCGGCAGTGATCGACGCCGGATTCGCAGTGATCGAAACGGTTGCCATCCCTGAACCATTCGAGGATACGGTAACGCTCGCAGTCGCCGTAGCCGACCCGCCTGGACCCGTAGCAGTAACCGTGTATGTCGTCGTCGCCGTTGGGACTACACTCTGCGTTCCGCCGGCTTCGGGCAGCGTGTATGAACTGCCGTCCGATCCACTGATCGTAACCTTCGTCGCGTTAGCCGCGGTGACCGACAAAGTCGATGACGCACCTGCAGCAATTGACGTCGGATTGGCGGAAACACTGACTGTCGGCAAAGCACTGGTGATCTTGCCACTGACGCCACCGCACCCGGTTACGGCCAGGACCGCAGCGAATGCACAGAATCCAAACGAAGCCAGACGGCTAAGATCACGAATCGATCGCAACACGGAAAGCCTTCCTTTTGTGACGCAGCAGCGCAAGAACCGGCATTCCGGCGCTCTTCAGGCGCAGGTCATCCCGCATGTCGCTACAGGCATATTGAAGGAACAGATGAATAACATCGGATGAAGTACAGCAGTTAACCCCGGGAATAGCGAATTTTCATCACACGTGGGCTTGCAATCTTAGATTGCGTGGGCAGAGATATGGATGCTTGGCAATCATTTGCATGCGCCCGCGTGAGCGCGGCGCTTGTAGCGCGGATTCAATCGCCTATCCGGAAGATCCCCGTAACAACCGGGCTGTCTTTCTTCCCTTCCGCACTCGCAAACGCTTTGATGGTCAGCGCTGTCCCTTTGACGACAATAGGAGCGCGGTAAACTGCTGCCCCATCTAGGGGTTGAGAACCGTCCACCGTGTAGTGAATGGTTGCGCCAGTTTCGGCGCATTCTAGCGACACGTCTGTATCTGTGCGAAATACTCCCGGAGCCGGTGCAAACCTCGGTTCACATGTCACCCCCGCCACCTCACTTCCGATCCGTTGGGAAGAGGGCGGCATTTCTTTCCTTGGCGCGGGTTCCACTCCCAACATGATCGAACGCAAGAAATAGCGCTTGAAGTCATGAATGGGCCACCCCTGGTAATCCTCGTTCCAGTCCTTTAGAAGCGCATCTACATCCTTGAACGCTTTCTGTGTGCTGCCGTGCGACTGCTTCAGCGCAGCAAGAAGCAAGTCTATCCGCGGGGTGTGCAAGTGATCGGAGATCAGCACGTCGTAGAGGCCGGTCGTGGGTATATTGAGAGTGATCGATGATCCATGCTTTTCAAAGGACCCGAGCAGGGGCGCCTGCGATGGATGCGCAACAGATTTAGCTGTGTATGAGTAGGAGCCGTTCGACAAGGCTGCCACCAGTCCAACAACCTCCACCTTGCCATCAGAACGAATTAGAGCAACGGCTTCGTCACGCGACGGGCCCGAGTCCGCACGCTCTTGTGCCTTATCTGGAGCACCATGCTGCCGCGAAATTGCATTCACGCGCTGAAGCAGATCGACAGCAATCGGGAGGGGCTCGCGGTAGAGCAACGGGACACGGAACCCGCGCGCACAATCCCGCGAAGTGAAACACTCGTACAGAATCCGTTGACCATCTGGCAGAAGCACAGTGATCGAGTGATCATGCTGCTCTCCGGTGGGCTGCAGCAGCGCCCCTGGCGCAATCGCATCTCCATTTGAGATCGAACGATTATCACCCTGAACATGCCACGTACCAATCACACGCCACGCGGTTCCGAATGTATTGTGCTGACTGTGCTGTTGAGACCGCAGCCGTGAACTGGAACACAACGCGATCACGAGTAAAGCGCGCAAAACAAAGATCGTGAGCGCCTTGCAGCGCAGGGCGCGCTGAATTCGAAGCTGCTGTTGAGGAGCAAATGTGCAGATTAGCTTAACGAGCATGCTGCATCATTTTGCCGCAATGAGGCGGCCCAAGTCGATTCTCAAACTAAGCAACCTGAATACAAACAAAAATCATCGAAAGAGATGTGAGTCACGTTCCTGTAAGGGGTGGTCGTGTCTAAAGCCCCAAGGTCCCCAGTGCAGCATCAGAACTATACCGGCAGATATGCTGCTCGGGACAGCGTCGGGGAGCCAGCTGCTCTTCCGTCCTTGAAATCATTTCGGCGCTCGATCGACCTTACTTCGGTCGCTCCGCTTTGTTGTCTGTTCTCTCTTTCAGCTGATTAAAACGTAGTTCATTCTTCTTCTTGCTGATGCAGGTGATTGCGCATGTCTGAGATTCCTTGTTCTTCCTCGTCCCGGGCCCATCGTTCCGTCTTCACTCATAAGAAACCGGCGACACTTCTTCAGATGCTTGGCGCGGTGACTTTGACAATTTTTTGTGCAATTACCACGTCAGTGCTTGCACAAAGTCCAACTCCGGTTCCGGTCCCTACGTGGCGATACGATTCAACTCACGCTGGGCAGAACACGAATGAGACAGCGCTTACTCCGGCTAATGTGAATGCCGACTCCTTCGGCAAGCTTTTCTCGGTGAAGGTGGATAGCACCGTATATCCGCAGCCGCTTTACGTTCCGAATCTGAAGATGAGCGACGGCCAGACGCATAATGTCCTCTTCATCGAAACATCGAATGACACCATCTACGCGTTCGACGCCGATTCAAACGGCGGAGCAAATGCAAATCCAATTTGGAAAGTCAGCCTTCTGAGTGCTGATCACGGCGCCGGAGCGGGAGCCACCGCCGTCCCTTGGCAGGACACCGGCTCGCCCGATGTCGCACCGACGATCGGAATCACCGGAACGCCCGCAATCGATATCTCGACGAATACGATGTACGTCGTTGGTGCAACGAAGGAAAACGGCGCTTATTTCTCGCGACTCCACGCGATCAACATTACGAGCGGCGCGGAACAACCCAACAGCCCGGTGAGCATTACAGGATCCGTTGCTGGGACAGGCAACGGCAGTTCAGGTGGAAAAATATCATTCAGTCCTCTTTGGGAGAACCAGCGCCCGGCTCTCGCTTTCTACAATGGTTACGTATATATCGGCTTTGGCGCGCATGGCGATAACGGCCCCTGGCACGGTTGGCTTTTTGCTTACAAGGCAAGCTCGCTGGAGCAGACTGCGGCCCTCTGTCTTACTCCCAACGGATCGGGCGCAGGAATCTGGGCATCTGGTGCTGGTTTCCCAATCGACGACGGCGCGCCTGGTGGCCGAATGTTTCTCGTCACTGGAAACGGAACCCGGTCTACGATCCCGCCTTTCGACGCGAACAGCGAGATGGGGGAGAGCATCATTGCGCTCAGCCTCGAAAACGGCGGCTTGAAACCAATTGACGCATTTACGCCCTTCAATTATCAAATACTCAACAACCACGATTGGGACCTGGGAGCGGGTGGCGTTCTAATGGTTCCGGACCAGCAGGGTACGCATCCGCACGTGCTGGTGCAGGCCGGAAAAGAAGGACGCGTCATCGTTCTTGACCGCGACAAGCTCGGCGGCTACGCGGCGGGTGCGTCTTCCAACACAAACGCTCTGCAGGATATTTCGACGATCACTCCGCAATCGAAAGGATTCTGGGCCACACCCGCGTATTGGAATGGCAACATTTATCTCTGGCCGGAAGCGAACGCGGCGATGCTTTTCAAGATGAACACCGGTGTGATGGACCCCGAGCCAGATAGCAAATCCACCATCACTTCCGCATTTCCAACCCCGACATTTTCGATCTCTTCTAACGGAACCCAGAACGGTATCGCGTGGGCGGTGCGGGCGGATCAGTTCAACACAAACGGACCAGCAGTGCTCTACGCCTGGGATGCGAACGATCTGAAGAACACACTCTACGAGAGCGACAGCAAGCCCACTCGCGACTCCGCAGGACCAGCGAATAAATTCTCGATCCCGGTTGTGACGAACGGCAAGGTGTACGTCGCAGCGCGTGGACAGATCGATGTCTACGGCTTGCTGGGCGGGCAGGCCGCGGCCGCAGCGCCCGTTATTACACCTGATGGGGGATCATTCTCTTCCAGCCAGAGTGTAACGTTGTCCACCACGACCGCATCCGCTTCCATTTACTACACTCTCGACGGTTCTACACCGACAACCGCATCGACGCTCTACTCTGGACCAATCGCTATCAGCAAGGGCACAACCCTGAAGGCGATCGCGAGTGCAGCGGGCTTCTTGCAAAGTTCAGTAAGCAGTGCAGTCTTCACCTTTACAACGCAGACTCCGGACGTGACGTTTTCACCTGCACCGGGCACGTATTCTCCGGCGCAATCGGTCACTCTCTCGGATTCGGACGCGAATGCGAAGATCTATTTCACTACGGATGGCTCCACGCCGTCTGCGAGTTCAACACTTTACACCGGAGCAATCCAGGTCACGACCTCCGAAACGATCAAGGCCATCGCGATCGATTCGACATTGCAGGACAGTAACGTAGCGATCGGCGCCTATGTGATTCAGAACGGCGGAGCTTCGATCGACTTCGGTATGGGTTTCTCTTCCACTGCAGGATTGACTCTGAACGGAAGTGCGGTCGCGAATAATGACACGCGCCTGCAACTCACCAACGGTGGCCTGAACCAGGCCGGAAGCGTCTTCTGGAACGCCCCAATTGGAATTCAATCGTTCAGCACGAGCTTCGAGTTCCAAGTGTCCAGCGCCCAGGCAAATGGCTTTACGTTCTGCATTCAGAATGTGGGGCCGACGGCTCTCGGTGGGAACTCTGC
>Ga0068855_100007438_pt1 | contig 13261 bp, 12 predicted proteins | sample KBSCornC52_FD_66592 | JGI IMG/M metagenome (GOLD analysis project Ga0068855, IMG submission 66592) | Corn rhizosphere microbial communities from Kellogg Biological Station, Michigan, USA - KBS Corn C5-2 | ecosystem: Host-associated > Plants > Roots > Rhizosphere > Soil ... | reverse complement strand
CACGACGACGACCGGACCGGTCCCGTAGTACGACGAACAATTTCTGTATATGGAGAAATCCCTATAAGGGGATTTCTCCATATGCTTTTGAAGATAAGCGCTCAGCGATGGGTGCTTTTTGTGTTGCGGCCGACGCTCACATAATCGAAGCCGGCTTCCGCCATCTGATCCGCGCGATAGATATTTCTGAGATCGATCATCAGCGGCGTCTTTAACAGCGCTTTAACCCGCTGTAGGTCGAGCGCGCGGAACTCGTTCCACTCCGTCAAGATCAGCATGCCATCGGCGTCCTTGAGCGTCTCGTAGGCGCTGGCGCAGGTTTCAATCTGCAGCAGCTTGCGCGCTTCCTCGGCGCCTTCCGGATCGTAGGCGCGAATGCGCGCACCTTTGCCCTGCAGGTAGGGCACGATCACCAGGCTGGGTGCGTCCCGCATGTCGTCCGTGTTGGGTTTAAATGTCAGGCCCAAAACCGCGATGGTCTTTCCGGCCACGCTGCCGAAGGCCGCTTCGACTTTCTCCGCCATATCGATCTTGCGCCGGTCATTGACGGCAACAACGGCTTCGACGATGCGCGTGGTTGCGCCAACATCCTGGGACGTTTTGAGCAGGGCCAGTGTGTCCTTCGGAAAGCAGGAACCGCCGAAGCCGGGGCCGGCATGCAGGAACTTGTTGCCGATGCGGCCATCCAGCCCCATGCCGCGCGCCACATCCTGCACGTCCGCGCCGACCTTCTCGCAGATGTTCGCCATCTCGTTGATGAAGGTGATCTTCGTCGCAAGAAACGCGTTGGCGGCGTATTTGATGAGTTCGCTGCTTTCGCGGGAGGTGAAGAGAATCGGCGTCTCGTTGAGATAGAGCGGGCGATAGATCTCCGTCAGCACGTCGCGCGCGCGCTCCGAATCGCAGCCCACGACCACCCGATCGGGCCGGCGGAAGTCTTCGATGGCCGAACCTTCACGCAGGAACTCCGGATTGGAAACGACATCGCATTGTGCGTCGGGCCGCGCTTTGCGGATCACATCCTCCACTTTCCGGCTGGTTCCGACCGGAACGGTCGATTTGGTGATGACGACCGTATAGCCATCCATCGCATGAGCGACTTCTTCCGCGGCTGCAAACACGAAGCTCAGATCGGCATGTCCGTCGCCGCGGCGGCTGGGTGTGCCCACCGCGATGAATACGGCATCAGCTTCCTTTACGGCGTCCGCCAGAGTGTCGGTAAAGGAAAGGCGTCCGGCCTTCACATTGGTGGCGACGACTTCATCAAGCCCCGGTTCGAAGATTGGGATTTTCCCTGCCTTGAGGGCGGCGATTTTGCCGGCGTCCTTGTCTACGCAGACCACGCTGTGGCCGAATTCCGAGAGGCAGGCGCCTGAAACCAGGCCCACATACCCCGTACCGATCATGGCCACGCGCATTGCGGTTCTCCTTGCTGGCGCCGCTTTTCGCCCGCCGCACCCCCCGGTTCAAGCCCAATTCGGCCCTGGGATTTACCCGGCCTACAGGAAAGGCGGGCTAGGCTGGATATGGAAAAAAAGCGAAATTCCCTCCATGTCCATCCTTGTCACCGGCGGCGCGGGCTATATCGGCAGCCATATGGTCTACGCCCTCACCGATGCGGGCAGGGACGTGGTCGTCCTCGACAATCTCAGCACCGGATCGCGCGGGCTTGTGTCGGAAGCCGCCCAGTTCGCCCAAGGCAATGCGGGCGACATTGCGCTCGTGACAAACCTGATTGCCCATCACGGCATCGACACCATCATCCATTTCGCGGGCTCCATCGTGGTGCCGGATTCGGTTGCCGATCCGCTCGCCTATTACGCGAACAACACTGTCGTCGCGCGAAACCTTATCGAAGCGGCCGTGAAGGGCGGGGTGAAGAATTTCATCTTCTCCTCCACCGCAACCGTCTATGCGGGCGAGTCCGCCGATCCTCTTTCCGAAACATTGCCGACAGGTCCAGCCAGTCCGTATGGCCGTTCCAAGTTGATGACGGAATGGATGCTGGAAGATTGCGCGCGCGCCTATGATTTTCGATATGTCGCGCTGCGCTATTTCAACGTTGCGGGCGCGGATGAAAAAGGGCGCACCGGACAGTCCAGCCCTAGGGCCACGCATCTGATCAAGCGGGCTTCGCAAGTGGCGCTGGGCCGCGTGCCACATCTGGATATTTTCGGAACCGATTATCCCACAGCGGACGGCACCGGTGTGCGCGATTACATCCATGTCAGCGATCTCACGGACGCGCACGCGCTGGCGCTGGAATATCTCCAGACCAAAGGTCAGTCGGCGGTGATGAATTGCGGCTATGGCCATGGCGCGTCCGTACGCGATGTCATCGCCTCCGTGGAGCGCGTGACCGGCCGTCCGCTGCCCGTGAAGGAAAGCCCGCGCCGGCCCGGCGACCCGCCTTGGCTGGTCGCCGACGCCCGCAAGATTCACGACGTTCTGGGTTGGCGGCCCAAACATGACGATTTGGATGAAATTGTTCGCACAGCCTATGATTGGGAACGCAAACTCAATTCCAGTACTTGATGCCGGATCGGGCATAGGCTCGGCTGTCGCACGTCTATTTTTTGGATAAGACTCTGTCTGCGAATATCGCTCTCCAACTATCCTTCGGAGTTTGGTAGCGATCGGAAAACCATGGGAGTCGTTTGTCAAAAACGGTTTCTTTAAGAAAATCGATGAGGGACCGCACTTCAGGACGGTCCGCATTCTCAGAACAGAATTTGAGAAAAATTCCAGTTTCGTGGTGGATTTCGGGTAAAACTGGGACGTAGTGCGACGAGGTGAGATAGATGTAGCTTGGCAGAAGTCCGATTACTGCACCCGCCGCGACGGCGTTGGCGATCACCAAACCGGAATTCGACACGATGGACGCTCGGCCATAGACATCCATGTTCGAGTAGGTGGACATGAATCCCTTTGCGGTCGCCACGCTCGCCACCGCGTCTGCGAAGCGGTGATCGGCCAGATCAGAGACTGACAACGGCTTTCCGAAATTCGCGATGTATTCTTTGGAAGCAAAGAAGAGGAAATGAAAACTCGCAATCCGGACGCCGACATATCCAGGATCCCTAACAGGCCCATATTGGATATGGATATCGAATGACGGAACGGCTGAGTCCGAGGTCTCACTCGTCGTCCCCAGTCGGAGTGCAACACGCGGATGCCGGCGGATAAACGTGTTCAAAAAATGGGGCACGAACCAGCGATCTGCAGGCCCCTCACTCATCAATAAGCGCACCTCTCCATCAACGTCACGGGAGGTGCTCAGTCGCGTTTTGGTTTCATCCATCGCGAGTCCCATAGAATCCGCGCCCGTCGCCACGTGGCGACCGGACATGGTGAGCACTAGCCCGTGCGCTGTGCGCTGAAATAGCTTTTTGCCAAGTCTCCCTTCCAAAGAGTCAATGCGCTTGCTGATAGTTGAGACTTTCAGATTAAGGCTATCCGACGCCTTGCGCAGGCTTCCGGCACGGACGACTTCACGAAGGACGCGCATGTCATCCCAATCTGGCTCGCGCATATTTTCGGTTGATTTCTTTTTGGAAACAGTAGTTTCCAAATTGGCAGCTTTCCCCCACACGCCACGTCTCCCATCGTCTGGTTCATCAACAGACCGACTCGGTCGCAACAACGAGATGGTAAAGGGGAAGTCATGTCTGACATGAGCCGCGAGTCCGTTTGCCCACAGAAAGGATCGCCGAAGGAGTGGGGAAATTTTTCTGAAATCGGGACCAACAGCGCGGTTGGTAGGATTTCTTCAGAATGGTTTTCAGACGTCAGTGCGCTCGTACGAAAGCAGATATTTCATGATACGGCCACGCCGGAAGTATTAGAAGGCGTACAACTCTATAATCCAGATTCTTTTTGGGGGTTGTTCAAAAGGATCGGCGCAGTTCACGAATTGATCGGTGTGTACGGGCAGCTATTGCTCAACCCGCGCGGACACGATGCATTGTTGAACGGCGCTCTGGATCGGCTCAATCCAGCTTTTGCCTATCTCGCGAAATTCGGTGAGCGCCCTGCCGCAGTTTACATATGGTGTGTGGTGGCGAAGAAGCGCGGCGCGATGTTGCAAGCTGCCCTCATGAAGCAGCTGCAAGATCAACACGGAATGCCATACTATGCATCGCTTGCAACTCAGGACAGCTTTCGTATCGGAAAACAGATTGGCTTTCAGCCTGTTAAGCCGACTGATGATCGAATTGGAGGTCTTTTCAAATTACCCGATACACTTCCCGTGCTGCGAAGTGCCTTGGCCGAACGGCCGGTTACAACAAAGGTGGTGGAAACGGCCGCCGAGTTCTCGCATGTGTTTGCGCTCAGGGCCGCAACCTTCGTTGCTGAGCAGGATTGTCCGATCAATGAGGAGTTCGACGGCAACGACTTCAGTGCACAACACATCGTCGCTTACGTTGGTGATGCTCCCGCCGCGGCGATACGAGTTCGCTACTTCCACAGCTTCGCCAAATGGGAACGGTTCTGCATCCTGCCCCGGTTTCGCAAAAGTAGTGTTCGCGACGAAATACTCTCCGCTGCCGAGGAAATTGTGCGGCGAAAGGGGTTCAATCAAATATATTTTCAAGCCGAAGCCGGCCTCGGAGCCTTTTGGGAACGGCGCGGTTTCCGGCGGCGTGGGGAGCGCGTAGTGCGATTCTCAGGACGAGAATATGGCGAATTTATCAAGGCTATCGCGGCGTCGACCAACGCAATCACGCTGGAAGATGATCCCTTGGTTTTGAACCGTGTTGAAGGCAAATGGCATAAGCCTGGTATTCTGGATCGTTCTTCGGAACGGCTTGGCGCATGAGCGCGGCGCGGGAGATTAAAAAGGCGAGTGCTTCGCGCTATCTACGAGCTGTGAAACTCGATCGCATCTTGACGGACTTTGCTGGTTTGTTGTCCGACTTGGGGGCAGACGAGTTCCTTGCCGACGTGGCAGCGATGCGCGCCAAGAATGCGCAGCAAATGTGCAACGAAGATCAAAGCGCCGCCTACATTCGCTTGTCATCGCACTGAACGACACTTCCACAAAGATCAGGGATCTATTCTAGAGAAGTCCCTCTTTGCAAGCAAAGGTTGTGGCGAGTCTCCGTGACCGATGACCATCCACAAGGTCGGCCTTCAGAGACCTATCTGGAAGACCATTTGCTTGGCGTTGCGTCTAGAAAGCGGCAGACGCTGGCAATAACACCAACCAGCGCACAGTTTATTTCTCAGCGCGCCGCATGGCTTCGATGGCCGCCGTGAGACCGACAAACGGCACGGGAACGCCGCTTCTTTTGCCGTTTGCTGCCGGCGGGAAGAACAAGGCCGCGGACGGCACGGAAAGAAGATCGGCTTCGCCTTTCGGCGCCAGCGTCGCAGCGGCGGCGCATTCGGTTTTCTTGCAGATGGAAATCGGAAGTTTCAGCAGCTTCGTACCGGCCTGCAGGTCCATCTCGTCGCCCTGTTTGACGACGGGGGGGACCACCACGATGGCGACCAGGTGCTGGGCGGGACCCTGAACCCGGAACGTCAGGACCAAAACCACCTGCTTGGCGTTTTCCTTGCGGTGATAGATCAGGCTGAGCTGGCAGCGGCCGAGGCTCTTGTCGCTGGTCACCTTGGGACCGGGCTTGCAGATGAGCAGCCATGGGCCCACGGCCTTGGTGCCGACAAAGCCCGGCTGGATATCCGCAGCGGCGGACATGGGGTCTTCCATGCCGATCTTGGCGGGATAGTAGTGCGCCAAGGCGAAGAGCCCCGCGATCAACGCCACGGCCAAAACCGTGCCGACAATCATATTCCGCATGAAGATATCCCCGACCAGATGTTGGCTGCGTGATTAAACCAGCGCTTGAGGCCGCGCAACGGCCCCGCAGCGTTTTAGCACGGTCTGGTTAAACGGCTGGCCGGGGCGGCGTCCGGCGGCTTGGCCGGTTTAGAGTTTAACCTCGCCCAGCACCTTTTTCAGGGCGGGGGCAATGTCCGGGCGTGCAAGCCCCACCGCGATATTGGCCTGCAGGAAGCCGACCTTGTCCCCGCAATCATAGCGGGCGCAATTGGTGCGGACGGCGTGGAAAGGCACGCGCCCAATAAGCCGCTGCATGGAGTCCGTAAGCTGTATCTCGCCGCCGGCGCCTTTTTCCTTCTTATCGAGTTCGCCGAAGATCTCCGGCGGAAGGATATAGCGGCCGACAATGCACAGCCGCGACGGCGCCTTCTCCGTCTTCGGCTTTTCGACCATGCCTTTGACTTCGGTGATGTTGCCCCTGGTCACGCCCGGGGCGACCACGCCGTAACGATGAACCTCTTCCAGCGGCTTCTCTTCGGCCGCGATGACCGCGCCGCCGCCGACTTCGTTGTAGGCCTGCACCATCTGTTTCAACGCGCCGGGTTTGCCGACCAGAAGATCGTCCGGCAGCAGCACCGCGAAAGGCTCGTTGCCGATGAAGTGTCGCGCGCACCAAACGGCGTGGCCAAGACCGAGCGGCTTTTGCTGACGGGTGAAGCTGACGGAGCCGGATTTGGGCAGGCTCTCCAGAAGCGAATTCAGCTCCTTGGTCTTCTCGCGTTCCTTGAGCAGCGCTTCGAGTTCGTATGCGTGATCGAAATGATCTTCGATGATGTGCTTGCCGCGTCCTGTCACGAAGACGAACTGTTCGATCCCAGCCTCGCGTGCTTCCTCGACGGCGTATTGGACGACCGGCTTATCCACGACCGGCAGCATCTCTTTGGGGACGGCCTTGGTCGCGGGAAGAAAACGGGTGCCCATGCCGGCGACGGGCAGGACGGCTTTTCGAATCGGAAGAGGTTTCGTCATGGGACCGGGACAGGAAGGTGGGTGACCCACCCTATATGCATAATGGCTCCTTGCGCGTCCACTTGATGCGGCCCGTTTTCGGCCCTAAGCCTTGGAACCATGCGGATATTCCTTACCGGCGGGGCTGGCTTTATCGGGTTCCATGCGACGCGCGCGCTGCTGGAGCGCGGCCATTCAATCGCGGCGATCGACGATCTCAATCCCTATTACGACCCGAGCCTGAAACGCGCGCGGCTGAAGGAACTCGAAGGCAACAAGGACTATCGTTTCTCGCAGGGCGATATCGCCGAGCCTGGCGCTCTGGCAAAGGCCGGTGACGGCGAGCATTTCGACATTGTGCTGCATCTGGCCGCGCAAGCCGGCGTGCGTTACGCGCTCACCGATCCTGGCGCCTATACGCGCGCCAATCTCGTCGGCCACCACAATGTGCTGGAATTCTCGCGCGCGGCGACCGGCCTTCAGCAACTCATTTATGCGTCCTCGAGTTCGGTCTATGGCAACGACACCAAGGCGCCCTATTCCGAAACGGCGCGCGCCGATCATCCTGTTTCCTACTATGGCGCGACCAAGCGCGCGGGCGAACTTCTCTCCCATTCCTATGCGGAATTATACGGGCTGCGGCAGACCGGCCTTCGCTTCTTCACGGTCTATGGCCCATGGGGTCGTCCCGACATGGCATACTGGCTTTTCACCGAGGCCATTCTCAACGATCGCCCCATTCCGGTGTTCGGTGGCGGCAAGCTCAAGCGTGACTTCACTTATATAGACGACATCGCCGCCGCGCTGGTGCGCATCGTGGAAACGCCATTCACGGAGCAAGATGGGCGGGCGCCGCATCGGGTCTACAATCTGGGCAACAGCCACCCCGAAGAGGTGTCGACCCTCATCCGCCTCATCGAGCAGGCCACCGGCAAGACGGCCAAGATCGACGATGCGAAGGGGCCGCCTGGCGATGTGCGCGAGACTTATGCGGATATTGCCAAAGCGGCACAGGATTTCGGATTTGTCCCCAAGATTTCTCTGTCCGAAGGCATTCCGCGCTTTGTGGACTGGTACCGGCGCTATCATCGTATCTAATTGATATTGCCGGAGTCTTGGCTTGCGCCTGGCGTCTCTCATCTGTGGCAGCGTGGCTGCGTTGGTGCTGTTTGCATCCGCGCTGGCCGACGACGCGCCCTCGCTTGCGTCCATTGCCGCGGCATTGCGCGCCGGCCAGGCACAGGAAGCCGAGGCCATGGCGACGCACATGCTGGCGTCGAACGATCCGGTGCCGCTGGACCGCGCCTACCTGCTGATGGATCGTGGACTGGCGCGCGAGCAGATGCACAAGCGCGAAGATGCGGTGAAGGATTTTTCCGCCGCGATCGATTCCAAAATATTGCCGCGCGGGGATCTTGCGCGCGCGCTGTTCGATCGTGGCGTTGTCCTCGATGAACTTGGCCGCACGGAAGCCGCCATAGCGGACTATTCGCGCGCAATCGTATTGGTGCCGCGCTACGCGACGGCGCTGAACAACCGCGCCAATGCCTATCGGCGCACGAACCGTTTCGCGCTGGCACGCACGGACTATCAGGCAGCGCTCGCGGCCGGCGACGATGAACCGGAATATCCGCTGTACGGCTTGGGCCGCATTGCCGAGGCGCAAGGCGATCCCACGATGGCCAAAGCGTTCTATCAACGGGCGCTTGCCGCCAACGGACAATTCACCCCGGCCACCCAGCGCATGGCGTCGCTCGGAGCGGTCGGCAGCACCTATGCCTTGCGCGAGCCGGGAGCGGTGGATGCGCCGCCGGTGGTTGTGCATCAGGAGGTGAAGCGTCCCGAAACAGCGCCGATCGCAGCAGCGAGTGTTGAGGGCGCTTCGGACGATCTTGTTTTGCGTCCCGCCATTCTCGATGTCGGAAAAAAGAAGAAGCCGCTGCCGCGCGAGGCATCGTTGCATGTCGCATCGTTCGTTCCGCCCGAACCTTCCGCCGGGACAGCGCGCGCTAGTGGAGAATTGGTCCAACTCGGTGCGTGGCGCAGCCAGAGCGATGCCGCGATCGGTTGGGACAAGGCCGCCGCGCAAGCCGGCGATCTTTTGAACGGCGCGACGCCCCGCATCGTTGAAGCGGATGTTCCGGGCAAAGGCCATTTCTGGCGCCTGCGCACGCAAGCTCCGTCGGGCACTGCCGCTGCGGATTTCTGCGCGCAGCTTCGTTCGAAGGGCCTGAGTTGCATCGTCGCAAGATCCTGAGACGTTGCCTGCCTTCCACAAAGCTGGTTTCTTCGCCCCCCTCTGAATTCGAAAATCGAACAGGGCAGGGACATGACCGGCATCACGTCTTACGGCGCGTATATCCCGCGGCTTAGGCTTCAGCGCAAAGCCGTGGCGCAAGCCAATGCCTGGTTTGCGCCGAACATGATGGGCGCCGCCAGGGGCGAGCGCAGCATGGCGAACTGGGACGAAGACGCCGTCACCATGTCCGTCGAAGCCGCGCGCGACTGCATTCCCGCGCAGGATCCGATCAAGGACCGCGCCTTCGTGGACGGACTCTATTTCGCGTCCACCACCATGCCGTTCTCCGATCGCCAGAATGCCGGCATCGTCGCGGGTGCGTTGAGCTTGGGTTCGGGCATCACCTCACTTGATATTTCGTCGTCGCAGCGTGCCGGCACGTCGGCGCTTCTGGCGGCGCTGGATGGTGTTGCCTCCGGCCGCGTGAAAGCGCCGCTTGTTGTCGCGGGTGAAAAACGGAAGGCCCGCGCGGCGTCATCGCAAGAGCTAGCTTATGGTGATGCCGCCGCCGCGTTCACGCTCGGTAAGGACAAGGTGATCGCGAAATTCCTCGGCTCCCATTCGGTGACGCTGGATTTCGTCGATCACTTTCGTGGCGGCGACGAAGATTACGATTATGGCTGGGAAGAACGCTGGATCCGCGACGAAGGCTATTCGAAGATCGTGCCTGCTGCGATCAAGACCCTTCTGGAAAAAACCGGCGTGTCCGGCGGCGATATTGCGCATCTTATTCTGCCATGCCCTTTCGCGAAGCTGGATCAGGCGCTAGCCAAACAGTCCGGCATCGATCCTGCGAAGGTGCGCGACAATCTTTCTTCCAATGTCGGCGATACAGGCGCCGCACACGCGCTTCTGATGCTGGCGCATGCGCTGGAAAGCGCCAAGCCCGGCGACAAGATTCTGATCGTGCAATTCGGCCAGGGTTGCGACGTGCTTCTGTTCGAAATGACGCCGGAAATCTCGTCCATCAAGCGCCGCGGCGTCTCCGGATCGCTGGCGCGGCGCAAGGAAGAAACCAACTACAACAAATATCTCGGCTTCAACGGTCTGATCGAGCTCGAAAAGGGCATGCGCGCGGAAGTCGACAAGCGCACGGCGCTCACCGTTCTCTATCGCAAGAACGACATGATCACCGGCCTTGTCGGCGGCAAATGCCGCGTCTGCGGCACCGGGCAATTTCCGCGCACGCGCATCTGCGTGAATCCCAACTGCAAGGCCGTGGACAGCCAGGATCCCTACAGTTTTGCGGACCAGCAAGGCACGATCCTCTCCTGGTCGGCGGACTTTCTCACCTATTCGATGTCGCCGCCGAACCATTACGGCATGATCACCTTCGCTGATGGCGGCCGCTTCATGGCGGACATCACTGATGTGGATCAGGGCCAGATCGACAGCGGCACCAAGGTGAAGATGGTCTTCCGCATGAAGGATCGCGACGAGAAGCGCGGCTTCATCCGCTATTTCTGGAAGGCGGTGCCGGTGTGACCGATGAAGAAGCCATCGGCCGCGTGATCGATGCCATGTATGCGATGGTGTCCGGCCCCAAAGGACCGCGCGACTGGAGCCGTCAGCGCGATGTGTTCCATCAGGATGCTCGTCAGATGCGCACCGGCCTCGATGCAAATGGCAAGCCGTGGATCAAAATCATGGGGCTGAACGACTATTCGTCCGACACCCGGGATTTCTTCGCCCAAAACGATTTCTTCGAAGTCGAAATCGGCAGGCGCATTCGTGTGTTCGGCAACATCGCCGATGCGTGGAGCCTGTACGAAGCGCGCACCGCGCCGGACGACACGAATCCCGAGCGTCGCGGGATCAACGCCATCCAGTTCTATCGCGGCGAGGATGGGCGCTGGCGTATTATGTCCATGATCTGGGACAACGAACGTCCCGGTCTGAAACTGCCGGATCTCGGTTGAGCCGCCACGACGTCATCATCATCGGCCTGGGCGCGATGGGAAGCGCCGCGCTCTATCAACTCGCCAAGCGTGGCGTGCGGGTGTTGGGCATCGATCGCTTTTCCCCGCCGCATGAACAGGGCTCCAGTCACGGCGACACGCGCATTACCCGGCTCGCCATCGGCGAGGGTGCACACTACACGCCCCTGGTAAAACGCAGCCACGAAATCTGGCGCGACATCGAGCGCGAAGCCGGCGCCGATCTTCTCACCCAATGCGGCGAACTGATTATCTCCAGCGGGAACCGCAAGTCTTCGATCCATGTCGAAGGATTCTTCCAGAATACTGTGGCTGCGGCGCGGGCGCATAGCATTGCCCATGAGTTGCTGGATGCTTCGCAAATCCGCACGCGCTATCCCCAGTTCAACATTCGCGATGACGAGATCGGTTATTTCGAAGCGGAAGCGGGGTTCGTCCGCCCGGAAGCCTGTATCGATGCGCAATTGTCGTTGGCCACAAAGCATGGCGCCGAAATTCGAACGGGCGAAACCGTCTTTGGCTTTGAGCCAGGTGCGGATAGCGTCACGGTCAAAACAGATCGTGATGTGCATCGGGCAGACCGGTTAATCGTTGCCGCCGGTGCATGGTTGCCAAAGCTGCTGGGCGGCGATTTCGCCAAACTGCTTAAGGTCTATCGACAGGTGCTGAGCTGGTTCGCGGTTGACGGCGCCGCGGCCTATGAGCCGGAGCGGTTTCCCGTTTTTATTTGGGAGCTGCCGGACTCGCCGCAAGCCATCTACGGCTTTCCGGCGATCGACGGTGGCCTCAAAGTCGCAACCGAACAATATACCACTACGACATCGCCGGAGCTTGTCGATCGGTCTGTATCGATGCGCGAAATCGACCACATGCACTGCAACTATGTCGCTCCCTTTCTAGAGGGCGTGACGTCGAGATGCATAAAGGCCAAAGCCTGCCTCTACACGGTGACGCCGGATGCGGGCTTCATCCTGGATACGCTGCCATCGTCCGAGCGGGTGATCGTCGCGTCCTGTTGCTCCGGCCACGGCTTCAAGCATTCCGCGGCCATCGGCGAAGTTCTGGCGGACAAGGCGGAAAACCGCGCTGCATCGCTGGATTTAAGCCCGTTCCGTCTGGCGCGGTTTTCGGCTTAAGCTTCACAAAATATCCTGGGAGGCTGCCATGCCCTATGTCGAGAACCGCATCGTCCATGATGCCGATTCCCATCTGATGGAATTGACCGATTGTCTGGATGCGTTCCTCGATCCCAAATATCGCGCCGCCTATGACGATCTGCCCAAGCTGAAAGCGTGGCCGCGCGACGGCAAGCTGGTGAAGCACGCCAACAAGCAGCATGACGACGCCGAATTCCGCGCCGGTTCCGATGCCAACATTCTTTTGCGCAAGAACTACGAAGCGCTGGGCTCGTTCCGCAAGCAGGATCGCCCCCACGCGCTCGATCTTCTGGGCTTCTCCAGCCAGTTGATCTTCACCACCTGGTGCCTTGGTAATTTCGGTCTCGACGACGACAATCCCGAACTCGCTTATGCCACCGCGCAGGCACATAACCGCATGATGGTGGATTTCTGCTCGGTGGATCGCCGCTTCCTGGGCACGGGCTATGTGCCATTGTCCGATTTCGAGCGCGCCCCGAAAGCCGCGCGCGAGGCTATCGATTTGGGCTGCAAGGCGTTGCTCATCCCGTCCAAGCCGCCACGTGGTCATTCGCCCAGCCACATCGCGTTCGATCCGATCTGGGCGATGGCGCAAGAAGCGGCATTGCCGATCGTGTTTCACGTTGGCGGCGAAGAGAAGCTCGATCCGTCCTATTTCGAGAACGGCCTGCCGCGCGTGAAAGACTTCCACGGCGGCGAAGAGAACTTCACCTCGGTCAGCTATATGCCAATCTCGCATTCGGTGATGAACACGCTGGCCGCGCTGATCTTCGATGGCGTGTTCGACCGCTTTCCCAAGCTGAAATTCGGCGCCATCGAACTGGGAGCGTCTTGGCTGCCGGGCTGGATGCGCAATCTGGACAGCGCGGCGCAGGCTTTCATCAAGAATGAGGAACGGCTGCAAAAGCTTTCCGCGCGTCCGTCGGAAATCGTGCGCCGCCAACTGCGCGTCACGCCATATCCGCACGAGGATGTCGGCTGGATCGTCGCGAATGCCGGTGAGGAGGTATGCCTGTTCTCGTCCGACTTCCCGCATGTCGAAGGCGGCCGCAACCCACTCAAACGTTTCAACGAC
>Ga0068855_100007434_pt1 | contig 13265 bp, 18 predicted proteins | sample KBSCornC52_FD_66592 | JGI IMG/M metagenome (GOLD analysis project Ga0068855, IMG submission 66592) | Corn rhizosphere microbial communities from Kellogg Biological Station, Michigan, USA - KBS Corn C5-2 | ecosystem: Host-associated > Plants > Roots > Rhizosphere > Soil ... | reverse complement strand
CATGAGGGCAGGCTTCGTGCTGGGCGGTTCGGGCATGTCGCTGACAAAGCGAGGGATGATGATTGTCTTCTCCGTCTCGCTTTCTTCCTCCGCCGGTGCCATCTTGGCCAGGCCTATGAGCTCAGGAGCTCCCTCGACGATATACAGCTTGGGCTTGGGCGACTCTTCGGCTTCGATCAGTTTGGTGATACCGTCCACCACCTCGAAGCCCTCACCGACCATCGGGCCGTACTCCATTATCCGAGTGACGCCGTTGACGATCTCGAAACCGATCTTGATTCCGTTGTCCGCTATGAAACCCTGGCCGACCGGAGGACCGACCATCAGTCGGCAGTACTTGCTACGCTCCGTGAACTCCGCCAGCAGAGCGTCGAATATCGGATTCTCGTTCATGATGTTGCAATCTCCCTTGAAAGATATGACAGGAAGGGCAAGAGAAGGTACGGTGTCCCTTGCCCCACGACCCCATCCCCCGAGAACAACTAAGCGGCAGCGGAAATGTCAGAAGACTTCAAGATCTTGAAGCCATCGTTCGTCCACTCGACCATGTCGCCGATGTACGCTCGGGCGACCTCGTCGTAGTGAGTTTGCTGGGCGTCGACTTGAACGTACAACCCTCTTTGGGTTCCGTCCGCGTCGGTGATGCTGACTCTTCCGCGACACTGCCTTGCTACTTCCACGATATTCTGTTGTGTCACTAGCATGTTGCTCATGCCTTGCACCTCCCACTGCAGAAGTCGTGCTCGGGGTTTGAATCTTTCTTCCGTCGATCTCCATGTAGACGAGCGCGAATATGACGAGAACAGCCACCAGCCCCACTGCATAGATTTGGAGCATTGCTGTAGACGTATCGGACATGACCTTTAATCTCCTAGTATGGAGCCGATCAAGTCCATCATCAGCTAAGCTGGTGGCAGGCACTTGATTAGCTGAAGAATTTATTCATCCACGTCCTCGATGACTTCGGCATCCTCAATGTCGTCATCATCGAATCCGCCTTCCAGAGCAAGCTGGCCGCTCTCCAGAGCAAGCTGCTCACCCTTAGAAGTAACCTCTGGCAGGCTCTCGTACTTGAGCTCCAGACGGTCCTGATTGAGTGTCACGTATATGGCGTGAAGATACGCCTTGGTTCCGGTGTTTCCGCTGACGTTCCATCGGTAAGGACGGAGAATGATGTCGATTTCTTGAGCGTCGACGTAGTCGAACATCTCGCATTCTTCTTCGCCCAGAGGAACACGAGCCTTGACGTACTCACCGCTGTTACGGTCAAGAACCTTCGTAACCAGAACCAGACGCGGCGGTCGGCCCTTGAAACTCACAGCCACCGGCAAGTGATGGAACCATGAGTCACCGTCCTCACGCGGAGGCTTGGACTTGACGTTCCACCCAGCCTTCTTGAACTCCTCCGCCTGCTCATCGTTGAGCACCACAGAGAAATTACGATCTCCCGCTCGGTTGTACTTACCCTCTGCCCCGGCGAAATTCTTGTAGACGAGCCGCACGCCCTCGAGAATGACGTTGTTGTCGTTGGGACCAGCCACAGAATAACTCCTGTATGTGTTTGTTGGGATTTCGGCTTTTTCCGCCAACTCTTTGGTATTGGTGGAACCTTTGGAGTTGTTGTGGATAAAGGCCAAACACAGATTCGCGTTTTGGGTCACCATTTCTGCGTTTCGACGGTGGCCCGCAGATTTTCCATAGATATTCCACAGTGCTGGATGTGGTTCAATTTCTATGGGATAACCTTCACGTATTTTTTGTTTGGCCCATTCATTGGCCTGAGCGTCGACACCAGTGGGACATGCACCGTGAACGATTGTCAACCATGCTGTCGGTAACAATTCCTCAAGGGTTTTTTCCACGATGTCGGGCTCAGGCCAATCACGGCTTCCTGTTACCAGGACCCGCACTTATTCCTCGTCCTGCTGCTCCTGCGCCTGTCGACGCTCCTCAGCGCATTCCGAGCATCCCACTCGGCTGTTGTTGTGCTTGCTGCAGATCGAGTCACTGTCTCGGATGTCGTCGCCACTCACGATTCGTTCTCCTTCTTGGAAACGTTCGGCTTAACACGCCACGTACCGCTTGCTTCCACCCATTCCGCGTCGGTACGAGGATATGCGTGGAGTTCCAACTGTTCGCCGTTGTGAAAAGTTGTGTGGATCAACGAAGTCGCCATACCAAGAGCCTTGGCAGCTTCAGTGGTGAGCTTCAGATTAGCTGTCCAAACGCCGTCCTTGATTGTGACGGCAGCCTCTCCGATTGTCTCCCCTGACGGACTCTTGAGAGGAACTTCATGAGCACCATTGGGAAGCCGTTCGAACGCGGGGTTGATTGCAGTCGTCTTGAGATTGTTGATCTCGCTGATGCCCATCAGTTCTTCCTCTTCTCGAGAACTACTTCAGTGACGACTCGAGAATCGCTGACCTTCACGTTGAAATGGAAGTCGAATGAGTTGAGCATTCCAGCATTCTCGGCGTCCACGACAAGCGACACGGCATACATGGGGCGGCCACCGTGCTTGTTTATCTCCACCAGCGCATGCCCGGAGACTTTGCGCTCTCCATCGTCGACAACGATGACAGGGACCTGTTGATTCAATACAGCTCTCCGCGCGACATCTGATGCCCAGCTCCCAGTTTGAACAATACCTGCTTCTATACTCGGGAGCTCACTGATAAATTCACCTTTGCCGAACCAAGGATTGGTCATGTCTTAGTCTCGCTCTTGCTCCAGATCGAGAGATAACCCAAATCTGCCCTCAGGAGATTCGCGACGTTCTCCTTGCCTTCTATCACGGCATGAAGAATTGCAGAACCAGGCTCGACAGTCTCCACCAGAACGTGGCCAACGACCTTACGTTCGCCCTTGACGTCCATAGTGATCGGAAGGACCACGGACTTCAGTTCCTCCTCTTCGAACGGGGGCTTACCGTCCTGCAGAGACTTGACGAACTCTTGACGGGCCTTGAAATCCGCCGCACTAATACCAGTAGCAGCGACAGCCTTCATGGCTTCTTCATTTGCCCACATTGTTCGTTACTTGTCCTTCCGGTCGAGGTACTTGCTGATGAGCTGGAAGACACAGAACACGATGAGAATAACGATCGCGGCGTTGTTGTCATTCACTTCTTCTTGCCGCCATTACCGATCTTGTCGGCGATCACACAGACCGCACCCATGCCGAGAATGGCAGCCGTCTGGAGAATACCGGCCTTCTTCTTTTCATGCTTCATCGTGACCGCCCATCAAAAGGCTGATGCCATCGAATTTGAATGGTTTGCTGAGTATCCGCTTCGCCCACTTGTTCTTCTGCTTGCGGATGCGTCGACGTTGCGCCGGAGTCCATGCTCGATATTCGAACGACTTCTCCCCGAACTCGTTTCGAGTCACCACGTCGTAACGAACTTCGATCTGCGTGTTCTTGTGAGCGATAGCTCTGTGTCGTGCGTCGTTCCACTTGACGTCGTCCACGATTCCCCCTGTCTCGACGCCACCAGTATATCGAGATGAGTAGCCAAGCGATGATGAACTCGATGAGAATGAGAAGAGCGCTGACCTCCAGTTCACGATGTCTGACGTACATGAAGTGTGTTTTATTCACCGATCTTTCTCTCGTCAAATGAATCGAGGATGATCTGTCTGATGTCAGGCTTGAGAAGTCGTTCGATATCCCCGAGATCGTGTTCTCTTTTTTTCAAACCGTCGCGAACAGAGATGAGCAGGCTTAATGACGGAGAAAAGAATATCGATCCGGGCTTAGGGCGAAAACCCAAACGATAGACAAGCCTTCGGATTTTTTTCATTTTACTTCTTTCGGAAGTATTCGATAACTCCCTTGGTCACGCCATAGACAAACGCGAACAAGACGATGATCAAACCATCGTACCAAGTCATCAGAAATACTCCCCAATCAACCGCTTTCGCCATTTGTTCGTCTGCTTTCGCATGCGCTTCAGTTGCTTTGGGGTGTAATTCAGCCATTGAGTAGGGCTTGAGTGAGACGACTGATTGTCGTATCGTGTGCAGATCTTCCGATGCTGTCGAAGGTACTCGTCCCTGTTCGATCTGCGCTGTTGCTCCACCTTACTGTAAGCGAGAGCTACCACGTCAACGATCGGTTCTGTAGAAAGAAGCTCTTCATCCTTCTTCGTGATCACCGTCGGGTTCCAACTGAACTTCCTGTAAACGTCCTCGTCGATCTCCATTGAACGGCAACTCCCCCTTCAGTTTCTTCAAATGGAACGTGTAGAGACTTTGCCACGTGTCGGATTCCTCTTCTGGAGATATGTTGGGATTCTCCAGTTTGAGAAAGGCCATGTCGCTGGTGGCGTTTTGGTTCGCTTGGTCTCTCAGTCGTTGATCGGCTATTCGCTTCAGACGGATTTCTTCGTCAGTCGGGAATGACGACATTGTCTATCTTCGTGTAAGCGTCGAGATACGTTTCGTTCTTGGCACCGTTGTGCGTCACTTCGTAGTAACGCTGATCTTCCAAATCGGTGGCGACGAGAGCCTTCCAATTCTCTAGAGTCTTGGAGAACCACACCACATAGACCGCGAACGGCTTGTTCTTGATTCCCGGACGGTAGTTCTCGACGACGTACTCGCGGACATGCCGCATAGCCAAGTCGATGTAGTTGATGTCCTCGCCGATCATGAACTCCGGCTTGACCTTGCCGCCGGTTGTCAGGAAGTCGAGAGCCTCCTTCGAGCAATCAGCGCAGAACTCCGGTCCACCACAGTGCTTCTTCAGGTTCGGCGGGTTCCAATGCTGCGTACCATTGATGTGATATCCGTGCGAAGTGAAAGCCATTAGAAGATCCCCTTAAGGGTAAGAGTAGGAAGACGGGGCTCCGAAGAACCCCGCCCTCTATATTTCAGTACTCTAGGTTTGTCAGAGAACGAGGCGTATCCATAGCAACATTTAGCTCTGGAGTGACCTTGATCTCGAAACAACCGAAGAACTCTTGTGCTCTTCTTCGATTGCTGAACGAAACGTCTCCGATCGAAATGCGTTCGGCGTTTGGCCCATAGACCAAATATAGCGGGAAGTCGAATTCCATCTCTTTCAACTTGACGAAGGAATTCATTTCGAAGTCGAATGCTCCGTGATAGAACATTCCGGATGGCGATTTCGCAATCGACCCTTCGCCGATATGTATCAGAGAGCCACCTCTAAAGATGTAGAGCGGGATCTGGACTTGGAACAGAGGTTCTGCCATGACGTCTGGATCCATTAGAACTACCTTAGCTTCCGCTGTAGTACTTCATGAGCTCTGCATACGACCAGTGGTCTATGCCGTCTTCGGCGGACCAGTCCCGCATCTCACGATCGGTCGGAACGAAGTTCAGTCCGCACTCGGTGCAGTGCCCGCACGAACACGGGTAGATGTCGACGAACGGCTCTTCGGTGGTGGTCGTCTCGTTTGCGGACTGAACTTCGGACACGTCAGATCTCCTGTCTGATTTCCTTACGCCACTGGTTTCGATCCTTGCGCTTGATCTCCCGACGGGCCTTCCTGCGACCCTTACCCGGCGCCTCGTTGCAACAGGCGCAGTCCCTGCCGCCCGGTCCCGTGTGACACTGTGGACCCAACATCCTGGCCAATATGCACCTTTCTAGAGGTCCCAGCCCATCCCGGTGTAGAACGGGTCTGGCCGGTCTCGAACATCCTTGGCAGTCAATTCATCCAAAGGAGTTGTGTCTTCGGAAGTTCGACTCCAATACTTCGGATCGTTCTTCTTTTCCAACACCCCTTCAACGATGTCGTCCCGTCGACGATCGATCTCCTTGAACCTCTGACTAATCGGTTCGGAAGCGCCCTGCTCGTAGACCTCAGGAAGCGGGTAATCCTGCAAAGCGTCCTGAACGGTCCTTGAAGCGACTGCCATTCGCTTCAGACTATCGTCAGCCTGTTCGAAGAACCCACCGATGACCATAGCCTTGGCGAACTCACGAGCTCGATCGGGATTTGACATCGTCTCCCGACGCATTCGCTCTTCAGCCTTTAGATGAAACACTTCGGTCATCTTTAGGAAATCCCCGACGGTGACGTCTTCCAGGTAATCGTCGATCCCTCCCAACGGAGGCTGTTCGTTCAACGCACCAGCACGTCCTGCCTGAATGCGCTCGAACAGATGACGACGCGCGGGAGTGTTGGCCTTCTTCTCCATCTCGGCCATCTCAGCGTCGGTGAACAGAAGGCCGGTGGACGGGTTTATACCCCGACTGAAAAAGTCGTTTCGTTCGGCCCGCTTGGTTTGCCAATTGGGCACCTTCGGAGTTGCCTCACGACGAAGACGAGCTTCTCGATCAGCCTTCTGAGCGGCCAGACCGGATGCCTTACGCTCCGCATCATCCTGCGCAGCCTTAATCTCACCGAGACGACGCTTCTCTGCCTTACGCATTGTTCTCCCCCTCCAGGTTCGGGTCGTAAAGACTACCGGTCTGCTTTTCTGGACTGCAGTAGTTTCCGTCGTTGTTGCCCTGAGACTTGTCCTTCCACTTCGAACCGTACTCATAGAGGCCTTCGGTCCGACCCATACCAAGCTTCTTTCCGAAAACCTCAAGAGCCATAGCTGCATCTTCAGTCTTCAGAGAGTCGTAGTAGGAATCCCACTGATGGAAACGTATGGGTTTATCGTTCTCGTCAGCCTGCAGAATCGCGGCAGCCAGTGACTCAGCAGTCTTACGAATGGAGTCGAGTCGAACCTCTTCCATGTCGTAAGAAGCGAATGCTGGCTCAGGCGACTCCCTGTGGTGCACGAGCATCGACCGATACATGTCGGAAGAGAAACCAGCGTCGGCAGCCACAGCCGCGAGCATGTTCTCAGCCGTGGAAGCAGACATGACGACTCCGAACGACATCTCGTTCAGAACCCTCTCGACGACAACCGGCCCCATCCAAAGTTCCTTGCCGCTCTCATCACGAACGACGAGGTTTGCCCTCTGGAATTCCATCCTGACCCCAACCCTCGGAATGGCCATGGGAACGTACTCCGGATTCTCAGGCTTAAACAGGTTGTCCATTTTCCCAGCCCCTTTTTTAGGTCCAGCCCAAACTGATGTAGAACTCGTCCATCCTCTTTCGGAAATCTTCCGCACTCATTCCGTAAAAGGGGTCCGTACCGAATTCGTCAAACGCCCTCCCCAAACCACGGTTGCCCGCCTCGATGCGCCGGTAGATATGAAGTTGCTCAGGAGTGATGACCTTCTCACGCATCTTGTTGAACTCGTCGATGGTGAAGGGCGTCCCCGTGAGAGGATTGATGCCGTTGAGCAACAGCATTATCCGAGTTCCTTGACTCGGCTGCTGTGAATTTTGAGAAAGAGATTCCTGGCGCTCAGCCCTCTTGGCTGATATTCTTTCCTGGATCTCTCTCTGTCTCTGCTTGTTGACTGTCATTGTTCGTTCCTAAATGATCGATTAGAAGATGATTCACAGCTGTCTTATATGCGACTGCAAGGCCGTTGAGAGGTTCTGATTCCTCTCTACAGATCCAACAACACCATATCCAGCCGGTTTTCCCGTCCCATCTGGTATATGATTTTGGACCTTTCCAGATTTCTAGAGGACGAGATTTAAGTTGAGTCATTCTTCATCCACGACCTCACGAAAAGCTCGCACAGCCATATTGCGATCTCTGGCAGTCAGTGTGTTCTTGTATTCCTGCCAACGAATAACAATGGTATTGAATTCGGGATCGTCTGAAATATTTGAAGTACCGTGGAACACGAAATCCCGAGCGAATTGCTTTGCAGTTTCTATTATCTCTTCGTCCAGTTGTTGGTCATTCATGGCATCCTAAGACATCAAGCGGAGCCCAATCCGAAGACCGAGCCCCGCTGGAATCACTTTCAAATCAATTTTTCAGCTGCTTCGGCCGCGTTCTTGTTCAACACACCGAGCCGCTTCTCAAACGCCTTCGTGGCGTGCTCCTTGTAAGTCGGGAGGAGTCTGGACAGATACTCCTGCCAGTAAGCATTGAAAAACTCGTCCTCGCCGGGAATATCCTTCACCTCGAAGACTCGATCAGCGTATTCGGATCCAACAGTTTGAACGTGTATGATTCGCTCGTCGGCGCTCATAGAACGTGTGTCGATGTCTTGAGACGCCGGAATCTTCTGCCTTCTCAGAACATCTAGACGCTGCTGAATAACCTCATCGTCCAGTTTCAACTCGTCGATGAGGCGGATCACCATGTCTTCTGCCATGGTGCGTGTCATGACGACATGTTCACGACTGGGATTGGCTACCTCTTCCAACATGATGAGATGGCCTTTGAGAATATCGCTTCCGTCATCGTTCCGAATGGAAAACGAAACGTCCTTTACGCGGGCTCCTCTCGCAATCTCAGAAATTCGGATCGGAAACACCGACTTGCTGTCCATTCTTCTCCCCCTAGTCAGTCTTCGGCTTGCTCAACGCAGCGAGGATGATCGTCAATTGCTCCACGATCGGAGTGTCGGGAAGGAGGTCGATCACCACGGAAACATCGCATGCGGCTGTACTGAAATCTTGTTCGATAACAGCTTCGCCAATGGTCTTCCTCTTACCGTTTACGTAAGTGATTAGAGGCACTTTCCGCTTTCGGATCTGATTTTTACCCATCGGATATTCCATGATGATCTTCCTCCTTTCTTCCCAGCTACTCAATCTTAGGCCTGTCGATCAGTTCGAGGTCTTCGATCGGAATTGTGACGACTCGTCCATTGACGATCCTCACTGTGAGATTCTGAGCGATCAATTCAGAAATGAGTTCATCGCCCATCTTCTGGATTTCTTCGAGTTCAGATGTTGTCTTTTTGACATATCTGTCTTCTGATTCGCTCACTTCACGAACTCCTGGAAATCACCGAACTTCTCGATCGTCTTGGTTGCGTTGTCCACGAGAGTCTCGTAGTACTGCATGTCTACGATATCCGTGAGAGAACCGGTTCCCTTTATGGTGTCCGTCAAATCCTCGAACAGCAGTCGATCGATCGCATCGAGGTTTAACATCTTGACCATCTCTGCTTCGAGCCAGAGATAATCCTTAGTCCCACCAATGGCGTAAGACTTTCCGTCCTTGACGCGAACGAGCTTTCCGCCACCGATTTCGGGGAGAACCGGCAGGAACAGACCAACCTTTCCGATGAAGTGCATTCCCTTGTAAGGGTTGTTCGGAGTGGCCTGGCTCTCGTTGAAGTCGAGATACATCCTTCCGCCGCTACGAAGCTCCTTGGTCTCGCAGAGATCAGCGAACTTGATCGGCTCGTGGCTGAACAGGACCTTGAACACCACCGGATGAGCGAACTGCGCACCGGTAGCATCCCACTTTCCGTCGGACCTAGCGATATAGACCGCATCGTTCACGAGGCAGAGCTTCTCGAAAGTCTTCTCGTGTTCGAAGTCATACCCATATCGCTTGCCGAACTCAGTCACCGCCTTGATGATTTCCGGAGTAGCATTCGGAATCTTCACCGAGTCGGTCTTGATGTGAACGACCTTGAAACCGCGCTCCTGAATGAAGTGTTTCAGGTCCACCATGAAGAGTGCACCGCGCTTGGCAACGATGTTGTCGACGTTGCGGTTGTCACGGAACAGGTTCGGGAACTTCGCCGATGTATATCCATAGACAGAGTTGATCGCCAACTTCAGCGCTTCGGCCAGAGCCTTTGCGTTCTCCTTGGTGATCTCGATTCCCGGAAGATACTTCTTTGCCTCCTCGATGAACTTCTCAGCTTCTGCACGAAACTCAGCAGACCTATCGGGGAACTTGTCAGCATTCTTCCACGCTTCATTCGCATGCTTTACCGCTAGACGACCGCGATAAAGCTTCTCGAATTCCTTCGTGTACTTACCGAACAGGTCGAGTTGAATGATCGTGGTCGGATGCATCGAAGCGACGTCCAGAAGAGCGACGTTCTCGTACATCCCGGGTTCGGCGTAGACGTAACCGCCCTCTCCGGGGTCTTCGCCCCGATATGTACTTGTCCCGTAGTCATAGGTGTAACCCGGGAATTCCTGGCTTAGATCGGTGTAGTTGAACCAATCCTGAGGCGTCTTGTCGTTTCCGAAGATGATCTTTCCGGTATGCATACGAGTGGTGTCGTTGATAGACAGTCCACTCATAGAAGCCAGGATCTGACGTGCCTGGAAATCCACTTCACAAGCGTCGAGTACTGCGTCAGTCGCGTTGACGTCGTTCACACAGTACTCTACGACCCTAGGGATATCCTTCTCGTCGACCGGCTCATCCCATGGTAGATCCATCTCCATGTGATGCAGACCGAGCTCGATTTCCCACTTCTTCAGACTCTGCTTCTTCGAAGCGAACTCGTAGATGTCGGCGTAGGAAAGGCTGTAGGCCTCACCAAACCTCGCGCTGTTGTCGTTGTCATTGCTGACCAACTTGGTCGACAGTTGGAACAGCTGCTCGTTGTTGTACCCCATGTAGCGACCCCACAGAATGTGGTTGTCGTACTTTCGGTTGTAGAAGCCGATCAACTTGAACTGGAAGAGTCCTTCGACAGCCTGCGGTGTAGGATTGATCATCCTAACGACGTCCTTCGAACCCTTGTACTTCCAGCACAACACGAACAGGTTCGGGTAGACTTCACAGTCGAAGATCACGACTGGAAGCTTCTTGTCTTCCTTTACTGACTTGGATTCAGCAGTCTCTTCAGACTTGAACTTCATCACCTTCACGACCTTGATGCAGTTCAATGCCTGGTTGCTGCTGCTCGCTGCGAATGTCAGAATAACCGGCCGCAGATCTGTCAGATCATAAGACATGCCCGACAGATATGCATCGTTGAGAAGCTTCGCGATGAAGTCGACGGACGACTTCGTGTCAGGGTGAATCTCCTTCCTGAGGTTTCGGGCGATCATGGTACGAAGGCCCTTCTCATTCTGAATGGTCTTCGCGTCGATCACTGGCTTCTTCTCCTTGAAGGGAAGTCCACTGCTAATAGTTGCGATCGGGACGTTGTTGCACTTGCTCAGTTGCCGCCGAAGACTAGCGTTTCCAACATAGACCTTAATCTCGATTCCGGGGGAATACACACGAGCAAGGTCTGTCGCATCTCCATCGTAGATATAGTGAAGATGAACGCCCTTACCGGATTTGCTGTACTCGGCGTAAGTTGCAGGCCACTCGGCAGCAGCTTCGAGATTTCGTTCCAGAGATTTTTCTCCGTCGTCTCCTTCCAGATCGAAATCAATAACGATGTGATTCTCTGGAATCTTAAGGAAGTGGAGCTTTGAAGTATCCAAATCCTTAAGAGTCGTTTTGACGATCTGATCTGGTCTAGGCTTACGCATCTCGCCCTTGATGAGACGCTCGTCACCAGTCCAGTACTTCTCAGGGGTCTCTTCGCCCGCTTTTCCGTACTGCGCAGGCATATCTGCAAACAACTCGTCGAGAAGCGATGTAGTTTCTTCCAACACCAGTGTGAATTTGGTGTTGTCTTCTGGAAGAGGAGTCTTATATGGCTGCGCTGTGAATCCTTCGAAGTAGCTTCGAATCGGGACTCCGTCGATGATCTTTCTGTCGTGGAATTCCCGGAAGTAATTCTTCAACTCTTCACGGAACTTGAACATCGCCATCTTGTAGCCGAGTTCACTCTCCTCCGCATATTGCTTGTATAGAGTGAAAGCCTGCTTAAGACTGGTTCCGTCCTGCTCCTTGAAGATATCGTAGTTGTACTCGATGAAGTTCAAGAACGGGTCCGTCTTGAGCATCATAGCCAGAGGACGGTAATCGTTGTAGTAGTTCTTCCCCATCGAGCGATATACGTTCAAGCAATGGTGCGCGATAGGTCCCAGTTCGAAATCGACCTGAGCCATCAGTTTGTGATATTTAGCAATCGGCACCAAATTGCCCGTTGGCTGAACGTCGATGATGCGACGAATCAAGCCCGACTTGCCGTTGGTGATTTTGATCGGGTCGTTGGTTCCTATAAATACGAACGAGTTGATCTTTGTTGTGTACGTCGGTTTGAACTTCTCGTTTAGTCGAAGTTCATCGTGACTTGTGATCGAGTTGAACTTGGTGTTGTCCTCGATCTTGTCCATCTTGCTATCAGGGTCGATAGCAATCAATGGGTTATTTTTGAACGCCTCCGTCGCGAAGTTGTTTGTACCGCCGACAAGTGCCTTCGCCTCGAAAGTCTCGTAGTACCCAGGGAATAGCTTCTTGATGATGTCAAGAGCCGTTCCCTTTCCAGTCCCCGGAGGTCCGTACAGTGCGATGAACTTCTGAATATCCTTTGAATCACCAGCGATGATCGAGCCGATAGCCCATTCGATCTTTGCCAGTTCATCTTCGGAATACAGAGTCTGCATCAACTCATCGTAAGCAGGATGTTCGCCTTCGATGAGAGGGTACGGAAGCCTCCGGGTTGCGTAGTCACTCTTCTTAACGTCAGTATTTGAGAAGACAACCTTCGCGTCGAGCTGATGCGAATTGTCACTGACGTTCTTCATGAACTTTCGAAACTGGTTCCAGCCATTGGTGCCATAAGAACGGAGGAGTTTCACACTGCACTGAACACCGTCGTCGGTCAGCTTCTTCGCGTACTTCGTAAGCGCTTCATCTACGAGACGAGTGACATCGTATTCATCTGTGGTCCAAAGACCACGTTCCTCGTCCCACAAAGCGTAAAAAGATTGACCGCGGACCATAAGATCTTTAGATCTTCCAACGGTGAAGTCGGGGTAGACTTTGATTTCATCTTTCTTACTACCCCTGACGGGTTCCGTGCAAATCTGAAAGAAATCCATAATCCTCCTTTCGTTCCTAGAGCTGTTCTTGAACGTACTCCGCCATCTGGTACCAGAGTTCGATCTCGCGCTGATTGTTTGTTGTATGCCTCAATGGGAAGAGGCCACCGCGTCCATTTTTCTTGTAAGTTCTGTTGAGCAGGACATCAATGATGTCGTCCACCAGATCTTCAGGAAATGGACGATTGTCGCTGTACGGTAGAAGCTTCAGATTCTCGATCATCTTCCAGAACCAATAATGGGGCGCTCCTTCAGCCTCAAATGAAAGGCGTCGAGAGAGCCCCACCATCAGTTCGAACACGGAACAACCGAGATCCGCCCACTCATAGTTCGAAGTACCGATCCTATTTTCACGGAGAAATTCGAATCTGAGTTTTTTCCCGTCTTCCAGCCTATTGTCGTCGTTTGGAACCAATGAAAAAGCCTCACGCGTGAAAAGCTTTTTCAACAGCTTCCAATAGGTCAGTGACGGATCTGCGACTTCCACCTCAGCGACCTGACT
>Ga0068855_100007429_pt1 | contig 13268 bp, 10 predicted proteins | sample KBSCornC52_FD_66592 | JGI IMG/M metagenome (GOLD analysis project Ga0068855, IMG submission 66592) | Corn rhizosphere microbial communities from Kellogg Biological Station, Michigan, USA - KBS Corn C5-2 | ecosystem: Host-associated > Plants > Roots > Rhizosphere > Soil ... | reverse complement strand
TCCTGCAGGTGATTATGAATTATTATTGAATTTGCCCGATAAATATTCGTCGCTTTCATCAATGCCCGCATACAGCATTCGTTTTGCGAATGAAAATGTTTGGGAAGAAATAACCGGTTATAATAAATTGAATGTTGTCATCAAAATCACGAAGTAATTTATTCACTGCGGAAATGCCTGCATAATTAAATTTCTATTTCAGATTAACGTTGAAAATTGCTGACTAAAGTCTCAAAAGTACAAGAGTGCGACGCAAGAAAAGCTCAATTGCAGCAATGCAGCCGGGTTCAAAAAAATTCTTCAACTCCTTCTCTTTTGTGTCCACCAAACTAAAGCAACAACAGAACCGCCGATCATAAGAAATGTAAGCAAAGGCGGAAAGCTTGCCTTTGTTTCATTACTGTTATTAATGTTGGTATCATAAGTGAGTTGGTAACCGAGTTTGTTTGAAAACTCCGCGCAATCAGCAATAAAATCTTTTGATTCTTCCGGTGAAACAAAATCTTTCAATGTTTCGTAATCGTAGTGAAGTGTTATTTTATTTTTATGAGAATCGAATTTTGAATTTAGATTGAAAGCCGCACAGGAAAGATGATGCTGCGATTTTTCTGCATCCCATGTTTCAGGAAGATTTATTTCTATGTCTTCAATGTAATGCGCGGGATAGTCAACAGACACCGGCATTTTGCGCGCAATATCTTTTGGCTTCTTGATGACACTGTTGATGAGAAAAGCAGAGAATGAAACTTTCTTCTCATCTTTTTCATCGTTCCAGAAATTATCGATATTGTAATGTTCAGTGATTGTAAACATACCCTTGCTTTCATCGTCTTTCACTTCAAGGCTGTCTGCAATACTTGTTTCATCGTAGTAAGAGATATAAAAATTCAAAAAGCTTTTTTGCATTCCATACACGCTGTTGTCTTTAAACTGTTCGCGCATATTATCGGCATACGAACCTGTGTATTCGGTAGTAACGTCAAGCCGCACTTTTCCGTACATGGTCGGAACAGTGAAGACTTCTTTTGTCTTTACCATTCCCTTATCCTGCAGAGAAATATGTGTGAGGTTTGTTGTTGTATCAGTAAGCACCAACCCGATTTGATAATCGGGGAAAGAAATGTCATTCAATTTTCCGCGTTGATAGGAAATAGTTGGATCTATCCAATAAATTTTATCCGCAAGTTTTATCTGAACTGTTGTATGGTCAAATGCATAAGGAGTGGGCAGCCAGTTTTGAATTTGCTTTTTATAATCTGTATTGATAAGAACAGGATTTGCTTCAATGCCCATTGTTCTTAATATCGTGCAGAGTAAATAAGATTTGTCTTTGCAATCACCAAAGCGTTGAGCAAAAATTTTATTTGGATTGTTCGGCTTGTGAGAATTTTCTCCCATTTCAATGCCCATGTAGCGAACATCATCCTGCACAAATTTTATGGCTGTCAAAACCCTTTCCTCATCAGTGTTTCCGGCCGCACGCAGTTCTTCTGTTTTTTGTTTTAAAGAAGAAGAAAGCGTAATATTTTTCGGGAACAATGCCACAGCCCAATCATTAATTTCTTTCCAGCTTTTGAATTCACTTATCATTACAGCGGGATAAGGATCGTACCATGAAGGCGTCATATCTTCTTCATGAATCGCATTTATATCATTGAATTTCCATTCATAAATATTTTCATTAGCAGTTTTTGAAATGATTGGCTGAACGTTTGTTAAACTATTTTTTATGGTGAGATTTCTTTTATTTGAGCTGATGAGTTTGTAATACATATTATAAACCGGCACGCTGAAACCTGCGCTGAGATTTTCCGCAAACTTTCCTCTTAAAATAGGATTGAAACCTTTTATAGAATAACTGTACTCAATCACATCGCCTTTTCTAACATCTTCCAAAATCAATACAGCAGAAAGATTGCCATTATAAATGCTGCGGCTTAATTCAGTTTCCTGTTGTATCACTTTGAATTTTGAAGGTTCAAGTTTATTGATCGTTTTTCCGTCACGAATTATTTTTATTGTATGAAAAACAAGTTGCTCGTAGGAAGGGTCGTAACTCTGAGAAATTTGAGAAACATTTTGAATACCTGATTCAGAAATTATTTTTTCAGCGCGGCGGTAATAGACACATTGCTGCTCAACAGAAATTTGTTTTTCATAATCCACATCAATGTAACCGTCTTCAGCATCTTTGTCTAGATTTGTATTCGAATAATCGATGGTGTTCACAGTTACCCATGATGGTTCCTTTTCTATTTGAACTTTTTGTGCAGTTAGCAGGGTCGGGCGAAGAAAAAAACTAATCAGCAATCCGTACATCAACTCTCTCATAGTTTTTTAATTAAGTGAAAAAATCAAATTAGGAATAAGAAATGATATAGTGCAGGATTTCAAAATTTTTAATATTCAATTAATAAATTGGTTGATTCTTTTTGTGTGACAAACTGCACTGCTGCTATTGAGCTTTAGTTGTGTCACTCCCTTCTACGTTCTAAACATTACTCAGCAATAATCTATTCCTCGTTTTGCTTTTTCAATATTCATAAAAAATTTGACGCACAAAACCACATACAACTTTTATCATTCTCGCTTACTTTTACCGCTCATTCTAAAATTGTTACTATGAAAAATATTTCTTTTTGTTTTGCTTTTTTGTTTTTGCTAACCTCACAACTTTTTTCACAGGAGAGCTACGACAAACATCCAAACACTTCAGGTGAAGGATGGACAAATCTTTTTAACAACGACCTTTCAAACGCTATTTACACCAAAAGTGTTTGGAGCATTGATAAAGACGGCGTGATGACTGCAACAAAAGACGACGCGATATGGAGTAACAAAGCATACGATGATTTTATTCTCGATCTCGAATTTAAAAATGCGCCCGGCACCAACAGCGGTGTTATCGTTCATGCAACTGATATTAAAGAATGGATACCGCATTCTGTGGAAATTCAAATTGCAGATGATTATGCAGATGAATGGGCAAAGTCTCCGGCGAACTGGCAATGCGCAGCAATCTTCGGTCACCAGGCAGCAACAAAACATGTTGTAAAAAAACCGGGCGAATGGAATCATTACACTATCACATGTAAAGGACAAAAAATTTGGATAGTATTGAATGGTGAATTGGTAAATGAATGTGACATGAGCAAATTTACTTCCGCAAAAACAAATCCTGACGGCAGCGAAGTTCCCTCGTGGTTAAGCAACCCGATGTCAACATTGCCTTTACATGGTTACATTGGTTTCCAGGGAAAACATGCAGGAGCGCCGATTTATTTCAGGAATATTAAGATAAAAAAGTTGAAATAAAGATTCATTATTGTCAGGTGAAAATTTTATTACTGATTCAAAACTTGCCCCTCAAAGTGGTTTTAGCTTCTAACCTTAAGAAGAGGGGTTGGGGTTAATAGTGAAAGCATTCTTAAAATCGTTTTCATAAATATCCCATTGAGAATAATTTTCTACAAATACAATGGTAATTTTTCCTTTGCTGCTTGGCGATGTTTCATTTTCAAAATATTTTTGCACCGCTAACAGGTGAAAAAGACCGGTAAATACTTGCCTGCTCTTTTTTGGCTAACAAATTGTAGAATCAATTTGTGTTTTCTGTAATTAATCCTTATACATAATGGATGTTGGAAATAATGTGTCCTTCCGATTGGTAAATACTTCATCTGCAAATACTGGGCATTGCTTTCATATTCTGAATTCGATGCCTTTTGCTGTGACTTACATAGATAAAGATCTGCGGTTTACATATTTGAATGCTGCATGTGAAAAATTTTTGGGCAAGCAATCTGAAGCTATTATTGGAAAAACAATTTACGAAGTGCTCGGGAAAAAGCCGCTTGAACAAATGACCGCCCAATTGGATGGAACTGTTCTCAGCTTTGAAACAGAACTGCGTTTAGGAAAATCAAACCGTGTTGCAGAATTAACTTTTACTCCTGATTTTAATGAAGAAAAAGAAGTATGCGGATATTCAGTGATAATAAATGAGATCACTGCAAATAATAACGCGAAAAATGATCTTTCAAATAATCCTGAAGATGCACTTCATGAAAGTGAATATCAATACAGGCAACTTATTGAAAAATTTCCTATCGCTGTTTATACTTGTGATGCTAAAGGATATATTCGGCTCTACAACCGGGCGGCTGTTGATTTATGGGGAAGGGAACCGGTAGCAGGAAAAGATATGTGGTGTGGTTCATGGAAAATTTATCAAAACGATGGAACACTGCTGCCCCTGGATAAGTGTCCCATGGCTATTGCTCTTAAGGAAGGACGAAGCGTTTATGGCGAAGAGATCAATGTGCAGCGTCCTGACGGAACTATTTTAAAGGTGATGCCTCACCCTCAACCCATCTTTGATTCAAAAGGAAATATTGTTGGTGCCATTAACATGCTTTTAGATATCACTGATAGAAAAAAAGCGGAAGAAATCAATGCTAAGCTTGCTGCAATAGTTCAATCATCAGATGATGCCATTATCGGTAAAACTCTTGAAGGTATTGTTACCAGTTGGAATAAAGCGGCGGAAAGGATGTTTGGTTATACAGCAAGTGAAATGACAGGACAGTCGATCTTAAAAATAATTCCTGAGGAGCGTGTTGATGAAGAGCCGAAAATTCTTGAACGACTTAGAAGAGGCGAAAGTATTGAGCATTTTGAAACCATTCGTGTAACCAAAGATGGAACGAGATTGAATATTTCGCTAACTATTTCTCCCATAAAAGACAGTAAGGGTAATATTACAGGTGCTTCAAAAATTGCCCGCGACATTACGAAGCAAAAGCAACTTTTGGAAGCTTTGGAGACTGGCCGTGAAGAATTAGAAAGCCAGGTTATGGAAAGAACGGCAGATCTTAAACGCGCAAATCTTCATCTTCAAAACAGCAACGAAGAACTGGAGCGTTTTGCGTATGTGGCAAGTCATGATTTGCAGGAGCCTCTGCGAAAGATCCAGGCCTTTGGAAATCTCCTGTTAGAAAGAAATGAACAAGATTTAAATAATAATGGGAAAAATTATGTCAACAGGATGATCAATGCTGCCAATAGGATGCAGAGCTTGATAGAAGCTTTACTCGAATTTTCAAGAGCAACTTTGATGGAGAAGAAGTTTGAAAAAAGAGATTTAAATCTTCTTATAGATGAGGTAATAAAAGAGTTCCAGGAAAGAGCAGACGACAAAGAAGCAATAATAGAAGTTGCGCCTTTACCACACTTAACTGTAATACCATTCCAGTTTAAACAAATGCTTTCAAACATTATCAGTAATTCTCTTAAATATTCAAAACCCGATGAAAAACCGGTAATAGAAATAACTTCACAAATATTAGATGAGCAGGAAATAAATGATCCTGACGCAGTAAAGGAAACAAGTTATTGCAAGCTTACTATCAGCGATAATGGTATCGGGTTTGAAAATGAACATGCAGAAAGAATATTTGAATTATTCCAGCGATTGCATGGGCGCCATGAATACGGTGGTTCAGGAATAGGCTTATCTATTTGCAAAAAAATTATGGAGAATCATGAAGGGTTTATCCGGGCCGAAAGCAAACCCGGCAAAGGAGCCACTTTTCATATTTACATTCCTAATAAATAAGACACGTCTCAAAATAGCTTATCAATTTTATGTACTTAGCTGCAGTGCTGCTATGAAGCTTTGGTTGTGTCACTCACTTCAGGGTTCGGAACTTTTATCATTTTGAAATTTTGGAATTGGGAAATTTTGAAATTTGATTGCTGCGTTCTTGATGCAGTTTCAAGAGTGCGACGCAAGGGACGATGCCATAAATGCCATAGCTGGTAACATAAAAATTTCTTATAGATTTTCTCTTCGTACTGAAATAAATTTATCGTGGCTACATTTGCTGCGTGAAAAGAAAACCCGTAATACTTGAAAATGTCCTGATAGAAGACTATGCTGCAGAAGGCAAATCACTTGCACGCATGAATGGTAAAGTGGTTTTTATTGAGAACACCGTTCCGGGCGATGTGGTGGATATTTGCCTTTTTAAAAATAAAAAAGATTGGGCCGAAGGATGGCCGATGCACTTTAAAGAATTTTCTTCTCAACGGGTTGAACCTTTTTGCAAACATTTTGGTGTGTGTGGCGGCTGCCAGTGGCAAATGCTTCCTTATGAACAACAACTTTTTTATAAACAAAAACAAGTTGCAGATAATTTAAAACGAATAGGAAAAATTACGCTGCCTGAAATATCTCCCATTATTGGTTGTGAGCAAACAACACAATACCGTAACAAACTTGAATACACTTTTTCAACAAAAAAATTTATTCCTGATGAGGAGTTTAAAGAGTTAAAAAAATTACATGCAGATATTGATGAAGCTGTAACGCAGGAAGTAGCGGGCTTTCATGCGAAAGGTGTATTTGATAAAATAGTAGAAATTGATGTTTGTCATTTACAACCAGAGCCAACCAATTTGTTGCGAAAAGCGATCGCAGGCTTTGGAAAAGAAAATGGTTTTTCATTTTATGATATAAAACGGCACAAAGGTTTTTTACGGAATGTTATCGTGCGGATGGCAACAACCGGTGAAATAATGGTGAACGTTGTATTTGCTTATGAAGATGAAGTTGCAAGAAAAAAATTGCTTGATTATTTATTACAAAAATTTCCGTCGATAACAACGTTGCTTTATACCATCAATCCAAAATTGAATGATAGTTTAACTTCTCTTGAGCCGATTGCTTATCTTGGTAAAGGTTTTATTATTGAGATGCTGGAAGATTTTCGTTTCAAGATAAGTCCGAAATCATTTTTTCAAACCAACACAAAGCAAGCAGAAAAATTATACCGGATAACAAGAGATTTTGCGGAACTTAACGGAACGGAAATTATTTATGACTTGTATTGCGGGACAGGGAGCATAGGAATTTTTTTAAGCAGGCAGGCAAAAAAAATAATCGGCGTGGAGGCTGTGGAAGACGCGGTGAAAGACGCAAAAGAAAATGCGACGTTTAATAATATTGATCATGCAGAATTTTTTTGCGGCGATGTTATTGAAATTTGCAACGATGAATTTTTTCAGGTGCATGGAAAACCTGATGTAATTATTACTGATCCTCCCCGGGCAGGCATGCATGAAAAACTTGTACAAAAATTATTAGATATTTCTTCGCCTGTGATCGTGTATGTAAGTTGCAATCCCGCAACACAGGCAAGAGACTTGGCTTTGCTTGATGGAAAATATTCGGTTGAAAAAATTCAACCCGTAGATATGTTTCCGCACACGCATCATATAGAAAATATTGTTCAGTTAAAATTGAGATGTTGATTGTTGAAAAATTTTAAAATATCAAGATGACAGAATTCAGACCGGGCAGATTTCAGATACTACCGACGATTGTTAAGAATCTTATTATTATTAACGTTCTTGTATTTCTTGCACAACAAGCATTGCCACAGGCAGGAGTAAACCTTGAAGATATTTTTGCGTTGCATACATTTCAAAGTCCTTTCTTTAAACCGTGGCAATTTGTAACGCACATGTTTATGCACGGCAATTGGGGTCACATTTTTTTTAACATGTTTGCGCTGTGGATGTTTGGTTCTATTCTTGAAAATGTATGGGGACCGAAGCGTTTTCTTACTTTTTATTTAGTGAGTGGCTTAGGCGCAGCCTTACTGCATATGATAGTTTTGTATTTCAACACGCAGGGCATGATCACAGATTACCATTCTGTAAATACAGCATCAGGCGCTATGTCGTTCCTAAACAAATATCCACCGGAAAGGCAATTCCGAACAGAGGATATAGCAACAGTGCTGAATACTACGTTCCAGGATCATCTGAATGAATCTACGCTTGGCGCCTCGGGAGCAGTCTTTGGTTGTTTAGCGGCCTTTGGATATTTGTTCCCGAACACATATATCTATCTTTATTTTTTTCTGCCTGTCAAAGCAAAATGGTTCGTGTTGGGCTACGCCGCACTTGAATTATATAGCGCGATTCAAAACTCTGCCGGTGATAATGTGGCACACTTCGCGCACCTCGGTGGCGCACTCGCCGGATTTTTAATGGTATATTTCTGGAACAAAACAAACAGAAAAACGTTTTATTAATGAGGTAAAGATTTTTTAAAAGTAAATTACGTACAAAGCTCATGTCAGTAATGCATAAAAATAGAAGAAACCCGATATTGCTTGGTCAGGATAATAATGCACTTACATGGTTGCTTATTATTAATGCGGTTGTTTTTGTTGCGATAAATTTTATTAAGATCGTTTATTTTCTTTCATATGAAACCAGGGACGAAGCATTGCAAAATTTCAATTTGCAAATACTCGACTGGTTCTCTCTCTCTGCTAATGTGCAAACTTTTTTTAGTCATTCATGGACAATAATAAGTTACATGTTTTCGCATGAAGGCGCTTGGCAGTTGATAGGAACATTATTATGGTTATGGGCATTTGGTTACATATTTCAGGATCTTACAGGCAATACAAAACTTATCCCTGTTTATTTGTATGGTGGCTTTGCTGCAGCACTGATTTTTATACTTGGTTCTAATTTTATTCCGGTTTACAAAGCTGTTTCAAACTCAACAACTGCTTTGATGGGCGGCGGCCCAGCCATTGTTGCAGTGGCTGTCGCTGCAACCACAGTAGCACCAAAGTATAAACTTTTCCCAATGATCAACGGTGGTATTCCTTTGTGGGTGCTGACACTTTTGTTTGTTGTGATCGATTACACGAGTATCATAAACGACAGCAGTATTTTTGCCATCACACATATTGCAAGTGGCATTACAGGTTTTTTGTTTGCGCACCAAATGGAAAGAGGCAGAGACTGGAGCAGGTGGATGATAAATTTTATAAATTGGTTAAATGATCTTTTCAACCCTGAGAAAAAATATAAACAAAAACCCGTTTCTCAACAACGTTATTATAAAACTGTTCGCAAACCTTTTGAAAAAACACCACGCATTACACAACAAAAAGTTGATGAGATTCTTGACAAGATCAATCAGCAGGGTTACCAGTCGCTCTCGGAAGAAGAAAGAGATATTTTAAAGAAGGCAAGCCAGGAAGATTTATGAAACATCGCCCGCTGATGAAAGATGTGTTGAAAATTATCTGGTTTTATGTATGCATTTGGCTTGTCATTGTATTCATTCTGTCTTCTCTCAGCAGTTTTATAAAACCTGCATCTTTTTCTTTTATCAGTTTATCAGGGCTTGCCTTTCCATACCTTCTCGTAATATTTTTTGTATTTATTATTATAAATTTTTTTGTAAGGAAAAGGCTCGCATATTTCATGATGATTTTTTTACCGCTTGCTTATTTCAATACGGTTAGCACATTTGCGCTAAGACCGGCAAAGGCATGGCAAACAAAAAAAGATTCATTAGCTCTACGCATTATGACATGGAATGTTCAAAGCTTTGTGAATTATCTTTATCACGAACAAACCTCATCAGATTATCACACAACAAAAGAGGATATGCTTTCGCTGATCCACCGGTACGATCCTGACGTGCTTTGCTTCCAGGAATATAAGAATATCGAAAATGCGAAAAGACGTCGTTCCATTAAAGAGCAGCTTGATTCACTTGGTTACAAATATTATTTCTGTTCAAATGATAAAAACGGAAACCTTCCAAAAAATCAAAATGTAACTATTGAAAATGGCGTAGCAATTTTCAGTAAACTTTCTTTGCTTGACAGTGGAAGAATCAATATCAATCATTCGGACAGAATTGAAAATCTTATTTATGCTGATGTTCTTTTAAACAATAAGCCCATAAGAATTTATACTGCACACCTGCAGTCATTTACTATCTATACCGATACAGCGCAAAAAAATCAGGATCGAAATATTTATGAAATAACTTATCACAGAAGAATATCCGCACAATTTAAAATACGCGAAACGGAAGTAAAGCACCAGGAGGAAGTTGCTATCATCCGAAAGGCAATTGATTCAACCAGGCATCCGGTAATTTATTGCGGTGACTTAAATACAACGCCCACTTCTTACAACTATCGCTTTTTAAAAGGAAACAATTTGCAGGATGCGTTTATAAAAAAAGGTTCCGGTATCGGTAACACTTTTTATAAACTTGGACCAACATTGCGTATTGATGTATGTCTTGCAGACACTGCGTTGCAGGTGCTTCAATGCAAACGTGACAAGAAAAAATTGTCGGATCACTATCCCGTGATCACAGATGTGAAATGGAAATAGCGGAATGGGTTTTATGTACCAGGCTGCATTACTACTATTTAGCTTTTGTTGCGTCGCACTCTTATACTTGCACCAAACAACTGAGCAATTAAATTTCCAATCTCCCAATTCCAAAATTTCAAAATCTCAAAATTTCCATCATTGTCATAAAACTATCAGAATAGTTTGCAACTTTTTCTAAAGCTTTTTGTTCTGTTACATTTGCAAACAAAATTTCCGTGATGGCAAAAAGAGGAATTGTATTGATGAATCTTGGCTCACCCGATTCAACCGAGGTAAAAGATGTGAAGAAATATTTGAAGGAATTTTTGATGGATAAAAGAGTGATAGACGTTCCTTTTTTATTGCGAACATTTCTGGTGAAAGTGATGATCGTTCCTTCACGTTCGCCGCGCTCTGCGGAAGCATATAAAAGCATTTGGTGGAAAGAAGGATCGCCATTGATTGTTTTGACAAAACAATTGCAGCAGGCGGTACAAAAAAATTTTGAAGAGCCTGTTGAGAGTGCCATGCGATATGGAAATCCAACACCAAAGTCTGCGTATGAAAAATTGCTGAAAGAAAATCCTGATCTGGAAGAAGTGATTTTATTTCCATTGTATCCGCATTATGCAATGAGCAGTTATGAAACTGCAGTTGAATACATGAAAGAAGTACATGCAAAAAACAACTACAAGTTTAAGCTCGCAACAATTGCACCTTACTATGATAATGCAGATTATATTCATGCTCTTACAGAAATCATAAAGCCTTACTTACAAGAACCTTTTGATAAAATTTTATTCAGTTATCATGGAGTGCCCGAGCGGCATATTTTTAAAGGAGATACAACAGGTGTTCATTGTTTGAAAGTGAATGATTGTTGCCATGTTTCTTCTCCGGCACATGAAAAATGTTATCGTCATCAAACAATAGTTACAACAGAATTAGTTACTGCTGCATTACAGTTGCCAAAAGAAAAAGTGGAACAAACTTTTCAATCGAGACTTGGAAGAGATCAATGGCTTACACCATACACTGCACAGCGTTTGCAGGAATTGCCAAATGAAGGAGTGAAGAAAATATTGGTAGTGTGTCCCGCGTTCGTGAGTGATTGTTTAGAAACACTTGAAGAAATTGCGGAAGAAGGAAAAGAAAGTTTTTTGCATGCAGGCGGAGAAAGTTTTACAATGATCCCATGTTTGAATGTGCATCCGTTGTGGGTGCAGGCAGTAGTTAAGCTGATAAAATCTCATTCGTGAGACGTGAGATGACAGACGTGAGAGAAATAACGTATACTTGTTTTGAAAATAAAAACAACCTTTATGTTCATTCTACTTAACCACAAAACTCTTGATGTTTACCTTATAATTCGTGAATTAATAAAAGAAACTTATAAAGTTTCATTACTGCTTCCTGCAGAAGAGAAATTTAATATGGTGCAACAAATACGAAGAGCGGCTTTATCTGTTAAACTGAATCTTGCGGAAGGATCAACAAGAAAATCAGAAATAGAAAGAAAAAGATTTTTGGAAATTTCAAGAGGTTCGGTAGTAGAGATAGATGCGGCACTTGAAACTGCTGTTGATTTAAATTATTTTACAAGAGAACAACTCGAAAATTTAGGGGCATTGTTAAACAGAAGTTTTGCAATGCTTTCAAAAATGATAGATCGATAAAATTCACTAACCAATCACGCCAAATGTTTCACGTTTGTCGTTTCACGTTTCACGATTATGTATTCTTATCTTAAAGCTCTCCACATCATCTTCATCGTTACCTGGTTTGCAGGTATGTTTTACATGCCTCGTCTTTTTATTTACAATACTGAAGCGAATGAAAAGCCTGAAGAAGAACGCATCATTCTTCGTAATCAATTTAAAATAATGATGAAACGTTTGTGGTATGGCATTACAGTTCCATCTGCGATACTCACTTTAATTTTTGGTCCGCTTGTTATGTTCTACAGCCCGTGGCGTGATTTGCTTTTTCAACCGGAGGGAAGATGGTTGCTGATCAAACTTATTTTTGTAATCCTTTTGTACGCGTATTTTGATTCAATAAACAGAATTTTCAAACAACAAATGAATGGCGAATTCAAATACACTTCACAGCAACTGAGGATATGGAATGAGGTCGCCACAATTTTTCTTGTTGCTATTGTTATGCTTGCAGTAGTGAAGCAAAGTCTCAGTTTTGTTTGGGGATTGGTTGGATTGATTGCGTTCATAGTTTTGTTGATGAGCGCAATTAAGATTTATAAAATGCTCAGGAAAAATCGTGAAACGTGAAACGACAAACGTAAGAAATAAAAATAATCAGCGCGTTCATTCTCTCACGTTTCACGTTTATCGTCTCACGAAAAATCAAATCGCTTTACTAAACAACTTTTTCTCCTGCATCTGTTCACTTCGTGACAAATGCAGATCAAAAGCTTTGCAAATATTTCTTATAAATTGTCTTCCTGTTTCAGTTACGGTTATTCCTTCACCATTCCAAAAAATCAACTCGTCTTCTTCTAAATTTTTCAATTCCGGAAAAGTATATTGCTCAAGAATAAGCAAATCTTCTGCAAGAAATGCTGTTTGTCCTTTGCAACTGATGTCAAGAATATATTTTCTGAATGTAACATCTTCATCATTCAAAAAATATCCTTTTGTAACAGCAAGTTCATTGTTTGAAATGCTTGTATAATAATCATGCAGCGTTTTATGATTTTGCGCAAACGCAGTTCCGGCATCGCTTATGCTTGATACACCTAATCCCAATAACATATTTGTTCTTTGAGTCGTATATCCCATAAAATTGCGATGCAGCCAACCTTCTTTCCAGGCTTTGTAGAGATCATCAGTAGGCAACGCAAAATGATCCATTCCAATATCTGTATAACCGTATTCTGTAAATAATTTTTTACCAAGTTGGTATAACTGCATTTTCAATTTCGCATCAGGCAGATCATTTTCATCAAACAATCTCTGCGCCTTGCTCGTCCACGGAACATGAGCATAACTGTAAAATGCAATGCGGTCAGGCTTTAAACTTATCGTTTGTAAAATTGTTTG
>Ga0068855_100007425_pt1 | contig 13272 bp, 11 predicted proteins | sample KBSCornC52_FD_66592 | JGI IMG/M metagenome (GOLD analysis project Ga0068855, IMG submission 66592) | Corn rhizosphere microbial communities from Kellogg Biological Station, Michigan, USA - KBS Corn C5-2 | ecosystem: Host-associated > Plants > Roots > Rhizosphere > Soil ... | reverse complement strand
GGCCGACAGGTGATTTACGCCATATAGCGGCTTGCCAAACGCGAGCGCATACGCTTTCGCGGCCGCCACGCCGACAAGTAATGCACCAGCCAATCCGGGACCGGCCGTCACCGCCAGCGCATCGACGTCCGACAACGAAACTTCGGCCTTGGCGAGCGCTCGCTGCATCGCCGGCACCATTGCATCGAGGTGCGCTCTGCTGGCGACCTCGGGCACCACACCACCGAAACGCGCGTGTTCATCGACACTTGAAGCAATTTCGTTGGCAAGCAACGTTGTGCCGCGGACGATTCCGACTCCGGTTTCGTCACACGATGTCTCGATGCCGAGCACCAAAGGTTCGTCAGCCATTACCGGCCCATTTCATCGGATCAACGTCCTTCAAACGCAAGACCATCAAGACCGCGTCGGTGTCACTCGGCTGGTAGTAACCCTTGCGAACTCCGACCTGCTCGAAACCGAACCGAAGGTAGAGCCGCTGCGCGACGGTATTGTCGGCGCGCACTTCGAGTCCGACCATCGGCTCGTCGCGACGACGTGCTTCGTCGATCAGCGCGGCAAGGAATCTCGCCCCCAGACCGCTGCCCTGACGATCGCCACGAACGGCCAAGGTTTGCACGAAAGACTCGTCAGGATAAGCGCAAAGACCGGCGTAGCCGATGATCTCGTCGCCGTCCTGGGCGACGAGGTAATACCTGGTGTCGTACTCCGACAACTCCGACCAGAACATCGCAAGGGTCCAGCACTCGTCGCCGAAAAGCTCACGCTCGATGTCCATGACGGGCTCGATGTCCCACCAGCGCATCGGGCGCAACGTGACGGTCGCGACGTCGATCGCACTCACGCCGGCGTCACAGCCTTGCGTGCAGCGGGTTCGACGGCGTCGGGACGCCGAAGGTAAAGCGGGTCTGGCCGCAACACGGTCGCCCGCTTCGTCGCGACCATCGCCGCAAGCACGGCCGCGCTCGGAAACTGCGGCTCGTGGACTGCACTGAATGCATCGCGATACATCAATGCGCCCGCACCGAAGGCCGGACCCGACCACGCGAGGTCAGCAGCTTTACCCACATTCGGGCCGTCGCTGCGCACGCCGGTTTCGCTATACGTAGCCCAGTAGATCTCACGCCGGCGGGCGTCGGTAGCGACGAGGAACGGGGTCTCGCAGACCACCTCGGCCGCGACGATGTCGAGCGTGCAGACGCCGTGCACCGGAATCGCCAGCGCATCAGCCATCGCTCTCGCCGTCATCAGCCCGACTCGAAGCCCGGTGAACGGTCCAGGCCCGACACCTACCGCGATACCAGTGAGGTCGGACGCCGAAACCCCTGCGTCGGCAAGCACTCGGGAGATGCCGGGGGCAAGCAGCTCACCGTGTCGGCGCGCATCGACGACCGTGTGCTCGCTGAGTAGCCGATCGCCGTCGTGCAGCGCGACTGTGACCGCTGACGTCGCGGTGTCGAAAGCGAGAAGCACAGGTCGAGCCTAACGGGGCGTCCCGGCCGCCGCGCCCTCACCCGCGATCAAGCAGTTACGCGCAACGGCAAGCGAAGATGGTCACGCCTAGGTGCTTGATCACGATACGGCGAGTTGGGCGAGATCGAGATCGGCCCATCGATCACCCTTCGCACTGACCCGGACAAGGCGGACGTCGTCAGCGTCGTTGGCATCGCCGGCGTCGACAGCGGCGGTGTCGAGTGCGCCTTCGGGGCGCTCGATCGCGATCTCGAGCCGATCCGCTGAGAGGTTCTCGACCAGGCCCTCGCCCCATTCGACGAGTGTCACCGAATCGGCGAGGGATTCGTCGAGGTCAAGGTCGTCGACCTCGAGCCGGCCACCGAGCCGATAGGCGTCGGCGTGCACCAACGCGGGCCCTGCGTCGAGCGACGGATGCACCCGCGCGATCACGAACGTGGGCGACGTCACGGCCCCACGCACCCCGAGTCCGTCACCGATGCCCTGCGCCAAGGTGGTCTTGCCGGCGCCCAAGGAACCGGTGAGCACGACGAGGTCGCCGGCCCGAAGAATGGCCGCCAGCCGTCGTCCGACATCGCGCATTTTCGACGGCGTCGCCACGACGATGTCGATCGTCATCACACTCCCTTCATCGCGGCGCGTTGCGCCGACTCAACCGCGGCCAGCGCGAGATCTTCGCGCAAGGCGGCGTGCGGCATGCCACGCGGGCCGAACCGGATAGCCGCCGACGGATGGTAAGTCGGGAGCACCCGGCGGCCGCCGATCTCGTGGAATCGCCCGCGCAGTACACCGATTTTCGCCCCGGCGCCGAAGAACCATTCGACCGCTGTCCCACCGAGCGCTACGACGATCGCGGGATCGACGATTGCGAGCTGGGCGGTCAGCCAGGCACGGCAGTTCGCGATTTCGAGGCGACTAGGTTTGCGGTTCTTGGGCGGTCGGCATTTCAGCACGTTCGCCACGGCCACGGTGTTTCTCGGCATGTCTGCCTCAGCCAGCAACTCGTCGAGCAGTCGCCCAGCCCTGCCGACAAAGGGGAATCCGGACTCGTCTTCGTTCGCACCGGGAGCTTCACCGACGAGCATCACGGACGTCGGCAGGTCGGGGCGGCTGCCGACGACGACCGTCGTCCGTGTGGCGGCGAGCTCAGAACATGCCGTACAGCCGCGAATCCGGGCAGCGAGCGTCTCCCATTCGATCGGCGACTGGCTCATGCGGTGTAGATCCTCGGCACGCGCGGTCCGATCCGCGTCACGATCTCGTAAGAAATCGTGTTCAACGCCTGGGCCCAATCTTGAGCGGTTGGCTCACCGTCATCACCGGGGCCGAACAGCACGACCTCATCTCCTGCAGCGAACGCGTCGCCAGCATCGGCACCGAGATCGACGACGAACTGATCCATGCAGACGCTGCCGGCGATCTTCGGCCGCACCGTGCGACCGGTGCCACGCACAAGGACTTCGGCACGATTGCTCGCCGCCCGCGCGACACCGTCGGCATATCCGAGCGGCACCAGCCCCAAGGTGGTTGCGGCATCTGCGTGATATCGATGACCGTAAGAAACACCTGAACCTGCAGGCACTTTCTTGGTAAGCGCGAGCCTCGCAGTCAGTGTCATCGCAGGACACAAGCCCAACGACCGCGCGTCAGCGACCTGCGGAGCCGGCGCGAGCCCGTAAGTCGCAATGCCCGCACGCACGAGGTCGAATCGCGCGGCCGGCACGTGCAGCGAAGCGCCCGAGTTAGCGAGATGCCGAACTTCAGGTTGGACGCCGGCGTGCTCGGCGAACTCGACAGCGGCGGAAAAAGCCTGCACTTGTTGCGACATCACGGGGTTGGTCGGATCGTCACCATGCGCAAGATGTGACCATACCCCGACGATGCGAATCGCGCCCGATACCTCCGCCTTCAACGCAGCGGCGACGAGATCCGGCCAATCGGCAGGTGTCGCCCCGGCACGAGAAAGCCCTGTGTCGACTTTCAGGTGCACGCGCGCAGCCCGGCCCGTCACGGTCGACGCCGCCGCGATCTCGTCGATCATCCACGGCGCCGAGGCGGAGACATCGATGTCGACCGCGGCTGCCTCGGCCAGCCCCTCGCCGGGCACCGCCAGCCAGCACATCACCCTGCCCTCGATGCCAGCCGCGCGCAACGCCAGCGCTTCTTCGACGAACGCCGTACCGATCCAGCCGGCGCCACCGGCCTTCGCCGCGCGCGCGCTCGGCACCAGCCCGTGTCCGTATCCGTCTGCCTTGACGACGGCCATCACCTCGGCGGCGCCGACGACCTCACGGATCCGCGCCACGTTCGACGCGATCGCAGCGAGGTCGACGCGGGCCGCAGCACGTGGTGTACCGGTGGGATCTGGGATCACGGGCCTAAGTCTGCCATCGTCGGTCGAGCTGCCCCGACAATCGCAGATCTGGCTGGGCGCGCGTCACGCGCGCTCGGGCGTCCCGCCCACCCGGCGCAGATACGCGAACCAGGTCAACGCGAAGCAGACGGCGTAGAACGCGATGAATCCCAGGTAGGCCGCGTCACCGGTTCGGCGTGCAACGAACGACTCCCGAAATGCCAGGTTCACTAAGACCCCGCCGAACGCGCCGATCGCTCCGGCTACACCCATTGCGGCACCGGCGAGCCTTACCGCGATTCGCTCGTCGCCACCCGATTTCGCGGCAAAGATCGCCGGAATCATCTTGTACGTCGAACCGCTGCCGACTCCGCTGAACGCGAACAACAACATGAATCCGACGAAGAAGAGAGGCAACGAATCGGCGCGCGACGCCGCCAACACCACTGCCGCTGCCGCTGCCATCGCCACGAAGTTCACGACGCTTACCCGCGCGCCACCCAGTCGATCGGCGAGCATGCCGCCGACCGGCCTCATAAGCGATCCGATGAGCGGGCCGAGGAAGGTCACTTCCGCCACCTTCAACGGAGTACCGAAGTCGTCGCTGAACTGCACCTGCAGCACCTGGCCGAGGGCAAAACCGAAACCGATGAAGGAGCCGAAAGTCCCGATGTACAGCAGCGAGACGAGCCAGGTGTCCTTGTCGCGAAAGGCGTCGCGCATCCCGTGGCGATTGTTCGTCGCATGCGTGAGGTTATTCATGAACCGGGACGCCAGCGCCGCAGCGACGACGATTAGTGGGATGTAAATACCGATCACGACGCGCGGGTGAGCGGCTCCGACCCCCAGCAAGACTGTTAGCCCCACCAATTGCGCGGCGGCCACACCGAGGTTGCCGCCGCCCGCATTTATGCCGAGCGCCCGGCCTTTAAGCCGCTGCGGGTAGAAGGCATTGACGTTGGTCATGGAGGACGCAAAGTTGCCGCCGCCGACACCCGCGACCGCGGCGACGAAAAGCAACGTCGTGTACGAGACGCCTGGCCTCATTACCGCCGCTGCAAGGATCGCCGGAATCAACAACAACAGCCCGCTAACGATCGTCCAGTTGCGCCCTCCGACCTTCGTCACGAGCAGCGAGTAGGGCAGCCTGAGGGCGGCACCGACCAGAGTCGGAACCGCCGTCAGCACGAACCTGCCCGGCGCATCCACGTGGTACGCCGGACTGAGGAACAGCACCATCACCGACCACAGGCTCCAGATAGAGAAGCCCACGTGTTCGCAAAACACTGAGCACACCAGGTTGCGCCGGGCTATTCGGGCTCCGTTCTGCGACCAGAACGTCGGATCCTCCGGCCGCCAGTCGTCGATCCAGTACCGGCTGCGGCGCGGGAAGTTCGCGGTCTCCGCAGGAGCGTTAAACGTGGTGGTCATAGCAAACCTCCGAAGCCGAAGTGTTGGCCTGAACCGTAGGAACGCCACGTTACGAATGCGGTCACCGCGCAGGCATGCGTGGTAACAACGCGCGCACGGTCGCGACAGCTCGTTGTGCGCAGTAGCTGTGCGGGCGCCGTAGCACTGCCGAAACGTGGTCGATCCGAAACCGAAACTCGCGGCTGGTGTGATCGGGCCGTGAATGGATCGATTGTCGTGCTCAAGCCAGCGCTCGATGTAGCCAACGCCATCGACTCGCATTGCCCGTACTGTGCCCTGCAGTGCGGTATGACGTTGAATCATCAGGGATCGGGGCTCGACCGCGCAGCCGATTGCCGCGCCGAACTCGAGATCACGCCGCGCGACTTTCCGACGAATCAGGGCGGGCTGTGCCACAAGGGCTGGACGGCCGCTGACCTCCTCACGAATGGTCGCCGGCTGACGCAGCCGTTGATGCGCCGGGGTCGAGGTGAGCCCCTGCTGCCTTGCTCCTGGGATGACGCCCTCGACCGCATCGCGAGCGCCATCAAGGAAACACAGGAAACGCACGGTCGAGATGCCGTCGGCGTATTCGGCGGCGGTGGCCTCACCAACGAAAAGACTTACCTGCTCGGAAAGTTCGCGCGAGTAGCGTTACGGACGGCCATGATCGACTACAACGGACGGTTTTGCATGTCGTCCGCGGCAACTGCCGCACAAAGAGCGTTCGGTCTCGATCGTGGACTTCCCTTTCCTGTTCAAGACATCGCGCACACCGAGGTTGTGTTGCTCGTCGGTGCAAACCTCGCCGAGACTATGCCGCCGATCATGCGGCATTTCACCGCGCTGCGCGCGAACGGTGGGCAGCTGGTCGTCGTCGACCCTCGCCGAACACCGACCGCACAGCAGGCCGATCTGCACCTGCAGCCCTCACCCGGAAGTGACCTGGCGCTGGCGAACGGATTGCTGCACCTGGTCGTCGAACAAGGTCACGTCGACGCCGAGTTCGTACGCAACCGAACGGTCGGATTCGACGATGTTCGCGGGGCGGTACGGGCCTACTGGCCAGAGCGCGTCGAACGGCTGACCGGCGTCCCGGTGTCGGCAATGCGGAAAACCGTCGAGCTGCTCGGCGCAGCGCGTTCGGTTATGGTGCTCACCGCCCGCGGAGTGGAACAACACGCCACCGGCACCGACACCGTGTCAGCGTTCATCAACCTCGCGCTCGCGCTCGGTCAATGCGGGCGACCGTTCTCCGGATATGGCGCGATCACCGGGCAAGGCAACGGGCAAGGCGGTCGTGAACATGGACAGAAGGCCGATCAGTTACCCGGCTATCGGTCAATCGACGATGCAGCAGGTCGCTCACACGTCGCCGGAGTGTGGGAAATCGACCCCGACGACGTACCCCGAGCCGGCGTCTCGGCGTATGAGATGCTCGCCGCTCTCGGCACCGATCAAGGTGTGCGCAATCTCTTGGTGTTCGGCTCCAATCCGATCGTCTCGGCGCCGAATGCGCGGCACGTAGAAGAACGGTTAGCAGCCTTAGATTTCCTCGCTGTTGCAGACATTGTGTTGTCAGAGACAGCAGCGACCGCTGACGTCGTCCTGCCCACGACGCAATGGGCCGAAGAAACAGGAACGGTGACGAACCTCGAAGGCCGGGTGATCTTACGGAACAAAGCGTTAGAACCGCCGCAGGGTGTCCGCACCGACCTGCAGCTGCTCTCTAGCCTCGCCGATAGGTTGGGCTGCACCGCCAGCTTCCCGACCGATCCTGAGGCCGCCTTCGATGAACTGCGACGGGCCACCACTGGCGGCAAGGCCGACTACACCGGAATCAGCTACGAACGTATAGCGGCAGAACGTGGCGTGTTTTGGCCGTGTCCGGCCGATAGTCATCCTGGCACGCCACGCTTGTTTCTCGACGGCTTTGCCACACCTGATGGCCGGGCTCGCTTTCACGCCGTCGACCATCGAGGACCGGCCGAAGCGCCGGACGTCGAATACCCGCTATTTCTCTTGACCGGCCGGGTGCTCACGCATTACCAAAGTGGTGCACAAACAAGGCGGATCGATGCTTTGACCGAAGCCTCACCCGAACCGTTCGTCGAGTTACACCCGTCGCTAGCCGAGCACTATGGCATCGCTGAAGGTGCCGACGTGCAGGTCGTCACGCGGCGCGGAACGGTCGCCGTCGTAGCTCGGATCTGCGCGTCGATTCGTGACGACACGATATTCGTGCCGTTCCATTGGGGCGGCGCAGGCCGGGTGAACAGCGTCACGAACCCAGCTCTCGATCCGGATTCGCGAATGCCCGAGTTCAAAGTGTGCGCCGCACGTCTTGAGCTTGCGTGACGAACGTTGTGGTCGTCGGCGCGGGCATGGCCGCCGCCCGGTTGGTCGAGAGGTTGCGTGGCCGCGACGCAGATCGGGCGATCCAGATCACGGTCGTCGGTGCCGAACGTCAACTGCCCTACAACCGCATGCTGCTCTCGGCCGCACTGACTGATCCGCATCGGCTCAACGAGCTGACTTTCCACCCGTCGCGCTGGTATCGAAACGCAGGAATCGACCTGATCGCCGCGACGCGCGTTGTGACCATCGACCGCGGCAGCCAACGCATTACATGCGCCGACGGCCGAACTTTCCCTTATGACAAGCTCGTTCTCGCGACCGGAGCGAGCGCGGTGCTTCCGCCGATCCGCGGAATCATCACATCCAATCGAACGCTGCATCCCGCGATCGGCACCTTGCGCAGTTACGACGATTGCCGCCGACTGCTCGCTGGTATCAAACATGGCCGCCGTGCGGTGGTCGTCGGTGGTGGACTTCTCGGTCTCGAAGCGGCCCGCGGGCTGCTCTCATGCGGCCTCGACATCGATATCGTGCACGCTGGCACGCATCTGATGCACGACCAGCTCGACGACGAAGGCGGTGACGTGCTGCGCCGACACGTCGAGTCATTGGGTATTGGGGTCCACACCGGTCTGCACGTGAAAACCGCGAAGACTCAAGGGCATGAACTATTGGCAGTGAGACTCTCGGACGGATACCAACTCGCCTGCGATATCGCTGTAATTGCTTGCGGCTCACGGCCGGCGGCGAGACTCGCATCGGCTGCCGGGCTCAGCACACACCGCGGAGTGGTCGTTGACGATCACTTGCGTTCGGTCGACGACAGCGCAATCCACGCCATCGGCGATTGCGCCGAACATGATGGGGTGGCGGGAAGTCACGCATCTACGGCTTGGGCCCAGGCCGACGTGCTCGCCGATGTGCTGCTCGATATCGACGCGCGTTACGCGGCTGATCCGCGCGTCGTCCGGCTACGCGCCGCGGGACTAGACGTCGCGGCAGTCGGCGATTCGGTCACCGCAGAAGAGCCGAGCACGCACGTCGTCCGGCTGCACAATCCGGCGCGAGGGTCGTACAAGCGGCTGGCGTTTCGAGACGCCCGGCTTGTCGGTGGTGTATTCGTCGGTGACACCGACGGAGCCGCCGCCCTAGCAGCAGCTCTCGACCGGCCGTGGTTGCCGGCGAGTACGGACGCCATGCTGCTAGGCACTGCCGCCGCAGCCGCGCGCCATGAACGAATCGACGGTGCGGTCTTGCCCGACGAGACCACCGTGTGCGCATGCAATGGCGTCACGGCCGCCAGGCTGCGCACAGCAGCGACACGACTGCGCGTCAATGGCGCGTGTGATACTGCGACCGCGCTCGACTCTGTGCTGCACGAGACGCGAGCGGGCACAGGATGCGGCGGATGCCGACCGGCCGTCTCGGCGATCGTCGAAGCAGCAACAGCGTCCCTGACCCCAACGCGCTAAGGCCGCACGCGCAGCCATCGCCGTTGTGCGAACGGATTTTCCCGGCTGTCACATTCGCGTGACAGCCGGGCAACACCTGGCTCGTAGCTTTGCAGCGGAAATGCTGGCGAAAGGGTGGCTGCGATGGACTCGGATCGACCCAGGCTCGTCGTTGTCGGCAACGGCATGGTCGGCCACCGTTTCGTCGAAGCGGCGGTCGGGCGTGGGCTCGCGGCGTCGTGGAACATCATCGTGTTCGGCGCCGAGAGATATCCGGCGTATGACCGGGTCGCGTTGTCTTCCTACGTCGATGGCAAAACGGCGATTGAATTGTCCTTGGTCAGCGATGACACCTACGACGCGGTCGAGTTGGTACTAGGCGATCGCGTGATCGACGTCGACCTGCCCGGCTGCAAGCTCACGACGGCAAGCGGCCGCGAGCAGTCGTTCGACCGGCTCGTCCTCGCCGCGGGTTCGACACCGTTCGTGCCGCCGATTCCGGGCCACGAGTTAAAGGATTGTTTCGTCTATCGCACATTCGACGATCTCGACGCGATCCGCGCCGCTGCCGCTACCGCACGTAAGGGCGTTGTCATCGGCGGAGGCCTGCTCGGCTTGGAGGCGGCCAACGCGCTGCAACTGCTCGGCCTCGCTGTCGAGGTCGTCGAACTCGCGCCGCGCCTCATGCCATTGCAAGTGGACGACGGAGGAGGGGCGGTGCTGCGTCGTCGCATCGAAGCACTCGGAATCGTCGTGCACACGGGCGTTTCCACCCAATGCATTGAGGCGAACGCCGACGGCCACGTCGGCCGGCTGGTATTTGCCGACGGCACCGCGATCGAAACCGACATGGTCGTATTCTCGGCAGGTATCCGGCCGGACGACGCCCTCGCGCGCGCTGCTGGCCTCGCTGTCGGAGAGCGCGGTGGCATTGCCGTCGACGCACGATGTCAGACAAGCGACCCGCGGGTGTACGCGATTGGTGAATGTGCGAGCGTCGAAGGTCGGGTATACGGACTCGTCGCACCGGGCTACGCGATGGCCGATGTCGTCGCCGACCAACTGGCCGGGTGCCAAGCCTCGTTCACCACCGCCGACATGTCGACGAAGCTGAAACTCCTCGGAGTCGACGTCGCGAGTTTCGGCGACGCGTTCGCGACCACGGCCGGCTCGCTCGAGCTCGTCTACGCCGACCACGTCAGCGGTGTCTACAAAAAGCTGGTGGTCAGCGACGACGCTCGAAGACTCCTCGGAGGTGTGCTCGTCGGCGACGCGTCGGCGTATGCGACTCTTCGGCCGATGGCGGCAAGTGGCGCCGCGCTGACGGTCGATCCCGAACACTTGCTGATGCCGGCGGCATCGACCTCCGTCGCGGTCGGGGCAGCGGCGCTACCGCCTGAAGCCATCGTCTGCAGCTGCCACAACGTCGCCGTCTGTCAACTGCGTGGCGCATTCGCCGATGGATGCGACGACCTCACGAAGCTAAAGGCAGTCACCAAAGCGGGCACCGGTTGCGGCAGTTGCCTGCCACTGGTGACGGTTTTGCTCGCCGACGAGCTCGCGAAGGCAGGGCGCGTCGTGAGTTCGGCATTGTGCGAGCACTTCGAGCTGAGCCGACAGGCGCTGTTCGATCTCATGCGCGTGCAGCGGATCGACACCTTCAGCGAACTGATCGAACGGCACGGCCGGGGACGCGGTTGCGATGTTTGCAAGCCCGTCGTGGCATCGATTCTGGCAAGCCGCCCCGGCGCCCACCCGCTCGACGGTGAGGCTGCGGCACTGCAAGATACCAACGACCACGTGCTGGCCAACCTGCAGCGCGATGGCACGTACTCCGTGGTGCCGCGTATTCCCGGAGGCGAGATCACGCCCGACGGGTTGATCACGGTCGGCGAAATCGCGAAGGATTTCGGCCTCTATACAAAAATCACCGGCGGCCAACGCATCGACATGTTCGGTGCACGTATCGAGCAACTGCCGCTGATCTGGCGGCGGCTCGTTGATGCCGGCTTCGAATCGGGCCACGCGTACGGCAAGGCCATGCGGACAGTGAAGTCCTGCGTCGGCTCGACGTGGTGCCGTTTCGGCGTGCAGGATTCCGTGCAACTCGCGATCGACCTGGAGTTGCGGTACCGAGGCCTGCGGGCACCGCACAAGATCAAGGCAGGCGTTTCAGGGTGCGCGCGCGAGTGCGCAGAGGCTCGCAGTAAAGACGTCGGCATCATCGCCACCGAAAAAGGTTGGAATCTCTACGTCGGCGGCAATGGTGGCTTCACACCCCGCCATGCCGAGCTGCTCGCAGTCGATCTCGATACTGACACGCTCATCAGTTACGTCGACCGCTTCCTTATGTACTACATCCGTACCGCAGATCGCCTGCAACGTACGGCTGCCTGGGTCGAATCGCTTGAGGGTGGTCTGGAGCACGTGAAGGACGTCGTTATCGCCGACAGCCTCGGGCTCGGCGCCGAGCTCGAGACTGACATGCAACGTCATGTCGAGTCGTACGCCGACGAATGGGCAGCCGCCCTTGACGACCCCGACAAGCTCGCCCGTTTCGTGTCCTTCGTCAATGCGCCTCGTACGCCCGACCCCGACATCGTTTTCGTCGCCGAGCGCGAGCAGCACCGCCCCGCTCGGGCCGGCGAGCGCAGCAGCGTCTTCATCGCCGAGCGAGATCTCGCTCGGCCTGCATTACTCGAATCGAGGTAACCGATGAACAAGAAGTGGGTTCGCGTCTGTCGGTACGAAGAACTCCTACCCGAGCGCCCGGTTGCCGCGCTGATCGGGCGTCGGCAGGTGGCCGTCGTCCGGCTTAATGATGGTTCTGTGCGTGCGGTCGACAATCGTGATCCGTTCAGTCATGCACAGGTGATGGCGCGCGGCATTGTCGGCAACCGCGGCGAAGTCGCGATTCTGGTGTCGCCAATGCATAAGCAAGCCTTCGACCTGCAAAGCGGCTGCTGTCTTGACGACGCGCGCGTACAGCTGCAGGTGCACGATGTGCGAGTCGATGGAGGTTGCATCGAGGTTGCCGTCACCAGCGATGTGGAGGCGTTGCCCTACCCGGTGAGTGCGTGACCGAGATCAACGAGCGACCGCTGCGCGGCTATACGGTTGCCGTTACGGCTGATCGTCGGCGCGCCGAGTTGGCCGCATTGCTGGAACGACGAGGCGCGAATGTGCTTTGCGCACAGGCGGTCCAACTAGTCTCCGTTGCCGACGACGAGCTGCTGGCCGCGACTCAGGCTTGCCTCGACGGCACCGTCGATCTGCTTGTGGTCACAACGGCGATCGGTTTGCGCGGCTGGTTCGACGCCGCTGATGGTTGGGGCTTGGGCGACGCGCTGCGTTCGCGACTGCGTGAGGCGGAGGTGCTCGCGCGCGGGCCGAAGGCACGTGGTGCGGTGCGCGCGGTCGGGCTGCACGACGGCTGGAGCCCGCCTTCAGAGACAGTCGATGGCGTCATGAACCACCTGCTAACACAAGACCTTCGTGGCAGGCGAATCGTCGTCCAGCTGCACGGAGAACCGCTGACCAGCGAGATCGATGCGCTCCGGTCCGGCGGCGCGAACGTGATCGCGGTGCCTGTGTACACGTGGGAGCCGCCAGCTCACGGGGCGCCAGCGCGCCAGCTCGTTGAACGCTCGATCGGCCGCCAGGTCGATGCCATTGCCTTTACCAGCGCGCCCGCAGTCGACGGCTTGCTGAATATCGCCCGAGCCGGCGGCCGCGAAGACGCGCTACTCGACGCATTTCGAATCGATGTCGTGCCGTTCTGCATCGGCTCGGTTTGCGCCGCACCCCTGGAGAAGAAGGGCGTATCGCCCGTACGGCCAGCACGAGCGAGGCTCGGAGATCTCGTTCGATCTCTCGTCGAAGAAGTGCCAGTCCGGCGCTCGATGACTCTTTCTGTGGCTGGTCACCAGTTGGAGATTCGCGGGCAGCTCGTCGTCGTCGATCACCGCCGGGTAGAGCTGCCGCCCGCATCGATGGCGATGCTACGCGCTCTTGCCCACCAGCCCGGGCGGGTGTTCGGGCGCGACGAACTCGCTGGCAAGCTGCCTGGTCGCGCGTCGAGCGGGCACGCAGTCGAGATGGCCGTCACCCGGCTGCGTGCGTTACTTGGCGATCCTCGGCTGGTGCACACCGTCGTGAAACGGGGCTACCGACTGCCGGTGTGACGCTACCGAACGTGCCTTGACCAAACCGGACGCCATGATGGGC
>Ga0068855_100007424_pt1 | contig 13273 bp, 9 predicted proteins | sample KBSCornC52_FD_66592 | JGI IMG/M metagenome (GOLD analysis project Ga0068855, IMG submission 66592) | Corn rhizosphere microbial communities from Kellogg Biological Station, Michigan, USA - KBS Corn C5-2 | ecosystem: Host-associated > Plants > Roots > Rhizosphere > Soil ... | reverse complement strand
GGCCCGCTCGACCTCTTCGCTGATGGCAGGCCCCGTCCAGGTGAACAGGGCATCATCGAACTCATCGCCGACGACGAACTCGACCCACTCGTCGACCGAACCGAAGTCGTCATTCCGCTGCTGGAGGACCAGGCCGGTCTCCGCGTCGACCACGAGCTGAATGGGATACGGCTTTCGCTTCGGCGGTGCTAGCTCGACGGTCCAGGCCCTTCTGTCCAAGAAGATGGCCTCGCCGATCGGCCCTGTCGGACGGGTGAAGTCCGTGCCGGCGAACTCATTGGGATCGCGGCGCGTGACGAGGTTCGTGCCGCTCAATAGGTACCGGACGGCGTGGCTCGGTGACACGACCGGGATCTCGCGTGACGGGCCGAACTGCCAGCAATGTTCTTCGCCGACGATGAGGGACGGCGAACCGCCGGAGTTTTCGAGGCGAACTTTGGCTCCGTCGCGCCAGACCCGGATGAGGGGTGGCTCGTCTGCGCTTGCCGTCGCTCCTGCACCGGCGATGACGGGATCGGGGTCGTGCCCGGTTCTGGAATAGGCGATGTATTTGCGGCTCTCGTCGGTACCGGGATTGCTTCTGATCGCACCGCGCACCGTTGGTTCAGGTGCGGGCGGATGAACCATGAGCGTGAGGAGTTCGACCCAGGACGGTGGTTCTCGTTCAGCCATGCGATGCACGGTAGCGGCTATCTGTGACGATTGGCTGTCGCGACTGTCCACAGGCTGAGAATGCCTTATTCACAGTGATTTCTGCATGGCGCGGGAGGAGCGATAGCGGAGGCTACGTTCGTCGGTATGTCGAACGAAGCAGCAGGTGGGGCCGCGATTCCGGGTGGGGTCGACGCGTTGGCGTCGATGGCGCCCGGCGTCGCGCTCGCGCAGCTGCTCGACAGCATCGATGTGTCAGAAGTGCGGTCGGATTTCGCAGTGCTCGAGACGATGGCAGCCTGGGAGCGGGTCATTTGCTGGGCGCATGCCCAGCAGCTAGCGACCGTTGCCGAGTTCGTGCGGCGTCCGGCCCTGATCGGGCCCGACGAGGAGGCTGGGTGGGCCGCCCGCGGGTCGCTCGGCAGCGTGGCGCGCGAGTTCGCCGACGACGAGATCGGTGTCCGGCTCGGCATCTCACGCGTTGTCGCGGCATCGCGCATCGACGTCGCCACGTCGCTGGCGACGCCGTTGCAGGCAACCGGTGCCGCGCTCGCCGCCGGTCACATCGACTTTCCCAAAGCGCGAGTCATCGTCGAAGGTACGCGCGGCCTCGACGTCGATGCGGTGCATGAGGTCGAAGCGCGGGTGCTGCCGAATGCACCGCAGCAAAACTGCGGGCGGCTGGCACGGTCGCTGCGGCGGGCCGTGATCGCGGCCGATCCGCGCGGGGCGCATCGGCGGGCGAAGAAGGCCCGGCTCCAGCGCAAGGTTTTCGTCAGGCCGCTGCCCGACGACATGGCTGAGCTCTACGCCTTGCTGCCGGCGCTGCAGGCCGCGGCGATCGATACGGCACTGACGGCGGCCGCGCGGTCGATGAAGGCCAATCGGGCTCCTGGCGACCGTCGCACCATCGACCAGTTGCGCGCCGATGCGCTCGCCGCGCCCTTCGAGGCCGGGTTGCGGACCGGCGTCCTCGAGGCGCCCGCAACGGCAGGGCAACAGATCCGACTGGCGAACGTGCGTGGTGCCAAGGCGCAACTGAACGTCACGGTCCCCGCGTCGGTGTTGCTGGGTATCAGCGACGCTCCGGGGTCGTTGGCCGGCTACGGCCCGATCACCGCCGAAACCGCGAGGCTCGTCGCGACCGACGCGACCTGGCGGCGCATCCTCACCGACCCCGCGAGCGGCACCGTGCTCGACGTCGGCACGACGACGTATCGGCCGCCCGCTCCCCTCGACCGCCACGTCAAGATGCGCGATGGCACCTGCCGCGGCAGTGGTTGCAATTGGCCCGCACGCCTCTGCGAGCTCGACCACACTGTGCCGTTCCCCGAGGGGCCAACCGCGGCCGACAATCTCGGCCCGTTCGTTATGCAAACGGCATCACCTGGCCAAGGGCCACCACAGCCGCAAGCTCACGCAGCTGTCGCCGGGCGTCTTCGAGTGGACCTATCCGACCGGGCACACCTATTCGGTGCGGCCCGAGCCCGTCGCGCTGCCGCTCGTCGAGGAAGTGATGACCCGCGCCCGTCGGTCACGCGCGACAGCGCCCCGGCCGACAGCACAGCCGGGGACTACGAAACCTCCGCCCCCGAAGAAGCCGCGACCAGACCAACCGCCAACCACGAGAGCGCCATAGGCTCACGCGCAGCGAGTGAGAGGCGACCGGCACGCCGCCGCTAGTGACGGTGTGCGCGCTTCAGCGCGGGGCTTTGCGTCCGACGAGATGAAAGACCCGACTGAGCGCGCGGTAAGGGTCGCGTCGGCTGGCTTCGAGTTCGACCGCGGCCGTCGCGGCAACCTGCTTCGAATCGCCCGGGTCTAGCACAGCCCCGCTGAACTCGAGCCAGTCGACGAACAGCCACACGCCGTACCAGCGCACGGGGTCAACGCCGCGGTTGCGCATGAGCTCGCTGAGCTCTTCCACCGTGTCCGCACGCCCGGGCACCCCCAACACCCCGATCTCGGTTCTGGAGTCAAACGATGCGAGAGCGTCGTCCCACCGTCGTTCCATGGCCGGGCGCACCGCCGAGGCATTGGCGTTGCCAGTCATGATCGAGACGATGCCACCCGGAGCAGCGCACTCGCACAGCTGGCTGACCATCGGCTCCGGTTGCTCGAGGTAGCCGAGCACGCCGTGACAGAGCACGGCGGCGAAGCCTTGGCCATTCACCGCGTCGACCGCGCTCTCGCCCTCGGCTTGCACGAGCGTCACCCGGCGTTGTGCCTCGGCGGGCAGCCGCGGAAGTCGCTGTGCCGCCTTCTCGAGCATCGCCGGCGAGGAGTCGAGCAGCGTCACGTCGTAGCCGACTTGAGCCAGCGGGAACGACTGATGCCCCGCGCCCCCACCGACGTCGAGCACAGAAGCCGGAGCCGGCGGCAAATGCTCCAGCAGTTGCTGGTGCATCACGTACGTGCGTACGAACCCTTTGACTGAGGCATACGCCTCGTCAACAAACAGATCCGCCAGGCTAGCCCAGGTGTCATCGCTCACCGCACCACCTTAGGCACCGCCGTTGCCGATGCCTCAGGGCGCGGGGTCCGCTCAGCCGTTCGTCGGGAAGCCGAGATTGAGCCCACCGTGACTCGGGTCGAGCCAGCGCGATGTGACCACTTTGCCGCGGGTGAAGAAGTGCACGCCCTCCATGCCGTAGGCGTGCGAGTCGCCGAACAGCGAGGCCTTCCAGCCGCCGAAGGAGTAATACGCCATCGGCACTGGGATCGGAACGTTGATGCCGACCATGCCGGCCGTGACCTCGTCCTGGAAACGCCGAGCCGCTCCGCCGTCGTTGGTGAAAATCGCCGTGCCGTTGCCGTACGGGTTCGCGTTGACGAGCGAGAGTGCTGCACCGTACGAGCCGACCCGCAGCACCGAGAGCACTGGGCCGAAGATTTCGTCGGTGTAGCAAGACATGTCGGGCGCGACATGGTCGACGAGCGAAGGCCCCAACCAGAAGCCATGGGCGGCGCCATCGGGCTCAACCGACCGCCCGTCGACGACCACCGATGCTCCATCCGACGCCGCCGCGTCGAGGTAGGACGCCACCCGATCGCGATGCGGACCGGTGACGAGCGGGCCCATGTCGCAGCCACGCCGCCCATCGCCAACGCGAAGCGTTGCCATCCGCGACCGGATCTTCGCAACCAACTCATCGCCCACGGGATCGACTGCGACAACCGCCGAGATCGCCATGCAGCGTTCTCCGGCAGACCCGAATCCGGCGTTCACCGCAGCGTCGGCGGCGAGGTCGAGATCGGCGTCGGGCAGCACGACCATGTGGTTCTTGGCACCGCCGAGTGCCTGCACCCGCTTGCCATGGCGGGTGCCGGTCTCGTAGACGTAGCGCGCGATCGGCGTCGAGCCGACGAACGACAGCGCAGACACATCGGGATGTGTCAGCAGCGCATCGACAGCTTCCTTGTCGCCGTGCACGACGTTGAAGACCCCTTCGGGCAGCCCCGCCTCCGCGAAAATATCCGCGAGAATGACGGACGATGACGGATCCTTCTCGCTCGGCTTCAACACCACAGTGTTTCCGCACGCCACCGCGATCGGCACGAACCACAGCGGCACCATCGCCGGAAAATTGAACGGTGTGATGACCCCGACAACCCCGAGCGGCTGGCGAATCGAGTACACGTCGACGGCAGTCGAGACGTTCTCGGAGAAGTCGCCCTTTAGCAGATGCGGTATTCCGCAGGCGAATTCGAGAACCTCGAGCCCCCGCGCCACCTCCCCTGCCGCGTCAGACAGCACCTTGCCGTGCTCCGCGGTAATCGTCGCAGCCAGCTCATCGCGCCGAGCGAACAGCAGCTCCCGCGCGGCGAACATGATCGACGACCGCTTCGACAACGAGGTCTTGCGCCACGATGCCCACGCCTCCCGCGCCGTCGACACCGCCAGTCCAACCGTCTCGGACGTCGCGAACGCGACGCGGCCCGTCACCTGGCCGGTCGCGGGGTCGAAGACGTCACCGAACCGGGCGTCGCCGCCCTCGCCGGCGCCTGCGCTGTCGGCGTCGAAGGGCTTGCCGCCGATCCAATGGCTGATCTCGCGCAGCTCGCTCATGCCGCTGACTCCGCCGCAGCGAACGCCTGCGCGAGCAACTCCAGCCCCTCGCTCGCCTCATCGGCCGACAGCGTCAGTGGTGGCGCGATCCGCAATACGTTCCCGTACAGACCGCCCTTGCCGACGAGCAGTCCACGCGCCTTCGTCTGCTCCATGACCCGCGACGCACCGGCGACGTCCGGCGTCTTGGAGCCGGGCAGGACGAGCTCAACGCCGATCATCAGGCCCTTACCACGTACGTCACCGATGAAGGGGTGCTTCTCCTGCAGATCGCGAATGCCGTCGAACAACAGGCCGCCGACCTTGGCCGCATTTGCCTGCAGATCATGGGAAAGCACGTAGTCGAGCGTCGCGTTCGCGGCAGCGGTGACTAGGGGGTTGCCACCGAAGGTGGAAATCGAATTCGCGGCAAGACAGTCCATCAACTCCGCGCGGGCCACGACGCCGCCGATCGGCGTGCCGTTGCCCAGGCCCTTGGCGAACGTCATCGCGTCGGGCACTACCCCGTGTGCCTGGATGCCCCAGAAGTGCTCTCCGGTACGGCCCCACCCGGTCTGCACCTCGTCCGAGACCAGCAAAATCCCGTAGTCGTCGAGCACCGATTTGAACGCCGCGAAGAGTCCGTCGGGCGGCGTCGCAAACCCGCCCACGCCTTGGATCGGCTCCGCGATCAGGCAGGCGACGTCGCCCGCGGTCATCGTCGTGATCACGTCGCGCAGATCGTCGACGCACGCGGTGATGTAGTCGGCGTCGGGTAGCGAACCGAACGGGCTGCGGTACCGGTACCCGCTGTGCACGTAGTGGACGTTCACCGGCGACAGGCTCGACGCGCTCCACCCGCGGTTGCCGGTGATCGCCATCCCCGCGAACGAACGCCCGTGGTAGCTGTTGCGCAATGCGAGCACCTGGTTGCTGCGCCGGTACTGCGTCGCAAGCAGCAGCGCGGCTTCGTTCGCTTCAGTGCCGGACGACGTGAAAAAAACCTTCGCGTCGGGGATTCCCGACAGTGATGCGATCTTCTCGGCAAGCTCGATCTGCGATCGGATGAGGTACAGCGTCGACGTGTGCAACACCCCGTCGTCCGCCTGCTCCTTGATCGCCTCGCGCACCTCGGGGATGTTGTAACCGAGCATGTTCGTGAGGATGCCGCCGAAGAAATCGAGGTACTCGCGGCCGGCGCTGTCGGTGACCCGGCAGCCGCTGCCGCTAACGATCTCGATGGGCTGGTCGTAATAGAGCGCCAGCCACGACGGCATTACGGACTTGTGACGTCGAAGCAGTTCGTCGGACATCGGCTAAAACCTCTCGAAGCAAAACGGTTTACTGGTCGCGCATGCCCCACGGTGAACCGTACGCCACCAGCAGGTCAAGGAACGGCCGCGCGTCGAAAGCCTCGGGCCCCAGGACCCCCGAACCCTTCCAAACTCCCGCCGCGATCAGCTCGAGGGCGATCACCGGGTTGATCGCGGTCTGCCACACCACCGCCTGCGAGCCGTACTCGCGCATCGACCACTCGTTGTCGACCACGTGGTAAAGGTACGTGGCCCGCGCCGCGCCGTCCTTGCCCTTGCCCGTGACGTAGGTGCCGGCGCAGGTCTTGCCGCGCATCCGGTCGCCGAGGGTCGCAGGATCAGGCAAGCAGGCCGCTACGACGTCGCGCGGTGATACCTCGACCCCACCGACCCGCACCGGCTCAACCCGGTCGAGCCCGACCTTGTGCAAGGTCTTGAGGACGCCGATGAACTCCTCCCCCAACCCGTACTTGAAGGTGACCCGCTTGGCATCCACCCACCTGGGCACCAGCAAGACCTCCTCGTGTTCGACGTTCACGCACTCGACCGCGCCGATGCCTTCTGGAAACTCGAACGTCTCGGGCTCGCTGAACGGCGGTGTCGTGTACCAGCCGCGGCCCTTCTCCCAGACGACGGGCGGGTTCAGGCACTCCTCGATCGTCGTCCAGATCGAGAACGTGGGCGCGAACTCGTAACCCTCGACCTCGAGGTTCGCGCCGTCGCGGATGCCGATCTCGTCGATTTCGGCGAAGAGCTCGTCGGCCGCGTAGCGCGCGAAGACGTCGGAAAGCCCGGGCTCGACACCCATTCCGACGAGCGCCAGCGCACCGCCGTCCGCCCACGCTTGGGCCTGTTCGAACTGCTGGTCGCCGAGCTTGATGCCGGTCAGCGAGTGCGGCTGCGTTGCGTGGGGGCGAGACAGTGACATGGCCATGTCGAGGTAGGTGGCGCCCGCGGAGAAGGCGGCGCGGAACAGCGGCATCACGAACCGCGGATCGGTGGCGTTGAGCAACACGTCGCAGTCGTGCTCGCGCAGCGCGGCGGCGACGCCGGCCGAGTCAGAGGCGTCGAGTCGGATCGCCGAGAACCGCGGGTCGCCCGTACGCTGCGCCGCTCGCACCGCGCGGTCGTGGTCGTAGTCGGCGACCACCATCGCGTCGAAGTAGTCGCGGCGCGCCGCAATCCCGGTGACGGCTCCACCGACGCCCCCGGCCCCGACCAGCAGGATCCTCATGCCTGACTCCGTTCGATCCGAAGGGTTGCTCAGCCAGAGCGCGAGCGCGCGATTCCTCACCTACGCGCGGACCGTACCACCGAAACGGTCGCGCGATCAGATCGAGACCACGGAATCCCTTGTCAAACGACGGAATCAATGCGATAACCGGAGGGTCCTGCCCCGACACCCGCAAGAGGTGCCCATGGTCACCGACAACGCCTCACGCCTGGAGCCGGCACCGATCGCCGACAAGGGCCTGAAGTCCGGCGCTCTCGGTCTCTTTTCGAGCGTCGTCATCGGCGTCGCATCAACGGCGCCGGCGTACAGCCTGGCCGCCACCCTGGGATTCATCGTCGCGTTCATCGGGCTTCAGACGCCGGCGATCGTCGTCCTGGCATTCGTCCCCATGCTGCTCGTCGCGATCGGCTACAAAGAGCTGAACCAGGCCGACCCCGACTGCGGCACAACCTTCACCTGGGCCTCCCGCGCCTTCGGCCCGCGCACCGGCTGGGCCGGCGGCTGGGGAATCATCGCCTCCGACGTGCTCGTGATGGCGAGCCTCGCGCAGGTCGCCGGCCAGTACGGCTTCCTGCTGTTCAACGCCAAGGGCATCGGTCACGACGCCACGAGCGTGTGGGTGCTGCTCGTCGGCGTCCTGTGGATCGTCGTGATGACTTACATCTGCTTCCGCGGCATCGAAGTGTCGGCCGCGATCCAGAAGGCGTTGCTGTCGATCGAGATGACGATGCTCGTCGTCTTCGCGGTCGTCGCGCTGGTGAGGGTGGGCACCGGCCACGCCCCGGCCGAGCACCTCACGCCGCACTGGTCCTGGTTCAACCCCTTCGACATCCCGTCGTTCTCGGTCTTCACGGCCGGCCTGCTGCTCATGCTCTTCATCTACTGGGGTTGGGACACCACCGTCGCCGTCAACGAAGAGACCACTGACCGGCACCGCACGCCGGGCCGCGCCGCCGTCGTTTCGACCGTCGTGCTGCTCGCGATTTACGTGCTGGTGACGCTGGCCGCGCAGTCGTTCGCGGGCATCGGCGACAAAGGCATCGGGCTCGGCAACGGCGACAACTCCAACGACGTGCTGTCCGTGCTCGGTGACGCCGTGTTCGGCAGCACCGGCATCGGCCCGGTGTTCACCCACCTGCTGATCCTCATGGTGCTCACCTCGGCGGCCGCATCGACACAGACCACGATCCTCCCGACCGCGCGCACGACGCTGTCGATGGCCGCCTACCGTGCATTGCCGAAGTCGTTCGCCAGGATGCACCCGCGCTACCTGACGCCATCTTTCTCGACCATCATGATGGGCGCGGCCTCGATCGTGGTCTACGTGGCACTGAACTGGATGTCGAGCGGCCAGGTCATCGCCGACACGGTCACGGCGATCGGGCTGTACATCGCCTTCTACTACGGGCTCACCGGGTTCGCGTGCGCCTGGTACTACCGCCACACCCTGACGCAGTCAGCCCGCAACCTGTGGATGCGCGGAATCCTGCCGACGCTCGGCGGGCTCATCCTGTTCTTCGCGATGGGCTGGAGTCTTTGGCTCGACTGGGAAACCACCACCGACCAGTCACAGAGCTACACCAGCTGGCTGCTGCCGTTCAGCCCGCACTGGCGAATCGGCGGCGTGTTCCTCATCGGCCTCGCGTCAGCGGTGGTCGGCCTGGTCCTCGGCGTCGTGTGGGCACGGGTGCGGCCCGAGTTCTTCCGCAACGGCCGCAACCTGCAGCCGCTCAACACCGAGCTGGCGCAGCTCGTGCACGAGGGGCGGGAGACCCCGCCAGCACAAGCCGCAGCAAGTAGCTGAGGGGTGCTGCGGTTGGGGGGATGCCCGGCGTGAAGATCCGAAGGATCTGGGGGACGACGGGCGGGGGGCGAAGGCGGGTCCGCACGCTAGCGACGGACCCGCCTTCGGCGTCCTCAGGCCTCCGGCGTCGCGTCCTCACGCCCTTCGGCGTCCTCACGCCCTTCGGCGTCCTCACGCCTCGAGGTTGGTCATGACGTGCTTGATGCGCGTGTAGTCCTCGAACCCGTACATCGAGAGGTCCTTGCCGTAGCCACTGTGCTTGAAGCCACCGTGCGGCATCTCTGCGACCAGCGGGATGTGCGTGTTGATCCAGACGCACCCGAAGTCGAGCCGCTTCGCCATTCGCATCGCGCGGCCGTGGTCCTTCGTCCAGACCGATGATGCAAGGCCGTACTCGACGCCGTTTGCCCAGCGCACCGCCTCGTCTTCGTCGGTGAACGGCTGCACGGTGATCACCGGTCCGAAGATCTCGTGCTGGCTCATCTCGTCGTCTTGCCTTAGGCCGGCGACGACGGTCGGCTCGTAGAAGAAGCCGGTCTCACCGATGCGATGCCCACCCGCGGCCAGCTGGGCGTGGTCAGGCAGGCGGTCGACGAGCCCACTCACCCGGGCCAGCTGGTTCGCGTTGTTCACCGGCCCGAACAACGCATCAGCGTTGGACGGCGGCCCGACCACCGTGTTGCGGGCCTGGTCGGTCAACGCAGCGACAAAGTCGTTGTGGATGCCCGGAGCGGCCAGCACCCTCGTCGCCGCAGTGCAGTCTTGGCCCGCGTTGAAATAGCCGGCGATCGCGATTGCCTCGGCGGCCTTCTCCAGATCGGCGTCGTCGAACACGACAACCGGTGCCTTGCCACCGAGCTCGAGATGCACCCGCTTCAAATCGCGCGCCGCTGCGCCGGCAACCTCCATACCGGCACGCACGCTGCCGGTGATCGACGCCATCGCCGGCGTCTGATGCTCGACGAGCAGCCGACCGGTGTCGCGATCGCCGCACACCACGTTGAAGACGCCCGGCGGCAGGAACTCTGCCAGGATTTCCGCCATCATCACCGTAGTCACGGGCGTCGTGTCAGACGGTTTCAGGACGACGGTGTTGCCGGCCGCAATCGCCGGCGCCCATTTCCAGACCGCCATCATCATCGGGTAATTCCAAGGCGTGACCTGCGCACAGACACCGACGGGCTCGCGCCGCACGAACGACGTGTGCCCAGCCATGTACTCCCCTGCCGAGCGACCCTCCAGTACACGCGCAGCACCCGCGAAGAAACGGATCTGATCGACCATCGGCGGAACTTCCTCCGATGCGGTCAAGCCGATCGGCTTTCCGGTGTTCTCGCTTTCGGCTGCGACGAAGTCGTCGGCGCGCGCCTCGATCGCGTCGGCGATCCGTAACAGCGCACGTTGACGCTCGGACGGCGTCGTGTCACGCCAGCCCTCGAACGCCCGGGCCGCGGCGGCCATCGCGCTGTCGACGTCCTCCTTGCCCGACACCGGAGCCTGCGCGAACACCTCGCCCGTGCTCGGATCGACCACATCTAGCAGCCGCTCCGATGCGGAATCGACATAGGAGCCGTCGACGAAGTTGCGCAGTACGCGCGGTCCGCGTCGCCCTGCCGCAGCTCGATCTGGAGTTTGCGCAGCGGTCACAGCCGTCCTCCCTCGATTCGTGGCACTGCGGCTCAGCCTAGCCGTGGCACGCAGCGATCGGGAGACGAGAACGATAGCGATATCGGCGCCTCGCCATGGAATCCGTGCACAGCAGGCGACTTGGCCACGGATTCGCTTGCCAGTACGTCAAGCAGCGCGCCATGATGATGGCCATGACACCGATCGATCGCGGGGGCCAGGGTGCGCTGCTCGACGACGTCTCGAAGGCGATCATCGAGCAACTACAGCAAGACGGGCGCCGCTCGTACGCCACCATCGCACAGGCGGTCGGGCTGTCCGAAGCGGCCGTACGGCAACGCGTTCAACGCCTCCTCAAGGCCGGCGTCATCCAGATCGTCGCAGTCACCGATCCGCTGCAGCTCGGCTTTCCCCGCCAGGCAATGATCGGCATTCGCGTCGAAGGCGACATCGAACTGGTCGCCGAGAAAATCGAGAAGTTCCCCGAGGTCGACTACGTCGTGATCACCGCCGGGTCGTTCGACCTCCTCGTCGAGACGGTTTGCGAGGACGACGACCATCTGCTCGAGCTGCTCAACGACCGCATCCGGGCCATCCCTTCGGTGCGCAGCACGGAGACGTTCGTGTATCTGAAGCTTCGCAAGCAGACCTATACCTGGGGCACCCGATGACGACGACTCCACAAGACGTCTTCAGCCACGACGACCACACGGCGTTGCAGGACGCCGCTCGGCGGCACTTGTGGCTGCACTTCACGCGCATGTCGTCATACGCCGATCACGAAGTGCCCGTCATCGCCCGTGGCGAGGGCGCATATGTGTACGACACGAAAGGCAAGCGCTACCTCGATGGGCTTGCCGGGCTGTTCGTGAGCATGGCCGGCCACGGGCGCACCGAAATCGCCGAAGCCGCGGCGCGCCAGGCACGAGAGCTCGCCTACTTCCCGCTGTGGAGCTACGCCCACCCCCGCGCTGTCGAACTCGCCGAGCGCCTCGCATCGCTTACCCCTGGCGACCTGAACCGCATCTTTTTCACGACCGGCGGGTCAGAAGCGGTTGAGTCCGCGTGGAAGCTTGCGCGGCAGTACTTCCGGGCGATCGGCCAGCCCAGCCGCTACAAGGTGATCAGCCGCGACATCGCTTACCACGGCACCACCATGGGTGCCCTTTCGATCACCGGCCTGCCGGCCATCAAGACACCCTTCGAACCGCTCGTTCCGGGCTCTGTTCGGGTGCCCAACACGAACTTCTACCGCGCGCCCGAGCATGGCGACGACATCGAGGCCTTTGGTCGCTGGGCCGCTGATGAGATCGAGCGGGCGATCGTTCGCGAAGGGCCCGACACCGTCGCCGCCGTCTACCTCGAGCCGGTGCAGAACTCCGGCGGCTGCTTCCCGCCGCCTCCCGGCTACTTCCCTCGGGTGCGCGAAATCTGCGATCGGCACGGCGTGCTGCTCGTCTCCGACGAAGTCATCTGCGCGTTCGGCCGGCTGGGGTACTACTTCGCCGGAGAGCGCTACAACTACACGCCCGACATCATCACGATGGCGAAGGGCATGACCTCGGGCTACGCCCCGATCGGCGCGATGGCCGTCTCCGACCGGCTCATCGAACCGTTCCTGCACGACACCACCACATTCCTGCACGGCATCACCTTCGCGGGCCACCCCGTCTCCGCGGCCGTTGCGCTCGCAAATCTCGACATCTTCGAAAAGGAAGACCTGCTCGGCAACGTGCGCGCCAACGAAACGGCATTTCGGAGCACGCTCGAGAAGCTGAACGACCTGCCGATCGTCGGCGAGGTACGAGGTGACGGCTACTTCTATGGCATCGAACTCGTCAAGAACAAGGAAACCCGGGAAACCTTCAGCGACGACGAATCCGAGCGGCTGCTTCGCGGCTACCTCTCGGGTGCGCTCTTTGACGCCGGCCTGATCTGCCGCGCCGACGACCGCGGCGACCCCGTCATCCAGCTCGCACCGCCGCTCATCGTCGGCCAGGAAGAGTTCGATTTCATCGAACACACGCTGCGAACCGTGCTGACGAAAGCGTGGGAAGTGCTCTGAGCCTGCCCGGCTACCGCGACGTCAGCTACTGGCTCGACTCTCTCGAGCACGATCCGCTCACGGCGCGCGACGCGCTGCCCGGTTCGGTCGACGTCGACGTCGCCATCGTCGGTGCCGGATTCACCGGGTTGTGGACTGCGTACTACCTGCGGCGTCTCGATCCGGGCCTTCGGATCGCGCTCCTCGAGAAGGATGTCGCGGGTTTCGGTGCCTCCGGGCGCAACGGTGGTTGGTGCAGCGCGCTGTTCCCGGCGTCCGGCGAAAAAGTGGCCCGCATGTCGTCGCCGGAAGCTGCGCTCGCGCTGCGTGCCGCGATGCAGGCGACGGTCGACGAGGTCGGCGCCGTAGCTGCGACGGAGGGCATCGACTGTGACTACACGAAGGGCGGCACCATCGCGCTGGCGCGAACGCCGGTTCAGCTGCGCCGGGCGGCCGCCGACGTCGCGAACGCGCGCTCGTGGGGAATGGCGGACGACGTCCTGCTCGATGCGGGCCAGACGCGCGCACGAGTTTCGGCGTCCGGCATTCTCGG
>Ga0068855_100007422_pt1 | contig 13275 bp, 11 predicted proteins | sample KBSCornC52_FD_66592 | JGI IMG/M metagenome (GOLD analysis project Ga0068855, IMG submission 66592) | Corn rhizosphere microbial communities from Kellogg Biological Station, Michigan, USA - KBS Corn C5-2 | ecosystem: Host-associated > Plants > Roots > Rhizosphere > Soil ... | reverse complement strand
ACGCCGAGGCGCACGTCAACAGCCGGAATGTCTTACAGCAGATGGGCAATTGGGGCCAGTCAATCGAGTGCTACGAGCCCGCTCTTGCGCTCCGCCCCGATTTGGCGGAAGCGGCCTGCAATCTCGGAAACGTGCTGAAGGCGATGAAGCGTCAGGACGACGCTGTACCGTATTACCGAGGGGCCGTCGCATTGAAGCCCGGGTTCGCACCCGCTTATCTCGCACTCGCGCGTGCATCGCAGGAAATGGGCGACCGTGCCATCGCGGCGTTTCGCCGCGCTGGGAACCCGATTTCGCGAAAGGTCCCAAAGCTTGCATTCGTTGTTCGGCCATCGCGCGCCGTTTCGATCGCTAGAAGCATTTCTGGATCGAGCGGTCATGCACGTTAACGTTTCAACCGAAACTCGGAGTGAACATGGCCGTTGATTCCGACAAAAATCACAGGGCTGACGAAACGGTACAGAATACGCCGATCTACGTGACCGAGCCGTTTCTGCCACCACTCGATGAATTTATTCCGTATCTCGAAACGATCTGGAAAACCAAGAAGCTCACCAACAACGGCCCCTTCCATCAAGAGTTCGAGGCGGCGCTGTGCGAGTTTCTGGGTGTCGAGTACATCTCGCTGTTTACGAACGGGACGATCGCGCTCGTCACCGCACTCCAGGCGCTGCGAATAACGGGAGAAGTGATAACAACGCCCTACTCGTTCGTAGCAACTGCACATTCGCTGCTTTGGAACGGAATACGTCCCGTTTTCGTCGATATCGATCCGGATACGCTCAACCTCGACCCGGCGAAGATCGAAGCCGCGATAACGCCTCAAACCACGGCGATCATGCCAGTTCACTGCTACGGCAGACCGTGCGACGTAGAGGCAATCCAGCGTATCGCCGACAATTACAACCTGCGCGTCATCTACGATGCCGCGCACGCGTTCGGTGTCCGGTTGCCTTCCGGAAGCCTTCTGACGCACGGCGACTTGTCAGTACTCAGCTTTCATGCAACGAAGGTGTTCACGACGTTCGAAGGGGGTGCCATCGTTTCTTCGGACGCGAAGACCAAGCAGCGCATCGACCATTTGAAAAATTTTGGATTCGTCGACCAGGTCACCGTGGTGGCCCCCGGTATCAACGGCAAGATGAGCGACTGGAACGCCGCTTTGGGGTTGCTGCAGTTGAAGTATTTCGACCGGGCCATCGCTCACCGCAACGAGGTGGACGCCGCATATCGCGGAATGCTAAGTGGCGTGCGGGGAATCCAGTGCATGCCGGACGCCGACCACTATATCGCCAACTATGCGTATTTCCCGATTCTCGTCGGAAGCAACTACCCGCTGAGTCGTGACGATCTTTACCAGGCGTTCACGGACGCGGGCATCCATCCGCGTCGATACTTCTATCCGCTGATCTCCGACTTTCCAATGTACCGGGGACTTCCATCGGCTACCCGCGACAACCTTCCGAAGGCGTCGCAGGTGGCGCAGCAGGTCCTTTGCCTTCCGATGTCAGCGTCGCTCGAGCCGCGAGACGTTGAGCGCATTGCAAACTTCATATCTGCCACGTGTCAATGAGCATCCTGAAGCGGTTTCTGACCGAAGACATTCTTCTCATTCGGAAGCGGCCACCGCGCGCGACACTGCGCCGTATGCTTCGCCTTCCTGTACACAGCGATTGCTGGACCTCTTTGGCAGGATATTTCGCCGGAGGTGCTAATGAAGCAGTGACGGTTCACGGAATCGCAGATCGTGACGATTCTCAAAGAGTGAAACGTCGGCCTCGTCGGGTACGACAACGCGGTCAATCCGGGAACAAACAGAAGCAGCGGCGGCGATGGGGATCGCGAATCTTGTCAAACTTGAGCTTTTCATCGCCACCAACCGCCGGGTCTACCAAGCGTATCGCGCGTTGGCGTCTTGAGGCGGTGATTCGCGAAGTTCTCGGCCATGCAACAAACAGCGCCTCTCGGTTACCGGGGGGCTCCGATCTCGCGCGGACGAACAGCATGTTACCTCTCCATCGACTCTCCCGCGCAACGAACAATTGAGCGTAGTTCTCTTCCTGTCGGGCGAGACCATGGGCGACGCACTTGGCGCGATCGGACGCGGCTTCCGCCCCCTCTTCGAAGAGCAGGGCTTCGACCTGGTCGAGGTGGCATTGGGTAAGCCCGACGCACCTGCGCAGCTGCACAAGATCGTCCGTGAAGCGCAGATCGCCTTCGCGTTCTCGTTTGTGGGCATGGCCGCATCGCTTCGTGGAACAACAAGTGAGGGTATGGAGTTGAATTTCTGGGAAGCCCTTCGCATCCCCTACATCTCACTGTACGGCGATACTCCAGCATATTTTTTCGATCGGCATGTGATGCCTACCCGCATGAGCGCGTGCCTCTACGCGTTCCCAGAGCACGTGGAGTTTCGGAAGACGCTCCCTCACCTCCCTGGAATCCTCGGCACCACGCTGCCCGGCGTCATCGACAGCGTCCCGAAGTCGACGCTCGACTTTAAGGCTAAGGAGCGCGGCCGCTTATTGTTCCTAAAGAATGGCAACGATCCCGAGCAGATGGTAAGCGAATGGCGTAGTTGTCTGCCATCCCGCACATTCCTCATGCTCGCGGACATAGCCGGAGAACTGGTCGCGCGAATGAGTGACGAGAACACGGAGCGCGTGGATCAGGTCGTCGACCGCTACTTTCGTCTGCGCGGAATCGAAATCGCCAACGCGGCGCTCCTTCGACTTTTCTTCGTCGCTCAGCTCGACGACTATCTGCGGAGGATCAAGAGCACGCTGATGGCGCGTGTGCTCATGGATTTCCCGGTCGACATGTTCGGCTACAACTGGGACCACCTTGACTTCTCGGGGAAGCGGGTCAACTTCACGCCGGGCGGAGACTACACGCGGTCCGCGCCGATGATTCGGGACTCGCTGGGCGTCATCGACATGTCCCCGAACACGAGTCTCGCGCCACACGAGCGGCCGTTGCGCGCATTCGGTGCATACACGCTTTGCTTGACGAATCAGCAAGCGTTCTTCAAGGAGCACGTGGCGCACAGCGGCGAATTCAGCTTTGCGTTCCAGGAAGAAAGCTTCAGGTCCAAGATCGCCGACGTAGTTGCGCATCCCAAGCGTTACGTGGAGATTGGAATCGCGGCCGCCGAGAGCTTCCGATCGGCGTTTCCCGTACAGCGCTTCGTAGAAGCGTTGGCGGATATCGCGGAATTGTTGCGTCTCTCCAGCGGCGCTCGGCCCGGTGCGCTTCAGCCCTACTTCGCTTGGCCGCCGGAATCCATTTGAAGGCGTATGACTGGCGGCAGATCCCCGTGCTGCGCTGGTGTCCGCTAAGAAATAGGCGGACACCATGAGCAAAGCATCGGAAGGGAGTCGAAGCCCGTCGGGCACCCGTGAGAACAGAGTTCGTCGTCGGCATTCGATCGCGCAGCAGATGGCGATCGCTCGCCAATGCAGGAGCCCGGAGTTTCGCTGACCAGGGTGGCACTGGCGTGTGGCATCAATCTCAACTAGTGCGCAGCTGAATAGTGATCTTCCGGCGACTGCGTTGAGGAGAATATCAATAACGCGGGTTCGCCCTTGAGATAACCTTCGCCGGCACGCCGAATACAGTCGCGTGAGGCTCCACGTCCTTGATCACAACTGATCCCGCGCCGACCACGGCAGCTTCGCCGATTCTCACATTCGGCAACACAACTGCGTGCGGGTGGACAGTACAGCACTGCCCCAGCCTCGCGCCACCGCCGACAAAGGCATGGTTGTTAATCGTGCACCCATCGCCCACGTCGACATCGTGCCCGATAGCGGCAAACCCTTGCACCAGTACGTCATTCCCCATTGCGACATTATGGGAAATACTGCACGCTCCCATGAAAAGGCTATTCCGCGTAGCGGACAATTCGGAGGCGCTGGTGACCTCAGGAAACACGATGGTCGCGAAACGCGCACCCCGTGTTTCCAGATCGAGCCGCAGGCGACGGCGGTGCCAGCCGTCACCGAGGCACGCCAGGTAGAGTGCCTGCTGGGCTTGTTGAGGCACGTGTCCAACTATCGCGCCCAAAAGCCCCGGTCCGTCCTGGGTGTCGTCGAGGAATCCTTCTACCCGGAAAGGAAGGCCACGGACCTTGATCCATGCGGCTACTTCACGACCGAAACCACCGTGGCCGAGCAGGATGAGAGGCTGCAAGCTCATTGAATCGTGAACCCTCCATCCACCACAACGTTCTGACCGGTCATGAACGATGACGCCTCGGAAAGGAGGAACCGGACCACTGCGGCGACTTCCGGCGGCTGCGCGTAGCGTTTACCCAGCGGATAGCGCCCCTTGTCCAGCTGGATAGCCTCTGCCGAGAGTTGGTGGGAGCCTTCCACCAGCGGCGTCTGCACCATGCCCGGTGCCACCGCATTAGCTCGAATGTTTCGGTGCGCGAATTCCAGCGCCATGACCTTGACGTATGCGGCCATGGCTGCCTTTGTGGCGGCGTAGGCGGCGGTTCCCTTCATGCCGATCTCGGTGCCGGTGATCGAGGACAGCAACACGATCGAGGCGTTGTCGCGGAACTTGCCGGCCTTCGCCAATTCAGCCACCAACAGCAATGGCGCCGTCTGGTTGATGTCGATAGTTCTCTGGTATTTCTCCAACGAGAAGAATCGCAACGGATTGTTCTCGACGATTCCGGCCGAGCAAACCAGACCGTCCAGTGGCGTGACACCAGCGACCAGCGCGGTATAACCGGCGAAATCAACTAAGTCGCAGGTGATGGTTTCGATCCGCTCACCACCCGAGCGAGCCAACTCCGCCAAGCGCTCCTGATTGCGTCCGATCGCCACCACTTGCGCATCTTGGGCCATGAGGTCGTCAATCACGGCACGACCGATCCCAGATGTCGCGCCGGTGACAAGGATACGTTTGCCAGTGAACATGTGTGCTGGGTTGGTCTAGGGAAGTACGCACTTACCTGCAATAGTACGAAGGTGCTGCCTCCATTCGCCCCGGACCCAGTTGCTCAGGTTATAACGCCGCTTCTTGCCAACGAAGGGAAGCCGCGCCGTCAGTTTTAGTAACCCCGATAGGGTATCGACTTCGCGGGCGCACAGCGGCATCCCATCGCAGCGGATGGAAATCCTGTCGCTACCAGCGTCGTTGGTGCGATGGATAACGTCCGCGCGCATGATGAGGAGGTCGTGCACCTCCAGCCTTGGTACAACTTTGTGACGCTCGAGGTCGATATCGATCTTCCAGCCCATGGTCGCATCGTCGTAGTCGTCGATCGCAAACCAGTCTCCGATTGCAATCGGCTGCCCTGGAAAGCGCATGGCGAACCAGTCCACCGTGTCCGGCTCGACACAGCGGAAGCGCATGGCGCCACGCCCTCGGACGCGGCGCGCCAATTCAGGGTCGCAGGCTTCCAGCACATCAGAGGGAACGATCGCCAAGTTCGCCAGGTCGGGCGACGGCTTAATGACTGGCATGTAGCAGATCAGCCAGTTCCAGTGGTCTTCATACAGGTAGTAGCTAAAGTGGTCCAGATGCCAGTTCAATACTCCGCCTGGCGCGATTTTGGGATCGCTGTGCACGTCAAACGGCGTCCTCACGACCGCCGGGCCATGCGCCTCCTTAATGCGGATCGAGCAGTATTTGAAGCGGTCGTTACGGATAGACAGTCCGAGTAGTCCGGCTAGTTCGGGGACCAACTCCTCGACCTTCGAGCGGATTCCCGCCATCTCTGCCTCGGGAATCCCGTTGATGACGCCATCCGAGAATTTGGGTGCGTCGGCAAGGAACGCCAGCAAGTCCGCGCTAACGTCGTCTTTGGTCAAGAAGCAGGGCACCACGGAAAACCCCCGCGTCTCCAATTCGCTCGCGATACTCCGCCCGGCTTTGCCCATGTCACACCCGCTCCCCGAAACCAACCCACCTGCGCCAAAAGCAAACCCTCACGCGGCGCACTCATCCGGACGGCTCACTCATTTTTTCGAGATACATTGAATGGAATTGCGCGATGCGGGCCTCATTCGGCTGGAACTGGTTGGCGGTGCCCACCGACGCGAGGCCGCGCTGGCAAGATTCGACGAGTGCCTTGTCTTCCAGCAAGGTTGCATTGGCAAAAGCCAACGCATCGTTGCGAAAGTGCTCGCGGATCGGCGCCGCAAGAGCGGCTAGGGCTGGCAGTTCGAACAGAGCCCATTCCAATCGAGTCGAACTGGGATCCAGCGGCTGCAGGCTGCTTTGGAACCCTATAAGTCCATTGGAATTGGCAAGAAAGGCGTTGGGGAACACGAAGGCGTGATGGTAATAATGCCCGGCTTCAACGCTAAGGCGGCGGTATGCACTTCCTTTGTCGTCACCGTGCCGAGGGATCATGGTGCTCCACGACACGCCGCCCTTCGCCCCGTGGCGATAATCCGAAGTGGACGCAAACCCTGCAGGCACAAACGTATCCTTGTGCACGTAGCTCAGGTGGTACCCCTCTAGCACGTTCTCGACTAGTAGCTTCCAATTGCATGCGTGGTCCAGCACGCCTCGATAGAACGGCTCGGCCAACACTGATTGCGTACGCTCGAACGCTAACGCAACGTCGGACACATCGGGCGCGTCGCGCAAACCGAGGAATAGCAGCGCATTGGATTCCGCGACCGGATATTCGGTCAGCCGACGTTCGCAGATCGTATTGCCGTCAGTCAGTGGCGCATGCGTTAGTACACCGTCGTCGCCGTAGCTCCAGCCGTGATACTTACAACGGAAGGGTCGATTTCCCCGACCAGGGGGGTCGATCAGCGCATTCCGATGCAGGCAGACGTTGTTGAATGCGCGCACGCCGCCAAGCGTGCTGCGAATCGTGATTGCGCGATTGCCGATTTGCAGGCTGCGATATTCGTTTGTCGCGGCCAAGTCGAAGAGCGAACCGACGCACATGCGGTCGGCGAAGACCCGCGTCGTTTCCTGATTGAAGACGATGGGGTCGGAATACGCAGCTCGATCAATAAACATGGTCGCTGTCGATGCTCGCCAGGATGACATCCTGTGCCAGCGACACGAGCGCGGTGCCCCATGACAAGCCAACGCCGAACCCGCAGAGCAAAATCCTGTTGCGCCTGGACGAGAACGATTTTGCGTTGGAGCACAAGGTGACGGGTATGGAGGCCGAGCTGGTATTGCCGCAGCGTTCGAGCGACGACGGCAGCCTCTCACCCGCAAAGCCCGTCTTTCTCCCAATCGTGTCGTTGATCATCTTATTGGCCTGGTGCAATACCAGGAAATCGACCTGCTCGGCGACGATACCAGCGGCCGCCATCACCCGCTGGATACTAGGCGGTACCCGCGAGATTGCGAAACCGAAAATGTCCGCACCACGCAGGATCAACTGGTCCGGACGGCGGGCGATACCATCGCGGTCGGTCTCCAACTCAGCAGGGCCATCGCCCGCCGGCCGCCTGGACGCCAGGCCGCCGCGCGGGATGATGATTGCATCCTTGCCGCTACCATCCGACATCAGATCGAAGAACATGGGCGGGGCATCATCGTCCAGCTCCAACGCGGTCGCCGAGCCGGCGTCACCGAACAACGGCCATGCACTCTTGTCATGCTCGGCACAGGTGAGACTGGACACGTCGCCGATGAGCAGCAGCGCACGAGCGATACCAAGAGTGCGCATCATCGAGGACACGATCGCCAGGCCGTAGGGATAACTGGAGCACCCCAGGTTGACATCGAAAGCCACGCAAGTGTGCGAAAGTCGCAGAGTGTGCTGGATACCGAGAGAGGTTGCAGGTACTGGCTGGTCACCGGTCTGGGTAATCAGTACCAACGCGCCTACGCTCGCTGGCTCCCATTTGAGGAGCTCCAACACCCGCAGTGCTGCGGTAGCGCATAGGTCGGAGGCGCACTGCCCGGGATGGACGATGCGACGCTCGGCAATTCCAGTGGCTTTCTCGAAGCGGGCGCGCTCATCCGGTGTCAAATAAGTGTAGTCTGCCGTGCGGGCCACACGCGTAGGCATCGCTGAAGCAACGGCGCGAATGGCAACGCTGGAAACCGGCTGGGTCACGCCGGTGCCTTGCTGGAAACCACGGTCCACAGGTCGGCGATGGTGCGTGCGTCACTGATCGCTTGCCCGCTCAGCGTCACGCCATAGTCCGCGTCGGCCATGGCAATGACGGACAGCGCGTTGAGCGAATCCCAACGCGGCAACTGCTTATACTCTGTCTCCGCGGACAGCACAGCAGGGTCCTCCTCAATGGCGAAAGCGAACTTCTCGATGAACGTGTCGATACTCATAGGGGCCCTCAGATCTAGTGGACTAAAACTTCGATTTACGCAGTATCGTGAGGCATGAACGCGATCCCCAGTTTGACCACGGAAGAGCGCCGGGTGCTGGCGGCACTGATACGTAATTCATGCATGGTGGCAACAGCTGACGTGAAGCGCGTGCGCATAATCATGATGCTCGACGAAATGGAAGCTCATGCATTGCTCCGCAAGTGGAACGATTCGCCGACACCTGTGAAGTGGGTCTACCGTACCGCGGCCAATCGCATCACTATGGATTCGCCCGTTATAGTCCACCAGCTTCTCATCCATCGGTGATTCTCACTGACGTTGGTCCGATCCGCGCAATCGTCGCGCCCCAAGAATAGCCCACGCCGAAGCCGACGAGCATGACCGTAGCCTCCGGCGCGTCCTGTGCCCACTGGCGCATGAGGCGCGCGCATGCGATCGGCAGCGTGCTGGAAACCGTATTGCCCGTTTCCTCCAAGTCGATGACGAATTTCGCCGGATCCGCACCGAGCTTGCGGCGAACCGCTTCGAGCATGAACCGACTTCCCTGGTGTAAGACCATGAAATCGATATCGTCGAGCGTCGTGCCGTTCATGCGCAACAGCCGTTCGACAACCGGCGGGATCTCGCGCAGGCTGAACGCCATCACGTCCCCGCCATCCATAAAGAGATTGTCCCGGCTGCGACTGTTCCCGGACTCATCGGCTTCGACAACGCCTGATGCAGCCGTGCGCTGTTCGCGGAAAGCGCCCGTAGCCACTATGAGCTTGTCAGCGCCGCGGCCGTCCGTTCCCATCAGGCATCGCGCGATGGAAGGCGTGTTCGCCCGGCTTGACCTGACGACGGTCGCCGCTGCAGCGTCGCTGAAGATCGTGCGTACGCTCTTGTCGAGCGGATTGATGAGCTTCGAGTACGTGTCGGCGGTCAACACAAGCACGGTCGTCGCCTGCCCAGATTCGATTAGCCCCTTTGCCACCGCCAGGCAGTAGACGAATCCGGAACATCCAAGACCCACGTCGAAGGCCCCGCAGTCACGGCGCAAGCCCAGGCGGTGTTGCAGCACGCATGAAGAGCTCGGAAGGAAATAGTCCGGCGTCTGGGTGCAGAAGATTAGGACATCGATCTCCGCACGGTCGACCCCGGCACCGAACAGCTTGATCGCTGCATGGAACGCGAGGTCAGCCGCGGTTTCATCGGTCGCGGCGATGTGCCGTGTTGCCACGCCCGTCTTTTCAAGGATCTTCGTCGCGGTCCAACCTGGATAAAGCTTGGCCAACTCTCGGTTATCAACCGTGCGATCAGGCAGGTGATAGGCAATTTCGCCTATACGCGCGAAAATTGAGGCTCCCGCTTCCGGAGAATTCATTAACTTAAAGCGACACGAGACTCAATTGAATGCCATTCCTGTACTTGGCCCCACACCGTTGTATTTGACGGGACGCACGAACAAGCCAGGATAATTCAACGCGCGCTCATCGCAGCAAATTCTATGCCGAAAATGCGGAGGAGCCACTAAGGCGCGAAGGATAGGTGTCAATGTCCGTTGAAATCTGACCCACTTGCGGTGCGGCAGAATTCTTGGACTGGGTTATGCCGCAATTCCGAGGCTCTCACGGTATTCGAGAGGACTGAGAGAGCCAAGGGAGATCTTGATCCGCGTTTCGTTGTACCAGCGGATGTAGGAATCGAGTGCCTGAGTGAACTGTTCGATGGTCGTGGAGCGCCGGTGCCGGGGATAGTACAGCTCCGTCTTCAGCCTCCAAAAGAAGCCCTCACGTGCCGCGTTGTCGGGCGAGCAGCCTTTGCGCGACATTGAGTGGATCAGCTTCGCATTGCCGATGCGCGTGAGCCAGCCAAGCGAGCGATAGTGCGCACCTCGATCGGAGTGGACCACCGGCCGATTCTCGCTATCGGCCACCTTTTCGATGGCCGCATCCAACTGCTGTTCACAAGGTCAGCGTCTGGGCGAGTGCCGATAGACGAGCTGACGATTAGCCCATAGAAGCAGTCGATCATCGATGACAGATACACCTTGCCGGCCGGGAGTTGGAATTCCGTGATGTGCGCGGCAGCGCGGCGAACGTGAAGCGCACATAGTGCCGTAAAGCGGCGACTGCCAGTGTAGACACCGACGAGCGCCGGCTATGTTCCGGAAACGCATAGAGACACGCGAAGCCCGGACCCGCCACGACGTGGGATCGAAGAAGTACGGGGCGAATCCCCATAGAGCGATATGAATGTCAGACGGTTCGCTGCCCAATAATTCACCTCACGGCCATCTGCAGTACGTGCGGTGACGTCGGCCGCCATTCCGACGTGCGACATAAGGCACTCGATCGAATGCGACTTGATCGTTTCGTCAAGAAATTGGAAAGCGTCGGAACGTGAAAGATCGATTTCAATGAATTGCTGGCGAAGTGGCTCAAAGACGTCAGCGAGAGCTCGGCCGCTGCTCCCTAGTGCGTCGTTCATCGATTTGCCAGATAGAAAGACTATCACCGTCACGTTTAACGCCGAGTCTCATCTCGATGATCTCGTATGCAAACGTGCGCAAAGTGACGGCCCGCTTAGGCGACGTGCGGTCGATTGGGGCCACAATATGCAGCGAATGAGTCGAATGAAGCTCAGCGGCGATTAACCGCGAGTCGCGTAACGATATCCTTGGTTACACGCTCTGCGAAGTCATCCGAATATCCCAGTTCCTTCAGCTTCCATTTGAAGACGTTGCCAAGCTTTGCCGTCTTGTAGACACCGAACTTTTGGTCGCTTTGGTAGCGAATGGCGCGCGCCGCAAGGCCTTCGAGGATCACCTTGATTTGGTGCTTGGCGCCTGGGTCGGTTCTCGCCTCTGAAGCGGGCGGGAACCGGCGCCCGAGATCCATCGCGAGGCTAGTTGCGAACTGCTCGAGTTCCTCTGTATTCAGTAGACCGAAAAGAGCCATGCTGGTCCCCACCTTCGTTGACAACTGCGCACCGCGTGAAGCGCCTTGCAGGAATGTCGCACACTGCACCCTTTTGCGACACCAGACGATCGTTGGTGCGGGCGCGCAGCACTGGTTGTTGCGCCGATGTCGAACCAAGTGGCACGGCCCAATCGAAAAGCGCGCCGATTCCAAACCCCAATCAATGGATTTCTACAGAGCCGTCGACGACGATATCCATTTCAATTTCCTCCGGTACCGCAAGCAGCGCCAGAGCCGTCCTGCCGCAGAAGATGTCATCGTTCCGAACGTTGAAGTTTACCGGGTTGAACAACGCAGTCTCGATTTTCCATGTCCTGTAGCTGCAGGCCCGGACGACCGTCGCCATTCCCCGCAACACACCGGCGTTCGGCGCTGCCAGGAATAGCAACGGACGCAGCCGCCATAACGTCGAATCAGCTCCTCGCAGCACATCAATGGGAGTGTCGTGGTCGGTGACCTTCAGCCAGTCCAGCCGCGCGAGATGCAAATCGTCAACGGTCTCGATGACACTGCTCGCGCCCGCATCAGTACCCACCATGGGCAGCGTCGTCAAGACCGCTTCCATGCGGTCTGCGGGCGGCCCGCCGATCCGGTTGCGCATGATCGTCACGCACCCGATGCCGTTGGACGCAAGGTTCTGGCGCAACACGCGCTGCACGACGGGTCGTGACTCGTATAGCATCAGATGGCCCGCCGCGCCCACGGCCTTGCCTAGGTAAACCGCGGCGACGCCGATGCCGGAGCCGACTTCCAGCACGGTCGCGCCGGGTTTAACCATGCGGCCGAGGGTGTCGAGTTGCGGTTGCAGCCATTCTCCGTAATATCCGAGCGATACACCGACCGGACTCTCACCTGGCCAGTACTGAAGCATGCCGACACGCGTATACGTGGCGGAAGAAAGGCCATCGATCCGCAGCTTGGAAACACGAGGCGTTAGCGGAATGACCCGTGGGCCAGTCGCCGACGCTTTTGAAAGCGCGATGCTGGGTCCGACGCTCGCGAATTCGCTAAGTGCTTCAGTTACTCGTGTGATCACGTCGTCCCAGATGCCCGCGACTGATTGGCGAAAGAACCGCATCGTCGGGTACCAATGCGTGGCGTCCCCAGACTCGCCCCATCGCCAGTCGGCTGGAATCGGCAACATCACCCAAACCGGCTTGCCAAGTGCGCCAGCCAAGTGCGCGACTGAAGTATCGACGCAGACTACGAGATCGAGGTGCATGATCGCCGCGGCGGTGTCGACGAAATCGTCGAGCCGCGGTTCGAGGTTCACGATTTGAAGCTCGCTATCCTGTCCCGTGAGCTGCGCGGTGGCAGGTCCCTTCTGCAGCGAGAATAAGCGTACGCCAGGGACCCGGCCCAGCGGCGCGAGCTGCCGAATAGTCAGCGACCGGAACTTATCGCGCAAATGGGTCGGAGATCCGGCCCACACCAATCCCACCTTGATGCTGTCCCGGTTCGCGAGCTCGGGCCAATCCGCCACGCGCGCAGGATCTGCCCGGAGATAGGGGGTCGCCGCGGGAATTGCGGAAGGCTCGGCCCCGAAAATCCGCGGAAGGCTCATCATGTTCACGAAAAAATCGAACGGTGGAAACGGCTCGTCCGGCAAAAGAACATGATCAACGCCGTCGCACTGATCCGCCAGCTTTCGTACGATCTCGGGAAGGTACAACAGCACTTTCGCACCAAGCGCCTTGATGTGCGGAGCGTACCGAATGAATTGGATGAAATCGCCGTACCCCTGCTCTGCGCAAAGCAGGATCGTCTTGCCGCCAAGATTCTGCCCGTTCCAGGCAGGCTTCGGGAAATTCGGACGCCTTGCCTTGAGAGGTCCATCGAGCCAGCGAAACTCGTACTGCTCGAATCCCTCCTGCGTCCTTCCAGAGAGCAGCAGGGTCAAGGCGTAATGGCTATGCGCCAGCACGGCAGGATATTCACGCAAGCGTCTCTCGAGGTATGCGATGCCCTCGTTGGTGCGGCCGTCGCGAAACAGGCACACGGCGTAGTTGACAAAATCGTACTGGAGTTC
>Ga0068855_100007421_pt1 | contig 13276 bp, 15 predicted proteins | sample KBSCornC52_FD_66592 | JGI IMG/M metagenome (GOLD analysis project Ga0068855, IMG submission 66592) | Corn rhizosphere microbial communities from Kellogg Biological Station, Michigan, USA - KBS Corn C5-2 | ecosystem: Host-associated > Plants > Roots > Rhizosphere > Soil ... | reverse complement strand
ACGTGCGCCTCCCACAGCGGCCGGTCGAAGTCGAGCGGGTTGGAGTGCAGCCGCGCGATGAGCGTGCCCAGCTCGCGTTGCCCACCGGGCGCGGGCAGGGCCGAGTGGCGGACGTGGTACTCCGGATCCGGCTCGGCCGGCACCCAGGCCGGCGCGATGTTGGCCAGGGGTCCGGACGCCAGCCGGCAGTCGAACGGCGCCGGCAGGAAGTTGAGCTTTGCGAAGTCGGCGAGCAGGCCGCGGACGAAGTCCGGCCCGGCGCCGGGTGGCGGAACGAACGTCATCATCGCGCCGATGTGCATCGGGGTGCGCTTGGACTCCATGCGCAGGAAGACGGCGTCGAGCGGACTGAGCAGCTTCATTGGGACTCCCCTCCCCCGTCCCACGCGGTGGCGCGAAGCCTAACGCCCGCTGCGGCTCTCAGCCCGTCCATGGGCGCGGCGTGACTAACTCGGCCTCGTGCCCGCCGTGCCCGCCGTCCCGCGTCATCGCAGCTCCGGCCCCAGCGGCGCTTCCGGACGGCGGGTCGCGCGCAACACCGCGCGGGCGCTCGGCGGCGCGTTGTCGTTCACCCTGCTGCTCGGCTTCGGCTACGGCTGGTACGAGTACCGGTCGTTGCGCGCCGGGATGCAGACCTTCCAGCTCAACGCGCTCGGGACGGATCCGAAGGGCACCGGCGCACACCACGTGGCCGGCCCCAAGAACGAGCAGAACATCCTGCTGGTCGGGCTCGACACCCGCGACGGCCTCTCCCCCGAGTTGCAGCACAAGCTCAAGGTGGGTAGCGACGCCTCGCACGCGACCGACACGATCATGGTGCTGCACGTGCCGGCCGGTGGCCGGCGGGCGACGATGATCTCCATCCCCCGTGACTCGTACGTCGACATCCCCGGCGGGTGGGCCAAGAACAAGATCAACGCCGCCTACGGGGACGCCTACAACGACGCGCTGCAGAAGGGCGCCTCCGAGAAGCAGGCCGAGCGAGCCGGCGCGGACCTGCTCGTCGAGACCGTCAGCCAGTTCACCGGGCTGCGCATCGACCACTACGTCCAGGTCGGCTTCGGTGGCTTCTACACGATCGCCAAGGCGTTGCACCGCATCCCGGTCACCCTCTGCACCGACGCCGACGACTCGTTCACCCGCAACCGCCTGGCGAACCAGCAGGGCGGGTCGGACTTCAAGATGTCGGCCGGGCACCACGAGCTGACCCCGGTGCAGGCGCTGGAGTTCGTGCGGCAACGGCACTTCCTGCACGGCGGCGACCTGGCCCGGGAGAAGCGGCAGCGCTACTTCATCACCGCCGCCTTCGACAAGATCGCCTCGGCGCACGTCCTGCTCGACCCCGGCCGCTTGGGTGCGTTGATCAAGGCCGTGCAGGGCGCGTTCTTCGTCGACAGCAAGCTGGACCTGGTGAGGTTCGCCGGGCAGATGTCCGACCTCGCGGCCAACCAGATCAGTGGCTTCACGATCCCGACGCACGGTACTCAGTTCGTGTCGATCGTGGGCACGTCGCAGGACGTGGTGATCGTCGACCCGCAGGAGGTGCGGTCCGCGATCCAGAACCGGCTCACCCCGAGCCGATCCGCGTCGTCCCCCAAGGCAGCCAAGCCCCGATCGAAGCCGGCGGCGCCGGCGTTGAAGGGCTGCGTCTACTGACCTACGCGACGCCGATCAGGATTCGCGGGTGCCGCGCCGGCGTGAGCCAGCGCAGGATGCGGACCAGCTGGTCCTTCGCGATCGACACGCAGCCGGCGGTCGGCTGGTTGACGGTGACGTGCAGGAAGAACGCGCTGCCGGCGCCTTGGCGCACGCCGCCGGGCGCGTTGCGGGTGTTGTAGTCGATCACCGCGGCGTAGTCGTAGTACGGCGTCTCGTAGTACAGGTGCTCGTTCGGATCGCCCCGCGTGAACCCGCACCCGGACGAGCACCGTTGCCGCGTGTTGTACAGCGCGCCGGGCTGGCTGATCCACCAGTCGGCCGGAGTCGTGTGCACGTAGCGAAGGGAGGTGCCGGGGTCCGGGTCGTGCCCGAAGGCCTGCGTGAGCGTGAAGCTGCCGATCGGCGTGGCGCTGCGGCTCTCGCTCGGGTGCCTCGACAGCCCGTCGCTGCCGACCCACGCGGCCACGCGGGGACCGACCGGCTGCCAGCCACCGGTCACCTTGCGCCACGCCTGCAGGACGGCCCGGGTGCTGCCGGTGGATGGCGCGACCACGGTGATCACCTGGCGGGCCGAGCCGGTGGCGAAGCCGAGCGGCAGGGCCTTTCCCGTGCGGTGTTTCGCGCTCGGCGCCTTGGCCGACGCCGGTGCGGAGGTACGGGTCGGGTGCGGCGTGCTCGGCGCCCGGGTCGACGCGGGTGGTGCGCTGGTCCGCGGTGGCGTCGAGTGGGACGGGGCGGCTGCGGTGGACGCCGTGGACGGCCGCGAAGGCGACGTCGCCGGGTGGTCGGCCGTACTGGCCGAGCAGCCGGCAACGACGGCGAGCAACGCCGCCGCGATCGCCCACCGGCCCCCTACTCGCACCCCTCCAGCCTGTCACGCCCGGTTGTGGACGAGCCGATCGGTTCCGCCCGAGCGCCGGTATCGTCGAATCGGGGCGAGGAGGTGCCATGGTCACGAACTCGGTGTTCATCACCACCGTGATCGCCGTCGCCGCCCTTGCCGCCAGCAGCATGGGGCTCGTCGTGAAGGTGCTCGGCGATCGCATCAACGACGTGGGCGCCCACCTCGGTGGCCGACTCGGTGCCGTCGAGACGCGGCTGAACTCGCTCGAGGGCGCGGTGCGCGACGTCGGTGAGCGCCTGACCGTTCTCGAGACCGACCTCGGCAAACGCTAGGTCGTCCCGATCAGGATCCGCGGGTGCGCCGACGGCATCAGCCAGCGCAGCAGGGTGACCAGCTTCGACTGCGAGATCGCGATGCACCCGGCGGTCGGCGCGCCGTCCGTGACGTGCAGGAAGAACGCGCTGCCGGCGCCCTGCCGCACGCCGCCCGGTGCGTTGCGGGTGTTGTAGTCGATCACCACGGCGTAGCCGTAGTACGGCCGCTCGTAGTACAGGTGCTCGTTGGGCGATCCGCGGTTGAAGCGGCAGTTGGACGCGCACCGCTGGTGGGTGTTGTAGAGCGGACCGGCCTGGCTGATCCACCAGTCCGAGGGACGGGTCTTCAAGTACGGCAGGGACGTCCCGGGGTCGGTGTAGTACCCGAACGCCTGCGTGAGGGTGAAGCTGCCCATCGGCGTCGCGCTCTTGCTCTCGCTCGGGTGGGTGCTCATGCCCTGCGCGCCGATGTGCGCGGTCACGGCCGTCCCGTACTTGCGCCAGCCGCCGCCGGAGGCCTTCGTCCACGCCTGCAGGCGAGCGGTGGTGCGCCCGCGCGACGGGGCCGTCACCGTGATCACCCGCGTCGCGCTGCCGGTCGAGTAGTGCAGTGGTAGCGCGGTGCCGCGGGCGGCGGCCGCGACGTGCGGGGCGGCGCTCGTGCGGGCCGGGGCGGGCCGCGCCGCCGTCGATGGATGGGCGGCCGGGGTCGGACGCACCGTGGGCGTCGGCCGCACCGACGAACTAGCACTCGAGTGGACGGCCACGGGCCGGATCGTGGTGGAGGTCGCCGCCGGCGCGACCGTCGTCCGCGCCGCGGTCGTGGGCGTGGACGTCGTCGGGCGGGCCGTCCGCGTCGGCAGCGGCGCGAAGGTGACGTGCGCCGACGGCGTGACCGGCATGCTGAAGGCCGCGGCCGGCTCGGTCCGCGGCGCGGATGCCTTGTTCATGTGCAGGGCGACCACGGCACCCCCGGCCACCGCCGCGGACGCCGCGAGGCCGCCGATCACCCGTCCGACCGTCATGGGGCCAGTGTGCCAGATGTGACTGGTGTGACGAAGCATCAGCACGGGCCCGCGCCGAGCGGCGCCGCGGACGCCTGGCAGGCTGTCGGCATGGTTGAGGGTCCCGTGCTCGAGGTCGCCGACATCGCCGTCCAGCCCGGTCGCGAGCAGGAGTTCCTGGCCGCGTACCGCTCGGTGCGGGACGTCCTGGCCGGCACGCCCGGCTGCCGTTCGGTGCGCATGACCCGGGGCGTCGAGTCGCCGGCCCGGTTCGTCCTGCTCGTGGAGTGGGACTCCCTCGCCGCGCACGAGAACGACTTCCGCGGCACCGACCGCTTCACCGCGTGGCGGGGCGCGATCGGACCGTTCTTCGCCCGGCCGCCGCACGTCGAGCACGCCACCGACGTCGACTGAGGCCCCCGAGAACCGCCTTCCCCCTGGAGTGGGGGTGATTTCGCCGGAATTCACCCCCACTCCAGGGGGGAAGGACTGTTGGGGACGGGGACGGTCTCACTCGGGGGCGACGACCTCCAGCAGGTTGCCGAGCGGGTCGCGGACGATCGCGTTGAACTCGCCGGTGCGGTAGATGGGCCAGCGCCGCGGCGCCGCGAAGGTCACCCCGCCCGCGCCCACGGCAACGCCGTGAAAAGTCTCAACCTCCGCTCGAGAGTCAGTCCGAAGACGAAGGTGCAGCCCACTCGTCGCGGCCGGGCCGGCGACGACCCACACCCGGCTCGTCCCCCCGGCCGGGCCCCAGCCGACCGCTTCGACGGCCGCGTCGTCTTCCTCCTCGTCCACCAGCTCGTCCACCCGCACCCAGCCGAGCGCGCCGAGCGCGGCGTCGTAGAACGCGGCGACGACCGGCAGGTCGGGGGCGGTCAGGGTGAGCGAGTCGAGCACCGGCCCACCCTCTCAGGTCATTGCTCGAACGGGCAGAACGGGTGGCCGACCGGATCGGTGCCCGGCTGCTACCAGCGACAGTCGTACCCGGTTCACGTGAACCGGGGGCCGGTTCACGTGAACCGACGCGTTCACGTGAACCGACGCGTTCACGTGAACCGACGCGTTCACGTGAACCGATCCTCCCAATTATCCGCGTAGCCGGGCAGCGAACGCCCGGGCCGCCGCGCCCGGATCCTCCGCCTCGGTGATCGCGCGGACCACGACCACACGCCGCGCGCCGTGCGCCCGCACCTCCTCGAGCCGCTCGAGGGTCTCGATGCCACCGATGGCGAACCACGGGCGCTCGTCCTGCGCGGCGGCCGCGTGGTCGAGCAGCTCGAGCCCGGCCGCCGGACGGCCGGGCTTGGTGGGGGTCGTCCACGTCGGGCCGCAGCAGTAATAGGCGACGCCCGGTTCGACCCGGGCCGCGTCGGCCTGCGCGGGCGAGTGGGTGGAGCGGCCGATGAGGACGCCTTCCCCCACGATCGAACGGGCGACGTCCACCGGTAGGTCGTCCTGGCCGAGGTGCAGGATCGGCGCGCCGGCCGCGCGGGCGATGTCGGCCCGATCGTTCACCGCCCACAGCGCGCCGTGCCGCTCGGCCGCCGCCGCGAAGACCTCCAGCAGCCGCAGCTCGTCCCGGGCTTCGAGGCCCTTCTCCCGCAGCTGGACGACGTCCACCCCGTTGGCGAGGACCGCGTCGAGGAACTCCGCCAGGTCGCCCTGCCGGGCGCGCGAGTCCACGCACAGGTAGAGCCGGGCGTTCGCGAGATCGGGCACGTGCAGGAGCGTAGGGTGGTGCCACCACGGGAGTCCGTCGCGGGGCGGGCTGAGAGGGCGAGCCGAGGGTGTCCGGGCACCTGCAACGCCGACCGTCGAACCTGATCCGGGTCATGCCGGCGTGAGGGAGCGAATGCCGACCAGTGACGTCGTCGTCCTCGGCGCGGGGGCCATCGGGGCCGCCGTGGCGTGGCGCTGCGCCCAGCGCGGGCTCGGCGTGACGATGGTCGACCCCGGCGGCTCGCGCGGCGCGTGGCACACCGCGGCCGGCATGCTCGCTCCGGTGGGCGAGCTGCACTACACCGAGACCTCATTGCTGCGGCTGAACCTCGACTCGATGGCCCGCTACGCCGGCTTCGTGGCCGAGCTGAGCGACGAGACCCGCCTGGCGACGGGCTTTCGCACCGGCGGCAGCGTGGAGGTCGCATGGGACGGCGCCGACCTCGCCGCCCTGCGGGACCAACACGAGTTCGCGACCAAGCTCGGGGTGCGTACCGAGCTGGTGACCGGCCGGGAGCTGCGCGACCTCGAGCCGGCCCTCGCGGCCGGGCTCCCCGGCGGCCTGCTGGCCCCGGACGATCACCAGGTCGATCCGCGCCGGCTGCACGCCGCGCTGATGACCGCCCTCGAACGCCGCGGGGTGCAGCTCGTCGAGTCGCTGGGCGCCGTGCTGGTCGACCGGGACCGGGTCCGAGGCGTCCGCATCTCCGGCGGCGCGGTGATCGGCAGCCGGTACGTCGTGCTGGCGGCCGGCTCGTGGTCGGCCCTGGTGGACGGCGTCCCTCCCTCGGCGGTGCTGCCGGTGCGGCCGGTGAAGGGGCAGACCCTGCGGCTGCGGCTGGGCGGGCGGCCCCGGCTGCAGCGGGTCGTCCGCGCCGCGGTCAAGGGCTCGCCGGTGTACGTCGTCCCCCGCGAGGACGGCGAGCTGATCGTCGGCGCCTCGAGCGAGGAGCGCGGCTTCGACCAGCAGCCGCGGGCCGGCGCGGTCTACGAGTTGCTGCGCGACGCCCAGACGGTCGTCCCCGAGCTGTCGGAGGCGGTGCTCGAGGAGGTGAGCACGGGCCTGCGTCCCGGCTCGCCGGACAACGCGCCGATCGTCGGCCCGACCGCGGTCGAAGGCCTCATCGCAGCGACCGGCCACTACCGCAACGGCATCCTGCTCGCACCGGTCACCGCTGACGGTGTCGCCTCGTTGATCTCCGAGGAAGCCCTGCCCGACGTGTTGACTCCCTTCACGCCGGCCCGGTTCGCGGAGGTCACGTGATCATCACTCTGAACGGCGCCAAAGCAGAGATCGCGGACGGCACGACCATCGCCGACCTGATCACCGACATCACCGGCGAGCACCGCGGTAGTGCCGCCGTGGTCGACGGAGAGGTCGTGCCCCGGGGCGTGTGGTCGATGACGGCGCTGCGGGAAGGCCAACAGGTTGAGCTCATCACGGCGGTGCAGGGAGGCTGAATGACGGACGATCCGTTCATCGTTGCGGGCGTGGAGCTGCCGTCGCGGCTCATCATGGGTACCGGCGGCGCGCCGTCCCTGCACGTCGTCGAGCAGACGCTCGCCGCCTCGGGCACGGCGCTGTGCACCGTCGCCATGCGGCGTGTGGACGCGGCGACCAGCGGCTCGATCATCGAGGTGATCGACCGCGCCGGGGTGCGGGTGCTGCCGAACACCGCCGGCTGCCGGACGGCGCGCGAGGCCGTGCAGACGGCGCTGGTCGCGCGCGAGGCCCTGGAGACCGACTGGGTGAAGCTCGAGGTCGTCGCCGACGAGCGGACGCTGCTGCCCGACCCGATCGAGCTGCTCGACGCCGCGCAGCAGCTGGTCGGGCTCGGGTTCACCGTCCTGCCCTACACCAACGACGACCCGGTGCTGGCCCGTCGGCTGCAGCAGGCCGGATGTGTCGCGGTGATGCCGCTCGGCTCCCCCATCGGGACGGGCCTGGGCATCGGCAACCCGCACAACCTCGAGCTGATCGTCAGTGAGGCGACGGTGCCGGTGATCCTCGACGCCGGCATCGGCACCGCCTCCGACGCGGCGCTCGCGATGGAGCTCGGCTGCGACGCCGTGCTGCTCGCCTCGGCCGTCACCCGGGCGCAGGACCCGGTCGCCATGGCCACCGCCATGGCCCGCGCCGTCGAGGCCGGCCGGCTGGCCCGGCGGGCCGGGCGCATCCCGCGCCGCTTCCACGCGCGGGCGTCCTCCCCCGTCGAGGGGATGGCCGTCCTGTAACACCCACCGCGGGAGCTCGGCGCCATCGCCGGGCTGAGAGGGCCACTGCGCCGATCAACGGCGTCCGGCCGACCGCCTGACCCGCCGGGTAATGCCGGCGATGGGAGATGACGATGACCGCAACGCTCGACCCGTCCACCGAGAGGACGGAAGCACCGCTCACCCTGGACGAGCCGCCGCCGCGCTCGCTGCGGCTGATCGACCAGCTCGGCCTGTGGGGGAACCTCGGCGTCAGCCTGCTCGGGTTCACCGGGGCCGCGTACGTGCTCTACCCCATCGCGGACGGCCCGGCCCTCTCGCTGGCCGCCGCCGTTGCCGCGCTGGTGCTCGGCACGGTGATCGGCAGCGCGGCCGTCGCCGCCGCCGCGGTGCCCGGCACGGAGACCGGGGCACCGGCGATGGTGCTGCTGCGCGGGCTGTTCGGCGCCCGGCTGTCGTGGCTGCCGACCGTCCTGAACGTGGTGCAGCTGCTGGGCTGGACGACCTTCGAGCTGGTGGTGATCAGCACCGCGATGCACCAGCTCACCGGCGGGGTGCCACGGGACGTGTACGTGGTCGCGGGCGGCGTGCTCACGACCGTCCTGGCGCTGTGGCCGTTGAGCTGGATCCGGTTGTTGCGCCGGTACGTCACGGTCGCCGTGGTGATCGCGCTGGTCTACCTGGCCGTGCAGCTGCTGCGGCATCCGCTGCCGGCCTTCGGCAAGGGGTCGTGGCACGGTTTCTGGATCGCGGTCGACACCGTCGTCGGCGTCACGGTTTCGTGGGTGCCGGTCGCGGCCGACTACACGCGCCACTCGCGACGCGTGCGGGACACCGTGGTGGGCACGTTCGTCGGCTACTCGGTCACCCAGCTCGCCTGCTACGGCATCGGACTCGTCGCGCTGCTCACGGTCGCGAAGTCGGGTACGACGCATCAGATGTACTCGGCGTTCATGGCGATCCCGCTGGGCACGCTGGCGTTCGCGGTGCTGGCGATCCGCGAGCTCGACCAGTCGTTCGTCGACACCTACTCCACGGCGGTGTCGGTGCAGAACCTGCGTCCCCGTTGGGATCGGCGCGTCCTCGCCGGTGTGATCGGTGCTCTCGCGACCGTCCTCGCGCTGGCCTTCGACGTGAGCGACTACGAGAACTTCCTGATCCTCATCGGCTCGGTGTTCGTCCCGCTGCTGGGCGTGTTCGCGGTCGACTACTTCCTGATCTCGCGCCGCCGCTGGAACCTCAGCGAGGCGGCGCCCGCGCGCTGGCTGATGATCGTCCCCTGGCTGCTCGGGTTCGTCGCCTACCAGCTGATCAACCCGGGCTACATCGGCTGGTGGGTGAGCTTCTGGGGCGACGTGCGGTGGTTCGTCCCCCGCGACTGGATGAGCGCGTCGCTGCTGTCGCTGCTGGTGGCGGCTGTCGCCGCGGTGCCCTTCGGGTTGCTCCAGAGAAGGATCACCGCCGCCCGCTAGGGTCGTGCGGTGATCCTGCACCCGGAGGTCGAGACCGCGCTGGCCGAGGGGCGGCCGGTCGTCGCCCTCGAGAGCACGATCATCAGCCATGGCCTGCCCCGGCCGGAGAACCTGCGCATCGCGCGAGAGATCGAGGACGCCGTGCGGGCCGGCGGCGCTACCCCGGCGACGATCGCCGTCGTGGACGGCACGCCGCGCATCGGGCTGGACGACGCCGCCCTCGAGCGGATCGCGCTGGACGGGTCGGTGGTCAAGGCGTCGGTGCGCGATCTCGCGGCCGTCGCCGCCAGTGGCGGGCAGGGCGCGACGACCGTGGCCTCGACGGCGCACCTCGCCGCCCAGGCCGGCATCCGGGTGTTCGCCACCGGCGGGTTGGGCGGCGTCCACCGTGGCGCCCGCGACACCTGGGACGAGTCGGCCGACCTGACCACCATCTCGCGGACGCCGGTGCTCGTCGTCTGTGCCGGCGTCAAGTCGATCCTGGACGTCGGCGCGACGCTGGAGCGGCTCGAGACGCTGAACGTCGGCGTGCTGGGCTACCAGACCGATCGCTTCCCCGGCTTCTACCTGCGGGATTCGGGCCACCCGCTGTACTGGAGTGCGCCCGACGCGCAGTACGTCGCCGGGGTGATGCGGGCACAGGACGAGTTCGGCACGTCCACCTACGGGCTCGTGCTGGCCAACCCCATCCCGCCGGCCGACGAACTGAACCGCGAGCTGCACGACCGCGTACTCGCCGCGGGGCTCGAGGCGGCGCAGCGCGCCGCCGTCAGCGGCAAGGACGTCACGCCGTTCCTGCTCGACTTCTTCCACCGCGAGACGCACGGCGAGTCGCTGCGCGCCAACGTGGCGCTCGTCCGCAACAACGCCCGACTGGCGGCGACGGTGGCCGCCGCGTACTGCCGATGACCCACGTCGTCTGCGTCGGCGACCTGATGGTCGACGTCGTCGCCCAGCTCCCCGGCCCCCTTGCGTTCGGCTCGGACACCCCGGCCCCGATCGGCATCTACGGCGGCGGCGCCGCGGCGAACGTCGCGGCGTGGCTGGTGGCGGCCGGCGCGACGGCGACCTTCGTCGGCCGCATCGGGGACGACTCGCTCGGCCTGCGCGCGGTCGAGGAACTCACCGCGGCTGGGGTCGAACCGATCGTCACGATCGACCCGCAGCGCGCCACCGGCACCTGCATCGTGCTGGTCAATCCGGCCGGCGAGCGGACGATGGTGCCCTGCGCCGGCGCGAACGACGCCGCCAGCGACGTCGAGCTGCTACCGGCCGACAGCGACTGGCTGTACCTCTCGGGCTACGCGCTGCTCAACGCCGGCTCGCGCCCGTTCGCGCTCGGCGCCCTCGAGACGGCGCGCGAGCGCGGCTGGTCGATCGCGATCGACGCCGCATCGTCGGCGCCGCTGCGCGCGGCCGGAGCGGAGACGTTTCTGAAGTGGGTCGGGGCGGACGTCCTGCTGTTCGCGAACGGCGACGAGGCCGAGGTGCTGACCGGTCTCGTGGAGCCGGCCGCCGCCGCGCAGGCGCTCGCCCTGCGCTGTGGCGCGGCCGTCGTCAAGCGCGGCGTGGACGGCGCAGTGTGGTCGGACGGGTCGGGCGTGCGATCGGAGCCGGCCCGGACGACCGCCGTCATCGACTCGACCGGGGCCGGGGACGCGTTCGCCGCCGGCTTCCTCGCCGGGACCGACGACGGGTCCGGCGACGTCGACGACGCGCTGCAGCTCGCGGTCACCCTCGCGGCGCAAGCGGTGAGCCGGGTCGGCGCCCGGCCGTGAGTCGCGTCGGACCGGCGCTGTCGGGGGCCGTCGCTACGGTCAGATCATGGACGTCATCCTGGTTCCCGGTCTCTGGCTGAACGGCGCGTCGTGGGCGGCGGTGCAGCCGGTGCTCGAGCGGGCCGGCCACCGCACCCATCCGCTGACGCTGCCCGGCCTCGAGTCGCCGGCGGCCGACCGCACCGGCATCGGGCTGGCCGACCACGTTGCCGCGGTCGTCGCGGCGATCGACGCGACTTCCGGCCCGGTGGTGGTGGTCGGTCACTCGGCCGGGTCGGGCGTCGCGTGGGCGGCGGTGGACGCTCGCCCGGACCGGGTGGCCCACACCGTCCTGGTCGGCGGTTTCCCCAGCCCGGACGGCGGCCCGATCGCCGACTCCTTCACGACCGACGGCGCCGACCTGCCGCTGCCGCCGTGGTCGGAGTTCGAGGCGGCCGACCTCGCCGACCTGGACGACGTGGGGCGCGAGACGTTCCGGGCGCAGGCCGTCCCGTCCCCCGCGGGCCTGGTGAGCGAGCGGCAGAAGCTGACCGACGAGCGCCGCTATGACGTGCCGGTGACGATGGTGTGCCCGGAGTTCACCGGCGAGATGGTGCGGGGCTGGCTGGCCGCCGGTGCCGCGCCGGTGTCCGAGCTGGGCCGCATCCGCGCCGTCCGCTACGTCGACCTGCCCACGGGCCACTGGCCGCAGTTCACCCGGCCGGGCGACCTCGGGCGCACGATCCTGTCGGTGATCGAGGCGCCGGCCGACGCGGTGATCGACGAGTACGGCCGGCCCGAACCGCCGACCGGCGCCGACGAGCTGAGCACTCTGGTCGGCTTCCTCGACTGGCAGCGCGCCACCCTTGGCTGGAAGTGCGACGTTTCCGAGAGCGGTGCTCTCAATCGGACGACGGCCGCCTCGTCCATGACCCTCGGCGGCCTGCTCAAGCACCTGGCCTACGTCGAGGACGACTGGTTCACCCGCGACCTGCACGATCGGCCCAAGCCGCCGCCGTGGGACGCTGTCGACTGGAGCGCCGACCGCGACTGGGAGTGGCACTCGGCGGCCGAGGACTCCGCCGACGAGCTGTTCGCGATCTGGCACCGCTCGGTCGCGCGCTCCCGCGCCGCCGTGGCCGAGGCGCTCGCCGCCGGCGGCGGGCTCGATCAGAAGGCGAAGCGGCTCTGGCCGGACGGCAATTCGCCGAACCTGCGGTGGATCCTGGCCCACATGATCGAGGAGTACGCGCGGCACAACGGCCACGCCGACCTGCTGCGCGAGGCGGTCGACGGCGTCACCGGCGAATAGGCGCGAGCTGGACCGCCCCTTCGCCGTGGTTGGTGGGGGCGCCCCTCTCCAGAATGTCGTACGAACGTATGACGGCAGGGGTTGCGGGCCGCGCCGCCGCTCGTCGAGACGCCGTCGCGGCGGCCGTGTCATACAGCGGTACGACACTTCGCGGCACGGGGTCCCGACCCATACCGCCGCCGCCCGGTGCTACTCCGCGGCCGCGTTCAACGCTGCCGCGAGGCGGGCGAGGGCGGGGACGGCGCCGAGCACGCGCTCCCGGTCCGCCGGGTCGAGCGATCCGAGCGCGACGGCCAGGCGCTGCTGGTGGGCGGCGTCCCACGCGGTCAGTTGCGCCCGGCCGTCCGCCGTCAGGGCGAGGACGAGCGCGCGCCGGTCGCGGGGGTCGGCCGACCGGTCCACGAGGCCGGCGCCGACGAGGTCGTTGACCAGGCCGCTCACCGTGCTCTGCGCGAGGTTGAGGCGGCCCGCCAGGTCACCGAGGCGGATCGCCCCGGTCTCCCGCAGCATCTGCAGCACCTCGACCTGGGCGATGGGCCGGCCACCGGTCGGGTCGTCCAGCCGCACGGTGCGCCGCAGCGCCCGGCGCAGCTGGTTCACCGCCGCGGTCAGCTCGCGCGCGCCGGCACTCGTCACGGATCGGGTCACGCCTCATCCTACGACGTTAACCATCGGTTCCCGAACTGTTCGGTCTCCGATGTAAACTGAGAGGCATGGCCGAGGTGACCGTCGCCACCGGCGAGCACGCCCGCCCGGAGTGGCTGCGCCGACATCCGCGGGGCTGGGTCGCCGCCGTCGCCACGGTGAGCTTCGGCGCCTTCCTCGGCCAGCTCGACGCCAGCGTGGTCGCGCTCGCCTACCACTCGATCGGCACCGACTTCGGCGCCTCGCTCGGTGCCGTCCAATGGGTGGGGCTGGCCTACCTCGCCGCGCTCGCCGCACTCCTGCTGCCCCTCGGCCGGCTGGCCGACCGGGTCG
>Ga0068855_100007417_pt1 | contig 13279 bp, 10 predicted proteins | sample KBSCornC52_FD_66592 | JGI IMG/M metagenome (GOLD analysis project Ga0068855, IMG submission 66592) | Corn rhizosphere microbial communities from Kellogg Biological Station, Michigan, USA - KBS Corn C5-2 | ecosystem: Host-associated > Plants > Roots > Rhizosphere > Soil ... | reverse complement strand
TCGAACTACAAGGCCGAGTTCGACCAGGTCTCGAGCGCCGCCGTGGTGGCGCAAAGCAAGTCCGGCACCAACACCTTCCACGGCGACGTCTTCGGCGACTTCACCAACACCGCCATGCGCGCGAAGACGCCTTCCGAAATAGCCAACCACAAGAAGACCGATTCGCACGAAAAGGACTACGGCTTCGACCTGGGCGGCCCGATCATCCAGGACAAGGCGCACTTCTTCATTGCCTACGAGGGCAAGGAATTCGACACGCCGACCACGGTGGTTCCGGGCCTGATCGGCGGCGGCTACGAAAGCCAGCTGCCCGCCAGCGCCAGCGCGCAGATCGGCCCGGCCAGCCTGCCGTTCAAGGAAAACGACTGGTTCGGCAAGATCGACTACGAGCCCACCGACCGCGATCGCTTCGAGCTCAGCGGCAAGTATCGCGACGAAACCCAGGTGTCCGGCATCGGCGGCGTCACCACGCCGTCGGCGGCCATCAACACGAACAACACCGACAAACGCTATGACCTGCGCTGGGATCACAGCGCCTACAGCTGGTTCAACCGCTTGCAGGTGACGTACGAGGACGCGTTCTTCTCACCCACGCCCGCCATGCACGGCGCCGGTGCGCGGTACACGCAGGACATCAACCAGAACCAGACGATCCTGCAGACCGGCAACTCCCCGCTGGCCCAGCAGAACAAGGGCCAGAAAGGGCCGGCGCTGCAGGACGACCTGACCTTCAATGATTTCGAGTGGCACGGCGACCACGTCATCAAGATGGGGGTGAAGTACAAGGAAGTGAAACTCACGGCGCAGGACGCCGGCGATACGAATGCCTTGTTCAGCTACGCCGTCACGCCCGATGCCGGCACCGAGGCGACCCCCTACGAAGTGCAGTTCGGCTCACCCACGCCGGGGCAAAGTCCGGTGGCGACCAGTCGCGACAAGCAGTTCGGCGCCTATATCCAGGATGACTGGGCCATCAACGACAAGCTGACCCTGAACCTGGGCGTGCGCTGGGATTACGAGGAAACGCCTTCCTATCTCAACTACGTCACGCCAGCCAACGTGGTCGCCGCCCTCAACAGCCCCGATCCCCACACTGGTGCGCCCGCCGGTCAGACCTACGCGCAGACACTGGCCCTGGGCGGCGTGGACATCAACGACTACATCAGCACCGGGAACAATCGAAAGGCGCCGAAGAACAACTTCCAGCCCCGTCTCGGTTTCTCCTACGACCTCAACGGGGACGAAGCGCATGTCATTTTCGGCGGCATCGGCCGTTCCTACGATCGCAACCTGTACGAGGCGATCCAGGTCGAGCAGACCAAGTCGGTGCTGTCGCAGCCGACGATCCAGTTCAACACCCCGCTCCATCCGTGCACGGTAGGGGTCGGTACCTGCTACGCCTTTGATCCGTCATACATGGACATCGCGACCCTGCAGGCGCTGGTGGCCGGAACCAACACCGGCAAGGAGGTGGACGCGGTCAACAACCACCTCAAGACGCCCTACTCCGACCAGATCAGCCTGGGCATGCGCAACACGATCGGCGAATGGAACACCAGCGCCGCGATCGCCAACATCCGCAGCCACGACGGCCTGGTCTACACGCTGGGCAACCGCTATCCCGACGGCAGTTTCTGGCAGAACGGCAGTCAGCCGTGGGGCAACGGCATCCCCGGCTTCGGCAGTTTCATCATCGGCAACAACGGCCTGGAAACCCGCACCACCCAGGTCCTGCTGTCCGCGGAAAAGCCCTATACCAAGGAATCGCACTGGGGCCTGACGATTGCCTACACCCACACCCATTCGAGTCAGAACCACAACAACAACGACCCGACCGACCAGTACGCGTTCGACTTCGAGACCGTCGGCCATTACCCGTTTGTCGGCGGTGCCGTGGCCAAGAACCGGCTCGTGGTGACCGGCAACATCGATGGCCCCTGGGGCTTCGTGTTTGGCGGCAAGCTGACCCTGTCCACACCCGTTCCCAACGTCGGCATGGCCTTTTATGGTGCGCCGGCGACGAACCAGGACAACGGCGTGACCAACGGCGCCGGCGGTCGCGTCGTCGCCATCGCGCCACCGGGCAACGGCCGCTTCCTGATCGGCGGCAAGGTCTTCGGCTATCGCGACCTCGACCTGCAGGCCACGAAGAACTTCAAGATCTACGACAACGTCAGTGGCTATGTGCGCATCGACCTGATCAATGTGTTCAACTTCAGGAATACCGTGGGCTACATGACGAACTACGGCAGCGGCGGCGTCTACAACCCGCAGGTGTTCTACAACCCCACCGGCGACATCACCGGTTACACGCGCACCCTGAGGGCCACGGCCGGCATCAGCTTCTAGGGCGGAGCTTCGAGCCGGTGGACGGCACCGGAGCGGTCTCATGCAAAGCCCGCGTTTCGCGGGCTTTGTTCTTCACGCCGAAGCACTCCCTTGCACGAGCGGGTTTTCCATGACTGATCCACGCATCCGCAATATCGTGATTGTCGGCGGTGGCACCGCGGGCTGGATGGCTGCAGCGGCGTTTGCGAAGGTACTCGGGCCGGACTATGCAATCCGGCTGATCGAATCGGAAGAAATCGGCACGGTCGGCGTCGGCGAGGCGACGGTGCCGCACCTGAAGCTCTTCAACAATCTCCTGGAAATCGACGAGATCGAGTTCATCAGGCAGGTGCAGGGCACGTTCAAGCTCGGCATCCAGTTCAACGACTGGGGCCGCATCGGCGACACGTATATCCACGGCTTCGGCACGATCGGCCACGATGTCAGCCTGCTGCCGTTTCATCAGTTCTGGATCAAGGCGAATCAGCTGGGTATCGCCGAGGACATCGGCGCCTACTCGCTGAACACGGTGGCCGCGCCGCTTGGCAAGTTCATGCCTTCGGCCACCGATGTACCGGCCGGCTCGCCGCTGGCGGACATCGCCTATGCCTACCACTTTGATGCTGGCCGCTACGCCAGGTACCTGCGGGGCTACGCCGAGCGGCGCGGCGTGCGTCGTACCGAGGGCAAGATCTCCCAGACCCTGCTGCGTGCGCATGACGGCTTTGTCGAGGCCGTCGTCCTGGAAAGCGGCGAGCGGATCGATGGCGAATTGTTCATCGACTGCTCCGGCTTTCGTGGCCTGCTGATCGAGCAGGCGCTGCATACGGGTTATCTGGACTTCACGCACTGGCTGCCGTGCGACCGTGCAGTTGCGGTGGCTTGCGAGAAGGTGGGACCGCCCACGTCCTACACGCGCTCCACCGCGCGCGATGCCGGCTGGCAGTGGCGGATTCCGTTGCAGCATCGCACCGGCAACGGTTACGTGTATTCAAGCGGCCATGTCAGCGACGACGAAGCAGCGGCAACCTTGCTCGCCCATCTCGACGCACCTGCGGTCGGCGAGCCGCGCCCGTTGCGCTTTACCACCGGCGTGCGCAAGAAGTTCTGGAACAGGAACGTGGTGGCGCTGGGACTGTCCAGCGGGTTCCTGGAACCGCTGGAATCGACCAGCATCTACATGATCCAGTCCGGTATCGCGCGCCTGCTCAATCTTTTTCCGCAGCGCGATTTCAGCGAGGTGGTGATCAATCGCTACAACGCGCAAGCCGTTTTCGAGTACGAGCGCATCCGTGACTTTCTCATTCTGCACTACCACGCCACCCGGCGGGACGACACGCCGTTCTGGCGCCAGTGCCGCACGATGTCGATTCCGGATCAACTGCGCGAGAACATCGCCCTGTTTCGCGACAGCGGCCGCTTCTTCCGCAATGCCGAGGAAATGTTTGCTCTGGTCAGCTGGGTACAGGTGATGATCGGCCAAGGCATCATCCCGCGGGGCTATCACCCCCTGGTTGACCAGATGCCCGAGCGGGACCTGCGCAAGTTCATTGCCGGTGTCGGCCAGGTTGTCGCCAGCTGCGTCGATTCGATGCCGATGCAGCAGGCCTTCATCGATCGCTACTGCACCGCTGGAGCTGCGTGACCCGGGTTTGCACCATCAACACAAGAACCACATCCTTCATTCGTCGCCACGGATATTCCGCTCGATGAGTCTTCTGCGCTTCCGCTCCTTCCTCGCCCCATTGCTGCTGGCATTCGCGCTCACCGGCCTGGGTGCATGGGCACCAGCCGCAGCGCAGGACATCACCACCGAGGCCACGCGCCACGCGCCGCTGGCCTTCACCGCCCTCCCTGCCGACCAGCAGGCGCAACTGGACGAGCTGGAACACCGCACCTTCCAGTTCTTCTGGGACACCACCAATCCGGTCAACGGGCTGGCACCGGACCACTGGCCGGGGCAGTCGTTCTCCAGCATCGCGGCGGTGGGTTTCGGCCTGACGGCCTACGGCATCGGCGCCGAACGGGGCTGGATCAACCGCGACCAGGCGGTCAAGCGAACCCTGGTGACCTTGCGCTTCTTCGCCGACTCGCCGCAGAACGCCAGCGAGGATGACGCCACCGGCTACCGCGGCTTCTACTACCACTTCCTCGACATGCAGACCGGCTTGCGCCACGGTCGCGGCGTCGAGCTGTCCAGCATCGACACCACCTTGCTGCTCGGTGGCGTGCTGTTCGCGCAGTCGTACTACGACCGCGACACGCCGCAGGAAAAAGAGATTCGCGCGCTCGCCGACATGCTCTACAAGCGCGTCGACTGGCCGTGGATGCAGGCACGCCCGCCGCTGGTCAGCATGGGCTGGACCCCCGGCGGCAAGTTCATCCCGCACGACTGGGAGGGCTACAGCGAGGCGAACCTGCTCTACATCCTGGCGCTGGGCTCGCCCACCCATCCGCTGCAGCCCGCGGCGTGGCACGCGTGGACGCGCACCAACCCGCGCTACTGGGGCACGCTCTACGGCGAAACCTTCCTGACCTTCGGGCCACTGTTCGGCCACCAGTACAGCGCCGCGTGGATCGACTTCCGCGGCATCCGTGACGACTTCATGCGCCAGCACGATTCGGATTATTTCGAAAACGGCCGCCATGCGGTGCTGTCGCAACGCAACTACGCGATCGCCAATCCGGCGGGCTGGACCGGCTACGGCGAGAACCTGTGGGGGCTGACGGCCAGCAACGGCCCGGGCCACTTCGGCATCGTCACGGACGGGCGCGAGCGGCGCTACTTCGGCTACTCCGCGCGCGGCGTGGGCCTGCGCCACGTGGTCGATGACGGTACCATCGCGCCCACGGCAGCGCTGGGCTCGATCGCCTTCGCGCCGGACCTGGTGGTGCCGGAGTTCCTGCACATGAAACAGCGCTACGGCAAATACATCTACGCGAAGTACGGCTTCCGCGACGCGTTCAACCTGACCCTGCGCGATCCCGACGCGCCGCTGCGCACCGGCCTGGTGATTCCCGGCTTCGGCTGGGTCGACACCGAGTACCTGGGCATCGACCAGGGCCCGATCCTGCTGATGCTGGAGAACTGGCGCAGCGGCCTGGTGTGGAAAGTGATGAAGCGCAACCCGTATGTGCGCAAGGGCCTGCAGCAGGCCGGCTTCCGCGGCGGCTGGCTGTCACGGGCGGCGGCCACACCGTGAGCCGGCGGCGCTGGCGACTGCTGGCGCCGGCGCTGTTGCTGGTCGGCATCGCTGCCTGCCGGGGCGATCACGATGATCGCCACACGCTGACCTTCTGGGCGATGGGCCGCGAGAGCGAGGCGGTGGCGCAGCTGATGCCGGCGTTCGAGCGCGAACACCCGGACATCCGCGTCGACGTGCAGCAACTGCCGTGGAAGGCGGCGCACCAGAAGCTGCTCACCGCGATCGCCGGCGACACCACGCCGGACGTGGCCCAGTTGGGCAACACCTGGCTCGCCGAGATGTGCGCGCTGGATGCGCTCGAACCGCTGCAGCCGTACGTCGAACGCTCGCGCGTGGTGCAGCCGGCGGATTACTTTCCCGGCATCTGGGCCACCAACCGCATCGACGGCACCCTGGTCGGCATCCCCTGGTATGTCGACACGCGGCTGCTGTTCTACCGCAAGGACCTGCTCGCCGCCGCCGGCTTCGACGCGCCGCCGCGCGACTGGGCTGCCTGGTCGCGGCAGCTGGCCGCGCTGCAGGCGCAGGCCGCGCCCGATCACTACGCGATCCTGCTGCCGACCAACGAGTTCGAGCAGCTGCTGTCGCTGGCCCTGCAGCAGGACGAACCGCTGCTGCGCGACGGCGGCCGCTACGGCAATTTCGAAAGCGCCGGATTCAAGCGCGCGCTGGCGTTCTACGTGGAGCGGTTCAAGCGCCACGAAGCGCCGCTGCTGGCCAACACCGAAGTGCCCAACCCATGGGCCGAGGTCGGCCGCGGCGTGTACGCGTTCTACTTCTCCGGGCCGTGGAACATCGGCGAGTTCCGCCAACGCCTCCCGGCGTCCCGGCAGGACGAATGGGCGACCGCGCCGCTGCCTGGTCCGCACAGCCCCGGTGCCGGCATCGCCAGCGGCTCCAGCCTGGTCATCTTTCGCCACTCGCCGCGCAAGGCGCAGGCCTGGTTGCTGATCGAATACCTGTCGCGCCCCGAGGTGCAGCAGCAGTTCTACGCGTTGCTGGGCGACATGCCGCCGCGCCGTTCGGCGTGGCGGGGCGACGCGCTGCGTGGCGATCCCGCGGTACAGGCATTCCACGAGCAGCTGGAACGGGTCAAGCCGACCCCGCCGGTGCCGGAATGGGAGCGCATCGTCACCGAGATGCAGCTGGTCGCCGCGCGCGCGGCCCACGGCGAGCTCACCGTGGACCAGGCCGCCGCCGAGATCGACCGCCGCACCGACGCGATCCTGGCCAAGCGGCGCTGGATGCTCGACCGCGCCGGGCGCGCGCGATGAGCCGCGGGCGCACCGCCTGGCTGTTCCTCACCCCGGCGCTGCTGGTGCTGGGCGTGTTCTTCTTCGTGCCGGTGCTGGGCGCGCTGGGCCTGAGCCTCACCGATTACGACCTGTACGCGCTGGCCGACATCCGCAACCTGCGCTTCGTCGGCCTGCACAACTATGGGGAGTTGCTGCAGCGGCCGCTGTTCTGGACCGCGCTGGGCAACACGTTCTACTTCGTGGTTGTCGGCGTGCCGCTGTCGATCGGCGCCTCGCTGGGCACCGCGCTGCTGCTCAACTCGCCGCTGGCGCGGATGAAGGCGTTCCATCGCACCGTGCTGTTCGCCCCGGTGGTGACCACCGTGGTGGCGGTGGCGGTGATCTGGCGCTACCTGTTCAACACCAGGTACGGGCTGGTGAACCATGCACTGGCCGTGCTGGGGCTGAACCCGGTGGACTGGCTGGGCGATCCGCACTGGGCGATGCCGACGATCATCGCCTTCGCGGTGTGGAAGAACTTCGGCTACAACATGATCATCCTGCTGGCCGGCCTGCAGGCGGTCCCGCCGGAGCTGTACGAGGCGGCGCGCATCGACGGCGCCTCGCGCTGGCGGCAGTTCCGCCACATCACCCTGCCGATGCTGCGGCCGACCATGGTGCTGGTGATGGTGCTCACCGTGGCCGGCTATTTCCAGCTGTTCGCCGAGCCCTACGTGATGACCGAAGGCGGGCCGCTGCAAAGCACCACGAGCGTGCTCTACCTGATGTACGACGACGGCTTCAAGTGGTGGAACTTCGGCGTGGCCTCGGCCGTCGCCTTCGCCTTGTTCGGCATCATCCTGGCGGTGACCATGCTGCTGTTGCGACTGGCGCGACGCGGGGCGGCGGCATGAACCCGCGCCTCGCCCGGTGGCTGGTCAACGGCGCCTTGTTCGGCTGCGCCGCGGTGGCCGTGCTGCCGCTGCTGTGGATGCTGTCGGCCTCGCTGATGCCGGCCGGCAGCGCCAGCTCGCTGCCGCCGCCGCTGCTGCCCGCGCAACCCACGCTGGACAACTACCGTGCGCTGTTCGCCCGTGCCGGCATGGGCCGCTACCTGCTCAACAGCCTGGCGATCTCCGGCGCGATCGCCGCGCTGGCGCTGGTGTGCAACCTGATGGCCGGCTACGCCTTCGCCAAGCTGCGCTTCGCCGGGCGCGAGCGCCTGTTCCGCGCGCTGATCGGCGCGCTGCTGATCCCCGCCCAGGTGGCGATGCTGCCGCTGTTCCTGCTGCTGAAATATGCCGGCCTGGTCAACAGCTACGCCGGCGCGATCGTGCCGGGCATGGCCACGCTGTTCGGCATCTACCTGGTGCGCGAGTTCGCCCGCAGCGTGCCGGACGAGTTGCTGGAAGCGGCGCGCATCGACGGCGCCGGCGAGTGGCGCATCTTCGTGCAGATCATGCTGCCGCTGCTCAAGCCGGTGATGGTGACGCTGACCGTGTTCACCTTCCTCGCCGCCTGGAACGATTTCATGTGGCCGCTGATCGTGCTGACCGGCCAGGAGCACTACACCCTGCCACTGGCGCTGGCCTCGCTGGTGCGCGAACACAGCGAGGACACCGAACTGATGATGGCCGGCTCGGTGGTCACCGTGCTGCCGGTGCTGGTGCTGTTCCTGGCGCTGCAGCGGCATTACCTGCAGGGGTTGTTGCTGGGGAGCGTGAAGGGGTGATTTCTTTCGCAATGGCTTCTATTGGCAGTTGCGCAAGGCTTCTGCAACGATTGCCGCGACACCCGCCACGGCAAGGAGCCCGCGCATGTTGCCTATCCTCCTGAGTAGTGCGCTGGCCGCCACGGTCGGCGCGCACGCAAGTCCGTCTTCCCGCCAGATCGTGCCGACCAGCTATGAAGCGGGGCATTTCTACGCGGTGGGTACCACCACCGAAGGCAAGACGCTTCAGCTTCTGGTCGATAGCGGAGGTGCAGGCGGAAGCGGTTTCTACGTCATCGATCCGGCGACGGTTTCCCGCCTCGAACTTCAGACCAGTCGGTGCGTACTGGGTGCGGAAACACTGGAAGTGATCACCACGATCCCCTTCGCACCCGGAAAGGGCTGGCCGAAGTCTGCCGATACGCCCTGCGACGCGACAGCCCTGGTCGTGCCGGGCATCGGCAAAGTCACCGGCAAGGACGGAATCATTGGTGCCGGCTACATGCCTAGGCATATCTGGACCTTTGATTATCCGGCACGGCAGTTGTGGATCGAATCTGCTGACTGGAAGCCTGATGCCGGCATGCACCGGGCCGCCCTCGGCTACCAGCGCAACAGCGCCGGAGGTTGGGGTACCGGCTTCGCACGTTTGCGCGTACAAGTCGCCGGCCAGCCGCTTGACCTGCTGCTGGACACGGGCGCGACGGGCAAGCCCTCGGAAGCGGGTGAAGCGGCAAGCCAGGCACCAACAGTCCACGGCGTGGGCGTTACCTCCTACATCACCACGTCCGTGCTGGAACGATGGCATCGACAGCATCCGGGCTGGCCGGTGGTCGAGGCGGGTGACGATCTGTTCGGAGAACACCATGCCACGCGCATAATCGGGGTGCCGACGATGCAGGTCGCGGGCTGGATCATCGGCCCAGTCTGGTTCACCGAACGCGCCGACGCCAATTTTCATGGCTCCATTTCGCAATTGACCGACAGACAGGTGGAGGGTGCCGCGGGCGCCAACATTTTCAGCCACTTCGTGATGACGATCGACTACCCCCACGGTGCCGTCTGGTTCGCATGCGCATCCGGTTGTCGTGCGGCCGAACCCATCCGTAGTGCTTCGGGATTCGACGCGGCGAGTGGGCGCAGCGCTCCTTAGACCAAAGCGGTTCCAGCAGCAGGAACGCGAGCACTTCACGCCGGCATTGCTTGCGAACCATGGGAGCGCTGATGGCAAGCGCGTTCCTTCTTCTAGAACTTGCCGGCCCGGAAGTCGGCGATCGCCTCGTGGATCTGCGCCTGGGTGTTCATCACGAACGGACCGTAGCGGGCCACCGGTTCGCTCAGCGGCTTGCCGGCGACGACCAGCAGGCGCGAGGGTTTGTCGCCGCCGGCCAGCTGCAATTGTTCGCCATCGGACAGCACGCCCAGCTCGCTGCGTTGCAGCCGTTCGCCACCGACCAGCGCCGATTCGCCCTCGAACACGTAGGCGAAACCGTGGTGGCCGACGGGCAACGCCAGCGCGAACCGCGCACCGGGCTGCAGGCTGACGTCGAGATATACCGGCGCGGTGGCGATGCCTTCGACCGGTCCGGTGGCGTCGGCCAGCTCGCCCGCGATCACCTTGACCTCGACGCCGTCGGCCGGACGCACCACCGGAATCCGCTCCGGGGCGATGTCCTGGTAGCGCGGCGCCGTCATCTTGTCCTTCGCCGGCAAATTCACCCACAGCTGGAAGCCCCACATCAGGCCGTTTTCCTGCTGCGGCATTTCCGAGTGCAGGATGCCGCGGCCGGCGGTCATCCACTGCACGCTGCCCGGCGTGAGGTCGCCGCGGTTGCCATGGTTGTCGCCGTGCCGCATGTGGCCGGCGAGCATGTAGGTGACCGTCTCGAAGCCGCGATGCGGGTGTTCGGGGAAGCCGGCGATGTAGTCATCGGCGCTGTCGGAGCGGAATTCGTCCAGCAACAGGAACGGGTCGAGCATGTCCAGCCCGGGCTGGCCGATGATGCGCTTGAGCTTCACGCCGGCGCCGTCGGAGGTGTCGGTGCCGCGGATGCGGCGGGTGATGGTGCGATCGCTCATGGGGTTCTCCGGCTGGTAAGACATGCCCGCCAAGATGGTCCGATTCGTGCGCCGATCCAAGCGGTGTCACCGGAACGGATCGTTTCGCTGGCGCGACACCGGCTCAGTCGAGCCAACGAAAGGCCCGGCGCAACTCGGCCATGGCGTTGTCCGGAAACCAGCGCCCGTGCGCCAGCACCACGCGCCGCGGCTGCCACGCCAGCATCCGCGCCAGACAAGCGCGTGCCTGGCGTTTGCGACCCAGATAGGTCAGGCGCATGTCCCATGGCGCCTTGCCGTCGGGGTCCAGGACGCCACCCAGCCGTGCCAGCCAGCGCATCGGGCCGTGCAGCCTGTCGAGTTCGAAATTCTCGATCAGGTCGGTGAGGATCAGCGTACCGCTGGCGTCATGCAGGAACACGAATTCCTGCATCACGCGGCTGCCGCGGAAGCACATCTGCTTGATGCTGCCGGCCCAGTCCGGGGGCGGCGCGTCGTCCAGATCGGCGTCGAAATGCACGTCGATGCGCTGGCTGGCCGCACGCTGGCGCACCCCGGGCGAAGCCCACGCCGTGGCGTGGGGGTAGCGCTGCTTCCACGCGGCGATATGGGCGTAATGAAGCAGGTTGGGCGACACCAGATGGCGCACCGGCCCGAGCGCATCGATCGCCTCGAACAGCGCCGCGTCGGGCGCGATCGGCGAGTGGCACCACAGCCCGCCGTCGGGCAACCGCACCACCGTCATGCGGGTGGGAAACGGCATGCGCATGCCGAGCGCCGCCATCGCCACCACCGGGCCGTCGACGATCCAGATGTCGGCGGCAACCGGTTTCAACGTGTCGAGCGGGGTGTACAAGCCGAGTTCCGTCACGAATGACCTCGCCAAATGCAGCAGGAGCCCGCTCGCGGGCGATGGGTTTACTCCGAATCCTGAATCCCGATTCCCGAATCCCGGCCCTCAATGCACCCAGTGACCGCTGCGCTGGCGCGGCGGTGCGGCCTCGCTATCGCTGGCTGGCTGGTGCTGGCGCACCATCGCTTCCACTTCCGCCTCGGTGGCGGGGTTGGCCTGCCAGTACTGGTTCACGGCTTGCAGCACCGCCGGCACCTGGCCCAGGCAGTCGTCGTATTCGTCGTCGCTGAGCTTTTCGAACTCGGCCTCGGCACGCAGGATGCCTTCGTCCACCGCCAGCGCCATCACCGGGCCGAGCAGCTCCATCAGCTGGGGATCTTCAGCCAGGCGGCCTTCCCACAGGGCGGCGCGCAGGTCGATGCCGCGGCTGAAGCCCTCGCACCAGCCGGCGGCCGACAGCATCGGACCGGCCTCGGATTCGACTTCGCCCAGGATCGGCTCGTAGGCATCCACGTCGAGCTCGGCGCTGATCGAATCGTTGAGCTTGGCCAGCAGGGCCAGCACGCGATTGCCTTCGTCCTCGTCCTCGAACGGCTCGTGCAGCACCTCGCGCAGCCATTCCTCGGGCAGCACCAGCAGCGGGCCGACGGCCAGCGCCGAGAGCAGGCCGTGCACGCCATCGAGCAGCAGGTCGCCCTCGCCGGTATGCGCGCGCAGGTAGCGGTCCAGTTCGTCCAGTTCGTGGTCGTCCAGCGAGCTGGGCCATTCGTTCTTTGCAGTCATTTCGGTCAGATGTCCAGTTCCAGCGTTACCGGGGTATGGTCGGACGGGCGCTCCCAGCGCCGCGGTTCCCGGTCGATCCCCGCCGCCCTGGCGGCCGGTTTCAGGGCGTCGCCGATCAGGATCAGGTCGATGCGCAGGCCCATGTTGCGGCGAAACGCCGCCTGCCGGTAATCCCACCAGCTGTAGTGCCCGGGCGCGGACTCGAACAGCCGGAAGCTGTCGTGCAGGCCCAGGTCGGTGATCGCCTTGAGTGCCTCGCGCTCGGGCGGCGAGCACAGGATGTCCTCGCCCCAGGCCACCGGGTCGTAGACGTCGCGATCGTCGGGGCAGATGTTGAAATCGCCCAGCACCACCAGGTTCGGGTGGCGCTCGTGCTCGCGCGCCAGGAACTCGCGCACCCTGGCCATCCAGTCCAGCTTGTAGGCGTATTTCTCGTCGCCGACCGCCTTGCCGTTGACCACGTACAGGTCGACCACGCGCAGCGGGCCGATGGTCGCGGCGAGGATGCGCCGCTGCGGGTCGTCCAGGCCGGGGATGTCGGTAATCACGTCGACCGGCGCCTCACGGGCCAGGATCGCCACGCCGTTGTAGGTCTTCTGGCCCGAATACACGGCCCGGTAGCCGGCAGCGGCCAGCTCGTCGACCGGGAACTTCGCGTCCTCCAGCTTGGTTTCCTGCAGCGCCACGATGTCCGGCTGTGCGTCGGCCAGCCACTGGCCCAGATGCGGCAGGCGCACCTTCAGCGAGTTGACGTTCCAGGAGGCGATTTTCATCGGGATATTGTAAAGGATTGCCCCGATCGGCCCGGCGGGCCGGCTGAACGGTTCGCGCCGATCGCAATACTTCGGTGCGGGAAAGCCACCGAAATCGCGATTTCCAGTGTATGCTGCGCGGGCAAGCCGTCCGGAGCACCCGGTTCACTTGCCCATCTTGCGGTCAAGTGCAATCGCTCCGAGCCGCAAATCATCCATGCTTCAAAGGTAACGTTACATGTCGGATCGTCAGAGCGGTACAGTCAAGTGGTTCAACGACGCCAAGGGTTTTGGCTTCATCACGCCGGAAAGCGGTGATGACCTGTTCGTGCATTTCCGCGCGATCCAGGGCA
>Ga0068855_100007411_pt1 | contig 13285 bp, 7 predicted proteins | sample KBSCornC52_FD_66592 | JGI IMG/M metagenome (GOLD analysis project Ga0068855, IMG submission 66592) | Corn rhizosphere microbial communities from Kellogg Biological Station, Michigan, USA - KBS Corn C5-2 | ecosystem: Host-associated > Plants > Roots > Rhizosphere > Soil ... | reverse complement strand
GACGACCTCGAAGAGGCCCCGCGGATCAACCCGGGGCTTCTTTTTTTGACGCCTCCCCATTTGACGAAGGTGGGCGGACCGCAGCCCGCGAATCGTTCTGTCCCTTTTGGAACTTTCGATTTTCATGCCTGTTGGTTGCGCACAAATTCTGAGAGGCAACAAAAATGGTTAGCACTAAAGTTATCGTTCCCGAGGCCTCCGTCGAGAGTTCTGCCTCGGGCGTTCATTGGGGCGCCATTTTCGCCGGCGCCGGCGCAGTCGGCGTCACGATCATTCTCGTCTCGCTTGGGCCGGGGCTCGGCCCGGCTACGGTATCTCCTTGGACTCCTTCCTCGACGCCTCCTGCAACATTCGGCATCGCCGCCGGCATCTGGTTGATCATCACGCAATGGTTGTCAGCCGGACTTGGCGGCTATTTGGCGGGTCGCCTCCGAGAGAAATGGGTCGGCGTGCGAACCGACGAGGTCTTGTTTCGCGACACGGCGCACGGACTGCTCGCTTGGGCCTTGGCGACCATAATCGTGGTTGCGCTGCTGATCGTCGGTTCGGCGGTGGCTGGGGCTGTGGCGGCAGCGACCCCTGCGCCAGCCGCTCCAGTTTCACCCGAAGCTGCCGAGGCGGCTCGAAAGGCAGCGATCAGCTTCTCTTTCTTTAGCTCGCTCTCTTTTCTTATCGGCGCCTTCATCGGAGCCGTTGCGGGCGCGCTCGGCGGTTAGCACCGGGACGAAATCTAGAGCGCACCCTGACCGCGAAGCGATAAATCTTTGCCCGCCTTAGTGCTCGCGCCAGTGGGCAAGACTCGGCGATGCAGCTAATCTAAGCTTGATTCGCCTTGAAGCTCGCAGGGTCGAAAACGACCCGCGTTAAGTCTGTGGCAGCGTTAAGCGGCGCTGAGCGCAAGGCCATGGGCGGCGGCGCGGAGCGAGGGACCATGCGGACCAGCGGGGGCAACGGCCTACCTTCATCAAGGTGGCCAAAGGCGCTGTCTCGTGTCGCCGCCTGCTTTGCCACTCTCTTCCTCCCCCAGGCGGCCATAGCCGCCACTGCAGGCATCGCGCTTGATGCGCGCATGCTGCTTCTGCTCGGCATCACACTCGGCGTCATCGCCTTTGCTATCGGCACGGCAATTATTTGCCTGCGTACCACCCAGCGCGCGCGCAAGGCTGCGGCTGAAGCCGCAAACGAGGCAGAGCGCTACCGGCTAAGCGGGAGCATGCTCGATACCGTGCTCACCGCTGAGCCGCAGATGCTGCTCACCGTGTCGGAGACGGGCGAGGCCGATCTCCTGGTTGCGACCTTGGCCGCGAATTACGGTGTGCCGCTCGAAGCCGCGAGATTCCTGAATTTCGCTGGATGGCTCGACGCGTCTTCAGTCAACGAACTCGACGGAGCAATCGAGGGGCTGGCCGAGCGGGGCGAGGCATTCAATCTGATGCTCACCACCTTGCGCGACCGTTATGTCGAAATCGACGGCAGGGCGGCAGGCCGAGCCATCGTGCTCAAAGTACGCGACCTCGTCGGCCAGCGGCTAGAGGCCGCCGAGCTCGCCTCCAAACATCGCCGACTCGAAGAACAGGTCGCCTCGCTGCGCAGGCTCTTGGACGCACAGGCGACCGTGGCCGAGCGATGCCATATCGAGACAAAGCCCAGCCTCGATGCGCGCTTCAGAAGCTTCGACCGGCTCGCGACCGCCTTCGCCGTATTCGACGGAAGCCAACGCCTCACCCATTTCAATCAGGCCTATGTCGAGCTCTGGCAGCTCGACCCCAAATGGCTCGCCAACCATCCGCGGGATGGTGAGATCCTCGACCGTCTGCGCCAGGCGCGGCGGTTGCCGGAGAAAGCTGATTTTCGCGAATGGAAGAAATCCTGGCTCTCGGCCTATGGAACCAATGCCCAAATCGAGGACCAATGGCACCTTCCCGACGGTCGAACGCTGCATGTCATCGCCGATAGCGAGGGCGAAGCCGGGATCACTTACCTTTATGAGAACGTGACTGAGCGGATCGGCCTCGAGAGCCGCTACAATGCGCTGATCCAGATGCAGCGCGAGACCATCGAGACCTTGCGCGAGGGCGTCGCCGTGTTCGCCCCGAACGGACGGCTCAGGCTCTACAACGAGTCGTTTGCCGCGATCTGGGGCCTGAACCCGCATCAGCTCGATGGCGAGCCACACATCGAGGAGATCATATCGTGGTGCCGCGAGCTCTATGATGCGTCCGAAGAATGGGAGCGCACCAAGGCTGCGGTCACCGCGATTGCAGCCGAGCGCGCCTATGAGAGTGAGTTCGACCGGCCTGATGGAAGCGTGCTTGCTTGCGCGGCTCTGCCGCTTCCCGATGGCGGCACGCTGCTTACCTATGTCGATGTGTCAGATGCCAAGCGCGCCGAACGCGCCCTGATTGAGCGTACTGAGGCGCTCGAGGCGGCCGACCGGCTCAAGACCGCCTTTATCAGCCACGTATCCTACGAATTGCGGACGCCGCTCACCAACATCATCGGATTCAGCGAGCTTTTGGCGAGTCCTATTGCCGGTCCGCTCACTGACCGACAGCGCGACTATCTCAACGACATCTGCCTCTCGGGACGGACGCTACTCTCGATCATCGACGATATTCTCGATCTCGCCACGATCGACGCCGGCACCCTCGATCTGAAGCTATCGCCAGTGAAGGTGCGCGACGTGATCGGCCAGGCGGTGCAGGGCGTGGAGGAGCGTATCAAGCTGAACAACGTCAAGCTTCAGATCGGTATAGAGCCAAGCATCGACAGCTTCGTTGCCGACGGCCGCCGCGTGACCCAGATACTGTATAATCTCCTTTCCAACGCCATCGGCTTCTCGGAGCAGGGCGGCAAGATCGCGCTCAATTGCGCGCGAGAGGATTCCATGCTTGCCTTCACTGTGGAGGACCAGGGCGTGGGCATTCCGGAGGATTATCAGCAGGTTGTGTTCAATCGCTTCGAAAGCCGATCGCACGGCTCCCGCCATCGCGGCGCTGGACTCGGGCTTTCCATCGTGAAGAGCCTCGCCGGGCTGCATGGCGGCACGGTGTCGCTCGACTCGGCTCCCGGCCGCGGCACGCGGGTCATGGTGCTGCTGCCGCTCGGCGAGCGTGCCGATGCCGAGCTTGAACAGCCGCTATACAAGTCAAGCCGCGCGGGATGACCTCGAGTTGGAGTCTCGACGATGTCGACCTCGTCGGGCTCGACATCATCGCAAGCCGTATCGCCCTTTCCCTCAAGGCCGGCGATGTCATCGCGCTGAGCGGTCCGCTCGGCGCAGGGAAGACGACTTTTGCGCGCGCTCTGGTCACGAGGCTTGGCGGCGAGGACGAGGTGCCGAGTCCCACCTTCGCTTTGATGCAGCGCTACGAGACGAACCGGCTCACGCTCACCCATTGCGATTTCTATCGATTGGAATCGTCTGAGCTTGACGAACTGGGCCTCGAAGATGCGCTGGGCGAAGGCGTGGTCCTTATCGAGTGGCCCGAGCGCGCCGAGAGCTGGTTGCCGACAGACCGGCTCGACATCGCCATGGACGAGACGGCGCTGCCGAACCTCCGCCGTATCGTGTTCACCGCCCATGGCAACTGGGAGTCGCGACTGACACGCCTACGCGAACTCCGGAGATTCCTCGACAAGACGCCCTATGCCCAGGCCGGCGCCGCATATCTGCAAGGCGACGCGTCAACCCGCTCCTATGCGCGGCTCGTGCTGCCGGATCGCAATGCCATCCTAATGAATTCGCCGCGGCAACCGGATGGCCCACCGATCCGCGACGGCAAACCGTACAGCGCGCTCGTTCATCTCGCCGAGGACGTGACCCCCTTCGTGGCGGTCGCGGGAGCGCTTAGAGAGCGTGAGCTATCGGCGCCCGCTGTCTATGCCTTCGATCTCGATAAGGGGTTCCTGATCCTCGAGGATCTCGGCGACCGCCTGTTTACCGGCGAAATCGCCAAAGGTCGCCCCCTGCCTGAGCTTTATGGCGCGGCAGTGGATGTCCTGGTGGCGCTCGCCCGCAAGCCGCCGCCAGACCTTCTACCCATCGAAGGCCACGCGCCTTACCGGCTGCCTGCCTATGACGCGGATGCGATGCTGACCGAGACCTCGCTTCTCATCGATTGGTTCTGGCCGGCGGTACACGGAAGACCTCCCCCGGAGATTCTTCGCCAGGAATATTTCAGCCTGTGGCGCCCGCTTCTGGCACAAGCCGCACAGGCCGATCCGGGCCTGGTAATCCGGGACTATCACTCACCCAATTTGATGTGGCTGCCAGAGCGGAAGGGTATCAAGCAGGTTGGCATCCTCGACTTCCAGGACGCTCTCAAGGGCCCGCTTGCCTACGACCTCGTCTCCCTCCTCCAGGACGCCCGACTCGACGTTCCGGAAGCGCTTGAACGCGACGAACTCGCTCGGTACTGTGCCGCCCGAAACGCGCAGAGCCAGCACTTTTCGTCAGATCAGTTCCGTACCCTTTACGCAACGCTCGGCGCCCAACGCAACTCTAAGATTCTCGGCATCTTTGCGCGACTGGCGAAACGTGACGGCAAGCGCGGTTATCTCGCCCACATCCCGAGGGTCGCGCGCTATCTTGAGCGCGACCTCGCTCATCCGGCGCTTGCCGAGCTTTGCCGCTTCTACGCGCGCGAGCTGCCATCGGCAGGCGATCTCCGGCCACTTGTGCTGTAAGGGCGCGCGGCCATGACCGAGGCAAAGACGGCGATGGTGCTTGCTGCCGGATTCGGCGAGCGCATGCGCCCGTTGACCTTGCGCGTGCCGAAGCCGCTCGTGCCGCTTGCCGGCAGGCCGCTGATCGATCACGTGCTCGACCGACTCGTGCAAGCGGGCGTCAAGACGGCGGTGGTCAACGTCCACTATCTCCCCGATCAGCTCGAAGCTCACGTCCTGAACCGGCAGGGCAAGCCGCCGAAGATTTTCGTCTCCGACGAGCGCGGAGTCCTGCTCGACACTGGGGGCGGCGTTAAGAAGGCGCTGCCGCTGCTCGGGTCGGACCCCTTCTTCATCCATAATGCCGACTCGGTATGGAGCGAGGGCGCAGCGCCAGCACTCCAGCGCATGCTGCGGCTGTGGGACCCTGCAACGATGGACTGTCTGCTTCTGCTTGCGCCGATTACCACCAGCATCGGCTATGCGGCCAAGGGCGACTTCTCGATGGGGTCCGATGGGAGACTCCAGCGGCGCGGAGAGGGGGAGATCGTGCCCTTCGCCTTTGCGGGCGTCTCGCTGTGCGATGAGAGGCTGTTCAAAGACGCGCCGGAGGGGCGCTTCTCTCTGAACGTCTTGTGGGACAAGGCACTCGCCAAGGGCAGGCTCTACGGCGTGAGGCTAGACGGCCGGTGGATGCATGTCGGCACGCCGGAAGCCTTGGCCGAGGCCGAGACGTTGTTCGAGAGCGAAGGTGCCTGAGTCCTTACCGGGGGGGCCAAGGCTCTACACCATCCCGCCTTCGGCGCCCTTCCTTTCCATTCTCGCCAGGGCGATTCTCGGGGGCGACCTGCCTCTGCCCGGCGGCGCAAAGCCCGATCCCCTCGCCCTCCCTCTGGCCACGATCTATCTGCCGACGCGGCGCGCTGCTCGAGGGTTGCGCGAGGCCTTTCTCGCCGAGGCTGGAAGCGAAGCGCTGCTGCTTCCACGCATCAGGGCCCTCGGCGATCCCGACGAGGAGGCAGCCATTATCTTTGGCGCTGGCGACAGCGCGGAGGATCACGGTGCGATCGGCGCACCGGCCATCGGCGCCCTTCCCCGCCGCCTCGCTCTGATGAAGCTCGTGCTTGCTTTGGGCCGCCGCCTGCAACAGGAAGCCGTCGCGGATAGATCGGTCGAAGGACCTGCCATCCTGAGCGTAACGCCTGGTCAGGCGTCCTATCTCGCGGCCGACCTCGCGCGACTCATGGACGATGTCGAACGCGAGGAGGTCGATCTCTCGAAGCTCGCCGACATCGTGCCAGAGGATTTCGCCGCGCACTGGCAAGTCACCGTAGACTTCCTCAAGATCGTTACCGAGCATTGGCCTAACCATCTCGAGGAGAACGGGCTCGTCTCCCCGATCACGCGCCGCAATATGCTAATGGCGCTGGAGACGGAGCGCCTCGCACTAGGCTCGCCCCACCCTGTGATCGCCGCAGGCTCGACCGGCACGGTGCCGGCGACCGCACGGCTGCTCAAGACCATCGCCTCTTTGCCGAATGGCGCGGTCGTGTTGCCGGGCCTCGATCTTTCGCTTGATGACGAAAGCTGGTCGCTGCTCGGAGATCACCCCGAGCATCCACAAGCGGGCATGGCCGAGCTCGTGCGTAAGATCGGCGTGGAGCGCAAAAATGTGACCTACTTGGCTGGAAGCGAGCCAAACGCGGCCGCTCGTGCGCGGCTCCATCTCGTGAGCGAGGCGCTACGGCCGGCGGAGAGCACTGAGCATTGGCAGCGTTTCCTCGGTGCTGATGGGCTCTCGCCTGAGGGCCGCGCGAGCTTCGCCAATGCGCTTGCCGGCATTCGCCTGATCGTCGCGCCGACCGCGCATGACGAGGCCGAGGCCATCGCGCTGATCCTCAAGTCTGTGATCGAGACGCCAGGAAAAACCGCGGCCCTGGTCACGCCTGACCGCGTATTGGCGCGGCGCGTAGCCGCGCGGCTCAAGCGCTACGACCTCACCATCGACGACTCGGCGGGCGTACCCGTGGCGCGTACGGTTCCTGGCGCTTTCCTCGATCTCGTGCTTGGCGCGGTCGAGACCAACTTCGCGCCGTCGGAGCTGATGGCGCTGCTTAAGCATCCGCTCGCGCGCGTTGGACGCTCGCCTTTCGAGATCAGGTCTGCGGCGCGGGCGCTCGAGCGCCGTGCCTTCCGCGACATCTATGTTGGGCAAGGCCTCCAAGGCGCGCGCGATGCGCTCAAAGCCGCTCGCGACGAAGAAAAAGTCCGTCGCGCGATCAGGGAGCAGGAGCAAGTGATTGCTCTCGAGCTCGTCGCCGATCTGGAAGCTGCTTTCGCGCCCCTGACGTCTCTGTTCAAGGAAGGGGCTTCGCGAGAGGCGGCACAATTCGCCCGAGCCCATGCGGACGTCGCCGAAGCTTTGGCGCGCGACGAGCGCGGCTCGTCGTCAGGGCTGTGGCAAGGCGATGCCGGCGAAGCCTTGTCGGTACTGCTTGCCGAGCTCATCGACGCGGGACACGGTCTCACTTTAGGGGCCGCAGATTACCCACCTTTCCATCGCAGCCTGATCGCTGGCGAAGTGGTCCGCCCACGCTTTCCGCTCCACTCTCGCCTCTTCATTTGGGGGCCGCTCGAAGCAAGACTCCAGCAGCCTGACGTCGTGATCCTCGGCAGCCTTAACGAAGGCGTCTGGCCGCGGCCGCAAGAGTCCGGTCCTTGGCTCAGCAGGCCGATGCGCGCGGCGCTCGGCTTGAGTCCGCCCGAGCAGCTGGTCGGGCTCGCCGCCCATGATTTCGCGCAAGCGCTTGGTGCCGGCACCGTCTATCTCACCCGTGCACTCAAAGTTGACGGGGTGCCGACGGTACCGTCGCGCTGGCTGCAGCGGCTCGAAGCGCTGGTGACCGCCTCTGACTTGCAAAACAAGATCAAGCCGGAGCAGCCGTGGGTCGCCTGGGCAAGAGAGCGCAACCATGCTCCCTGTTTTGCTCCGGCCAAGCCGCCAAGACCTTGCCCACCGGCCGAGGCGAGGCCGCGCAGTCTCAGCGTGACACGCATCGAGAAATGGATCGCCAACCCTTACGAGATCTTCGCGCGCAATATCTTGAAGCTGGAACCTCTGAAGCCGCTTGGCACCGAGCCCGATCAGGCCTTGCGCGGCCAGATCGTGCATAGAGCGCTGCACGATTTTGCTGAAGCCTATCCCGATACCTTGCCTGCAGACATCTACGCTGAGCTGATCGCCTTCGCCGATCGTGCTTTCAATGAGCTTGGCGGCTCGCCACGAGTGGAAGCCTTTTGGCGGCCTGCCTTCCAGCAATTCGCCCTCTGGTTCGCCGCGACCGAGCCGACGCGGCGGACATTCGCCACGAGCACGCACACGGAGGTCAAAGGCGCGCTCACGCTTCCCTCGGGCTTCGAACTGACCGCTCGCGCCGACCGCATCGACATCGGCGAAGACGGCTCGGTTGTCATCTACGACTACAAGACCGGCAGGCCGCCTCTGCCTGGTCATGTCGACGATCTCTACGCTCCGCAGCTTCCGCTCGAATCTGCGATCGCCCAACACGGTGGGTTCGGCGATGTCGGTAAGCGGCCGGTGCGTGAGCTTCGTTATATCCACGCCTCAGGCCGCAATGATGGCGGTGAGGACCGCCCTGCCGCCAAAGGCGACGCCGTCGAACTCGGCGAAAGAGCGCTCGTACAATTGGCGCGACTCATCGAGCGCTACAGCGATTCCGCCATGCCTTACGAGGTGAAGCGGCGCCGCGCGGCGGCTTTCACCGGCCTCTACCGCTACGACGAATATGCCCACCTCGCCCGCGTCGATGAATGGCTTACGCAAGAGGCCGAGGAGGAGTGGCGATGAACGATCTTGCGCCGCTCCCGCACGAGACCGACCGCAATCAGGGGCGGGCATCGGACCCGGACGCCTCCGCGTGGGTTTCGGCCAATGCCGGCACGGGCAAGACCGAGGTCCTGGTCAGGCGCGTCCTCAGGCTCCTCATCGCCGGCTCAAAACCCGAATGCATCCTCTGCCTCACCTATACCAAGACGGCGGCGGCGGAGATGCAGAACCGTCTGCTCAAAGAGCTTGCGGCGTGGGCCACGGCGCCTGAGGACAACTTGCGCGAAAAGCTGCTTTTACTGATGGGGCGTGCCCCTGAGGACGGCGACCTCCGCACCGCGCGGCGCCTGTTTGCGCGCGCACTCGAAGCAAAAGGCGGACTCAAGATCCATACCATCCACGGCTTCTGCGAGCGGCTCTTGCAGCGCTTTCCGCTCGAAGCTCAGGTGACGCCACATTTCAAAGTGCTGGAGGAGCGCGCCCAGGCCGACATGCGACGGCAAGCCTTCGATGCAACGATCGCCCGCGCCGCCGAGCAGCGTGACAGCACGCTCGGCAATGCGCTCGCCAAGGTCATTACGCTCACGAGCGAAGAGTACTTCCGCCAGGTTGTGAACACGGTGCTCGACAAGCACGCCGAGCTGGCCGCTATGATCGGCTACCACGATGGTCGCCCTGACTGGGCCGAGGCGGAAGGCCTTTCGCTGAAGCGCCTGCTCGGCGTCGAGCAGGAGCAGGAAGATGCTCTCATTGCCGAACTCGCCGTGGTTCTGACCGACAGCGAAATCGATGGATTGCTGCAAGCCCTCGTCCTGCAAGCCGAAACGGCAGACGACGAAAGGCTGAAATCGAGCCTTGCCGCGGCCAAGGACGTGGCCGGCGAAGCCCGCGCCTCGCTGTTCAGGACCATCTTCTGCACCGAAAAGGGTGAGGCCCGCCAACGCTTTTGCAGCAAGGGGCTGAAAGATGCTGTACCCGCGCTCTGCGCCGCTCTCGAACAGGCGCGCGACCGCTTCGTCGCGTTCGATCTCAAGCTCGCGCATTTGCGGGTGGCTGAGGCGAGCAGTGCCGCCCTTGCCTTTGCCGATGCCATTCAGGCCGATTATGATCGCCGCAAACGGGCCGAGGCCGTGCTCGACTATGATGACCTGATCATCAAGACCTCGGCCTTGTTGTCGCGCGCCGATGCCGCGTCCTGGGTGCTGTTCAAGATCGACGGTGGCGTCGACCATATCCTGGTCGACGAGGCGCAGGACACCAATCCGCTGCAATGGACCATCATCGAGCGGTTGGCTGAGGAATTCTTCGCCGGCGAAAGCGCAGGCGCCAACGGTAAGCCGCGCACGCTGTTTGCCGTGGGTGACGAAAAGCAATCGATCTACAGCTTCCAGGGTGCCGACCCGGCATGGTTCGGCGATGTCGGCCGCGCGTTCGGGCGCAGGGCTGAAGCCGCGGGGCTGACCTGGCACCAGGTCCCGCTCAATCTCTCCTTCCGCTCCACCGAGCCGATCCTCGATGCCGTCGATCACGTCTTCGCCAAAGCGCAAGCCGCGCAAGGCCTGAGGACCGTTGAGACCACCGTCATCAAGCACCACGCGCACCGCAAGGGCGAAGCGGGTCTGGTCGAGGTCTGGGAAACCGAGACCGAGACCAAGCCGGAGCCCGCCGAGGCATTCGAGCCGTGGAACGAAGAGGCTGCCGGCGCACGCTCGGTCGATCAGCTCTGCCGGCGCATCGCGAAAGAGATCAAGCGCTGGCTGGTGGAAGGCGAGCCGCTCGTATCGCGAGGTCGCAATGTAAAGGCCGGCGATATCCTCATTATCGTGCGCCGCCGCGATCCCTTCATCACGCCGATGATCCGCGCGCTGAAGCATGAGAGCATTCCAGTCGCTGGCGCCGACCGCATGCGGCTGATGGATCAGCTTGCGGTGCAGGACCTCGTGGCACTCGCGGACGTGCTGCTCATGCCCGAGGACGATCTTGCGCTCGCCGTCGTTTTGAAGAGCCCGCTATTCGGCCTCGACGACGATGCCTTGTTCGACCTCGCTTATAACCGGCGTCCGCGCTCGCTGTGGTCTCAGCTTAGAGATAAGGCCAAGTCGGATGCGCGCTTCGCCGAAGCCTGGGCGCGCTTGTCAGGATGGCTTTCGCTCGCGGACTACCTGCCCCCTTACGAGTTCTTCTCCGAACTTCTCGGCGCCGAAGGCCAGCTCATGCGTAAGCGCATGCTGACGCGGCTCGGGCCAGAGGCGGCGGAGGCGATTGATGAGTTTCTAGACCTCGCGCTTGCCTACGACCGCGACGCCGCGCCGTCGCTACAGGGCTTCATCGACAAGCTGCGTACCGACGACATCGAGATCAAGCGCGACATGGAGCAGGACCGCGACGAGGTCCGCATCATGACGGTGCACGGCGCCAAAGGCTTGCAGGCGCCGATTGTGTTCCTGCCTGACACCTGCATGCTGGCTCGGCCGCAAGGCCCTCGGCTCTTCCCTATGTCGCGGCCTGGCGCGTCGCCCGGCGAGGTCGAGCATCTCCTCTGGCCGCCGACGGGCCACTCCGATCTTGCCGCGCTGTCCGATGCCAAGGCTCGCCTCCAGCAGGCCGAGCGCGAGGAGTACCACCGCCTGCTCTATGTCGCCATGACGCGCGCGCGCGACCGGCTCTACATTTGCGGCTGGCAAGGACAGAGGAACAAGCCCGAGAACGAATGCTGGTACGAGCTCATCAAGGACGGACTTGTCGGCCATCTCTCGGAGGTTGTCGTCGCCGATGGAATCTCGGTGCGCAGGATGGAGAGCGCGCAAGCCAAGGCCGTCTCGGCGCAGGAGACCGAGGCGGAGAAGCCGCAAGTTGCGCCGCTTCCCGATTGGGCGCTCACGCCTGCCAAACCTGAGCGCGCGCGCCGGAGGCTCGCGCCGTCACGGCTGGCGCTTGGGCCCGATGGCCGTCCGCAAGACGGCTCGAGCGAGCAGCCGCCGCTCGGCCCACGAGGTCTCAGCCAAGGCGGCCGCTACGCCCGCGGGCTGCTTGTCCATGCGCTGTTGCAGCACTTGCCTGAGGTGCCTCCAGAGGCGCAGGAGCGTGCGGCACGTGTCTTCGTCGCGGCACGCGGCGTGGGCCTTCCGCAGCAGCTGAAGGATGAGATCGTGACCGAGACGCTCGCCATCGTGCGCGAGCCCTCGTTTGCGCCTCTCTTCCAGCTAGGCAGCCTCGCAGAGGTGCGGATCGTGGCGAAGATCGGTGCAGGCAAAACGGGCTATGAGCTCGAAGGCCAGATCGACCTCCTCGCCGTGCTTGAGGACGAGCTTCTCATCCTTGATTACAAGACGAACCGGCCCCCGCCATTGATCCTCGAGGATGTCGCGCCGGCCTATATCAACCAGCTTGCCGCCTACCGGCTCGCGCTCAGGAAACTGTTTCCGGACCGCAGCGTTCGCGCGGCGCTCCTTTGGACCGATGGCCCGCGGCTGATGGAAGTCCCATCAACTTCGCTTGATGTCGCGGAATGCAGTCTCTTGGCGGGAGGGCGCCAGCTTGACGGGCTAGGGGCGCGTACCTAGGTTCCCGTGCTACACTCAAAGAGACGAGTCGTTTCGCGGGCTGCCGGCGATCAGGAGAGATAAATGGCTACTGAAAAGGTTTCCGACGACACCTTCGAGACCGAGGTGCTCAAATCTTCAACCCCGGTGGTCGTCGACTTTTGGGCCGAGTGGTGCGGCCCGTGCCGGCAGATCGCGCCTGTTCTGGAAGAGATCGCCAAAGAGCTCGATGGCAAGGTGCGCATCAAGAAGCTCAATATCGACGAGAACCCGCGCACGCCCGGCACCTACAACGTGCGGGCCATTCCCACCCTGATCCTGTTCAAGGATGGCGAGGTCGCCGGAACGCTTCGTGGCGCTTATCCGAAGAATCATCTCGCGGCCTGGATCAGCGGCACCGTCGGCGCTTAATTCCGTTTTAAGATTTCGCATGACCGGGCCTGTCCCGGCCATTTGCATCTGCCGTGACGCCTCAGCCGTGCAATTTGAGTACGTGACCCGCGAGGTAGAGCGAGCCGCAGATCAGCACGCGTCCAGGTCCTTCGAGCGCCGCTTGTGATCGAATAAGCGCATCAGGCACACCGTTCGTTGCCACCACGTTGAATCCTTCCGCGCCAACAACTTCGCCGAGACCCTCCGCGCTGAAGGCGTTGGGTTCCTCAGGAATCGGCACCGTGTAGACGCGCTCGACTAGGCCTTTGAACGGGGCAATGAAGGCGTGTGCGTCCTTCGACTCCATCATGCCGAAAACGAGATGCACCGGGCGTGGAACCCGCTCGTCGAGCTCGGCAAGTGCATGCGCGATCACCTGACCCCCAGCCGCATTGTGGCCGCCATCGAGCCAAATCTCAGTGCCGTCTGCCACATAGGCGTGGAGCCCGCCCACTGCGAGCCGCTCGAGCCGCGCCGGCCATTCGGCGTGGGTCAGCCCGTGCTCGAGCGCGCGCGTGGTAAGTACTTCCCCGAACAGAATGCTTGCGCCGGCGATAGCAGCGCCCGCGTTGTCGATCTGGTGTCGGCCTTTGAGGCGCGGCAACGGCAAATCCAACAACCGTGACGGTGTCTGAAAAATCAGGCGCCCATGCTGCTCATACATGTCGAAGTCGCGGCCCGCGACGTGGAGCGGTGAGGCGAGCGCTTCGGCTCTCCGCTCGATCACCTCGAAAGCATCCTGCACTTGCCTTCCAACGACGCAAGGAACTCCAGGTTTCAAGATGCCGGCCTTCTC
>Ga0068855_100007409_pt1 | contig 13286 bp, 11 predicted proteins | sample KBSCornC52_FD_66592 | JGI IMG/M metagenome (GOLD analysis project Ga0068855, IMG submission 66592) | Corn rhizosphere microbial communities from Kellogg Biological Station, Michigan, USA - KBS Corn C5-2 | ecosystem: Host-associated > Plants > Roots > Rhizosphere > Soil ... | reverse complement strand
GTTTACCTGGTCATCTTTGAGCTCCGGGTACATGGCGCGAATCTTCTTCTCCCGGGTTTTCATCGACGCTTCGAAGCTCGACTTCCAGATCTTCTCTCCGCGCTTCGGGAGCTCGTCGCGCAGGTGGTTCAGCTCCTTCAGGCTGGCCTGCGCAAGCTCCGGCGTGCGGGTATTCAGCTTCCTCACCTCACCGCCCAGATCGATCTCCTTGATCGCCTGCTGGCCGTACTCCTCGACCGCGGGAATGACATGCGTCTGCATGCTCTTGCCCATATCCTCGACGAAGATTTTCTGGGCCGGCCCCTCGTTTACGAGGTCTCGCACGGCGCCGCGGAGCCGCAGAAGGCAGACCACGGCGATGAGAACGACCAGAGCGACCGAACCATATTGCCAGAAGCGCTTCTGCTTTCTGAGCGCCTCCAGCTCCCGTACCTGTCGGTTGACAACATCTGGCTCCATACATGACTCCTTTCGGTGCGATCCACCGCCGCCAGCACGGACACTGACGGCGGCCATTGCAAATCGGACGACGGCCCTCCGCGGCAACCCACCCGTGGGCGGGCGTTCGGGCAATTCCGCGGATGACTTGTGTTGCCCGCCTCGTGGCGGTCTTGCCAGGTCGGTGTTGCAGCGTTCAAAGATCGGACTTGCGGAGGCGTTCGAGGGATGACCAGGGCCGGCCGGCAGCAGGGCCGCCGAGTACGGCAGGATGGACGGGAGATGGGCCGTCGCGGAAGGCGCGCGGACCGTGAGATTATGCGTCGCCGCGGACCGTCGGACTGGCGGCCGATGTGGCTCAGGTCCCTGCGACGAGGAGACGAACAGTAATTTCGGAGCGTGGATGAAACATACCTGCCGGCTGTGGAAAAAAGGGTGAAATTCCTGGCACTGTTTGTGCGACGACTCCCTGCGGCGGTCGGGCGTTGCACCCGACCTTAGCCGGGCGAAAGACCAAACTGTCGGAGGCGGAGGCTGTTGGTAACCACGGAGACGCTGGAGAGGGCCATGGCGGCGCTGGCGATCATCGGGGAGAGCATCACGCCGAAGACTGGGTAGAGTGCGCCGGCCGCGATGGGAATCCCGATGACGTTGTAGATGAATGCGAAAAAGAGATTCTGGCGGATGGTGCGCATGGTCGCTCGTGAAAGCTCGATGGCGGTCACAACGCCCGCCAGGTCGCCGCGAATCAGAGTGATATCCGACGCCTCCATCGCGACGTCCGAGCCCGCGCCGATGGCAATTCCCACATCCGCCTGCGCCAGGGCAGGACCATCGTTGATTCCGTCGCCGACCATCGCGACGATGCGATGCTCCTGCTGGAGCTTGCGAATCTCGTTCAGCTTGTCCTCCGGCAGCACCTCGGCGAGAACGCGGTCGATGCCGACTTCTCGCGCGACCGCTTCGGCTGTGCGGCGGTTGTCCCCCGTTATCATCGCGACCTGGAGGCCCATGCGGTGGAATCGTGCCACGGCCTCCTTTGCCCCCGCTTTGACCGTGTCGGCGACGGCGACGATTCCGGCGGCTTTACAGTCAATGGCTGCGAGGATGGGCGTCTTGCCTTCCGATGCGAGGCGGTCTGTCTCCGAAGACAGTGCGCTGGCGTCCACTCCCCTCTCCTCGAGAAGGAGACGGTTGCCGACCAAAATCTGGCGGCCCTCCGCCTCGGCTTCCAGACCCCGGCCGGTGATGGAGCGGAACGTGGTCACTTCGAGGAGGGAGAGGCGGCGGCTGCGGGCTGCCTCGACGATTGCCGCGCCGAGAGGGTGCTCCGATCGGCTCTCGGCGGCGGCCACGAGGCGAAGAAGCTCCTTCGAATCGAATCCTGGCGCGGGAATCACGTCGGTCAGCTCCGGCCTGCCCTTCGTGATTGTGCCGGTCTTGTCGAGCACGATGGTGTCGAGCTTGTGCGCGGTCTCCAGCGATTCGCCGCCCTTTATTAGCACGCCGAGGCTCGCGCCGCGACCCGTTCCGACCATGATGGCCGTGGGGGTGGCGAGTCCGAGGGCGCAGGGGCAGGCGATGATAAGCACGGAGACGAACGCGACGAGCGCCATCCGCAGCCGGTCGGCGGGCGGCATGATATCGAACCAGACCACGAACGCGGTGATGGCGATAATGAGTACGACCGGGACGAAGATTCCGCTGATTGTGTCCGCCAATCGCTGAATCGGGGCCTTGCTGCCCTGCGCGTCCTGCACCAGTCGGATGATCTGCTGGAGGGCGGTCTCGCTGCCGACCTTCGTGGCCTCGAACCGGAACGAGCCGAGCTTGTTGAGGGTCGCGCCGAACACCGGGTCGCCCGGATGCTTCTCGACCGGCAGGCTCTCTCCGGTCAGCAGCGATTCGTCCACGGCGCTCTGCCCGTCGCGGACCACGCCGTCCACCGGAATCTTCTCGCCGGGGCGCACCAGCACGAGGTCGCCGACCACAACCTCCTCGACTGGAACGTCGCGTTCCTGGCCATTGCGAATCACGCGGGCGGTCCTCGCCTGGAGACCGGCAAGGCTTCGGATGGCGTCACCGGTGTGTGCCTTTGCGCGCGCTTCGAGGAGGCGGCCGAGCAGGAGCAGCGTGATGATAACGGCGGCCGCCTCGAAGTAGACCGGCGCGGAAGTCATGCCGTGGCCGCCATGCGCGGGGCCGCCCGCGACCAGTCCCGGGAAGAGCGTCGTCACAATGCTGAAGCCATAGGCGGCGCCCGTCCCCAGCGCCACCAGCGTATTCATGTCGGCGGCGCGGTGCTTCAGCGCGGCCCACGCGCCCGTGAAGAATTGCCTGGCGGAGAAGAGCATGATGGGCGTGGTGAGCAGGAACTGGACCCAGTGGCTGCCGGGGAAGTCCCAGTGGGTCATGCCGATGACGGCCGTCGGGATCCCGAATGCGGCGGCGACAGCCAGCCTGTGGAGGATGTCGCGGTACTCCTCGTCGCGGGCCTTCTGCTCCCAGTCCTTGTCGGCGGTCTCTTTGCCTGCAACCGACTGTGATTTCGGTTCGACGGACTCGGGAGTTTCGTAACCGGAATCCCGAATCCGCTCGGCGATGGCGGCGGGCGTGCAGAGGGCGGGGTCGTACTCGACGGACGCGCGATTCGTAGCGAAGTTGACGTTCGCTTCCCTCACGCCGGGCACGCGGCGCAGGTTCTTCTCGATTCGGGCGGCACAGGCTGCGCACGTCATGCCCGAGATCGGCACGGTGATGCGGTCCGCGTGGCTATCCGATTCTGTCATGGCGGCGCTCACGACTTACCCTCCTCGACCACCAGCCTGCCGCGCAGCATGTTCATGCCGCAGGTGAAGGTGAACACGCCGGCCTCGTGCGGCGTGAATTCTACGGGGGTCGTCTGAAAGGCCGGCAGCGGGCGCGCGATTCCGAAGTCCCCCAGCACGACCGTGTCCGAGCAGGAGGCGGTCTCGTCGCGGTAGAAGTTCAGCCGGACCGGCCGATCCTTCTCGACTACGATTACATCCGGGTCGTAGCCGCCCTTTACCACGATATCGACCTCCTGCACGCCGCCGGTCGCCGTGGACGCGCGGACGCTCTTCCTCTCGGAAAAGAAGAAGAACCATACGATTCCGGCGATCAGCAGCACGCCGGCCGCGGTTACGAGAATCTGTACGCTATCCATGACGAGCCCCTCCGCTGCCGCCGGGCCTATGCGGTGACGGGAAACCCGGCGCGGTCGAGCGCCGACTCGAGCGTCTCCCGGTCCACGTCCGATTCATGCTGCACGGCGACGGCTTTGGTTGGCACGTCCACATCGACGGCCGAGACGCCATGCACCGTCGCGAGCGCCCTCTTTATCGCATTCGCGCACCCGTCGCACTCGATGTCGGGGGCGGTGAATCGTGTCGTCTCCATATGGTCTCCTCCGCTACTTTACGAATCGCGAGATAACGGTCCGCACCTCTTTGAGCAGCTCTTCGTGGGTCATGGGCTCGGCGCACGGATGTTCGCCAGCCGTACCATGACCCAGGACGCAAGTCTGGAGGTGCGAGGTCAATAGCTCGACCCCAACAGCGTCGAGGGCGGATCGGGCCGCGGCAATCTGGTTCAGGATGTCGACGCAATAGCGATCCTCATCGATCATGCGTTGGATTCCGGCGACCTGCCCGGCGATTCGGTTCATGCGCGTCCTGACCTGTTTACGCGAGGCGTCGTCCATGTCCTGTGCTCCCGATTATCCTTCAGTTCACTATACCCCGGCGGGGTATCGAATGTTCCCGCTACGGCCAGATACAAGCCAAAGAGAAGCCCCGCCGCAGGTGAGCGACGGGGCGTCAGAGTCACAAGCCGGTGCCGGACGCGCTATTTGAACGCCTTCACGGTCGCGGCGACCTTCTTAATCTGGTCGTCGGTCAGCTGGGATGCGAAAGAAGGCATCTTTCCCTTGCCGTCGTGGATAATCTTCACCAGCTCGTCCTCGGACTTGCCGGCGCCGCCGGTGAGGACTGGCGCCCGGCCGCCCTTGCCGCCCGGGCCGTGGCAGCCGCACTTCTGCTGGTAGATCTCCTCGCCGGTGGCGTTGGCCGCGACCGGTCCGCCGCCACGCATGCCACCGGGGCCGCCGGGACCGCGGCGCATGCCACCCGGACCGCCCATCATGCCGCCCGATCCGCCTGGTCCGCCAGAGCCCATCATCGCTCCCGGGCTTCCCGCGCCGGCAGAGCCCCCCGACGAGGGGCTGCTCTCTTCACTCGGTTTATTGTTACAGCCGGCCGCCAATAACAGACAAAACGATAGCATTGCGGCCGCTCCGGCGGCGGCCAACCCACTTCCTCTTCGAATCATCGACCCTGTCCTCCCTGCTGATTTGTTAATCGGCCCCAACTAAACGAGCCCAACCGGGCCGGCACTATCTTCCTTGCGGCCTGGCTCCGTTCCTGCATCAAGTTGACGCGGAGATGCGCCGCAGCGTGTGACATTGCCACCACAGGCTGAAACCCCGCTGCTAATATTGGTCGTTCGGAACCGTGCTAAAGCAGGCTCAAGCGCCGGAGCGACCGGTCGAGTCAGCCGGCTTTAGCCGGGTTCCGGCCCCGCTGACCCAGCCTCGGGGTTTCAGCCCGTGGCGTCCTGGCGTATGTAATCAGCGTCCGTTAGTGGTTTCCGGCGCGAACATGCGCCACAGCCTGTGCAGGAGCTGCGGCGCGTCCGTCCTCGCGGACATACGTGCTACTTTGGTGGTCGGGGGCGGCGGGCTCCGCGTCGCCGCCAGGGCCGGCCGGACCGCCGGGATTCTGTCGTCCGGGAGGTCCAAACTGTTCCCTGGTGGGACCAGGTTTGGCCCTCCATTTGTAAGTCGATCGTCGAAGCGCATGGCGGGTCGATTCAATTCGAGAGTATTCAGGGATGCGGGACGACCGTGCGCGTCCAGCTCCCTGGCGCCACCTAAAGGCCCGACCGGCCGCCACTGAGTCCTCGCCCTCCCCGTAAGCCTTTGGGAACCTGCCCGATACCTCGCTCGTTATCCCTTCAAACCCGCGGCATCCCCTGCGCCCGTTACGCCCGATGCCGCGCGGATGCACGCCCGCTCATCGTGAACCGACGAAACTTCATCAAGCTTATAGGCCTCACCAGCGCGGTAGCGGCCGAAGGCTGCGCGTCCACCGGCCAGCAGAAGCTCATTCCCTACCTCGTGCCCGCGGAAGATGTCACGCCCGGCGTGGACTCGGAGTACGCGACGGTCTGCCGGGAGTGCCCGGCGGGCTGCGGCATGGTCGCGCGGGTTCGCGATGGCCGCGTTCACAAGCTCGAGGGCAACTCCGACCACCCGATTAACGCCGGACGGCTCTGCATACGAGGGCAGTCGGCGCTTCAGGGACTCTACCATCCCGACAGGATCCGGCAGCCCCTCGCGCGCGATCCGCACGGCAGGCTCCAGCCCGTCTCGTGGGACGAAGCCCAGACGCGGCTCGATGAACTGCTGCGGTCCGTCGGCGGCAGGCGGGCGGCCTGGATTGGACCGGTCGAGACCGGCGCGCTGACGCGTCTAATCGATTCGTGGCTCGGGACGGTCGCGCCGACGCATTCGCGGGTGCGATACGAGCCATTCGCCTATGAGTCGCTGCGAGAGGCGCACAGGCGCGTTTTCGGCTCGCCGGGGCTGCCGGACGTGAGAATCGCGGAGGCGCGCACGCTGGTCTCATTCGGGGCGGACTTCCTGGAAACCTGGCTGAGCAACGTGCAGTACGCACGGGATTTCGCGGCATGGCGTGACGACCGCGCGAAGGGAAAGCACGTCGGCCGATTCGTGTTCCTCGGGCCACGACAGTGCTTGACCGGCCTCAACGCGGACGAGTGGATTCCGCTGCGGCCGGGAGCGGAGGCGGTAACGGCGCGCGCGCTTGCGGCGATGGCCCGGCCGGGCGGCGGAGACGGGGACGCGCTCGCCCGTCAGGCCGGAGTGGATCCTGCGGCGCTCAGGCGACTGGCGGGGGAGCTGGCGTCCGGCGGTCCGTCGCTCGTCCTGCCGACCGGCATCGGCCAGCAGGGGCCGGGGTCGGTAGAGGCGGACGAGGCGGTTCTCCGACTGAATCAGGCCCTGGGAAATGTCGGAAGAACCTATTTAATCGACCGGCCGCACCCGCTTATGTCGGCGGCCACCCGTGCGGAGACGGCGTCGCTGCTCGATGCCATGCGATCCGGCGAGATAGCCGTGCTGTTCGTGCAGGGAGGCGCGAATCCGGCGTACCACCTGCCCGCGTCGGCAGCCGACATAGCGCGCGTTCCAACCATCGTCAGCTTCGCGAGCCATCTGGACGAGACCGTGGCACTGGCGACGCTCGTCCTCCCGGCCAACACCTTCCTTGAATCATGGGGTGAGTATTCGCCACGCCCGGGAATCACAGGGATTCAGCAGCCGGTGGTCTCGCCGGTGTTCGACACGCGCGACCTGGGTGATGTCCTGCTCGCGTCCGGAAAGCGGCTCGGCCATGACCTCGGCGCGCCCGATTTCCGGATGTACCTCCAGAAATCGACCGGACTGGACCAGGCGGCGTGGGTGAAAGCTGTTGAGCGGGGTGTGGTGCCCTCATCCCCCCAACCCCCTTCTCCCAAAAGCGGGAGAAGGGGGAGCAATGCGCACGCATCCTCCGTCCCCAGCTCCCATGGACGGGAGAAAGGAGCGGACGGGTTGATTCTTCATGTTTACCCGTCGCTGCACTTCTACGATGGCAGGACGGCGGATCGGGCCTGGGCGCAGGAGATTCCGGAGCCTGTGTCGCGGGCGGTGTGGGGGAGCTGGGCGGAGATCCACGTAGAGACGGCGAGGCGGCTGGGAATCGAGGCGGACGATGTGATTGCATTGACAACGCAGGAGGGGCGAATCGAGATTCCGGCGCTTCCCAGTGAGAATGTTCATCCGGACGTGATTGCTATCCAAATGGGGCAGGGACATACTGGCGGCGGTCGCTGGGCAAAGGGCATCGGGGTGAATCCGCTGGCGCTGCTGGGCGGCGCGGTGGATTCGGCCTCGGGAGGGACGGTGTTCGCGGGTGCGGTGGCAGACGTGAAGCGCACGGCCGTGAAGCGGCACGTTGTCGTGCTTCAGGGTTCGACAAAGCTCGTTGAGGACGATGTGGCGCGGTCCATCACGCTGTCCGAGAATGCAAACACCGCTGAGGAGCGAGCACGCAGAGCGAAGGAGGAGCATCTGCCCACGCTCTATCGGTACGAGCCCGAAGGCAGGCGCCGATGGGCCATGGCTATCGACCTGAACCGCTGCATCGGGTGCAACGCGTGCGCGGCGGCGTGCTACGCCGAGAACAACGTGCCGGTGGTCGGCAGGGAGGAGTGCGGGCGCGGGCGCGAGATGGCGTGGCTCCGAATCGAGAACTACAATGTTACGCCGGCGAGCGCGCGAAACGCGACCGGGTCCCCCACCCCGGAGCCGCCAAAGCAGCCAGCCGCGAATCCAGTCGTATTCCTCCCCATGCTCTGCCAGCAGTGTAACAACGCGCCGTGCGAATACGTCTGCCCGGTCAACGCGACGGTCCACAGCGCCGAGGGGCTGAACCAGCAGATTTACAACCGGTGTGTCGGCACGCGGTTCTGCTCCAACAACTGCCCCTACAAGGTGCGGCGATTCAACTGGGCGGAGCCGGACTTCGCGCCGCCGCTCGACCAGCAGCTCAACCCGGACGTGATTCGCCGCGGCAAGGGGGTGATGGAGAAGTGCACTTTCTGCGTGCACCGCATCCGGAAGGCACGAATAGACGCAGAGGTCTCCGGCAAGCCGATAGCCGATGGGGAGGTGCAGACCGCCTGCCAGCAGACCTGTCCGGCGGACGCCATCGTCTTCGGCGACATGAACGACCCGAACAGTCGCGTTCGAAAGATGGCGGAGGAGGACCGCGGCTACGGCGCGCTGGCCCATCTGAACACGTACCCGAACGTCACCTACCTTGCGCGGGTGCGGGCGGAGTAACGGCAGCGTTCGGCCGGGACAAGCGTCCCTGCCGGGGATGCGTCCTGGCGGACGGCGCCAGCGGAATTGGTCCGTATCTGCGGTGTGATCCGACGGATAGCGCGATGGTGGCCCGAAGGACCCGTCTCAGATAAAGACGGTCCTGGTCGACGCGGTGACGCAAATTGACGGACGGCCATCGCGCTTGCTCCGTCAGCAGACCGCAAATGTGTGATGTCAGTCCGAAGGACATATCTCCGGCAGGGACGTCTGTCCCTGCCACTGGACCGTGAATGGCTCTCGCAAAATCACAAATCATCGAGCGGAATTCCGGACTCGCTCGGCATGAGAGGGTTGGGGGGCTTGCGGATGATCCGGAGATTCGGCGCGAGTTCCGGGAGCTGACGGAGACGGTCGTCGGCGCGACAGGTGTGGGCGGGCCCTGGTTCACGGCCGCGCTCCTGCTTTCTGCCGGTGCGATGGGAATCGGGGCCGTTTCGTGGTGGGCGCAGCTCAACTACGGGTTGGAAGTGACCGGACTCCAGCACCCGATGATGTGGGCGATGTACATTTCCAGCTTCGTCTGGTGGGTCGGCGTCGCGCACTCGGGGACCATGGTTTCCGCCATCCTCTTCCTCTTCCGGGCGCGATTCCGGCCGGCATTCTCGCGGACGGCCGAGGCCATGACGCTCATCGCCATCGTGACGGCCACCGCCTTCCCGATCATCCATCTGGGACGAGCATGGCGGTTCTACTGGCTCCTCCCCTATCCGAACCAGCGCCACCTCTGGCCCACGTTCCGGTCTCCGCTCCTGCTGGACGTGTTCGCGATTCTAACCTATCTGCTCGTGTCCGTAATGTTTTTCTGGCTGGGGCTTGTGCCGGACCTGGCGATCATGCGCGACCGGGCGAAGGGATGGGCGCGGACGCTCTACGGAATTGCGTCGCTCGGCTGGCAGGGCAAGGGGAACCACTGGCATCACCACCACATGGCCTACGGAATCATCGCCAGCCTTGCAACGCCGCTCGTCATCTCGGTCCATACAGTGGTCTCTTGGGACTTCTCGCTCGGAATCACGGCCGGCTGGCACTCGACCATCTTCCCGCCCTTCTTCGTGCTTGGGGCCGTCTTCTCGGGTCTGGCAATGGTCCTCACCCTCATGCTCCCGATGAGGGCGCTGCTCGGGCTGAAGCGATACATCACTCTCGAACACCTGGACTGGCTCGCGCGGCTGATCCTCCTGATGTCGCTTCTGCTCTCGTTCTGCTACGCGACCGAGTACTTCATGATCTGGTACGGCCGCGACCAGTTGGAGAAGGTGAACCTGCTGAATCGGATGACGACTTACGGGCCGCTCTTCTGGACCATGACGCTCTGCAACTCGGTCTTCCCGCTCAGCCTGTTCCTGCCGAAGCTGCGGCGCAATGTTCCCTTCCTCTTCGTGCTGTCGCTGCTCGTGAATCTGGGGATGTGGCTGGAGCGGTTCGTCGTGGTGGCGGGCAGCCTCGCGCGGGACTACGAACCCTACGCGTGGGCGCGGGAAGGCTACCACGTCATGCTGGTCGAGTGGGGAATCATCGTCGGGAGCTACGGATTATTCTTCTTCTGCTTCCTGTTGTTCGTGCGGTACCTTCCTGCGCTCCCGATTGCCGAATACAAGCGGGAGCTGCTGAAGGAGAAACGCGAGCAGCACGCGCTGGAGGCGGCCGGGCTGGAGAGAGAGCCATGAGCGTCCGGAGGCTCGACATCGAGGGCGTGATGGGCGTGTTCACCTCGCCCGACGCGATTCCCCGCGCGGTGCGGGAGGCGCAGGAGGCTTACCTCTCCGACCTGGAGATATTCCTGCCCATCGACGACAAGGCGTCGGTAGAGGAGGCGCACCCCGCGCCCAGCGCCGTCCGGTGGTTCGCGGCGGCGGGAGCCCTCTTCGGCGCGGCGGCCGGGATGGGGCTCTGCGTGTGGGCGTCGGCCGACTACCCTCTCGTCACCGGCGGCAAACCCATCCTTTCGATGCCGCCGTTCATCGTGGTCGCATTCGAGCTGATGGTGCTCTTCGCGGCGGCCGGGGCGGTTGTGGGATTCCTCCGTTGCAGCCAGCTGCCGGATCTGACGCCCGACTCGGCCTGGCGGCAGGAGCTGGCCGTGGATTCGCCCGCCGTCCTGATTCGATTGGTCCCGACCGAGGAGAGCCAATCCCTGGCGGAGCAGGTCCTCCGGGAGGCTGGCGCGAGACAAGTCCGGCGCGTGCCGAAGGAAGAGCGCGGCGTTCTGGAGGAGGTGCCGTGACGAGCGAGGCTCTCCCGCGCCCGAGGCCCGGAAGCGAGGCCGCCCGCCTGGTCGATGCGGCCGAGCGGACGGCTCCTCCGGGTGCGACGCCGCTGGTCCTCTCCGGCGCGCTGGCCGTCCTCGGAATCGTGTGTTTCGTTATCGGGTTGATGCAGGATCCTGTTGTCACGTGGGGGGCTGTGGCGGCGAACCTGCTGTTCTGGGCCGGGCTGGCGCAGGGCGGAGTGGTTGTGGCCGCGTCGCTCCACCTCGCGGAGGCGCGCTGGGGACGGCTCATCGAGCGGTTCGCTCTGGCGCTCGGCGGGTTCAAGCCGATATCAGTCGTGATCGCGGCCGGCCTCTGGTTCGGACGCTCCCGTCTGTTCCCGTGGATGGGAGATCGCGGGCTGCCTCCGTGGCTGAACTCCAACGCGCTTGTCTTGCGGGACGCCGGTGGACTTCTGGTTATGACTCTTCTCAGCGCGGCGTTCGCGCGGGCGTCCATCCGGCGGTCGGCGGCCGCCGGGCCTCTTGCCATGGCGGTTACGATTCTCTTCTTTCCGATTTTCGGCATCCTTTCGGTCGATCTGGGCATGTCGCCGGACCTGCGGTACCACAGCACGGTCTACCCGGTGCTCTATCTGTCGGGATGCTACTATTCGACGCTCGCTGCAACGGCGATCTCGGTCGCGTTGTGGCGGCAGGGCGAGGTCCGGGCTATTATTCCGCCGAAGCGTGTGCTCGACCTCGGGAACCTGCTCTGGGGGTTTGCGATATTCGTGGGCTACCTCTGGTGGTGCGAGTTCCTGGTCCACTGGATGGGCAACCTGCCGGACGAAGCGGGCAGGCACCTCCATCTCTGGCACGACTGGCCGTGGAGGATCATCGCATGGGGAGCGCTGGCGTGTGGCGTACTGGTCCCGTCCGCCGCGCTTTTGAGTCGCGGAGTGAAGAGGAGCTCGGCCGCTGGCGGGCTGGCGGGCGCGGTGGCGCTGGCGGGAATCCTGCTGGAGCGGCTGCTGGATGTACTCCCGGCGCTGCCGGTCGAGCGCGGTGTCGGCGCGGCGGTCCTCACGGCGGGAGTGTGTGTCGGATTCGCGGGGATGTTCGCTGTTTGTTATCTGCTGGCGCTGCGGCGGACGCCGCTCTTCCCGACCGAAGACCCTGAGTTCGTGAAAGAGCTGGCCGTTAAGGACGTGGAGGTATGAACAGCCGGTATGGACGCGAAGAACGGCAACGGCAGCCATTATGAACATTATGAACAGAATGGGGAAACGGCTTTCGAACCACGAATGCACACTAATGAGCACGAATAACGGCACGAGACATGGGTTTCAGTCGTGTCCATTCGTGTGTATTCGTGGTTCCAGCGCTTAACTTTATTATGTTCATACCGTTCATAACGGCTAAGAATCCCCGGTTCCTGGTGGCGCTGGCGGCTGCGCCGGTGTTTGGGCTGGCGTTCGTCAGTATGACCATGGGCGCGTCGACGCGCCGGCCGTCGCAGCCCATCGCGTTCTTCCACCGGGTGCACGCGGGCGAGCGGAACATTCCGTGCGCCTACTGCCACCGGACGGCGGAGACGGCGTCATTCGCCGGGATGCCGCCAACGCGCCTCTGCATGAGCTGCCACCGCGCGGTCATTCCGGAAGCGCCGGAGATATGGAAGCTGCGGAGCTACTGGGAGCTCGGGGAGCCGATTCCGTGGGAGCGGGTCTCGATTTTGCCGGGACACGTCTATTTCAGCCACAGGGCGCACGCGGGAGCGGCGAAGGTCGGGTGTTCGCGGTGCCACGGGAAGGTGGAGGCGATGGACGAGGTGGAGCAGACGGTCCCGCTGACGATGGGCTGGTGCGTGCAGTGCCACCGGGAGACGCGGGCGAGCACGGAGTGCATATCTTGTCACCGGTAGTCCAGGAACAGCAGCGGAATCTGAAGGCGCTGGGTCTCCTTCTGGCGGCAGTCGTGCTGCTTGCCGCCCTCGCAGCGTGGTATCTCTACACCGGCGTGGAGCTTCCGCCCTACGAGATGCGCCACTACTACACGTCCTCAACGGGTTACGCGCCGCCGCCCTCGAAGGGTCCCTCGCCGGCCGGAACCATCTCCCGCGGCTCCGCGCTGCTCTCGGAGCCGATCCTGACGACGGCCGCGCCGGCTACGGTTGGTTATGACCACGCGATGACGCCACCGGAAGCCGACAGGCTGGTGAATCCATCGAAGCCCGACGCCGTAACGATGACGCTCGGAAAGGCGCAGTTCGACGCGAACTGCCGGATGTGCCACGGCGCGCCGGGTGAAGGTATCGGTTCGGTGGGTGAAGCATACACGCCCAAACCTCCGAACCTCCGTGACCATGCGGCGCACCATTCGGACGGCGCGCTCTTCTATCTGATCACGAATGGCATCCGCTCGACCCCGACACCGGAGACCGCGCGCTACCTGCCCGACGAGTGGCACTCCTTCCGCGACCTCATGACCCCGCGCGAGCGCTGGGCAACGGCGACGTATGTCAGGAGTTATTTTGGAGGCAGGTAGCGCGGTCTATTGCTCATATCTCTTGCTGATGATCTTGCCAGAGGCGTGGTCAATAATATATTGGGGACCGCCGCCCCTGGT
>Ga0068855_100007408_pt1 | contig 13287 bp, 13 predicted proteins | sample KBSCornC52_FD_66592 | JGI IMG/M metagenome (GOLD analysis project Ga0068855, IMG submission 66592) | Corn rhizosphere microbial communities from Kellogg Biological Station, Michigan, USA - KBS Corn C5-2 | ecosystem: Host-associated > Plants > Roots > Rhizosphere > Soil ... | reverse complement strand
CAAACAATATAACGAAACCTATAACGGATCGCAGTACAGGGATAAGCATCAGTTTCCGGATGGGGTTGATCCTTATAAAGTCCCCGGCAAGCCGGAGAGTGGCCTGCTTTGGGGTATCAGCAATAACCAATTACTGCCCGATGGTACCGGAAATAAAATGGTGCAGACCTACAACATCCGTGTTTGCTTGTGTAAAAACGTGGCCAATAGCATTCCGATTACCCAGCCGGGCGATTACCGACCCGAACGATATGAATTGTTATTGCGCCTGATGGAAAAAAAGTCAATACGTCACATCGAGGATATCATGACCACCAGCGCAATGCCCAACGCCAAAACGGACATCAACAATAATGGGCCGTTCTCGACAGATATGATCGGGATGAGTTGGAACTACCCGGAAGGTACTTATAAACAACGGGATGCCATTTTTAAAGCACATGTAAATTACACCAAATGCTTTTTTTACTTCATAGGCCACGATCCGCGTGTGCCGGAGTATTTGCGCAACGAAATGCTGCAATACGGCTATCCCAGGGACGAATATCAAAACTCCAACCATTTCACCACGCAAATGTATGTACGTGAAGCCCGCCGCATGGTGGGCAGCTACGTCATGACACAAGCCAATTGCCAGGGTCGGGAAACGGTGAACGACGGCATAGCAATGGCGGCTTATACCATGGATTCGCACAATGCGGAGCGCCTGGTGGTAAATGGCATGGTAAAAAACGAAGGTGATGTGCAGATAGGCGGCTTTGGCCCTCACCCTTTAGCGTACCGCAGCATAATACCCAAACCCAATGATTGCAGCAACCTGCTGGTGCCCGTTTGCTTATCAGCTTCGCATATTGCCTACGGCTCCATCCGGATGGAGCCTGTATTTATGATGCTCGGGCAATCGGCCGCAGTGGCTGCATCCCTGGCTATCAACAATAATACAACAGTTCAAAAGGTAAATGTTGAAGAACTACAGCATCAGCTGAAAACAAACCCTTTGGCCGACGGCAGCACGCCGGAGATACTGGTTGATAATGACGACTCAAACAACGTTACCATCAGCGGCAACTGGGTGCGGAAAGTTAACTACGAAGGTTGTTATGGTCCCTCGGTACTTGTGAATGAGGCTCCCGTCAAGCCACGGGACTTTGTAAAGTTTGCCCCGGAAATTAAAAAAGAAGGCAATTATAACCTTTATATCTATGTTGCCAGGTCTCCCCGTTTGTCTGAGCATGTTAGCCTGCTGGTCAACGACGGTATAACCGAAAAGCCATTGGATCTCAATCTCAAAGACCTCGAGGTTAAGGGCCAAACAGCAGGGGAGTGGCTGCCATTGGGTTTATACCACCTGCAAATTGGCAACAAAGCTTCCGTTTCCATCACCGGCAAAAACGCCGACGGAACTGTTTTAGCCGATGCGGTATTATTTATCCCGGAAAGGAATTGATTAATAGGAATTATATATATAATTGACCTTCAAAAGCTCAAATGCCAGCCGAACCGGTCTATCTCAATTAGTATTCAATATCAATCCTGGCTTGTCAAACTCAATCATGGTTTGCCGCTCTCTTTGCGGTATCGGTACCGATTTATTCTGTTTGTAATCGTAGCTGATACAAACTGTTTTGCCGGTGGTGCAAATCTCTTCGCCATGTTCGGTCACCCGGGCTAAAATATGCATAATATCAAAACTGCTGTTGCCTATACGGGTGGTGCGTACATAGCATATAATTTCATCACGCAGCATAATCGGCTTTAAATAATTCACTTCCGACCGGCCTACAATAACCCCGTTTTGGCTCCAGTCCCAATGAATGGCTTCGTTCCAGTACTTAAGGCGGCCTTCTTCAAAATAAGTTAAATAGATAGCATTGTTTACGTGCCCTACGGCGTCGATATCTGAAAAGCGGATAGCGATGGGTGTTTTATAGGAGTAATCTGTTAGTTTTTCAGCCATGTTATGTCATTTTGACGTGTGGAAATTATTTTAACAGACATAATGACTGCTAATATACCCGTTTTAGGTGTTGGTATAACACTTGATAAATCAACTGCGAAGATAAATAAAACAAAAATCTTAGGAGGATATAAAAATGACATTAGTAAAATTTGCAAACGGACAAAAAAATCATGCGGTTAATCCATTCTTTAGCGATGTGTTTGATTCAATATTGAACGATTCGTTTTTGAGCGATAAATTATCAAGCCGCGTACCTGCAGTTAACATTTCGGAAACCGAAAACGAATTCCACATTGAGCTGGCCGCTCCGGGATTAAAGAAAGAAGATTTCAAGATCAACCTCGACAAAAACGTATTAAGCGTTTCGGCTGATAAAAAAGTTGAAAACGTTGAAGAAGGAAAAAAATTCAGCAAACGCGAGTACAGCTACAACTCATTCACCAGGTCATTTACCCTGCCTGAAGTTGCCGATCATGGCAAAATTGAAGCTGAATATACCGATGGCATTTTGAAGCTTAACGTAGCTAAAAAAGAAGAAGCCAAAATTCAGTCAAGAGAAATTGCGGTAAAATAATTTTTTGGTCCGAAAGACCGGAAGTCGGAAAGTCCGAAAGAAGAAATTAATTCCAAAATCGAACTTCCCAAATCCGAAATACAAAGAGTGTTTTCATAATAAGTTGGTTTAGTTTGTGGAAGGCCGTTCCGAAAGGGGCGGCTTTCTTTTTTTCAAAAAAGCTTACGTAAATATATTTTCAGTCCGGGTGAAATGTGATAAAGGTCGTTGTTATATTTGGAAAGTGGGTTAAAGGCACTTGTTGCTGGATTTTAAAAAACAGCTCATTGTTTATTATGAAACATTACAAGATATTTTTACGGCAGATAAGTCTGCTTATAGCTGTTTTAGGAATTACTATCCTTATTTTAAGTTTTCGCAACGGCTCACCTCAACGGAATATTGAAGTCGCGAAAATTACTGATACTAACGAAGTTAGAGTTGATACAGATAAGTTTAGTATTGCGCTTCCGAAAGGCTGGAGGCATTTTGTCCAGGAGTCTCAGGGTTTCAAAATATTCTTCTTAATGTCGCCACCAGTGGATAATTTCGCGCCAAATCTTAATATACTCACGGAAGATACTCAGGGTATGTCTCCGGATGAGTACATGAAAGTGAGCGACGAAAACATGAAGAAAGGTGGGATGATAAAAGATGGCTCGGGCGATTTTGAGGTAAACGGTGTTATTGGCAAATATTCTACAAGTGTTCTTAGTTATCAGGGCACTAATATCGCCCTTAAATCTTACGTTTTTATTAAAAATGGACTGGCTTATGTCATAACCGGCTCCTGCCTTGTAACGCAAAAAGACAGTTATCGGCCTATTTTTGACAAAACCGTTAAAACATTCAAAATTAAATAGGCTTAGCAATCACAGCTTATTCCTAAAAATTTGGTTAGTTAAGGTTGAAAGGCTGAACATTTTCACACTTATTAGTTTAAGCAGACCGAACTCACTTTTATTTATCGCATCCTTTACAAAACATAGTTGAATCATGAAAAGATGTTTTTATCCAATGTTTATTGCCCTTATTGCATCCATTAACTGTATGGCTCAAACTGGTGTTTCCATCTCTACAGCAAACTGCAATGACCATATTGACGCAAAATCAAGGAGTGAGATAAAATTATTGGATGATAAAATAATAGCAGCATTCAATGAAAATGATCCTCATCTTTTGATATCGCTGTATTCCGAAAGGCTACAGAAAGACGCGGCCGGCAAGAGTGAAGAATTTATAAACACCGTACATCCTGTAATCACCAGCAAGAATTATGCATTGCTCGATGAATATTTATACAAATCTTCTGCTATCGGAAATGTTGGAACCGTTTTTAAAGGCCAATCAGAAGATAATGATTACAGCATCAATTTTAATATATATAGCACGGAAACATATATTTCGTTGCTATTATACAAAGGACCGATTAATGAATTTTTATTCACTGTTATCTATGGAAAATATGCTGATTCGTGGAAAATAGATGTGATTCGGGTCGGGCCATATAAAGTTCTTGGAAAAGACGCTGTTGACTTTTACAAATTGGCCGAAAATTACCTGGCTAAAGGGGATTTAATTGATGCCGGAATTAACCTGCGACTGACACAACAATTATGTTTACCCGCTGAACAGATATTTGTCTATTTTAAATTTCCGGAAATGAAAGAATTTGGGACTAAACTTGCTCAGGAGGGTGAAGCCAAAATATCATTTCCGCTAAAAATTTCGCAAATTAGTTCCACACCGCAAGTATTTGATCTCGAGCCCGTTGTTTTAAAAGAAGGTGTTTTTCCTTCTATTAAATACCTTTCAACAATTCGACTGGAAGATACGACCGCATTAAGAAAAGAAAACGATCAAATTAAAGGAGTTATCGGAAAAATTTTTCCGGGGATTGACAGGGATAATAAGTATATTTTCTTTAAGGCATATAATCAAATGCCCGATGGAAAAACCCCCGTTCATACATATGGCTTTATGCTTAAAAAGGGGGACGAATCAAAATGACTGCTAGAATAATTTCGTGGGAAGATATTAAGTTGCCCCGGGTGGTAAAATATAAAAATGGGGTTAGTCCCGCATATTAATATACTGCAAAGGCTGCCCAAAGTCACCTTTGCGGCATAAGCTGATAACGGCCTGCAAATCATCTATCTTTTTCGCCTGCACCCTTACCTGGTCGTCCATAATGGATGCCTGCACTTTCAAGCCGCTGTCTTTTATCGCCTTAACTATTTTCTTAGCAGCTTCTTTATCAATGCCTTCCCGTATCTTTATTTCCTTACGGATCATATTGCCCGATGCATATTGCTCTTTACCAAAATCAAGCGCTTTTGGGTCGAGTTGTTGTTTTACCATGCGACTGATGATGGAATCCTGTATGGCTTTAAGCCGCATATCATTTTCGGTAACCACCGTTAGCGTATTGGTTTTTTTATCCAGGTCGATAGTGCTTTTACTGTCGTTAAAGTCGTATCGGTTAAGTATTTCCTTTTTGGCGGTATTCACGGCGTTATCGAGCGTTTGTCCGTCAATTTTACTTACAATATCAAAAGTTGGCATGGCTGGTTAGTTTTATTTAGGGAGATCAAAGGTAGTAAATTTGTCTGTGTTGTTATTGGTTCATAGTTGATAGTTCATAGTTCATGGTAGCTTCGCTTGGGGAATCATCACAATTGACAACGTGATCTATCCTTCGGCTATGAACCATGAACTATCAACTATAAACCCCATCCCAAAAACTAAACATAAAACAATGAGTTAATATTAACTTAACAATTAAATCAGCAGATTTGTAAATCAGGCTGAAAAGCCCGTATTATATGGACAGTAAACACATACCTACTATTAACCGCGAAATAAGCTGGTTGTATTTTAATGACAGGGTTTTGCAGGAAGCAGCCGACCCTACGGTGCCGCTGATTGACAGGATAAAGTTTTTGGCCATATTTTCATCAAACCTCGATGAGTTTTACCGCGTAAGGGTAGCCACCATGACCCGCCTGGCAAACCTGAATGAAAAAGCAAAAGAGATTTTAGGCTACAACCCCAAAAAGCTTTTAAACCAGATAAAAAATATTGTTGTCCGGCAGGAACGGAAGTTTAACAACCTGTACGAAAACATTATAGTAAAGCAGCTTGCCGAAGAAAAAATATTTATCCTGAACGATAAGCAGTTAAATGTGAGCCGCGGGGAATTTGTGAAGCGGTATTTCAGGGAAAAACTATTGGCTACACTGGTGCCCATCATGTTGCACGAGGGCCTTCCGCTGCCGGAGTTGAGAGACCGGGCCGTTTATTTTTTCGTAAAACTCACCAAAAACAAAAAATCACGACTGGCGCTCATCGAGTTTCCGGACTCGTTGTCGCGTTTCATCGTATTGCCCGAGACTAATAATCTTAAATTCCTTATTTTATTGGATGATGTTATCCGCTACAGTTTGGAGGATATATTTTTCATTTTCGAGCACGATACTGTGGAAGCCTATTCCATCCAGCTTACACGCGATGCCGAACTCGACCTTGACAAAGAGGTAAGCGAGAAATTTATTGATGCCTTATCAAAAAGCCTCCAGAAACGAAAAAAGGGTAAGCCCATGCGCTTACTTTACGATTCGGAAATGCCGCTGGATATGCTCAATTACCTGGTAAACAAAATGGGATTGGGCGGCGAAAGCCTTATCCCGGGCAACCGCTATCATAATTTTAAAAACTTTATCTCGTTCCCCAATGTGGGCAGGAGCGAGCTGGAATACGAAAAAAACATTCCCTTGCCGGTAGATGGTCTGTCTTTTGGCAAAAGCTTAATGGAGATGGTTGCCAAAAAGGACTACATGATCAGTACGCCGTACCAGTCGTATGATTATGTTATCCACTTTTTACGCGAAGCAGCTATCGATCCAAAAGTAAAAGAAATCAGTATAGCCGTTTACCGTTTGGCCGAAAACTCGCGGGTAATGCACGCGCTAATCAATGCTGCAAAAAATGGTAAAAAAGTAACCTGCCTGGTTGAGCTTCGGGCCAGGTTTGATGAGCAAAACAATATAGGCTGGAGCCGAAGGCTGGAAGAGGAGGGGGTGACTGTATTATATGGCATTGATGGCTACAAGGTGCACTCCAAAATCTGCTTAATCACGCGCGTCGAGAAAGGGAAAGATAAAAACTATGCATGCCTTTCAACCGGCAATTTTAACGAGAAAACAGCCCAGATCTATGCCGATCATACCTTACTGACGGCAAATACAAAAATAACCGACGACCTGGTAAATATTTTTAAAGCGCTCAATAAAAACCTTTTACCCAAGGGGCTGAAAAGCCTTATTGTATCGCCTATAGATTCGCGGCCGGCAATTTATAAGTTGATTGACAACGAAATAAAAAACGCAAAAGCGGGCAAAGAGGCTTACATGATATTAAAAATGAACAGCCTTGCCGATGAGCAGATGATCGCCAAACTTTACCAGGCCAGCAACGCCGGGGTGAAGATAAAGATGATCATCAGGGGGATGTGCTGCCTGATAGCGGGTATGAAAGGCTATAGCATGAATATCGAGGTGCTCAGCATTGTTGATAAGTACCTGGAGCACTCCCGCGTACACATATACTGCAATGGTGGAAATGAATTAATATACCTTACCTCGGCAGATTTTATGACCCGTAATATTGATACCCGCGTGGAAGTTGGTTTCCCGATATATGACGAACACCTGCGGAAAGAAATAAGGGATATTATAAACCTGCAGCTGGAGGATAACACCAAATCGCGCGAGATTAATGCCCATAACACTAACAAATACCATAAAACCGATTCCGCTGTTCCGCAGCGGGCCCAGGTTGATATTTACAATTACCTGAAATATAAAAACAAATAACGTTGAGATACGCAGCTATTGATATAGGTTCAAACGCAGTGAGGTTACTCATTGCCGATATTACAGAAAACAATTCGTCGGTTTCATTTAAAAAAAACACGCTTGTCAGGGTGCCCCTACGCCTCGGCGACGATGCATTTCTGGATCATACCCTTTCCGAAAAAAAATCAGCCGATCTTTTAAAAACGATGTCGGCTTTTCGCAACCTGATGGATGTTTACAAGGTTGTTGATTATCAGGCGTACGCAACTTCGGCTATGCGCGAAGCAAAAAATGGGGAGGAGATAGCTCAACGTATAAAAACCGATACGAATATCGACCTGGAGATTGTGAGCGGCCAAAAAGAAGCCGAGATCATATATTCAAGCCATATCGAACAGATTATCGACAAAAGTAAAAACTACCTCTATATCGATGTTGGCGGGGGCAGTACCGAATTGTCGCTGTTTTCGGCAGGTGAGCTTTGGGCCTCAAAATCGTTCAACATAGGTACCATCCGTATGCTGGATAACCAGGATACCGACGAAAGCTGGAACGAAATGAAGGAATTTATTAAAGAAAGCACCCGCCCCTTCAAACTGATATCGGGTATTGGTACAGGGGGCAATATCAACAAGTTATACAAACTCGCCGAAGAAAAGGATCATGCCCCGTTAACCTACGCCAAACTTAAAACCCTGTATAATTATTTAAGCTCCTTTTCTTTAAAGGACAGGATAAATGTGCTTGGTCTTAACCAGGACCGCGCCGATGTAATTATCCCCGCCTGCGAAATTTACATGACCGTTTTAAAATGTGCTAACATTAAAAACATGTATGTGCCTACAGTTGGGCTGGTGGATGGCATCATCCAAACGCTTATAGACAAAAATTTCTAATTGCGGTTAAATTTATTTTAACAAATCGTTTAAAAATTAAAAAACTGTTTTTATATTTGTTGCGCCCTTTCAATGGGCATGTTTTTCATAGGTAGATGTAGGGTCGAGTACTTGTTATTCGACCCTTTTTTTATGCGCTGATTTTTAACCGGTTAGGTTTAACGTATGGATGCGAAGAAAAAGATTGTTGTTGCCGTTACCGGGGCCAGTGGTGCCATTTACGCGAAGCTTTTGCTCGACAAGCTGCAGCAATTAGCCGCGCAAATAAGCGAGGTAGGGGTTGTTATGTCCGATAACGCCAAACAGGTATGGCAATTTGAGCTGGAAAATGAGCAATATGCCGACTATCCCTTTAAATTTTTTGCCAAAAATGATTTCATGGCGCCCTTTGCGTCGGGGTCTGCTAAGTTTGATACCATGGTGATTGTACCCTGTTCTATGGGCACTTTGGGCCGCATTGCGGGGGGCATATCCGATGACCTGATCACCCGCGCAGCCGATGTTATGTTAAAAGAACGCCGCAAACTGATACTGGTAGCCAGGGATATGCCTTTTAACCTTATCCATATCCGTAATATGCAAACCGTAACCGAAGCAGGCGGAATTATTTGCCCCGCCATACCATCATATTACAGCAAGCCACAAACTATTGAAGATTTAGCCATGACTGTAGTGAATAGGGTGATTGATTTAATTGGGCTGGAAAATGAGAGTTACCGGTGGAATGAAGGAAATAATTGACACTAACTTTCACGAATGGGTTCGAATGTACTCGAATTATAAAGGGTTGAATTTTATTGACACGATTCTTTACGAGTGACCTCTAAGGATAGCATTGGTGTCCATTCGACTTGACTCGTGAAAATTCGTGTCTATTTCATTCGTGTGCATTCGAACCCATTCGTGAAATTCGTGTATATACATTCTAATTCTCCTCTAATCAACCTAATGTTAAAATTACTACCTTTGCAGCTTTAAATGGAAAAAAAAGTTGCATTTTATACGCTTGGCTGTAAACTGAATTACTCGGAAACGTCGTCTATTAGACGCATGTTTAGTAATGCAGGCTATCAAACAGTCGATTTTATCGACACGCCCGACGTTTATGTGATCAACACCTGCTCGGTTACCGAAAATGCCGACAAAAAGTGTAAAAAGGTTGTAAAAGAGGCACTCAAGATCTCTCCCAATGCCTATGTTACGATCGTAGGTTGCTATGCACAGTTAAAACCCAAAGAAATAGCCGAAATACCCGGCGTGGACATGGTTTTAGGCGCGGCTGAGAAATTTCAGATAGTGGATTACATCACCGATCTGACAAAAAACAGCAAAGCACTGGTTTACAACCAGCCCGTATCCGAGGCTAAGGATTTTATACCCGGATTTTCCATCGGCGACCGTACGCGCACCTTTTTAAAAGTACAGGATGGTTGCGATTATTCATGCAGCTTTTGCACTATTCCGCTGGCACGAGGCAGCAGCCGCAGCGACACCATTGAACATGTGATTGAACAAGCCCGTGAAATTGCGGCTTCCGGTGTAAACGAAATTGTTTTAACAGGCGTAAACCTCGGCGATTTCGGCATCAGGGAAGGGCAGCGGCAGGATAAGTTTTTCGATTTGGTGAAAGCCCTGGATGAAGTTGAAGGCATTAACCGCATCAGGATATCATCTATCGAACCAAATTTATTATCTGACGAGATCATTGAATTTGTGGCCCGGTCAAAACGGTTTGTGCCGCATTTTCATATCCCCCTGCAATCAGGCTCCGACAAAATACTGGGACTGATGCGCCGCCGTTATAAGCGGGAAGTGTACACCAGCCGCGTGGCTAAAATTAAAGCCCTAATGCCCGATTGTTGTATTGGTGTGGATGTGATTGTCGGCTTCCCCGGCGAAACCCGTGAAGATTTCATCGACACCTATAATTTCTTAAATGAATTAAACGTTTCGTACCTGCACGTATTTACTTACTCCGAAAGGGAAAACACGCTGGCCAGCGAAATGAGCGGCGTAGTGCCCGGTTCAACACGTGCCGAAAGAAGCAAAATGCTGCATATATTATCGGATAAAAAGCGCAGGGCATTTTACGAAAGTCAGCTGAATAAAACTGTGGAGGTACTATTTGAGGGCGACATTAAAGACGGTTTTATGCATGGCTTTACACGTAACTACGTGAAGGTGAAGGTTAAATACGACCCAGTGCTGGTGAACGAATTGAAAACAGTACTATTAACACAAATTTCACCCGATGGTGATATTGAAATAACCGAGAGCGAAGAAATATTAGCGCATTAACCTTATCTTGCCCCCAAAATACTAACCAATGTTTCCAACCATTTCATCGCTGATAGAGTACTTCACAGGCTTCAATATTCCTCTCCCTATACAATCATTTGGTTTTTTTGTGGCCATTGCCTTTATTGCAGCGTATTGGGCCTTTGCGCAGGAGTTTAAACGCAAAGAAAAGTTAGGCTATATACACCCGTTTGAAAAAACAGTAACGGTTGGCGCAAAGGCGTCAACAGAAGAGTTAATCGGTAACGGCATATTCGGCTTTATTTTAGGTTACAAACTATTGGACGCTGTATTTAACTACAGCAAATTGCTTGATGATACCCAGGGCTTTATTTTATCGCTGCGCGGTAATTGGATAGGGGGCATACTTGGCGGAATTGCCTTTGCTTACTGGGCTTATTACGAGAGCAAAAAACAGGAACTACCGGAGCCCAAAAAGCAGCAGGTAACGGTTCATCCCTATGAACTGATGGGCAGTATTTTGCTTTGGGCTGCAATATGCGGTTTTGCCGGCGCTAAAATATTCAACGCGCTTGAAAATTGGGGAGAATTTTTGAAGGACCCTGTCGGGATGCTGATAGGCTTTAGCGGGCTTACTTTTTACGGCGGTTTAATTTGCGGTGGTGCGGTGGTATTGTACATTGCCTGGAAACACCAGGTTAAGCCCCTTGATATGCTGGATATTGGTGGCCCGGGTATGATGCTGGCATACGGTATAGGGCGTATTGGCTGCCAGATGTCGGGCGATGGCGATTGGGGTATTTACAATTATGCTCCCAAGCCACACTGGCTAAGTTGGGCGCCCGATTGGATGTGGGCCTTTAAATTTCCGCATAATGTTAACGGCGAGGGTGTTCATATACCAGGCTGCGTGGGCAAATATTGCAGCGAACTGCCGGTGCCGGTATTTCCAACCTCGTTTTACGAGAGCGTAGTTTGTATTTTGCTGTTTTTATTTTTATGGAGTATCCGGACTAAAATTACCACACCCGGCGTGTTATTTGGCATTTATATGATATTGGCAGGCGTTGAGCGCTTTTTTATAGAGCTTATACGGGTGAATACCAAATATCCTCCAATCTTCGGGATAAGATTCACCCAGGCCGAAATAATATCAATACTGATGGTTATTGGCGGCGCATTACTATGTATTACCCCTATTTATAATAATAAAAAGAAAGTGAAGGCAACTCAACATGGCTAACCTATCAGCAGGTAGCAAAATACTTAATAACCAGGTTATCAGGTTTGTACTTTCGGCGGGCGTTGGCTTTTTAGTTGATATTGGCGCGTTTTATTTACTGTATCATAATTTACTGGTCGAACAAACGTACCATATCTTTTTTTTGACGGTACATAATTATATCCTTTCGTTTTCCATATCCTTTTTCCTGGGAGTTGTTGTCAACTTTACTATAACGCGATATTTTGTATTCGCCGAATCAAAGTCATCTCCTTTAAAACAATTTATACGTTTTATTTCGGTGGCTATCATTGGCTATTTTGCCAATTTTGCGGTACTGAAGGTGTTTATTCTTGCCCTGGGGATGTATCCGCCGCTGGCCAGGATAACTGCAGCGTTAAGTCTGTTTTTCGCAAGCTTTTTTATCCATAAGTTTTTTTCGTTCAGCCTGTCATTGCGGCACCATTCACCCGGGACTGTGCATCCCGAAGATGAATTGTAGATCATCGATTTTATTCGGGCTTGTTTAATATTCCTTTGATTCGTTCAATCCGAACAAATTGGTGCAAATTCGTGCTTTAATATATGATGGAATTCGAACAACTCACCCAAAAAGTAATTGAAACAGCCAAACAGGCCGGCGCGTTTATCAGGGAGCAACGTAAAACCTTTACCACTGATAAAATCGAAATAAAAGGCCTTAACGACCTGGTGTCGTACGTTGATAAAACGGCTGAAGAAATGATAGTTGCTGCTTTGCAAATTATTTTACCGGAAGCCGGTTTTTTAACCGAAGAAAAAACCATTAACAGTAAAGGCGAGCGTTATAACTGGATAATTGATCCCCTGGATGGCACCACCAACTTTATTCATGGTTTACCGGTTTTTTCAGTAAGTATAGCGCTGCAGGAATTTGATGAACTGGTAGTGGGCGTGGTATACGAAATTAACCAGGACGAATGTTTTTACGCCTGGAAAGGCTCGGCGGCCTATCTTAATGGTACATCGATAAAAGTAAGCGCGACTCCTACTCTCAGCGCAAGTTTACTGGCTACAGGCTTTCCTTATTACGATTTTCAAAAACAACCTGCCTATATTGCCTTGTTTATCGAATTGATGAAAAGCTGCCATGGCCTGCGTCGTTTAGGCTCGGCAGCAGTTGACCTGGCATATACAGCCTGCGGTCGTTTTGACGGCTACTACGAATACAATTTAAACCCCTGGGATGTTGCGGCGGGTATACTGATTGTACGCCAGGCGGGCGGCGATGTTGTAAACTTTAAAGGCGGCGATGAAATTTTGAATGCCAGGGAGTTGCTTGCAACTAACGGGAAGATAACAGGAGAGATGCTGGAAACGATCCAGAAATATTTTTAGCAGACACGAATTTCACGAATAAGGGCGAATTTCCACCAATAAGTAAGTGAAAATTCGCCCGTTGTATTTGTGTCCATTCGAACACATTCGTGAAATTCGTGTTAAATCACTTATAACGCTTCCGATACAACTTCGGTAACTTCAGGTACCATTCTTTTTAACAG
>Ga0068855_100007405_pt1 | contig 13288 bp, 10 predicted proteins | sample KBSCornC52_FD_66592 | JGI IMG/M metagenome (GOLD analysis project Ga0068855, IMG submission 66592) | Corn rhizosphere microbial communities from Kellogg Biological Station, Michigan, USA - KBS Corn C5-2 | ecosystem: Host-associated > Plants > Roots > Rhizosphere > Soil ... | reverse complement strand
GCGTGCACCGGCGGGGGGCTTGAACATGGAGGTGTCCTTGAAGTGGTCGCCGCTTCCCGGAGGCGCCGCGGTCTGGGCGGCAGAGGGAAGGGCAGCAAACGGCAGGCTCAGGGCCAGCGCAAGCATCAGGGCGGACGGGACATGGAGGCGCATATCTATCACTTAGACCATGTTACCGCACCGTTTGTTTCGGTGATTTACATCGAGCTGCCAGCTGCCAGCTGCCAGCTGCTAGCTTTTAGCTTCTAGCTTTTAGCTCGTGGCACTTCGGAATATTGTGAGCTGCGGCGGGCAAGTACCTCCAGCTATGCAATATCGCGTTTACGAACGGGGGCACCGGCGGTTGGGGTGAGGGTAGTGATAGTTTGGCTTAGAGGCAGGCCGAAGGGGGCATCCGAATGACGATCAGTGAGCGAGTGGAGGTGGATATTGTGACCGCCATGAAGGCCAGGGAGGAGCATCGGCTGACGACACTGCGCATGGTCAAGTCGGCGTTGAAGTCTAAGGAGATCGACAAGCGCGAGCCGCTGACTGAAGCGGAGCAGGCTGCGGTCCTCTCTACACTGGTGAAGCAGCGTCGCGAGTCGGTGGAGAGCTTTACCAAGGGCGGGCGGCCGGAGCTGGCGGAGAAGGAGCAGGCGGAGATCGCGATGATTGAGGCCTATATGCCGCAGGCGGCCAGCGACGATCAAGTCCGGGAGATCGTCCAGACGGCGATTGCGCACCTGGCGGCGAGCGGCGGCGGCAAGCCCGGCCCGCGAGATATGGGGGCGGCGATGAAGATTGTGCAGCAGCGGATTCTGGCCACCGGCCTTCGTGCAGACGGCAAAGTGGTGGCCGACCTGGTCAAGGCCGAGTTGGCAAAGTAGGGGGACACTCCTCCCGCACAAGCCGGCTCGGTACAATGAGAGCATGATCCGGAAGACTCGACTATTCACTCCGGGGCCTACGCCCCTGCTCCCCGCGGCCCAGTTTGCGATGGCTGCCGCCGATATCCACCACCGCACGCCGGAGTTTCGCGCACTGTTCACACGCGTGCTCGGCCAGCTGAAAGAGTTCGTCGGAACGAAGAACGATGTGATCCTGCTGTCGAGCTCGGGAACGGGCGCGATGGAAGCCGCGGTATCCAACCTGACCTCGCCCGGCGATCGGGTGCTGGTGCTGACGGCCGGTAAGTTCGGCGAGCGCTGGACGGCGCTGGCGAAGGCGTTCGGCTGCGAGGTCGATGTAGTTTCCGCTCCGTATGGCGAGACCTTCTCGCTGGACCAGGTGAAGGCAGCGCTGAAGCTGGAGACGCGCGCCGTTTTTATGCAATCTTCGGAGACCTCGACCGGCGTTCGCCATTGCGTACCGGCGGTGGCCAAGCTGCTGAAGGAGACGAAGTCCGAGGCGCTGCTGATTGTGGATGGCATTACCGGACTGGGTACCTCGCACCTGGATATGGATGAGGTAGGAGTGGACGTGCTGATCGGCGGCTCGCAGAAGGCGGTGATGATTCCGCCGGGGCTCAGCTATCTGGCCGTGAGCCAGCGCGCCTGGGATCGCATGGAGGCGACCTACAATCCGCGCTACTACTTTGACCTGCGCAAGGAGCGCAAGAACGCGAAGAACGGCGAGAGCGCCTATACGCCGGCAGTGGCGCTGATTGCTGCGTTGGGCGCAGCGTTTGACTACATTGCCGCACAAGCGGCAACGCCGGAGAATCCGAAGGGCGATCTGGCGGAGGGCCGCCGCAAGCTGGTGGACAACGCGGAGACGATTGCCGCGATGACGCGAGCGGCGATGACGGCGCTTGGCTTCAAGCTGTTTGCGCCGGATGCGCCCTCGGCCGCAGCCACGGCCGTGTATGCGCCGGAGGGCGTGGACTCGGGCGTGATTGTGAAGGATCTGAAGTCGCGCTTTGCGGCCATTATTACGAATGGGCAGGGCGAGATGAAGGGCAAGATCTTCCGCATTGCCCACCTTGGCTTCTTCGACTACATGGATACAATTGCGCTGATCGGCGCGCTCGAACAGGTGGTCGCCAAGGCAGCGTTCAAGCCTCGGGACTTCGCTTTCGGCCAGGGGCTGATTGCGGCGCAAAAGGTCTACGCCGAAGCGACCCACCCGAAGGCCGAAGAGCGGAAGTGCATCTGCGGCCGCAACGACGAGTCCTGCTCGCTGCAGCACCCCGATGCGGGCGCGGGTGCGCTGGCGGCAGCGAAGTAGCCGGTTTAAATCCGGGCAGTGGGGAAGAACCTGCTGCCCGGATACAGTTGGGTAGTTGAGCTTAGTCCTGCACTCTTTTCGGTGGGACGCGCCCTCTTCTACACTAGAGAGTGACCGCGCGTGAGCGGAAACCAATCGAGCATCAGTCGAAGAAAGAACTCATGAAAATTGTTCTCGCAGAAAAGGTGTCGCCGGCAACGCTGGCGGTATTGCAGCAGGAGTCTGGATGGAACTGCGTGACCGCAGACCAGATTGCGAAGCTTGGCCCGGGAGGTCTGGAGACGGAGCTTGCGGACGCGGATGCACTGGTAGTGCGGTCTGCCGTGCAGGTGGACGCGAAGCTGCTGGAGTCCGCGCCCAATCTGCGGGTGATTGGCCGCGCCGGAGTGGGCGTGGACAATATCGATACCGAAGCTGCGACGCATCGCGGAATTGTGGTGATGAACACGCCGGGCGCGAATGCGGTGGCGGTGGCGGAGCTGACGCTCGGGCTGATGATTGCAATGGCGCGTGGCGTTGCGCGCGCCAATTCAACCATGCACGCGGGGAAGTGGGAGAAGAAATCGCTGCAGGGTTTGGAGCTGCGTGGCAAGACCCTGGGGATCGTCGGGCTCGGTCGCGTCGGGCTTGAGGTGGCGCGTCGCGCACGCAGCTTCGGGATGGAGCTGATCGGCTATGACCCATTTATCGCGCCGGTGATCGCACGCGAGAATGAGGTGACTTTGGTTCCGCTGGATGAGCTATTCAAGCAGTCGGACTACCTGACGCTGCATGTTGGGTTGACCTCGCAGACGGAGGGCATGATCAACGCGACCTCGATCAAGATCATGAAGCCGGGGGTGCGCATCGTGAACTGCGCGCGCGGCGAGCTGATTGTGGATGAGGCGCTGGCGGAGGCGGTGCGCTCCGGCCATGTGGCCGGCGCGGCGCTGGATGTGTTCCGGCAGGAGCCGTTGAAGCAGTCGCCCTATTTCGAGTTGGAGAACGTCCTGCTCTCGCCGCATATCGGCGGGTCTACCAACGAGGCACAGGAGGCGATCGGGATTCAGCTGGCGATGCAGGTGCGTGATTACCTGAAGCTGGGTGTAGCGCAGAATGCCGTAAACCTGCCGTCGCTCTCGCATGAGGAGTACATGGAGACAGCGCCGTTTATCGATATGGCGCAGCGGTTGGGGACGTTTCTCTCGCACTCACTTGCAGGGAATCTGGAGAGCATCCAGATCACGTATGCAGGCCGGATCAGCCAGCGCAAGACCGAGCTGATTCGCAATGCCGCCATCACAGGGGTGCTGTACCACACCGAAGTGGTGAACCGGATCAACGCGGCGGCCATTGCGCAGGAGCGCGGGATTCGGATTCAGGAGGAGAAGAAGGAGTTTACGACGGGCGGAAGCGGCAGCACGCTGAAGATCCGGTTGCACTCGTCGGAGGGGGATGCGAGCGCGACGGGAACGGTGCTGCACGGGACCTCGCCGCGACTGCTGACCTATGACGGAATCGACATCGAAGCGCCGCTGAACGGCACGCTGGTTGCGATTCACAATAAGGATGTGCCGGGTGTGATTGGGCGCATCGGAACGATTCTGGGTGAGCAGAAGCTGAACATTGCCAACTTTGCGCTCGGCCGCTCGACGCGCTCGCCCAAGGTGCCGCAGGGCGAGGCTCTGGCGGTGGTGCAGGTTGACGTGGCGAATGCGGCCGAAGCGCAGCCTGCGCTTGAGGCGCTGCGCAAGGTGGATGCAATCCAAAGCGTTCGCCTGGTGGAACTGAGCCAGATCTGAAGACGGGACAGACCTATGCCGCTGCACGAATACGAATGCAAACAATGCGGGCGGCGCACGGAGAAGATTCAGAAGTTCTCCGATGCGCCGCTGGCTGAGTGTCCCCACTGCGGGGGCCCGTTGGAGCAGTTGCTGCACGCGCCTGCGGTTTCGTTCAAAGGCGGCGGCTGGTACGCCGACCTGTACAGCAGCTCGAAGCGGTCTGGCGCTGGTGATAACAAGGCGGCAGCGGACACCAAGAGCGATGCCGCTGCTGCCAAGAGTAGTGGCGACAGTGCTTCGGGCGCGGCCGCAACGCCCGCGAGTACCGCGGCCCCGAGCCCTGCGCCGGCGGCTCCAGCTCCCGCGTCATCAGGCTCCGATAAGAAGTAGCTACGGGTGCGGTGTCAGCTCTTCTTGGCCGGCACCTTCTTGCCTTCGCGGCGAGCCTCCGATAGGCCAATTGCGATGGCTTGTTTCGGATTCGTGACCTTCTTGCCGCTGCGGCCGCTGCGCAGCTTGCCGTGCTTCATTGCGTGCATCTCGCGCTCAACATCCTTGCCGGCGCTGGGGCTGTACTTGCGGCCGGAGCTCTTGCTGGATGTTTTTTTCGAGGCAGACTTCTTCGTTGAGCTGGACTTGCGCGACGTGCTCTTCTTCGCAGGAGTCTTGCGACTTGCGCTCTTGCGCGAGGATGAGGACTTCTTCGAAGCAGACTTGCTGCCGGAAGACTTCTTGCTCGAGGATTTCTTTGCTGCCTTTTTGGTTGCCATGGTTTGCCTCCACATATTTGGAGGCAGAGACAAGCGGCCTAGTTGCACACGCAAGGGTGCGATTTGTATAGGGAAGGGTTGATCGCAGAGCGCTCAGAGAGAGCGCGTGAGTGTCGTTGCGCTCAAGCTCCGTTTGCGGCGAGCGCGTCCAGCTTCTTTGAGAGCAGCTCGTTCAGCAGCGCCGGGTTCGCCTGTCCCTTGGAGAGGCGCATCACGTTGCCGACAAAGAAAGCAGCGACGGTCTTCTTGCCGGCTACGTACTGCGCGACCTGTTTGGGATTGGCGGCGATCACTTCATCGATCATGGCTTCGATCGCGCCGGCGTCGGATATCTGTTTGGGCTTGTCGCGCTCGTAGACTGCGGCGAAGTCTTTGCCCTCGGCAAAGCAGCTGTCGAGGAGCTGCTTGAGCATCTTGCTGGAGAGCTCGCCTGACTCGGCCAGGTCGGAGGCCATCGCGATTCCGGAGAGCGAGACGGGCGACTGCTCCAGCTCGAGATTCGCGGCCTTGAGCCGGCCGGTGAGCTCGCTGGTGATCAGCGAGACGACGCGTTTCGGGCTTTTGGCTGCACGCGCGGCTTTTTCGAAGCTGTCGGCGAAGGAGCGGCTGGCGGTAAGCGTCATAGCATCCTGACGGCTGATGTCGTACTCGGCGATCATACGGGCGCGTCGCGCTTCGGGCAGCTCCGGCAGATCCGTGAGGATGCGACTCTGCCACTCACTGCCGACGACCAGAGGGGGCAGGTCAGGCTCCGGGAAGTAGCGGTAGTCGTGCGCCTGCTCCTTGGAGCGCATGGAGTAGGTGCGGCCCTCGGCATTATTCCAGAGACGCGATTCCTGAACCACGCGGCCGCCCGATTCAAGAACTTCGATCTGACGCTCGATCTCATATTCAAGGGCGGCGCGGATGTAGCGGAAACTGTTTACGTTCTTGACCTCCGCTTTCGTGCCAAAAACGGCTGCGCCCTTGAGCATCACGCTCACGTTGGCATCGCAGCGGAGGCTACCCTCTTCCATGTTGCAATCGCTGACTCCGGTGTACAGCAGGATCTCTTTGAGCCGGGTGAGGTACTCGAAAGCCTCGTCCGGAGTGCGGAGGTCTGGCTCGCTGACGATCTCGATCAAAGGCGTGCCGCAGCGGTTGAGGTCGATATAGGTGCGGGAGACGGAGTCGGCGAAGCCGTCATGCAGACTCTTGCCTGCGTCTTCTTCCATGTGCAGGCGAGTGATACCGATGCGTTTGGTTTCGCCGAGAGCGTCGGGCACGTCGATCCAGCCTTGCTCGGCCAACGGCAGGTCAAATTGGGAAATCTGGTAGCCCTTGGGGAGGTCGGGGTAGAAGTAGTTCTTGCGGGAGAAGACACTGGTCTCACGAATCTCGCAGTTGATCGCCTTTGCGGCGAGCACGGCGAGCTCGACTGCGTGGCGGTTGAGGACCGGCAGAGCGCCCGGGAGGCCGAGGCAGACAGGGCAGACGTGCGAATTCGGCTCGCCGCCATAGCGATTGATGCAGCCGCAGAAGGCCTTGGTCTCCGTGAGCAGCTGAACGTGGACCTCAAGCCCAATTACAGGCTGATATTTGGCGAGGATTTCGGGCGCAAGTGCCGTCATTGTCGACATATTCACTTCGATTCTAGCAACTTCGAGGCAGCCTCCTGGCTGCGGTTTGAGCATCAGAGAAGCAATGCGCACAAGCTTTCGCCGCAGGTCGCCCGAGCCGCAGCCCAAACAGGGGCAGCAGAAGCATTTAGAACGGCCCAGCGCTCAGGAGATCTACGAGCAGGTTCAAAACAATGCCCGGCAGGAGCTCGGACGCTCCAGCCTGTCCCTGGCGATCTCCGGATTTGCCGGTGGAATCTTCATGGGTCTGTCGGCGCTCGGGAATGCGATTGCGGTTGCGATGCTTACACCCGCAGGCGCAAGCCCGAGCAATAATGCCTTATTTATCGGCAAAATGTTCTACCCACTTGGCTTCATCGTCGTGATCCTTGGACGTTCACAACTTTTTACGGAGAACACACTGTACCCCGTCGCGCTGGTTCTTGCAGAGAAGAACCATTTCTGGAACACGATGCGTTTGTGGGGTGTCGTGCTGCCGTTCAATGTCCTGGGAGCGCTGGCATTCGCTGCGCTAGCTACGCTGACACACGCGCTGCCTGGACCGCCCTTGCAGGCGTTGGCGCATCTCGGCGTGGAAGCGGCCGGGCATCCTGCATCGATGATCTTCTGGTCCGGCGTGATGGGCGGCTGGATCATCGCTACCGTCGCATGGCTGGTTTCGGGGTCGCACTCCATCAGCGGCTCGGTGATGATCATCTGGATGTTGGCCTTCGTTGTGGGCCTCGGCAACTTCGCGCACAGCATCGCCACGGCCGGAGAGGTCTTCGCGCCGATCCTTATTGGGACGGCGCCCTGGAGCACGTTCCCGCACTGGTTTGTCCCAGCAGTGCTGGGAAACATTTGTGGCGGTGTCGGAATGGTGACCTTGCTCGAGTATGGCCAGGTTGTCGTCGGTGGTGACGCTGAGGCCGAAGCGATTCCAGCTCCTGAGAAAGCGGAGCAAAAAAAGGAAGGGAAGAACGAATCGATGGCGGCGTAGCCCACTGGCTTCGTCAGCATGAGACCGGACTGTTCCGCCCATCTCTGAAACGATCTTGCTTGCGGAACACCGCTCCCCCATCCACTAGAATCAAGGTTAGCAATGATTCTCCCCTTTGTCCGCGAACTGCTGGCGGACCTAGAAAACTCCGTTCCGTTTGAGAGTGTGCGGCGCCACCTGAGCGCCGGCAGCGGGCGAAGACGTGTCTCCGGCCTGACCTTTACTGCTCGCGCGCTGTACCTGCCGTACTTTGTGCGCGCGGCGAATGCGCCCTGCCTGCTGCTGACGGCGGACAACAAGTCGGCCGAGGCGCTGCATGCGGCGATTGCTTCGGCATGCGAGTTGACTGGGGCGATCAGCGCGAGCTCCGTGCTGCGGATTCCAGCGCACGATGTACTGCCGTTCGAGAACCTTTCTCCGCACGCCGAGGTGCAGGAGATGCGCGCGACAGCGCTTTGGAAGATTGCCACAGGAACCGCGCGGCTGGTGATTGCGCCGGTGGAGTCGGCCTGCATGCGGCTGTTTTCGCGGGAGCACTACGCGGGGCTTGGATTGCAGATCCGGCGCGGCGAGGAGTACCTGCCGGAGATGCTGGTGGAACACCTGCTCGCAGTGGGCTACACCAAGGTGGACGTGGTGGAGATGCATGGGCAGGTGACGCTGCGCGGCGGGATTCTGGATGTCTACTCGCCGGAGATGGAGTGGCCGGTCCGCATTGACTTCTTTGGGGACGAGGTGGAGTCGATCCGCCGCTTCGATCCGGATACGCAGCGATCGAACTCGATGCTGGATGAGACGCTGCTGCTTCCGCTGGCTGAGATACCGGTGACGGAGCGCATTCTGGAGGCCATCAATGCACGGCTGACCCGCGCCGGGCTGGCGGGAGCGCAGCTGGAGGGCGGGGAAGAGCCGGCAGAGCTGCAGACGCATGTCGCGACTCGGACTGGAGAGGCGACCGTCTTTCCCGGGTGGGAGTTCTTTGCTCCGGCCGCCGAACAGGCAGAGACCACGCTACTGGACCTGATGGGACCATCGACGCGGGTGTTTGTGGAAGAACCTGCGATGGTGATGAACCAGGGCGAGCGCTGGTGGAACAAGGTGGAGCAGCGGCACGACCGGTCGGGGATTGGATCGCTGGTGCGGTCGGAAGACATTTATCTCTCACCGTGGGATTTGGAGGACCGCTTCCGCCGGTTTACGGGAATCGAGCTGGACCAGCTGGGTGCGGTGGACGTGCTGGATCAGGACCGAAGCGAACTTTCCGAGGTGGAGTTTGCGACTCGGCCGACGCAGCGCTTTCATGGCTCGATCCCGACGATGGTGGATCATCTGAAGTCGCTGATGGACCAGAATGCACGTGTGCTGCTGACCGCGCCGAACCAGGGCGAGGTGGAGCGGCTGGCGGGACTGCTGCAGGAGTATCAGGTGCCGTATCGCCTGGGCTCGAGGACACAGGCGCCTGGGAGCTCCACGGTGTATTCGGAGACGAGCTACCTGGCGGGCGATCTGCGAACTCCGGTGATTGTTCGCGCGGCGATGGCGAACGGCGTTCAGGTGCTGGATCTGCGCGATTCCGATGGGCGGTCGACGGCGCGGCAGGTGATCGTCTTTGGAGCCAACGATCTGAATGATGAGGCTGACGTGCAAGCGCGGCCGGTGCAGCGCAGAAAGTCGAATACGGCAGCGTTTGTCTCGGATTTCCGCGACCTGACGGTGGGCGATTACGTGGTCCACGTGGAGCATGGAATTGCGCGGTACTGCGGCCTGAGGGTGATCGAAGAGCCGAACCAGCCTCCGCTGGAGCTGATGATTCTGGAGTTCGCGGACGACGCGAAACTGTACGTCCCGCTGACGCGGCTGGACCTGATTCAGAAGTACCGCTCGACGGATACCGGCCCGGCGCCGCAGCTGAACAAGCTGGGAACGCAGGGATGGCAGAAGACCAAGGCGCGTGTGAAGAAGGCCATGGCCGACATGAGCGCCGAGTTGCTGAAGCTGTATGCGCAGCGCAAGGCCGCCGTGGGCACCGCGTTCTCACCCGATACGAATATGCTGCGGGAGTTCGAGGACGCCTTTGACTTCAATGAGACAGAGGACCAGCTGACCGCGATTGCGGATATCAAGCGCGACATGGAATCGGTGCAGCCCATGGACCGGCTGCTGTGCGGGGATGTCGGCTATGGCAAGACGGAAGTGGCGATGCGCGCGGCGTTCAAGGCAGTGCAGGACGGCAAGCAGGTAGCGGTGCTGACGCCAACGACGGTGCTTGCGTTCCAGCATTATGAAAGCTTTAAACGCAGGTTCGCGAACTTTCCAGTGACGGTGGAGATGATCTCCCGGTTTCGTACGGCGAAGGAGCAGAAGGAGATTCTGGAGAAGGCGGCTGCGGGTAAGGTCGATATTCTGATCGGGACACACCGCGTGCTCTCAAAGGACCTGAAGTTCCAGGATCTGGGGCTGCTGATCGTGGATGAAGAGCAGCGGTTTGGAGTACGGCACAAGGAGCGGCTGAAACAGATGCGCGCTCAGATCGACGTGCTCTCCATGTCGGCCACGCCGATTCCGCGCACGCTGCATATGTCGCTGGTGGGGCTCCGGGATATGTCGGTGATCGAAACGCCGCCGAAGGACCGGATGGCGATTCAGACCACGGTGGCGAAGTTCGACGAGAAGCTGGTGCGGACGGCGGTGGAGATGGAGCTTGACCGTGGCGGACAGGTGTACTTCGTCCACAACCGGGTGGAGACCATCTACGACCTTGCGGGCAAGATCCGCGAATTGGTTCCGCAGGCGCGAATCGTGGTGGGGCATGGACAACTGCCGGAGGCGGAGCTGGAGCGGACGATGCTCGCCTTTATGAATCATGAGTACGACGTATTGGTAGCAACTTCAATTATCGAGAATGGGCTGGATATACCGCTGGCGAACACTATCATCATCAATCGCGCGGATCGGCATGGGTTGAGTGAGCTGTACCAATTGCGCGGGCGGGTGGGGCGCTCCAACCGCCGGGCGTATGCCTATCTGCTGATTCCCCCGAATACGGAGCTGACGGAGATCGCGCGTCGCCGGCTGGCGGCCCTCAAGGAGTTTTCCGATCTGGGAGCCGGGTTCAAGATTGCTGCGCTGGATCTGGAGTTGCGCGGGGCAGGCAACATGCTCGGGGGCGAACAGTCCGGGCACATTGAGGCTATTGGGTTTGAGCTGTACACCTCCATGCTCGAGGAGGCTGTGCGCAAGATGAAAGGCGAAACGGAGAGGCCTGCGCATGCGGGGACCGCGATCAATCTGGGGATCTCGGTACGCATCGACGCGAGCTATATCCCCGAGGAGAACCAGCGGCTACGAATGTATAAGCGGATCGCAGGGGCGGAGAACGACGCAGCCCTGAACGATGTCCTGGGGGAGCTGAAGGACCGCTATGGAGAGCCACCGGAGTCCGTGCAGAACCTGCTGGCCGCGGGGGAACTGCGCCTGATGTGTGAGCAGTTGGGGATTTCGCAGCTCGATCGCAAGCGCACGCAGATTGAACTGCCAAATCCAAACGGAAATAAGAAGCAGCCGCTCAAGCAATTCGTGGAGATGCTGCATATTCGTTTCGGCGCGGATGCTGCGGATTCAACTCAGCAATCGGAGAAGGGGAACGGACCTGTGGACCCGACGAGCATAATGCGGCTGGTTGCCCGGAACTCGAAACGCGGGGCCCAGTTTACTCCGCAAGGCGTGCTGCGCTGGCCGTTGACTTCGGCGCGAGCCGCAGATGTGGTTTCGGAGACGAGGGCTCTCCTGGAGTCCTTGGCCGCGAAGAGCGCAGCCTAGCGGTGGCGGAATGCGTGGCGGATGTGGCTGGCGTCGCGGGTGCGGGATGGCGGCGCCGGGGCAAAGCCGTCGTCGACATTTGCACCCTGCGGATACAGGACAACGAAGCGTCCGGCTCCCTCGCCGCTGGAGGCGGTGGGCAAGCCCGACTCAGCCAACATCAGGTGGAGCATCCGCCGTTCGCGTGCGTTCATTGCAGGGAAGGCGTATGGCTCGCCACTGGCGCGGACATGCTGGATGGCCGCTGTGGCCGAGTCTCGCAGCCGACGATCCCGGTTTGCACGAAAGCGGTCGGCGTCAAAGGTGACCTGGTCCTGCGACTCGGGATCGAGGCGAAGTATCTTGATCGAGAGGTGTTCCAGCGCATTCAGCAGCTCGCCATTCTGCCCGATCAGCAGGGGAGTGTCGGGGCCAGAGAACTCAACGTGCAGCGTGCGCGGGCCGCTCTCGGAGGAAGATTGCTCGCCGACGACTGAGTTGCCGTTGGCTTGTAGACCTTTCGCGCTCCGCAAGGAGACGCGGAACTTGACTCGCAGCCCGGTGCTCGACAATACGCTCTGCAGAAACTGTCCAATTGTCTGTGCTGCCTGAGCCACATCTTGCATAGAGGATTTCACCTACCGAACAAAAGGGTACAACATTTGCGAGAGAAGAAAAACGCAGGCCCGGAACCCGAAGGCATTGGCGTTCGCACCTACCTGACTCTAGAAGCTTGAGCTGTCCCTACTCGCCGCTATGCTCTTCGCGAGCCCCGGGCTCCGGGAAATCGGAGTCGTTGTCCTTGAGGATTTCATCCTGGTCGCGGTGCCCGAGCTGGCCATGCAACGAGGTCTGGGTGTCTTGGGGCCGGCGGGCAGCTTCAGGGCTGCTGTCTTCTACTGCGCCTTTGTGGGCCGCTTCATCTGGCTGGGGCATCAGGGGCTCTCCTTCGCACGTCAGCGGTTGGATGAGGGCTGGCGTATCCGCTGTTGCCCAGCAAAGGTGCAGTAAGGAGCAGGGCGAGGGTTAGCTCAGGTTTTCCATGAGCTTATTGACGGTGCGGTTCATATCCTTATCCGAACGGCGGTGCTCGTCGATCTTCGCGATGGAGTGCATCACGGTGGTGTGGTGCTTGCCGCCGAACTGGCGTCCGATTTCAGGCAGCGACGCCTCGGTGAGTTGCTTGGCCAGGTACATGGCGATCTGCCGAGGCACGACGATCTGGCGTGAATTGTTCTTTTGTTTTAGTTCCGCCACCCTCATTCCGAACTGCTCGGCCACAGCGCGCTGAATGGCTTCGATGGTGATCTTGCGCACCTGGGTATCGATGAACTGCTTGAGGCACTGCTGTGCCACGGCGAGCGTGATTTCGACCCCATGCATGCTGCACCAGGCGATCAGCCGGACCAGCGCGCCCTCGAGTTCGCGGACATTTGTGCGCACGTTGCTGGCGATAAACAGCGCGACGTCGGTGGGAAGCTGCGTCTGTTCCGACTCGGCTTTCTTCTGAAGGATCGCCACCTTGGTCTCCAGGTCGGGCGGCTGGATATCCGCGATGAGGCCCCATTCAAAGCGGGAGCGCAGGCGATCTTCGAAATCCGGCAGTTCCTTGGGAGGGCGATCGGAGGCGATGACGATCTGCTTCATGCTCTCGTGGAGCGTATTGAAAGTATGAAAGAACTCTTCCTGGGTCCGTTCCTTGCCAGCCAGAAACTGGATATCGTCGATCAGAAGCACATCCACATTTCGGAACTTGTCGCGGAAGCTGGTCATCTTCTGGTATCGAACGCAGTCCACCATCTCATTCATGAACTTTTCGCCTGAGACGTAGCAAATGGCGGCTTGGCTCTGGCGGCGTTTTACGTCGTGTCCGATGGCGTGCATGAGGTGGGTCTTGCCCATGCCGACACCGCCGTAGAGGAAGAGCGGGTTGTAGGCCTTGGAAGGGCGTTCTGCGACGGCCTGTGCGGCAGCAGTCGCAAACTGGTTTCCACTCCCGATGACGAATGCGTCGAACTGATACCGCGCGTTCAGCTGGGAAGCGGTATTCCAGTCGAAGCGTGACTGCTCGGGCTGTGGCGTGGGCAGCGTGGGTGTGCGCCGGACGGTAGATGCGTTGGAGGCGTGCGCAGGCATCGGCGCAAAACCGCC
>Ga0068855_100007401_pt1 | contig 13289 bp, 9 predicted proteins | sample KBSCornC52_FD_66592 | JGI IMG/M metagenome (GOLD analysis project Ga0068855, IMG submission 66592) | Corn rhizosphere microbial communities from Kellogg Biological Station, Michigan, USA - KBS Corn C5-2 | ecosystem: Host-associated > Plants > Roots > Rhizosphere > Soil ... | reverse complement strand
CGGCATAACGAGCAGGCCGCCGACGTATGCGACCGCCGCTGTCGTCCTACGGCGACTCGGTGCAACCGCTGTCGACGCACCAGCCCCCAACGCAGCCAGCGCGATAGCTCCAGCCGCCACCATGACGATGCCGAAGCCCAGCGCGACGAGATGTGGGGAAAATCGCTCGAACGGCGCGAGCAAGAGGAGCGGCGGTGGCCCGATCTGCAATTGAGGGTTGACGGCATAGAGGTGGAGCGCCGGCGTCGACCACACCGTGAGGTGATGCCAGTGGACGAGCGTTCGAGCACCCACCTCGAACGGCAACCAGTCGTTGAAAACCCTCATCGTTGCGTCGAAAGGGGGAAAGAACCACACGAGCCCCCAGCCGAACAGCAGGAGGTGACGGAGCCGGAGAGCGGCCGTTGCGATTCGGCGCGCCCCAGAAAGTCGGCCAGAAAGGACTGCGATTATCCCGACTGGAATCTGTCCGCTCCGGTCCTTTCGTAACCTCAAGTGAAGGCCTTCCAGGAAAATCTTCGGATGCCCGAGAGGCAGTCGTACTACTTGAGGGCAGCGCTACTACTTGATGAGGTTGTAGATGCTGAAGATAGGCAGATAAAGCGCAATGATCATCGATCCGACAATGCCACCGAGGACGGCAATCATGAGCGGCTCGATGATCGATGTCAGTGCCTCCGTCGTCGCCTCGACCTCCTGGTCATAGAACTGCGACACTTTGTGTAGCATATTGTCGAGGGCGCCAGTGTCCTCGCCGACAGCCATCATCTGCACCACCATCGGTGGGAAGATGGAGTGTCTCGTGAGCGGGGCAGTAAGCGATTCACCCTGACGTACGCTGTCCTGAACGTCGCGTATGGCGCGAGTCAAGACGATATTTCCCGTCGTGTCAGCAACGATGTCGAGACTCTGCAAGATCGGCACCCCAGACGCGAGCATCGTGCCCAGGTTACGGGTGAACCGACTTAGTGCCACCTTACGGAACAGGCTTCCGAAGATCGGGGCGCGCAACTTCAGCGGATCCAGCACTGACCGCACCGACTCGTGGTGCTTCACCTTTTTATATAGGGCAAAGATGACCACGAGCAAAATAGCGCCCGCTGGCACCAAGAAGGTCATCATGTGCGAAAGGTCTACGAGCAGCTGGGTTGGTAACGGAAGCTTGGCACCGAGCCCTTTGAACATCTTGGCGAACACCGGCACAATGAACATGAGCATGCCGACACACGCAAGGATCGCGATGCAAAAGACCACGATCGGATATGTCATCGCCGACTTGATCTTGCTCCGAAGCTTGACATCAGCTTCCAAGCTCTCCGCGATCTGGAGAAGGGTGGAATCGAGGAAACCACCGACCTCGCCGGCCTTACACATGTTCACCATGAGTGGCGGGAAGGCGTCGCGGTGTTTCGCGAGCGATGCCGACAGGGAGTTCCCGGTTTCGACGTCGCTTCGTACCTGCGCAAGCACTTTACGCAGCACGGGGTTGTCCGTCTGGTCCGCCAGGATACTCAGGGCGCGCAGGAGGGACAAGCCGCTATTGATCATAGTCGCGAACTGTCGCGACATGACCGCAAGGTCCTTGGCTTTGACCTTCTTCCCGAATCCCGGTATAGAGATCTCCCGGTTGATGCCCGCCTTCGCCGGCGCAATCGAGATTGGTGCGTATCCCATTGTCTTCAACCGTTGAGCGACCGCGGCTGGACTCTCGGCGTCGATCGTGCCACTGATGATCTTTCCGCCCGAGTCACGGACCGAATAGGCATACGTCGTTGCAGGCATCAATTTGCTCCTCAGCTGCGGCCGGCAAGCCGGTTGAAGTCTTCGACGTGGTGGCACTTTTCGAGTGCAGTCTCGTACGTTATCCGCCCAGCCTTCAGTAACTCGGCGAGATGTTGGTCCATCGTGTGCATGCCGTGCCGTGCTCCCGCTTGTAGCGCCGAATAGATTTGGTGCGTCTTTCCCTCGCGAATGAGATTGCGGATCGCGGGAGTTGCGACGAGCACTTCGGTGGCGACTATGCGGCTCTGACCGTCGGCAGTCTTGCACAGGGTTTGAGCAACGACGCCCTGCAACGAACCTGCGAGTTGCACCCTTACTTGCTGCTGCTGGTGCGGAGGGAATACGTCGATGACACGGTCGATAGTCTGGGCGGCGTCCTGTGTGTGCAAGGTGGCGAACACCAAGTGGCCCGTTTCTGCGGCTGTGAGTGCCACCGAAATGGTCTCCAGGTCACGCATCTCGCCTACCAAAATGATGTCCGGGTCCTGCCGAAGGACGTGCTTTAAGGCGTTCCCGAACGACTTCGTGTCGTCGCCAACCTCACGCTGATTGATCAGGCAGGACTTGTGTTGGTGCAAGAACTCAATCGGGTCTTCGACCGTCATGATGTGATCGCGCCGGTGCCTGTTAGCCAGATCGATGATGCCCGCCAACGTGGTTGACTTCCCGGAGCCGGTCGGCCCGGTGACCAGTACGAAGCCACGCGGCATCATGGCAAAGTTTGAGACGGACGGCGGAACGCCGAGATCTTCAAGCTTCTTGATTTCATAAGGGATCAGACGAAAGGCTGCGCCGAGCGCTTCGCGCTGCCGGTACAAGTTGACGCGAAAACGCGCTCGCCCTGGAACGGCGTACGCGAAATCGAGTTCAAGTTCCTCTTCGAAACGCTCGCGCTGTTTTTGCGTGAGGATCTCGTACATTATTTGCTGGAGCACCGGGGGCGTCAGCATCGGCCGGTCCTCCATGGCGGTTAGGCTGCCATTTAGTCGGAGCGTGGGGCGCGCCCCTGCGGTGAGGTGCAGGTCAGACGCCCCTTTACTGAGGACTTCCAGAAGGAGGTCCGTAAGAGCGAGGCCCGTCGCAAGTGCCGGACGGTCATAGCCTGCGCCGCGTACCGATGACGGAGCTTCGTCGGGCACGTGCAGGTCCATACCCGGGTTGGTGGATTGAGCCGTCGTTGCAGCGAGAGGTGCGGATAGGGGGCCCAACGCTGACGGCGGATCAATGGTCGGTGCAACCGGCGATGCCGATAGGTCCGACGGAAGAAGACCCTGACCAGCCGACGCGGCTTCGAAGAAACCCTCTGCGGCTATCGGTGCGAACGCGGTGGGTTCCAAAGCCACGGGAGCAGGTAATCGAGGCGACTCGAGGCTTCCGTGTCCAAATGACTCCGCAAAAGGATCGTCCGTCTCTAATGCCGACGACCCCGAAGTCGCCCTCGGGGCGTCGCTAGGCTGGTTCTCAATCCATTCCGGCATAGCCGGCGTGCCGATCGGCTCGGCAAAGAATCCGGACGTATCCACGAAGCAGCCCCTTCCACCGTGCCTGAGGGCACGAGATCTCTCCATGCCATCGGCCAAAAGCCAAGCGCGCTTGAGCCGTCCGGCTCAGGCGTCCCAAGCCCGAAAGGCTGGGTCAGCACACTCGTCACACGACGACTCGGAAGATCTCCTCGAGCGAGGTGACGCCGGCGGCGACCTTCGCGAGCCCATCCTCTCGAAGCATCGCCATCCCTTGGCTGCGAGCCACCTGTGCGATCGCCTCGGCGGAAGCCCGTTCGACCGCGAGGCGCTCGATCTGCTCGGTCACGGTCATCACTTCGTGCAACGCAAGGCGACCTTTGTAGCCGGTCTTCGAGCACGTCGAGCAGCCGGTGGCACGGTACAAGGTCGGCAGCGGTTCGCCGTCCTGCCATGGGTATCGGGCTTGCACCAGAGCCTGTGCCGTCGGCGTGTAAGGCTCCTTGCATTTCGAGCAGAGTCGGCGCGCCAGCCGCTGGGCCAAGACGCAGTCGAGGGCCGAACCAACGAGAAAAGGCTCGATACCCATTTCGATGAGCCGGCTCACCGCACTCGGCGCGTCGTTGGTGTGCAGTGTAGAAAGCACGAGGTGACCGGTGAGCGCCGCCTCGATGGCGATCTGCGCGGTCTCATGGTCACGGATTTCACCGATAAGCACGATGTCAGGGTCGGATCGCAGGATCGACCGTAACGCGGATGCAAAGGTCAAGCCGGCCTTGGCGTTGGTCTGCACCTGGTTGATGCCCGCCAACCGGTATTCGACCGGGTCCTCCACTGTGATGACGTTTTTGTCGGGCGTCGAAACGATGTTCAATGTCGCGTACAGCGTCGTCGACTTGCCCGAACCGGTCGGGCCGGTAACGAGCAACATGCCGTAGGGCTTGGTGAAGCTCACTTTGAAATGTTCGTAATTCGTTTCCGAGAACCCGAGGTCGGACAAGTTCAACATCGCGGTCGAGTTGTCGAGAATTCGCATGACGACCTTCTCGCCCCACACCGTAGGTAGGGTCGCGACGCGAAGGTCGATCTTCTTGCCATTGTTGGTCACCGACATACGCCCGTCTTGGGGGATGCGGCGCTCGGCAATGTTGATCTCAGACATGATCTTCAGCCGGCTGATCACGCCGGACTGGATGTTCTTCGGCGACCGCATCACCTCGTGAAGCACGCCGTCGATGCGAAACCGCACCCGCAGGTCGCGCTCTGCCGGCTCGATGTGGATGTCTGACGCGCGATCCTGAATTGCCTGGGTAATCAATAGATTCACGAACTTGACGATCGGCGCGTCTTCGACGACCTCGGCGACAGTGCTGAGATCGTCCAGCCCGTCGTCGTCGTTCGTCATCGTCATCGACAGGTCGTCGAGCTCGCCGTCGTTTCGGTGATACCGGTTGATCGCGGCGAGGACGTCGGCACGCGTCGCAACCGCCGGCTTAACATCCATGCCGGTGATCGAGCGGATATCGTCGATTGCGAAAACGTTCGCCGGGTCGGCCATCGCCACCAGCAACTTGCCGTCTTCGTAGCCGACAGGCAGGGCCGTATAGCGTCGGCATACGCTTGGCGGCACGCGCGAAACGGCCGATCCATCGACGGAGAAGTCCGACAGGTCAACGAATCGCAAGCCGATCTGGGTGGCCAATGCTGCGACCAGCTGGCCCTCTGACAGCACTCCCTGATCGACCAACACCCGGCCCAGACTGCGGCCGTTGCGCTGATGCTCCTCATACGCCGCAGTGAGCTGGTCGTGGGTGACGAGACCACCCTCGATGAGGATGTCGCCGAGCTGCTTCATAGGCGGATCAGGCCTGCGCGGCGGCGACGTCGATCGAATCGACCACGGCATAGAGCAAAGCCAGCAGTACGTTCTTCACAGACGCACGATCCGTCGCGTCGCAAGCGACAACCGGCACCGACGGGTCGAGGTCGAGCGCTTCGCGCACCCGGGCCTCCGCGTCAAGGTCGACGCCTTCGGCGCGGTTCATGCCTACGACAAAAGGAACCTTGGCCATCTTGCGGAAGGCGGCCAGAATTCCGACCGCTTCTTCCAACGAGTCGGGACGGTGCGCGTCGAGCAGCAAAACGTAACCGAGCATGCCTTCGCCCAGGATCTCCCACATGAAGTCGAATCGGTCCTGACCTGGTGTACCAAACAGGTACAGCACCAGATCGTGGTCGATCGTGATGCGGCCGAAGTCCATCGCGACGGTTGTTTCCGACTTGCGTGACTTCGTCTCGTCGGTGATGTCTTTTTCTGTTGACAGCACGGTGATTTCGCTGATCGTGCGGATCAGCGTCGTCTTGCCAGCCGCAAAAGGGCCGGTGACGACAATTTTGACGGCCTGCGAATTGCCGCCGCGGCGGCCTCTCTTAATCGTCATGTCACAGCCCTCGCACGCCGGCAATGAGACGCAGCAGCAAGCTCTTGTTCACGCTCGGATCGCGTTCGATGTGCGCCCTGGCATCCATGCCCTCCATCGGCTGTGTCGACCGGATCGGATCCGCTGCAACGGCAGCCGACCCGTGAACGGAGTTCATTCCGACCGCTGCGCGCGGCACGTCTTCGGGAAAGTCCGGACGCCGCCGCGGCATGAACGGTTCGGGCCGGGGTGGGACGACAGGTGCCCGAGTGTCCGCGACGAGTCGCGGGGACGACGCCTCGCCGACCCGGTCTTGCCCACGCAAATCCCCCTGTCGTGCCGGTGGCGTCGAGGTCCGAGCGAATACCGAGCCTTCGCCCACATTGTTGGCGGCTGCAGCCAACACCGATGCAACAGTCGACGTCGACGAAACCTCGGCATTCGTCACGCCGGCAAACAGCGACTCGTCGGGCGGCAAGTCGGCCGCCTCGGGTTCGCTCGGCGCAAACTTCTGCTCGGACGACGTAGGAGCCACCGGGACCGGTGCGAACTCCGCACGTGGCTGAGAAACCGGCTCGGGCGAAGCAGCCTCGACCACAACGCTCGGTGTCGATTCGAGGCGGCCGAGCAGCGCGTGCCGGCGAGCGAGTGCGAGCGCGCCTTCGTCGCCGTCGCCACTGCGAATGCAGAGCAACTCGCGCTCGACCAGCGTGGCAAGTACTGAAACCACAGCAAAATCGCCGCGTCCGGCTAGCGTCACGAGGTCGGCAACGGTCCGTCGTCCGTCTACCAATGCAAGCAGCGCCCACTCACCGCGCGAAAGGCGAGGGTCTTCGCGCACCGAGATGGGCAGCGTCAAAACGACGTCGGGGGCGGGAATTACCTGGCAGGCCCGCTCCCACGATTCGAGCCGACTACGCGCGTCGTTGACGAGCTCTTCGACGCCCAACGACACACCCACGTCGTCAGGCCCGGGCTCGTCGAGACTGAACGAGAAGTCACCTTCAGACCAGCGAAGAAAGTCGAACACGGCGTCGATGGCCTGTTCGGAAACCATGGCTCGCAGCATGTCTCCATCGACGGCACCCGCCTCAAGCAGGGCCCGCGCGACACCGATAGTGCCCGACGCAGCACGCTCGACGGCCGCAGCAAGCGCGTCGTCGCCGACGGCAACACTGCCGACCAAGCGGCGAGCCAGGCCCTGCCGACCATCGTCCGAACTCGCACCGGTCACCGCACCGTCGCGGAAATATACGCAGCCGTGCGTTGCCGGGCGCCGCAGGTGCAGCCCACCCGACTTCTTCGTAAAGCTCAGCAGCTGGAAGATGTCCGGAAGGCTGAAGGCGTCTAACGAGCCTTCGAGTTTCACGGTGTTACCCCATCCGGTCGCGTTCGGTGTGGCGGTGGCTTGATCACTGCGCTACGGCGTGCACTGCGGTTCGGCGTGCACTGTGGTTCGGCGTGCACTGCGGTTCGATGAGCGAGTCTTGCGGGACCAATCGGCAGTTAGGCCGTCAGCTCCAGGAATTGCGGTCGCCCGGCAAGACACTGCCGCTAGGCGCGTACGACGACCAGCCGGGCGGATCGGCGGAAGCAACAGGCGGCAGGTCGGACGACGAGTCGTGGCCGTTTTCGCGATACGCCGGGCTTTCTTCGATCTGCTGATATGCGGCGTACGACGGCTCGGCGTAGCCAGGCTCGGTAACGACCTCATGCGTCGCCTCGGCATACGCAGGCTCGGCGTACGCAGGCTCGGCATACGCAGGCTCGGCGTACGCAGGCTCGGCATACGCAGGCTCGGCATACGCAGGCTCGGCATACGCCGGTTCGCGGTAGCTGGTATCGGTGTACGACGCGGCGACCTCGGCCACCGTGGTGGGCGGCACCGGCACCACTGGGGCTGCCGGGGCTGGGTCAGTGCGGTGATCTTCGAGGTAGCCTCGCGTGACGTGCGACGGCAGCGGCGACGGCAGCGGCGCGGGGCCGTGCAACACCTCGCCGACCCGGTTCGCGGCCAGCTTCACCTCGTACAACATCATGCCGACCTTGGCACCTGCCGACGTGACGGCGATGAGCACGCCCTCATCCTGAGCCGACACCAGGAACACCGTGCCGTGCTCGCCTTCGATGTAAACCTGCGACAGGTCGCCGCGACCGAGACCTTGGGCGGCGCGCTCGGCCAGCGAGAGCAAGGCAGCGCTCATCGCGGCGACGCGATCCTCGTCCATGCCGTTCGGAAGGGCCGATGCCATCGGGAGTCCGTCGAATGAGACGACTGCCGCGGCTTCGACACCCGGAGTCTGGTGCAGCAGATCTCGCAGAATCCGATCCAGACGACCAGCGCGGCTCGCGGACTCTGGCGGCTGCACGGAGGACATGAAGCACCTTCTCTCGGGACCTGGCGCACGCGGGTTTCCGCGGGTCTTCCGCTAATCCCTTCGGCGCACTGGGCCATCTGCTTGAGGGGCGCACGGCCGTTACGCGCCGCCCGAATCGCCAAGGTTTTTCGCCCAACCGGCCTAACGGCGCGGTGCGGCCAGCTCGCGTCGAGATGTCCTCGCCAGGTGACGCCGGCTCACCGAGGTGGCGAGGCCCGATCGGCCAGGGCGCGCTCACCCGCGAGGCGCATGTCGTCGACCGGCCCGGGTCTTCCGGTCCACCGCTCGACCTGCAGCGCGGCCTGCCGCACGAGCAACTCCAGACCGCCGACTACCCGGGCGCCCGAGGCTCCCGCAGCCACGGCGAGCGGCGTCGGCCACGGGTGGTACACGACGTCGACGATCAGCTGGTCGGGTCGCGCCACCCACGGGCCGGCCTCGCTCGCTGCCGTGCCCACGAGCGTGTCGGTCGCCCCGGCTGGAACCGTCGAGATCACCAGCTCGGCGGCGCGCAACGCGCCGCACCCCGGCCACGCCACCAGCTCAACGGCGATGCCGATCCGCTCGGCGGCCGCCACCAGCTCGCTTGCGCGCGCCGGTTCGCGCACCACGACGCTGACCTGCGAGACGCCCATTTCGCGCACCGCGCCGAGTGCGGCAGCCGCCGTTCCGCCCGCCCCGAGGATCGCAACACGTTCGATCGGCGCAACCGCGTTGCTCGGGCTTTTCGTCGTCCGAGCCGTTGAAATCGCGGCGACGAGGCCACCGACGTCGGTGTTGTCGCCAAGACGCCGCCGCGATAAGCCGACGCCCTCGAACGTCACCGTGTTCACCGCACCTACGGCGGCCGCAAGCGGCGAGACCTCGTCGAGCAGCGGGACGACGGCGCGCTTCAACGGCATCGTTAGCGAGAGTCCGACGAAGGAGTCGTCGAGCTCGTCGAGCAGCACCGCCAACCGTGCTGAGTCGCACTCGATCGCGTCGTATCGCCAGTCGAGACCGAGCGCGGCGTAGGCGGCTCGATGCAACACCGGCGAAAGTGAGTGGTCGATCGGCGACCCGAGCACCGCGGCGCAACGCCCACCCTCAGCAGCCTGAGCAGTCACGCCAGCCCGGCCGTGTTCTGCCGTCACGGCGACGGCGAGGCGGACGACGAACCCCCCGCCGACGAGGTCGCCTTCGACTGGGCCTGCTGGCGCCACGCCTCGAACTGCTTCTCCGAATTAGTGAACAACGTCTCGCCTGACGCGGGATCGACGGTGACGAAGTAGAGCATGTTGCCCGGGGTCGGGTTCAGCGCCGCCTGCAAAGCCGCCTGACCGGGTGAATCGATCGGCGTCGGCGGCAGTCCGGTGTGCAGGTAGGTGTTGTAGGCCGATTCGATCTTGAGGTCGCTCTGGCTCAGGAAGGGCTTGCTCGTGCCAAGTGCGTAGTTGACGGTCGAGTCGAGTTCGAGCTTCATGCCCCTGCGCAGCCGGTTGTCGATCACCTCGGCGACTTGGGCGTAGTCCTGCGGCCGCTTGACTTCGGCCTCGATGAGGCTCGCCACGACGACCACCTGGTACGGCGTCATGTTCAGCTTCTTCGCGCCTGCTTCGAGACCGATCGCGCTCGACACCTGACCGAAGCGGGCGATCATCTGCGACAGCAGCGACGACGCGGTGGTCGAGGCCGTGACGTTGTAGGTCGCGGGGAACAAGAAGCCTTCGGCCTTGCCCTTCGCGTAGGCCGGCAGACCCATCGCGGCCAGCGCCGACGGTTGCCCGAGCACCGCGGCGAAATCGGCCTCCTTGATCTGGCTCTTGCTCGCCACGATCGACTCGAGCTTGGCGAGCTTGGTGCCTTCGGGAATCGTGATCCGACCGCCGACCAGCGCGGTCGGTTCGAGGATCAACGCCAGCGCGTTTTGTGCCGACATATGTAGTTTGAGCTGGTAGGTACCGGGCTGGATGTCGCGCGCTTTGGGATTGTCCTGCGCCTCGTCGACGAACGCGGTGACCGTCTTCACCACCCCCGCCGCAACCAGCGCCTTCGCGATGTCGGTCGAGGTGTCGTTGGGTTTGACCTCGATTTGCACCGAACCGGTGCCGTCGCCCACCCAGTCATTCGCGGCTTTCGGGGTGAGGTACTTGCCAGCGGTCGAGACACCCACGAAGGCGATCGCCACGAACACCAGGATCGAGGCTGCGACGGCCGGAAGCTGCAGGAAGCGCCGGTACAGCGGCGGCTTCGACGGACGGTGACTCAGTCCGAGATCGAAAATGTCGCTCACACGCGCCGCCCTCCTTCCGTCACGTCACCAGCTCGCCAGGCACGCGCCCCGACGACCGTTCGGTATCGAGCGCGCTCTGCAGGATGATGACAGCCGCCTGCTGGTCGACGACCTCACGCCGCGCCCGCGAGCCTAACCCGGCAGTGGCCAGATTGCCGTGCGCCGACACGGTCGACAGCCGCTCGTCGACCAACCGCACGGGGATCGGCCGCAACGCTCCGGCCAGCCGTCTCGCATACTCGACCGCCGCGTCGGCTGCGGCACCGCGCCGACCCGACAGCGACAGCGGCAGCCCCACGACGACCTCGACCACGCCGAGTTCGGCTGCCAACTGGACAATCCGCCCGATATCAGCCGTGGGTTCGGACGACGAGGCCCCCTCGGACGACGTGTGCGCGGCCAGGTCGGTGCCCTCGCGAGCGCTGACCGGCGTCCTGCGAACCGTCTCCAGAGGCGAGGCGATCAGCCCGCTTGGGTCGCAGGCGGCGACTCCGACCCGCACGCTGCCGACATCGATACCCAGCCGAACACCGGGTCGCACCCCCGGCGACATCGGGTGATCGCTCACGCTCCGAGAGCTCGGTGGTTGATCGTCGCGAGGACGGCGGCAAGGGCGTCGTCGACGGCAGCGGGGCCGCAGCTGGTCGCCGAGCCGCCGCCCTGCGCGACGTCGTCGCGCCCGCCACCGCCACCACCGAGCGCTTTCGCGACGACACCGACGAGGTCGCCAGCCTTCACGCCACGCGCGCGAGCCGCCTCGTCGACAGCCGCTGCAACCAGCGGGCGGTCACCGGTGACCGTGACCAGCACGACCGCCGAGCCCGCGACCCGGCCTCGCACGTCGAGGGCCAGCTTGCGCAAATCGTCGGCACTGGTGCCGTCGGCTATCCGCTGAGCGACCACGCGGACGCCAGCGACATCGACCGCGCCGGTTGCGAGTTCGCCCGCCGCTGCGAGCACTTGATCGCCGCGCAGCTTCTCGAGTTCTTTCTCAACCTCGCGCAACCGTCCGACCAGCGCCTCGATGCGGTCGGGCAGCTCTTCGCGCGGCGCCTTCAGCTGCTCGGCAAGTTGGCTGACGAGTACCGCCTCGCGGGCAAGGAACCGATAGGCATCGGCGCCAACCAGCGCCTCGACCCGGCGAGTACCCGCGCCGATCGACGACTCCCCCAGCAACTTCACGATGCCCAGGTGCCCAGTGCGTGCCGTGTGGGTGCCGCCGCACAACTCACGCGCCCACTCGCCCACCGAAACAACTCGTACCCGGTCGCCGTACTTTTCTCCGAACAGCGCCATTGCGCCGGTGGCCACCGCGTCGGCCTGCGACATGATCTCTGCGGTGACCGCGAGGTCGTCGACCAGCACCGCGTTCACCCGGGCCTCGACATCGGCCAAGACGGACGCCGGCACCGCGGACGGGTTGGCGAAGTCGAACCGGAACCGCCCGGGCGCGTTCTCCGACCCCGCCTGCGTGGCGGTCTCGCCGAGCGCCTCGCGAAAAGCCTTGTGCACCATGTGGGTTGCGGTGTGCGCGCGCGAGATGGCCAGCCTGCGCTGCAGATCGATCTCGGCGTGCGCAGGCTCGCCGAGGGTGACCTCGCCGTCGAGCACCCGAGCCTTGTGCACGATCAGACCGGGCAGCGGCTGCTGGACGTCGTCGACCTCGAGCCGGGCACCGTTCGACAGCGTGATGACGCCGTGGTCGGCCAGCTGGCCACCGCCCTCGGCGTAGAACGGGGTGCGGTCGAGCACGATCTCGACGGCGTCGCCGGTAATCGCGGACGTCGCCGCAGCGCCCCCGACCAGCAGGCCGCGCACGTTGCCCTCGCCGCGCACCTGCTCGTAACCGGTGAACGTGACCGGCGCGCCGATGCCGTCGAGCACCGCACGATAGGCCGAGACGTCGACCGCGCCGGTCTTCTTCTTTTTCGCATCGGCCTTGGCGCGGTCACGCTGCTCGCTCATCAACCGGCGGAAGCCGGCCTCGTCGACGGCCAGACCCTGCTCGGCCGCCATTTCGAGGGTGAGGTCGATCGGGAAGCCGTACGTGTCGTGCAGCGCGAACGCCTGCTCACCCGAGATCGACTTGCTGGTTGCGCCCTCACGAGCGGCGGCCTCGAAACGGGTGGTGCCTGACGCGAGGGTGGCGAAGAACGACGTCTCTTCTCCGACGGCGACTGCGAGCACGCGTTCGGCCTGCCGAGCCAGCTCGGGGTACTGCGGCGACATCAACGTGATCGTCGTCGACACCAACTCATGCAGAGTCGGGCCTTGCGCACCGAGCAGCCGCATGGTGCGCACGATGCGCCGCAGCAACCGGCGCAATACATAGCCACGTTCTTCGTTCGACGGCGTGACGCCGTCGCTGATCAGCATCGTCGCGGCCCGCGAGTGGTCGGCAACGACCCGCAGCCGCACATCGGTCTGCGCGTCGACGCCGTAACGGACGCCGGTGAGTTCGGCCGCGCGATCGAGGATCGGCCGGGTGGTGTCGATCTCGTAGAGGTTGTCGACGCCTTGCAGGATCGCGGCCATGCGCTCGAGGCCCATGCCGGTGTCGATGTTCTTCGCCGGCAGGTCGCCGAGGATCGGGAAGTCGTCCTTGCCGCCACCTGCACCGCGTTCGAACTGCATGAACACGAGGTTCCAGACCTCGAGGTAGCGCTCCTCATTGGCGACCGGCCCGCCACCCACGCCGAACGATTCGCCGCGGTCGTAGTAGATCTCGCTACACGGACCGCACGGCCCCGGAATGCCCATCGACCAAAAGTTGTCGGCCATGCCACGCCGCTGGATGCGCTCATCGGGCACGCCGACGACGTCGTGCCAGATGGACGCCGCCTCGTCGTCGTCCAGATAGACCGTGACCCACAGCTTTTCGGAGTCGAAGCCGTAACCGCCGGCCTCGACACTCGATGTCAGCAGCTCCCACGCGAGCGGGATCGCGGTCTCTTTGAAGTAGTCGCCGAAGCTGAAG
>Ga0068855_100007399_pt1 | contig 13291 bp, 9 predicted proteins | sample KBSCornC52_FD_66592 | JGI IMG/M metagenome (GOLD analysis project Ga0068855, IMG submission 66592) | Corn rhizosphere microbial communities from Kellogg Biological Station, Michigan, USA - KBS Corn C5-2 | ecosystem: Host-associated > Plants > Roots > Rhizosphere > Soil ... | reverse complement strand
ATATAGAATCAATAGATGTGTTAAAAGATGGCTCATCGGCCGCTATTTATGGGGTCAGGGGCTCTAATGGTGTGATTATTATAACCACAAAAAGGGCAAAAGGAACCAATACCAACAGTGTTGATTACAGTGGCTACACCAACACCCAGGTTATTTCAAAAAAGCTGGATATGCTTACCGCGCAAGATTACCGCGACCAGATTAAGGCAGGAACAAGACTTGCCTCATGGGATGCAGGAAGCAACACCGACTGGTTAAAAGAAGCAACCCGTACACCGTTTACACAGGTTCATAACCTGACCGTAAAAGGGGGAAACAGTACAACCAATTACCTCGTTTCTGCCAACTATCGTGCGCTACAGGGGATTTTTAAAAAAAGCGACAACAATACGTTTACCGGCAGAATTGATGTCAATCATAGCATGTGGGATAATAAACTGAAGTTTAATTTCGGCTTACTCAATCAAACCAATAATTATACAAGAAATAATAACGGAGGTAACAGCTTTAATGGCTGGATCTACAGGCAAACGGTGATCCGTAACCCTACGGAGCCGGTACGCAATGCCAATGGCGATTTTTACGAACAAACAGGGAATTTTGACTACGAAAACCCGCTGGCGCTTTTGTATGAAAGCGACGGGGAATCAAAAAATGTAAACTCCCGTATGAACGGCACCATTACTTATAAGCCCATTAGCGATTTAAAGTTATCTGCCCTTTTTTCTTACTCGAGGTTTAATGGAAATAACGGATATGCAGAAACTAAAAAACATATTTCTACCATTAAGAACGGCTTAAATGGCTTTGCATCGGTAAGTTCCAACCTGTCTATCGACCGGTTAACAGAATGGACGGCCGAGTATTCTAAATCAGTCAATGACCATCATTTTGTTGTTTTAGCGGGATATGGTTATCAGGAAAATGTTTCTTCAAATATGTACGCTGATAACCAGGATTTCCCTACGGATATTTTTGGTTCCAATAACATCGGGTTGGGCGAAGGTATAAAGAACCAGCTGGCCAGTCTCAGTAGTGGTAAATCGGAAACGAACCTGATCAGTTTTTTTGGAAGGTTAAATTATAGCTACAAAGATAAATATTTGCTGATGGCGAGTTTAAGACGTGAAGGAGCCAGTCAGTTGTACGGAGCCAATAATCCCTGGGGAAGCTTTTGGGCTGTTTCCGGCGGTTGGAGAGTGACCAACGAAAACTTCATGAAAGACCAGGAATTGTTTGATGATATCAAATTGCGGGCTGGTTATGGTATAACCGGAAATCCGCCATCAGCCGGTTTTTTAAGTCAGCCACTAATAAACTATGGTGATTATGTGTATTCAAATGGCAAATGGACAAGGATACTGGTTCCATCTACAAATGCTAACCCATTTATCAGGTGGGAAGAAAAAGCCGAGACCAACCTAGGAGTTGATTTTAGCATGTTAAAAGGCCGGATAAGCGGTAATATTGATGTTTATAAACGTCAGATCAAAGGGTTGCTTTATGATTATTCAGTGCCAAGTCCTCCCAATTTATACCCAATTACAACCGCCAACGTGGGTAAAATGGAGAATAAGGGTATAGAGATAATGTTAAATTTTGTACCGGTAAAATCAAGGAACTTTGTATGGAATACAAGCGTTAATTTCTCTACCAATACCAATAAACTGATAAGTTTATCAAACGAACTATATCAAACTACTACTCCTTATTTCACTACAGGATTTGCCGGTATACCGGTTCAAACCTTTACCAATATTGTAACGATCGGCAAGGGCATCGGCGATTTTTATGGATATAAAGTTATTGACATTGACGCTAATGGTAAATGGATATATGAAGGCCGGGATGGCAAACCTGTTAAGTATGATGATTTTGCACATAGTTTTGAAGACAAAAAAGTAATTGGTAATGGACTGCCAAAATTTTATGCAGGTTGGAATAATAGTTTTTCCTATAAAAACTTTGATTTAAGTGTTACCATGAGGGGAGCGTTTGGTTACCAGATCATCAACTCTCAAAGAATGTATATGGAGAACCCTGCCATTCAAAACTACAATATTTTAAAATCTGCTTATAACCCTGTTTTTGGAAAAACTGCATTGAAAGTAAACGCATTGGAGTTTAACAGCTATTATGTAGAAAACGGGGACTTCTGGAAAGTGGACAACATTACTTTTGGTTACAATTTCAATAAGATAAAAACAGGTTACTTGAAGGGCGCACGTATCTACGTGTCAACTTTAAACACCTTCACTATTACTAAATACAAGGGGCTAGACCCAGAAGTGAATAGGCTTGGCTTAAGTCCTGGTATGGATGATCGTGATAAGTACCCAACTACCCGTTCATTTACTTTGGGAGTGAATTTGAATTTTTAACAATTGAAAAAATCAGACAATGAAAAAGTCAAAAAAAATATATTTAGTTATTGTAGTATTTGTTTCTGTAATAAGTATAACCGCTTGCACTAAATTAAAAGATACACCATATACGGCCATTATATCCACTAAATTTAATCCAACCCAGGATGACCTGGCTGCGTTGGTAGGTGCAGGATATTCTCAATGGCGTTTTATATTGCTTGACTGGAATGGTCTGTGGCGGGCGCAGGAAGTTACCGGCGATCAGCTGGTTATCCCAAAACGGCCCTGGGGATGGTTTGATGATGGTGTTTACCAAAGGCTGCATAAACACACCTGGACCACTGATGATGATGTGGTGAATCAAACCTGGTCAAGAACATATGCGGGTATTACAAATTGTAACAGGATCATCTATCAGATAGAATCGGGTCTTATCCCGATCACCGCGGGGAAAGAAGCAACCCTGGCGGAATTGAAAGTGCTACGGGCATCATATTACGCAATTTTATGCGATTTTTATGGTAATGTGCCTATTGTAACAAAGTTTGACCTGCCTGCCGGCTATTTACCCAAACAAAATACCCGCACCGAAGTATATAACTTTATTGTTAAGGAACTTACGGACAATATACCTTTATTAAGCGCCGAAAATAATGTAGCTACTTACGGAAAATTTAATAAGTGGGCGGCTTATACACTACTTGCCAAAATGCATCTGAACGCCGGTGTTTACACCGGAACACCTAAATGGACCGAATGTATAGCTGCCTGCGATGCCGTTATAAATTCAGGAGCAGGGTATATACTGGAACCTGCCCAGAAAAATGTATTTGTAACAGAAAATCAAAATTCAAAAGAGATCATTTTTGCAATACCTATGGACGAGGATTATACCAACAACTGGAATGCTTTTGATCTGCACATGCAAACATTACAGCAGGAAAACCAGGCAACCTATAACCTCAAAAATACACCCTGGGGAGGGATATGTGCCATCCCGCAGTTTATAAGCACGTTTGATCAAAGTGATGCGCGGTACCAGAATAACTGGATAAAAGGTCAGCAATATACATCGGCTGGTCAGATGCTCTACGTAGCTCAGGGCGATTTTACGGGTAAGCCATTGAGCTTTGTTAATGAACTGCCGGGGCTTGAAAAAGGAGAATCAATACATGGTTTTCGCCTGGGTAAATTTGAAATAAAAATGGGCGCTACGAACAGGTTAAGTAATGACTATCCTGTTTTTCGGTATGCAGACGTATTGATGATGAAGGCTGAATGCTTATTACGTACCGGGAAAGCAGATGCGGCCGCCCTTATTGTTACACAGGTAAGGCAACGCGACTTTGCATCAAATCCAGCTAAAGCTACGGTTACCGGAGCGCAGCTACAACAAGGTAGTTCATATGCGTATGGTCTTCAGGATAACGTAAATAACCTGCATACCACTGAAGGTGGCGCTGATATTCAATATGGCAGGTTTTTAGATGAGCTGGGTTGGGAGTTTGATCAGGAAGGGCACAGGCGCACCGATATGATCAGGTTTGGAGCATTCACTAAAAAATCATGGTTGTCTCATACAGCAACTAATAATATCAACAGAATATTGTTCCCCATACCAAGAACACAGATAGAAAAAAATGCTAACCTGAAGCAAAATGCAGGCTATTAATAGAATAAATAAAGTTGGTAACAGGCGTATAGGACAACACATTCGTTGTCATATACCTTTAAAACCCGGCAGTTAACCTTGCAGGCCCGAACAATTCAACTGGGAAACGAGCAACTGACCTGTTGACAGGCGATCCGACCGACAAAAATTCCATCATTGATCCAAACAAGGTACAAATGATGAGACATGAGTTACCGGGCGCTGCAATCGATCATTATACTACGCCGCCTTTTTCGCTGACAGTGATCAGGCTTAAAACACAAAGCAGCACTGGTAAGTAGCGGCACTGAGCTGTGAATCCCCTTTACTTAATTTGAAAGATATCATGAGACGTATTTTTTTCTTTTTAGCCTGTTTTCCACTTTTACTACATGCTCAGCAAAATAAGACAGTCAAAAGTTTTCCACTTAAAGACGTGCAGCTATTGCCGGGGATTTTTAAGGAACAAGAGAAAACAGACCTGAACTATATGCTTGCCCTGAAGCCGGACAGGCTGCTTTCACCTTTTCAAAGGGAAGCAGGTTTACCTCAAAAAGCCGAAAATTATACGAATTGGGAGAATTCAGGCCTAGATGGGCATATCGGAGGTCATTATCTTTCTGCGCTGGCCATGATGTATGCTTCAACTGGTGACAGCCGTATTCGTCAGCGTCTTGAATATATGGTCAACGAGCTTAAATTATGCCAGGATAAAAATGGCAATGGTTATATCGGAGGCGTGCCGGGAAGCCGCGAACTCTGGCCCGAAGTGATGCAGGGAGACTTTACGAATTTCAATAAAAAATGGGTGCCCTTCTACAATATTCATAAAGTTTTCGCCGGGCTGCGCGATGCCTGGTGGTATGAGGATAACCAAACCGCGAAAGCCATGATGGTCAAACTGGCGGACTGGTTCTGCAGAATTAGTGCTGCGCTTAACCAGCGACAGATGCAGAAGCTTCTGGGCAACGAACACGGAGGTGTCAATGAGGTACTGGCGGATGTATACGGCATTACCGGCGATAAGAAGTATCTAAATGCGGCCTACTGCTTTTCCCACCAGGCCGTCCTTCGGCCGCTTGAAAAAGATCAGGATAAACTGGATAATTTACACGCGAATACGCAGATCCCAAAGGTGATCGGTTTTAAACGGATCGCCGATTATACCGGAGATACCGCTTATAATCATGCCGCGGCATTCTTCTGGCAAACCGTAGTACATCATCGTTCCGTTGCGACCGGTGGCAACAGTGTCAGGGAACACTTCAATGCCGCAAAAGATTTCTCCACTATGATCTCCAGTGTGGAAGGGCCCGAAACATGCAATACTTATAACATGCTTAAGCTTACCGAAGATCTTTACTTATCGGATCTAAATATTGCATATATCGATTATTATGAAAGGGCATTGTATAATCATATCCTGACAACCCAGCGGCCTGGTAAGGGCGGTTTCGTATATTTTACACCAATGCGCCCGGGACATTACCGGGTCTATTCGCAACCACAAACCAGTATGTGGTGCTGCGTAGGCTCCGGAATGGAAAATCATGCTAAATATGGAAAAATGATCTATAGTCATTCGGATAACGAGCTCTATGTTAATCTTTTCATTCCATCTAAGCTAACCTGGAAGGAAAAAGGCCTGCTCCTGAAACAGGAAACCAGTTTTCCGGACCAGGGAGCAACGACCCTCAAGATAATGAAGACAATCGGCAGTTCTTTTAGTCTGAACGTCCGGTACCCGTCATGGGTTAAAGCAGGGGCGCTGAAAATTAAGATCAACGGCAATCCTGTAATTGTCAGCGCGCGGCCCTCATCATACATACAGCTAAAACGAAAATGGCGAAAAGGAGATATTATTAGTATCCAACTGCCCATGCAGACAACAACAGAAAAACTTCCTGACGGCTCCAATTATGAAGCTGTACTGCATGGGCCAATTGTACTAGCCGCTGTGATTGATTCGCTTGCAGAAAAAGGCCGGGAAGCAGATGACAGCAGAATGGGCCATATTGCAACGGGTGATCTGTATAAACTCACAGATATGCCGGTTTTTGTAAGTGATTCCGCCAATGACGCACCTATGATAATCCAGGATAAAGACAAATCTATGTCTTTTACTGCGGAAAAACTTATCTACCCAGCTAAATACCGATACTTGAAATTAGTGCCGTTCTATAAAATACAGGATGCCCGGTACGTAGTATACTGGCGCAAAGAATCAACCGAAAGGTTCAGCGCATTGCAGGCTAAGCTTACAGATGATGATGCCCGGGAGGCCAGGCTTGTGGCTAATACCATCGATATCGTCGCCGCAGGTGAACAGCAGCCCGAGTCTGATCATTTTATGGAAAATGAAAACTCCTTTGCCGGCGTTAATTTTAACAGGCACTATAGATCCGCAACCGGCTGGTTCAGTTATAAGTTAACCGATAAAGACAATGCCGCAAAAAAAATCAGCGTCACTTACTTCGGTATAGAAGAGAATCAGAGGTTTACTATTCTTATCAACGGCCAGGAACTTATTAAAGTTGATCTGAAAGATGGCAAGCGCGATTCATTTTATACCATTGATTATGGACTGCCTGCAGATTTCAAATATAGCCCAGATCTGACACTCAGGATAAAATTCCAGGCGGACAAGGGTTCAATGACGGGGCCGATTTACGAAGTGCGACTTTTAAAAAACTAACACCTTAAACTTGCTACAAATATGGTTCTTTTCAAAGTAAATGATGCCTTATCAAATTTATACCTGTTTTATTGATTACATTACTTCTATCAAAAGGTTCGAATTATGTCTAGTCAGGGGACTTAAACCTTCCACGTGTTTGTCCGATAAGATTATTTCGACCAATGTGTAAGTTTTTCAAAAAGCAGACAACTAATAGTTGAAAAAGCATATATGAAAACTTTAGTATTCCTGATGGTTGTATTAATGGCCATCCCGTCCTACGGACCCGATTCATCCTACAAATCCCAAAAACAAAAACCTTCTAATTGACGAAATTAGAGGGTTTTTGTTTTTTCAAAGTTAGGTTCGATATCAACGTCTATAATGAAAAAAAGCCCCGTAAATAGTATTTACAGGGCTTTATATTTTGAGCGGAGAGCTAGGGATTCGAACCCCAGGAACCTTTCACAGTTCAACAGTTTTCAAGACTGCCGCAATCGACCACTCTGCCAGCTCTCCGGCGACAAAAGTACAAATCCGGACTGAATTACCAAATCTGTTTACCGTTTTTTTTTAATTATTTAATATTGGGAAATAAGCATTTGACACTCAGTTGGTTAATTTTTTGGAGCGTCTGTTTTTTTGCTCCGAAAGGTGTTATGAAGGGGTTTTACGATGCGAATGTTGCGTTTTGAAAGCTCAATACTGGCGTTTAATTCAAAACCGATGAGCAAAATTAGCGAATTGAGGTACATCCAGATCATTACCACGATGATGGTTCCGATGGAGCCATACACTTTGTTGTATGATGAAAAATGGTTGATATAATAGGAGAAGCCTATTGATGTTAATACAGCTAAACCGGTTGCCAGAACAGAGCCCGGGTTAATGAACTTCCATCTTTTTTTATGAGCCGGCCCATAACGGTATAAAATGGATACCGTTACAAAAAATATAATGATGATCACTATCCAGCTTAACACCAAACCGAGTAAGGAATACAGCCAGATAATGCTTTTGCTGATCAGATGCCGCCTAATGAATTTTATGGCCGTTTGTCCGGCTACAAGTATACCTATGGCTATAACAAGCGCAAAACTGATGGCAATGGTAAGCATAAGCGCCACGCCTCGTCTTTTTATCCAGCTGCGCCTGTCTTTGAGCAGCGATGATTTATTAAAAGCCTTCATGAGGTTGGTTACCCCATTGGTAGCAAAATATAATGTAGATAAAAAGCCTAAGGATAATAATTTGCCATTTTGATTCTTGATGATATCAATGAGGGTGTCCCTGAATGCCAGGTATGCGTTTGTAGGCAAAATGGTTGATAATATCCGCAATAATTCAACCTGGAAGTGATCTATAGGGATATAGGGTATCAGCGTACACAAAAATATAGTTGCCGGGAATATAGCCAGCATAAAGCTATAAGCCAATGAAGATGCTCGGTTAACCAGCGAACTGTTGGCGATTTCCTTGTAAAAAAAAACAATAACCGTATACAGGGGCAGGGGACGAAAGCCCGGCAGAATGATAACTTTTGTCCAGTCAACAAAGTATCTGTAAAAACCAAACCGGAGCAAAAAATGGTGCAGCCATCTCATTAAACCAAATCTACTTAAAAAACGGTACTAATTTATCAATGAAATCCTGTGGCGGCAGGCAAGGGCGGTTTGTTTTCATGTTGATAAATACCAGCAATGTTTCGCCCTGATTGATGAGTTCTCCTTTGGGGTTACTCAGCTCATACCTGAAATGGATGCGGATGCCCGGCATTTTATCCATGATCACTTTTACGCTGATCTCTTCATCATACAGTGCCGGTTTCAGGTACTTGCATTTGAGCTCCAGCACGGGCATCATAATACCCGATTGCTCCATGCCGCTGTAGGTTAAACCCAGGCTGCGCAGCATTTCTACGCGGCCAACCTCGTAAAACTCGGCATAGTTGCCGTAATACATATAGCCCATCTGGTCGGTTTCGCCGTACCTGACACGTATTTTAGTAGTATGCTCAAACATTAGCGCATGATGTTTCGCTCGTTAAGCGCCTGCTGAAATTTATGTGCGTTCACCAAATGGTCGGCCACGTTGGTAGCAAAGGCATGATAGCCCGAAAAATCGGCCTTGGCACACATATAAAGGTAGTCGTTCTTCTGATAGTTCAATACCGCTTTTACCGCGGCAACCGATGGCATCATGATAGGTCCTGGAGGTAAGCCTTTATGCAAGTATGTATTGTATGGTGAATTATATGATAGATAACGGGTTAATACGCGCTTAATAGTAAAATCATTCAGGGCAAAGATTACAGTAGGATCTGCGTCCAGTGTCATGCCTTTTTTAAGCCTGTTGAGGTATAAACCGGCTACCGCTGGCATTTCGTCATCATGCAGCGCTTCAGCATCAACAATAGAGGCTAAAATAGAAACCTGTGGCAGGGTTAAATTAAGTACTGCAGCCTGTTGTTTACGTTCCGGTGTCCAAAACTTTTCATAGTTGGCGTACATCTTTTCAAAAAACTTCTCGGGCGATGTATTCCAGTACAATTGGTAGGAGTTGGGCATAAACATGGTGTACACATTATCGGTAGTAAAACCATATTTAGATACATAGCTGGCAGAATCCAGCAGATTGATAATAGCAGTTGAATCGGGTTCGATCTTTTTGGATACGAAACCGGCAAACTGCTCCTTTTGTCTTAAACCATGAAACTCCAGTTGAACTGGTTCCTGTGTGCCCGATGCCAGCATATTGATCAGCTTGCGGTTGCCCATACCCTGGCGCAGGTGGTATCGGCCCGGTTTTACCCGTTTAGGGTAGTTCATATTTACAGCGGCCCAGTTAAATGAGGCTGTATCTTTCACCAGATCCTGCTCTTGTATGGTTTTTAATACCTGGTCATAGGTGGAGCCGGTATGTATATACAGGTATTCCTGTTTGCCCGTAACGTTGGGGCCAAAGTATTTTAAGTAATAATTGAAACCGGTAAAGCCCAGCAGTACAATAATAACGAGCACCAGGGCTATGATGAATTTTTTGAGTATACCCTTTGATGGCGCTTTTTGTTCAGTCATGATAAATAGATATTTATTTTATAGAATCAAGATATAAGAGTCAGGAATCAAGAGGGGAGAAAACTTTGCTAATTTTAAAACCCGGATGATTTGAATCAATATTAAACCCAGACAAAATTAACAGACTATTATTGTTTTTCTTAATTCTTGACTCTTATATCTTGATTCTTGTTTTTAATTATTTTAGTTTTTGGAGGGCTATCAATCCGCCGCTTAAATTTTTAACATCAAGATAACCATTTTGCTGCAATATAGTTTGTGCTGTTTTACTGCGCAAACCAACTTTGCAGATAACGATGATCTCGTCCGTTTTGTTGTAGTCCCAGTCATTAATGACTTGTTCAAGCTTTGGTAAAGGAATATTGAGCCCACCTATATTATAGGTATGATATTCCATTGCCCCGCGTACATCTACCAGGTTCAGGTGCTCGCCATTGTTAAGGCGGGCCAGCAATTCGGTAGCATTAATTTGTTGGGGCATCGGGTGTTTTGGTGCCTTGGGTTACGGTTAAGTTAATACGCGTGCCGATGCTGGCTTTGCTTGCCGAATCGGTTTTCATGGGGTATTGCGATACTACAACCACATTGGTAGAGTCGGTAATGGTTCCCTGGTAGGTAATGGTACCAATAGTAAGACCGGCTCCTTTGATAGCAAAACGAGCGGCGTCCAGATCAAGTTTAACCAGTTCCGGGATCTCCACTTCACTGGCTCCTTCGCCATCCCCTAAAACCAGGTCAATACGTGAGCCTTTTGGTATTTTGGTACCCGCTTTGATCACCTGGCCGCCAAAACGAACTTCCAGGATACGATCACGCGCGATATCGGAACGATAAGTAGTGTCTCCAATTTTTAAACCATAGTTTGACAGGGTTGCTGTGGCTTCCCGGTAACTGCTTTGCTCCAGATCAGGCAGCGAAATATTAGGGGCTTGCAGGGTAACCATAGTGAGGTAAATAACACGGCCTTCCTTTACGTTGGTGCCCGGGTCTGGATCTTGCTCTACAACGGTTCCAGGAGCTACATCTTGTACATACACCGAGTCGATCTTATAATCAAAACCCTGTTCTTTTAACATCGCGGTAGCTCTGTCTATCAGTTGTCCTTTGAGTTTAGGTACAGGTATGCCGGCTCCGTGGTGGGTATAATATCCGAGGCTGTAAAAAGCTATTAGTACGATAACTATTACCGAAATAATAGCCATGATGATGTTATTGCGAAATGACTTTGTTTTTAAGTAAGCCCCAAATTTGCTCATTGGTATTTGCTTCAAATTAAGTATCAAACATACTGATAATTTCGGATTTCGGAATTTCAATTTCGGATTTTTGATGATGTGACTGGTATATTAATCACTTTTATCCTTAATTTCGAAATCGAAAAACAGAAAGCATTTAATTGCGATAAAAACAGAAATACTAAATTCCCAATCGAACATCCGATATCCGAAATGAAAAAAAACATAGCCCTTTTGGCCGGTGGTTTTACCGGTGAATATGAAGTATCCATTAACAGCGCCAGGAACATAGCGAACACGCTACCCGCCGAAAAATACAAGATCTATACCTTATTAATTAATCGCGACAGATGGTTTTATGAATCGGAGAACGGTTCGGTTGATGTGGATAAGAATGATTTTACCATCACACTGAATGGCGAGAAGATAAAATTCGATTTCGCGTTTATTACCATACATGGTACCCCTGGTGAAGATGGTAAGGTACAAGGCTATTTGGATATGCTGCGTATACCTTATAATACATGCGATGCCACCACATCGGCCATCACCATGAACAAGGCCTATACTAAAACCCTGGTGAACGGTATACACGGCTTGCACACGGCTCATTCTATGCGCCTGTTTGAAAAGGACATGCACGATGTGGCTATTATTGCCGCTACTTTGAAATTTCCGCTATTCATCAAACCTAATAATGGTGGCAGCAGCGTGGGCATGAGCAAGGTTTATAATGTAGCAGGTTTACCTGATGCCTTAAAAAAAGCCTTTCATGAAGATCAGCAGATATTGGTGGAAGAATTTATAAAAGGCAGGGAGTTTAGCATAGGTATAGCCCGCCTGCATGGTAAAATAACAGTTTTACCTGCTACGGAGATAATTACCTCTAAAGACTTTTTTGACTATGAAGCCAAATATACCTCTGGCGTAACGGAAGAAATAACACCTGCTGACCTCAGCACAGAGCAAAACGAACGGATAGCTGGTATTGTGACCGAAGTATACAACCGCCTGAATTGCAAAGGCATGGTCAGGATAGATTTTATTTTGCTGGAAGGATCAAACGATTTTTATTTTATTGAAGTAAATACTACGCCAGGGCAATCGGCGGCCAGTCTGATCCCACAACAGGTAAGGGCCGCAGGTATGGATCTGGGTGAGTTCTACAGTGCGCTGATAGAAGGAGCGATCTGATTTCGGAATTATTTATTTAATAAATTATTGTAGAGACGCATATTTGCGTCTCTTTTTTGTAACAAAGATTGGCAGTTCATTATCAAATCAGCAATGTTAAAGTTCCAAAACTTCAAAAAATTATACAGAGGCTTCCCGGCCCTAAAAGTTGATGAGCTCTCTATTGATGCTGGTATCTACTGGATAAAAGGTGTAAATGGTTCTGGTAAAAGCACGCTGCTTAAATCTATAGCGGGTATATTAGCTTTTGAGGGCGATATTTTGCTGGATAATAACATCAGCATCAAAAAGCAACCGGTTGAATACCGGAAGCTGATAAACTTTGCCGAGGCTGAACCTATATTCCCGGAGTTTTTAACGGGTAGGGAATTAATTGCCCTGTTTGCACAGGCCAAAGATGCGCCGGCAGGGCAGGAGCAACATTATATTGATACCATGCAGATGCAGGCTTATGTAAACCGACCGGTTGGTACGTACTCCAGCGGCATGCTGAAAAAGCTGTCATTAGTATTGGCGTTTATGGGTAACCCGAAATTGATACTACTGGATGAACCACTCATCACTATTGATGCCGCATCTTTAAAAATACTCAATACCTGGATAGCCGAACGTTACCATGCAGAAGGAACTAGTTTTCTGTTATCATCGCACCAGGCATTGGAACATGCCGAATTGCCCATAGCCCATGAATTACTGGTAGAAGATCAAACCCTCAAATTTATAGCCTGATGCAGCAGCCACTCACGAAAGTATTGCTCAAAGTATTTGCCGGTGGTTTTTACCAGGTGCATGCGGCTATACTGCTGGTTGTGTTTTTTATAATGGTAGGCGCGGTGCCAGGCAATATGCTCATTACTTACCATAAATCATTAATGCTGGCCATGACCAGTAGTCCTATAATGTTGTTATTGGTATTGGCGGTTTGGCTTATCTATATATTCAAAAGCTGGCATTATGTAAGCACCCAGATTTTTGCCCCTGATAAACAATTCCTGTTTTACAGCAGTACAGCCTTGAGCGGATCAGAACAACGTAAAAGTTGGTATTATACGCAAGCTGCCATTTTAGCTCCTGTCATTATTTATGCATTG
>Ga0068855_100007398_pt1 | contig 13294 bp, 7 predicted proteins | sample KBSCornC52_FD_66592 | JGI IMG/M metagenome (GOLD analysis project Ga0068855, IMG submission 66592) | Corn rhizosphere microbial communities from Kellogg Biological Station, Michigan, USA - KBS Corn C5-2 | ecosystem: Host-associated > Plants > Roots > Rhizosphere > Soil ... | reverse complement strand
ATCGGTTTCATCGCTCAGCGCCTGAGTTGCCAAGTCAACGTTCGACTTTGCTACATCCACCAGCTTCTTTGCCGCGCCTTCATCCAGCAGCGCCGACCGCACCTGCTGATCAATTTTCGCGCGCAAATCGTCGAACTGGGCGTTGGCCGCAGCGAGCTGGGCAGCGGCTGCATCCGACTCACCCCGAATAGTCGCTTCGCGAAAGATGGGGATGTTCAGCGTTCCAACAGCGGCGAAGACCCCGTGACTAGGGCTGCCATTCACTTTGTCCACGCCGTAGTATCCGTTGAAGCTCAGGTTAGGCCATCTCTGCGCTCTGTAGGCGGCGTGAGCTGCACGCAATTCGATAATCTGGTTCTGCAGGTTCTGATAATCCTGCCGGTTCTTGTACGCGCTCGCTCGCACCTCGGCAGGCGTCTGGTCAGCCAAATCGCCGTACGGAGCTGGATCCGTCAGCATGATTTTCTGCCCCGGGTTGATCCCAATCTCGCGCTTCAGCAGGATCAGATCTTTCTCCACAATGTTTTGAGCCGCAATCAGCTTCTGTTGCTGGGCCTGCACCTGCACCTTGGCCCGCAGTTCATCCAGGTTCGCAGCGGTTCCAGCCTCGTGGGCTGCGTGGGCGTGCTCGTACTGCACTTCATCGGCCTTCACCAGCGCCGCTGCGTTATCCACTTCGCTCGCGTCTGCGATGCAGCGCAGATACACCGTCGCAACCTGTTGCACGACTTCACCGCGCGCTGACATCTTGGCGAAGTAGGCCGAGCGCGCAGCGGCACCCGCAGCCTTCCACCCGGCAATCACCACACCCGAAAACAGCGTCTGCTTGAACGAAAGCTGCCCCTGGGTCAAATCATCTTTTGTGATGAGAGAAATTCCGGTGGGAGGCCCCCCCGGAAATACCGATCCAAACTTCTTGAGCGTGCTCGGCCCGAATCCCTGCGCCGCCAGATCGTGCTGGAACACACCCGTTCCGCCGCTCAGGTTGATGGTCGGCAGAAACTGCTGCAGCGCAATATTCTTCTCGCCCTGGAAGAGCTTCTCCCCGCTCTCCGCCTCCTTGAGACCGAGATTGTTTTCAAAGCCCCGGCGGATCGCATCGTCGAGCGAAAGCTTCAGCGGTTCATCGCTCATGGTCTGAACCGTCACGCTTCCGTAAAAGGGATTTGTTGCCGAGCTTGGATTCTGCGCCAAAGCGCTCGCGGCAGCCGCCAGACATACCAACCCCAGCGCCAGCCGGCGGGCAAACTGTGCAGCAACTTTCACATCCATCATTTTCTCAGATGTTTGAGGACCGGGAAGGATTCCCGATCACACGCGGAAAATACCGGAATCTGGTGCAGAAACTCGCGATTCCGCACCAATTCCGGTTTTTTCGAGCCACTATTGGGAGTTTCCTTCCGCACTTCAGGGTTAAATCTTCTGTCGCGCCCACCTTCCTTGGCGGAACAGAACCATTCCAGCGGCCGCGACGCAGACTTCGGCAATCACAAACGAGAGGAATACCCCCTCGCCGTGCATGCCCATCGGCACTGCAAGCCACCAGGCCAGCGGAAGCTCCAGCACCCAGAAGCCGAAAAAGTTAACGATTGTCGGCGTCAGCGTGTCCCCAGCCCCGTTGAAAGCCTGCAGCATCACCATGCCATAGGCATACGCAATGTTGCCGCAGCTGAACGTTCGCAGCGCCGCTGCCGCAATGGGCACCACCGCCGGATCGTTCACGAACAGGTTCACCACCGGCGTCGCAAACACGATGAAAAACACACCGATGATGCCGAGAAAAACCATGTTGTAGAACCCTGTCTGCCACACCGACTGTGCAGCACGATCCGGTCTTTTTGCACCCAGGTTCTGACCAACAAGCGTGGCCGCGGCATTGCTCAATCCCCACGATGGCAGGATGAAGAACACCACGATCCGGATTGCAACCGTGTACCCCGCCACCGCCGCCGCTCCGAAGATTGAAATGATGCGCACCATCACGATCCAACTCACGTTCGCGATGGCAAACTGCAGCATTCCTGTGAACGAAACTCGCAGCAGCCGCAACATGATGTCGGCGTGTACGCGTACGTGCCGCCACAGCACGTGAATCCGCTCCGTGCCCTTCAATAGTCGATAAAACTGGTAAAGCACACCGATCGAGCGTCCGGTGAGCGTAGCCAGCGCCGCGCCTGTCACACCCATCCGAGGAAATGGTCCAATGCCGAAGATCAGGCAGGGATCGAGAACCAGATTGATGATGTTCGACACCCACAGCAGGCGCATCGCGATCGCTGCGTCTCCTGCTCCGCGGAAGATCGCGTTATTGAGGAACAGCATGATGATCGCGCCGCAACCGCCCAGCGCAATCCGCGCATACCCCGACCCAATTGCCACGATGTCCGGCGAGGCCCCCATGGCCTTCAGCAGTTCCGGGGCGTAGATCCCCGCAGGAATGCCGATGGCGAGGGATATCGCCAGCCCCAAGATCACCGCCTGTACGCCGGCAATGGCCGCATCCTCGGGATCTTTTTCGCCGATGCGGCGCGCAACCATCGCAGTGGTCGACATTGCAACGCCAAGGCCAATGGCAAACACCAGCGCCAGCATCGATTCCGTAATGCCGACCGTAGCAACCGCGTTCGCGCCGAGCCTGCCGACCCAGAAGACGTCGGTTACGGCGAACAGGGATTCCAGCACCATTTCCAGCACCATTGGAATGGCGAGCAGCAAGATGGCACGATTCAGATTTCCTGTTGTGAAGTCCTGGTGCGAGCCTCTTAAAGCCTCGCGTACCGAAGACCAGAAACTCCGCTCATCCTCCGTCGGAGGCGGCGGGATCAACCACTCAAGAACAGACATGCAAAGCTCCACGTTGGCGCGAAACGCACATAGGCGCGCACCAATAGCGATGGGGTCACACTGCGATCAGATTTTGATTTGCAGAATTACCCCAGGTCTGAATCTGACCTCGGGGCCGAAAAGAAGGGAAATTCCCGAGGCAATGTTCAGCTAATAGGTCGGAGTCGGACAATGACGGTGACGGGCTGAAACACTGTTTCCTCCATAGGCCGGAGAGACCGGCGGGTCTTAAGACTATAACCCGATTCTCAGTTTGAATTCCAGCGAAATCGCACGGTCACGTCGGATACGGCCGATCCCCTTGGTGACAAAGCAAAGCCCGGCAGCTCTATTGGACTGCCGGGCGATGCAACGTGCAGATTGTGACCTGTCTTATTCTTCCTCTTCGTCAATTGGGCGTTTGGCGTTCGCAAGGATCTTTTCTGCCACGAGTTGCGGAACGATGTCGTAGTGATCCATCTCCATCCGGTAGCTGCCTTTGCCCTGCGTCATCGAGGTCAGCTGTGTGCCGTAGGTCAGCATTTCGGCCATCGGGACTTCGGCGTTGATGACGGTTGTCTTGCCCCTGGATTCCATGCCTTGGACGCGGCCGCGGCGGCTGTTGAGGTCGCCCATCAGGGCGCCGGCAAACTCGTCGGGCGCTTCGATGGCGACTTTCATGATGGGCTCGAGGAGGCAGGGCTTGCACATCTCCATGCCGTTGCGGAAAGCCAGCCGGCCCGCAGTCTTGAAGGAGAGCTCGTTGGAATCGACGTCGTGGTAGCTGCCGTCGTACACCGTTGCCTTGAAATCGACCACAGGGTAGCCAGCGAGATAACCGCGCGCAGCCGATTCGACGATCCCTTTTTCGATGGCAGGGATGAAGTTGCGGGGGATCGCCCCGCCGAAAACTTCATTGCCGAACTCGAACCCGCCGCCGCGAGGCAGAGGTTCCATACGGATCTTGCAGTCGCCGAACTGGCCGTGGCCGCCGGACTGTTTTTTGTGGCGGCCATGGGCCTCAGCCTTGCCGCGAATCGTCTCCCGGTAGGGAACCTTGGGCGCTTTCAGCGTGACCTCGGCATGGTACCGCTTCTTGAGGCGCGATACGATTGTCTCGATGTGCGGCTGTCCGGCTCCGGCGATGAGGAATTCGTTGGTCTGCGGATCGCGGAAAAATCGGATGAGCAGATCCTCTTCCATAAGCTTGTGAATCGCGGGGGCGAGTTTGTCTTCGTCGGCGCGGCTCTTAGGCTCGATTGCATATGTCATCGCAGGTTCGGGCATGGAGGCCGGTTCTACCTGAATGTCAGCGCCCTTTGCACCGAGCGTATCGCCGGTCAGCGTGTCTTTAAGTTTGGCAACCGCGCCGAGATCGCCGGCGTGCAGTTCGGGAACCTCGACTGGCTTGCGGCCTTGCATGACACTCAGGTGCGAGAAGCGCTCCTGCGTCCGTCGAGTGTAATTTTCAAGCGTGGCATCATTCTTCACGGTCCCGCTGATGACTTTGAAGAAGCTAATGCGGCCTGCAAATGGATCGCTCATGGTCTTGAACACAGCTACAGCCGTGGGCTCGCTGTCATCCACCTTGCGAGAGGCCGTGCCGCCGCTCGCACCCGCATCAGCGCCATTGCCGTTCGCCGCGACGGCCTGCATCGCTGCGGTCTTCACCGGGATTGGCGACCGCTCCGTCGGCGCAGGGGCATACACTTTGATGAAGTCCAGCAGATGATCCGTCGCAACGTTGGTTCCACCGCTGGCGAACAGGACCGGGAATATTCGGTCTTCGCGGATCGCTTCGTGCAGCGCGGAAATGAGGTGCTGCTCGGGAATTGTGCCCTGGGCGAAGAACTCTTCCATTAGCTCGTCTTTGCCTTCCGCGACCAGTTCGACAAGCGCTTCGTGCGCTTCCTTTGCCTGCTGTGCGATGCTCGCTGGAATCTCACCAGTAATCTTGCCGCGTCCGTCGCCGTTGGGCGTGTAGTGGAAGGCTTCCATTGTCACCAGGTCTACTACGCCATGAAATCCCTGCGCATCCGAGATGGGCATCTGCACCGGGACGCAATTCCGTCCCCACCGCTCATGCAGGTCATCGATCAGCGCGCTTAATCCGCCGCCACCACCCGCTTTCGGGTGATCCATCTGGTTGATCACCACAAACCGCGGGACGTTCGCTTCTTCGGCGTACTTCCACACACGCTCAGTGACTGGCGCAACGCCATTCTGCGCGTTCACCACCACGCAGGCCGCCTCAACCGGCAGCAGCGCCGCCCGCGCCTCGTGCGTGAACATGTGGAATCCTGGCGTATCTACAAAGTTGATTTTCACGCCCTGCCATTCGGCAAAGGCTACGGCATTCGACATGGTCGTGCCGCGAGCTACTTCTTCTTCGTCATAAGCGGTGACGGCCGAGCCGTCATTCACGCGTCCCTGTGTTGGTGTCATCTTTGCGGCATGCAGCAACGCGGCAATCAGTGATGTCTTGCCGCTCTGCGCATGCCCCACTACAGCTACGTTGCGGATCTCACTTCCCTGGTACGTTTTCATGACATTTCTCCTTCAGAAGAGTGCTTCGAAATTGAGACGAGGCCGGCCATGAGGGCGAACCTCAAAGCCTGTGGATCAGAAACTGAGATGTGTGGGTGGTGGCACAGGGAATTCGCCAAGGCGTCCGTCAGGACGTCAGCGCGTCCGGTTTGCCGAGCTCGACCGTCGGTCACATCGATCAGCTTCTGCAACCTGCCCGGGTCTTCGGACCCGTGCTGTTGCCGGGGCCGACACTTGGCTGCCCCGTTGCCGATGATGTGACCCCGTGGAGGGCCCAGTCTGCCGTCTTCCTCGTCCATGCGGAGAGTCCCCGGCAGGCGCCGGGCGGAGAGACGTACAACAGGATCGCCGGGCGTCTAGCTTTAAGAAGCGGATGCTATCACAGCCGGAGCATGAACGTCCTGTGACTCGAATTACAGCTAGCGGGTCAGCTTGAAATACCACTCCAACCCATTATTGGTATCTGCAAAGCCAGTCAGTTCAATCGGCCGGGCCTGCAAAGAGAATGTGATTTCCATCGGGATCCACGACAATGAAGGTTCTGGCGCCCCAGGGCTCCTTCTTCAGTGTTTGACCAAAGGGCACTGCGGCGGCCTGATAACTCAAAAAAAGCTCTTTGATCTCGGCTGCTGTCCCGAGAGTGAGTGTAGCGGAGAGCAGACCCTCACGCTCCCGAATATCGCCAGCGAACACAGGTTCGCAGACCAGCCTCAAATTGAGCCGTGCATGGTCGCGGGTCACCTGCCCATAGAATGGCGGATCACCATAGATGAAGGCGACCCTGAAGCCGAGCCTATCGACATAGAAAGCGCACGATGCTTTGATGTCGGCAACGAACAATTGTGCTTCGGTTGAATTCAGAAAAGGGCGCAGTCCAGTCTGTCCGGCTTCATTGGTCATTGCTTCATGAGTCATGGCATGGGCTCCTGTTTTGAGCGCCTGCCACCCTTCAAAACCCCTCTCGCGCGCCACGAGCTCCTGCGCGTCGGCGAGTTTGAAGTTTGCGTCCAGTATCTGCTCGTCGCTGAGGTGGCGAAAGCGGGGCAAGCCTGCCCTGATTCTGGCTGCGACCGGATAGTACCGTTCGCGGTGCCAGCGCAGATATTGTTTCGCTTGTTTCTTGAGGTTTTCGAGATTTGGCATGGGCGCAATGGTGTTCACTTGTCGTAGGTGGGCGTTGCCCTTTCGATCTGCACCGATGCGCCCTACGCAGCCATGAAAATAGTGCTTCGACCGGGGCCGGGTTGTCAATTGTCCCTTGTACAGCGTAGCGGGACAGGATTGCAGGGTATAGAACACACAAAAGCCCCGCTCCCCTCGGTGATGTCTTTCAAACCTGACCGACCACCGAATTACAGCTCCGGCCACCAGCTTTCAGCCTTGGGCCAGGGACGGAAGGCTGGTAATCGAAACAAGAGCCCGATCAGTGTAGAACCGGCAGAAGGCTCGAAAAATCATCGGTCCAGAGCCGCAGCCCGGCAATTTGTTCCGGCTGCCTGGCTGCCCGGGCAATCTCGGGCCGGGCCAAGAACCCTGCGTCATCACTCAGAAGCATCCAGGTCGCCGAGAACTCGCCGCGTTCGTCCTTCGATGCCGAACTGATCGTAACGGCCTTCATCCCCGCCGACCGGGCCAGCAGCCAAATCGGCGCTTCCAGATCCACATGCCGGTTCGAAATGTGAAATGCGATAATTCCGCCGGGAGCAAGATGCTGCCGATACAGTGCGAGTGCTTGTGTTGTAAGCAGGTGCAACGGAATGGCATCTCCTGAAAAAGCATCGACAACCAGAACGTCGAAGCCCTGGGGTGGCTCAGTTGCGAGAGACGTTCGCGCATCCCCGGTGACTATGGAAACCTGCGCACCGGAATCGCGAATATAGGTGAACACGTTTCGGGCAATCGGCTCGACGGCCGGATTGATGTCGTAGAACTGAATCCGATCGCCGCGCTTTCCATAAGCGGCTATCGTCCCCGCGCCCAGTCCGATTACCCCGATTTTTCGCGGCCGATTATCGCAGCAAAACCGGATCGCAAGACCCACGCCTGAGTCTTCTGCGTAATAACTTGTTGGCGTATGCCGCTGGGCGTCAGTTCCGAAGATTTGGGTTCCGTGTTCGACATTGCCATTGGTTAGGGTTCGCAGTGTCGCTCCCGGAAAGCCGAAGGTCTGTTTCACTCGCAATGCGCCATAGAAGTTGCGAACCGCGACTTGCGTGGTGCGCCAATTCACGGTGTTGATCCAGAAGATCTGCACGGCCATGATGATGGAGCCCACACCCCACAGCAGGCGCGTGCTCCAGCCATCCTGCCAGGTCACGGCGAAGGCCAACAGCGCAGTAATGCAGCAGGTGATTACCAGATCCATGTTGAAGCGAAATAACAACGGGAATGCAATGCCAATGATGAATGATCCCAGCGCACCGCCCGCTGCAAACAGTAGATAAAACATGGTAGATTCCGATGCTCGCTGTGGCTTCAACCGGTATGCCTCTGTATGGCAGAACAGGCAAGATGCAAACGCCTCTACCAGAAAGAACCCGATGCTGATGCGCAGCGGCCACTCCACTTCCTGCTTCGAAAGCGCATAGCCAAGGCTCGCCAACATGATGATCAGAAATCGCGCCACGATGCTGCGCGGGAGCAAACGCGGAAACTCAAACGCGAGAATGATCGTCAGCAGGTATACGCCCAGCGGCAAAACCCAGAGCAGGGGGATCGCCGCAACGTTTGCCGTCAGATAGCTCGTGACAGCGCTTAACTGCATTGCCGCGCCCATCGGCAGCAGAACCCAAAGCAGTTTATGTGCGAAAGGTGCCGGGGCTCTGTCATCCACGTCCGTAGCTTCGGGAGTCTGCAGGTTCGGGCCGGCTCTCCGCGCCCGCCAAGCCAGCATGCCCGAAAGCAGGGCGAAGGCCGCAAACCCGCAGCACCATGCGACGCGCTGCGCTCGCGACGTAAGGTGGGGCTCAATCAGCGTGGGATAGCTGGCGAGTGCCAGCAGCGACGCGAGATTTGAGAGTGCAAACAGCCGGTAGGGAATCGCCGTTCCGTGGAGGCGCGCCCACCACACCTGCATCAGCGGGCTGGTCGTCCCGAGGGCGAGAAAGGGAAGTCCGATCGTGCTGCTCAGGACCGCAAAAACGGCAAAAATCGGGTGACTCGAACCGCCGTCGAGAACAAGGCTCCGCATGCACCAACCCAAGGTGGTGGCGAAACCAACCAGCAGCAAGCCAAAATAAACGATCCAGCGCGGCTGTCGGACCATCCAGTGCGCGTACAGGTAAGCGCACAGTAGCGCCGTCTGAAAGAAGACCAGACAAGTGATCCACACGGCAGCAGACCCGCCCAGCACCGGAACAAGCTGCTTGGCGGCAATGGGCTCAACCATAAAAAGCAGAAACGCACCAAGGAAAACCGTGGCCGCAAACAGCCATCGCGACCCGGTCATGCGAACCTCTGAGGCAACTTCAGCATCAATACTCATTTTCGATCACGCGGATGCTATCACAACCATATTGAAAATCAGTCTGCGTTTCTCATCGCTGCATGTGTTAGATTCGCCGTACACTCCAGCACGTTCCCCGTTCCGGGTAGGCCAAAGCTACACAAGGAAGCTCCTGATGTCAGCCATGGGAATGAAGCGCGATGAGGCCGCACCCGTCAACCCGGATGCTGCGATCGGTGCGACTGCGCAGCGCAAGGCCGCCCTCCGCCTTCTGCCCATCATAGGCATTGGCTACGGCCTCGCTTACATGGACCGCATCAACATCAGCTTCGCCTCGCTGCGGATGAACAGCGACCTGCATTTCAGCGCAACAGTGTATGGGCTCGGAGCCGGCCTGTTCTTCATCGGATACGCACTGTGTGAGGTGCCCTCAAACCTGCTACTGCTGCGCTTCGGCCCCCGGCGCTGGCTGGCGCGCATTATGCTCACGTGGGGTTTGCTCGCTGCGGCAATGATGTTTGTTCGAACTCCGTTTGAGTTCTACTCCGTGCGCCTGCTCCTCGGCATCTCCGAAGCGGGGTTCTTCCCCGGCGTTATTTATTACCTCACTCTATGGTTTCCAGCAAGGGCCCGCGCGCGCGCGGTGAGCCGGTTCTACGTGGCTCTGCCGCTCAGCACGGTGGTTATGGGAGCGCTGGCCGGTTGGCTCATCGGATTGCAGGGAACATTCGGCCTCGCGGGCTGGCAGTGGCTCTTCCTCCTGGAGGGATTGCCCGCGGCACTGTTCAGCTTTGTCATTCTCGCTGCGCTGCCAGACAGCCCGGATAAAGCGGCATGGCTCACGGCGGATGAAAAGTCGTGGCTCCAGCGTCAACTCGAAGCCGACCGCGCCCAGGCGCATATCGGCGACGAGGCCGGCGTTCTGCGTGCCCTGCTCTCACCCAAGGTGTGGATGATCGGACTCTTCTTTCTCTCTGCTCTGACCTGCAATTACGGTTTCTACTTCTCTGGCCCCGCCATTTTGCAGGCTGTAACGGGATGGAGCGTTGCGAAAGTCGGACTCCTGATGTCCTGCTTCGGAATTTGCGGTGCAGCCGCGATGCTCTTTGGAGGATCCAATTCCGATCGAACCGGCGATCGCGCTATGCACTGCATTGTGCCTTGCTGCGTCATGGGAGCGGGCTACTTCATCGGCAGCTACGGACGCCCCGGCTGGCTGGTTGTGCTCGCGCTAGGAGCAAGCTTTGTCGCGTTTATGGCGCTTCAGGCGCCTGCGCTGGCAGTCCCCACTCAGTTTCTCGCTGGTCGTGCCGCTGCGGCGGGTATTGCGGCGATGAACACCATCACGATGTTCAGCGGTTTCATTGGCCCCTATTGGATGGGACGAATGAAGGACGCGACCGGAAACTATAACCTTGGATTGCGTGGCCTGATCGTTCCCAGCCTGACTGCTGCTCTTGTTATGTTTCTCCTGACACGGAGTCTTGCGCGGCCCAGCGTTTCCGCAGCACCCGTGAATTTGGCAGATGAACCGGTCTGACACAGACTCTCCGCGCGGTTATCCATTATCCTTGCGTTGATTCCGAATCTGTTTGCTTTATGTACGGAAAAACTCTCACGGTAGTTGCGAACTTTGCCATTCTCTGTGCCTTGAGCTGTTACGGCTATGGACAGGATTCCACGGCATTAAGAGCAGATGAGCAGGCGTTCACCTTGAAGATGCCGGTGGATGAGGTGAAGGTTACATTCCATGCGTCCGATGGCAAAGGTGATCCGCTCGAGAACCTGAAAAAGAACGACGTGCAGCTCTCTGATAACGGCAAACTCCAAAGCCGAACAGTTGCATTTCATGAATATCGCGATCTGCCCATTCGTGTCGGCTTTCTGCTCGACAATAGTCCCTCGATGCAAACTCAATTGGATTGGAGCCAGGTAATCGCCTCGGAACTGATCAGGGGATTTTTTCGGGCGAACTCAGACCAGGCGTTCACAATGGGCTTCGGAGTCGATGCACGGCTTACACAGGATTGGACCGAACACGCCGACCCCATTTCGAAGGGCATCACTGTCGGCCTCGAAAAGCGAGCTGATGAACGCGAAGGCACCGCCATGTTCGATGCCATCTACAAGGTGTGTCGAGAGAAGTTTTCAGAGGAAACCACCGCGTTGTCGGGAAACTTCATCCTCCTGTTCACCGATGGAGAAGATAACTCGAGTCAGAGGTGGGGTGCCGAAGCTGTGGACATGTGTCAGCGTGCTCGCACTGCGATCTATGTCTTTATTCCGGAGTGGAAATCGCGAGCATCCCGCGGGCAGCTCATTCTCGAAGATCTCGTGTCGAAGACGGGTGGCCGGGTGTTCTATCGAAGCAGGCAATCCGTGCACGAATCATTGGCGCTTGCGGTCTCAGACATGCGGTATCAATATGAGTTGATCTATTCCCCTCCGGGGCTGAAGCGAGACGGAGCGTTCCACCACATAAAAATGAAGTGCAGGGTGGCACGTGCACAGATTCAAGTGCGCTCGGGCTACTACGCCTCTGCAAAGCCCGGCGAAACGAAGTAGCTAGATGGCCGCCGCCGCGGGCAGGATCTCATCCACATCCACCCATGCCGTCGGGTAGTTCCCGGTGTAGCAGGCCACGCAGAATCCATTGCCTTCCCCGCCATCGCAGCTTTTCTGCAGCCCATCGAGAGAGAGGTAGGCGAGGGTATCAGCCTCGATAAACTGCCTGATCTCCTCGATGGTTTTGTTGGCCGCGATCAACTCCTGCTTCCGAGGCGTATCCACGCCATAGAAGCACGGCGAAATCGTCGGTGGGCAACTGATGCGCAGGTGAACTTCTTTCGCACCCGCCCCTCGCACCATCCGCACAATCTTGCGGCTGGTTGTTCCGCGAATGATCGAGTCATCGATAAGAACGACGCGCTTGCCTTCCAGCAGATTGCGAACCGGGTTCAATTTGAGCCGCACTCCGAAGTCGCGCACGCGCTGCTCCGGTTCAATGAAGGTTCTTCCGACGTAATGATTGCGGATTAGACCAAATCGAAATGGAATTCCACTCTCGTCTGCGTAGCCCAGCGCGGCTGTCACGCCGGAGTCCGGCACCGGGACAATGACATCTGCTGGAACTGCTGACTCACGCGCAAGCTGCCGACCCATCTGATCGCGGCTCTCCTGCACCCACCGGCCGTACACCTTGCTGTCGGGTCGGGCAAAATACACATGCTCAAAGATGCAGCTCGACTGCTTCACGCCAGTCGCGTATTGCCGGCTCGTCAGCCCGTCTTCGGTCACCATCACCAGTTCGCCGGGCAGGACGTCCCGCTCGTACTCGGCCCGGAGCAGATCGAATGCGCAACTCTCTGACGCAAACACAATCGTGTCCGGTGCATCTTGATTGCGGATGCGCCCGATGGATAGCGGACGGAATCCACGCGGATCGCGAGCCGCAAAGATGCGATCCCGGGTCATCATCACGATGGAAAATGCGCCTTCGACCTGCCGCAGTGAATCGGCAATGGCATCCACCAGCGTCCCCGCCGGCGAGTGCGCGATGAGCTGCACAATGATTTCGGAGTCCGACGTGGTTTGGAAATATGCGCCGTCCCGCTCGAGCTTGCTCCGAACCGTTCCCAGATTCACCAGGTTTCCATTGTGCGCGATCGCGATCAGACCTTTCGTCGATTCAACGCGAATTGGCTGCGCATTCAACAGCGCCGAATCACCGGTCGTCGAGTAGCGCGTATGCCCAATGGCCATCTGTCCGGGCAGCTTCTGGAGGACTTCGTCGCTGAAAATTTCTGAAACGAGGCCCATGCCCTTGATGTTCGCGAGGTGCTGGCCGTCAGCCGTTGCAATTCCCGCTGACTCCTGTCCCCGATGTTGCAGCGCATAGAGGCCGAGGTATGCCATCCTGGCGGCATCTGCGTGGCCGTGAATCGCAACAACGCCGCACTCTTCATGCAGCTTGTCGTCGATCTGCGTTGGATTTGGGGCGATCTGTGATGAACACTCTGCTGCAAGGGCACAAGTGGCGTCGGCTATTCCCTCGACCCCCTGGAACAACCGATGGCTCATGCCGTCACCTCGTTATGAAGAGCAGCTTCCAGAGATCTCGCCCAGGGTTTGCGCAACTCAGAAATCCGCGCGGAGATCAAGAGATCTCCGTAGACCGAAATTTCGAGGCGGTCACCGCCGGTTGTTCCGATGCGCGTGCAAAGATAGCTGAAGTCGTTGGCCAGTTTCTCTATTTCGGAGGTGTTTTCGTGCACAGTGCTAATCAGCACGGTGGAAGCTGGCTCGGCGAACAAACCAAAGAGAGGATGTGTCATGAGCGACGGTTCTTGATCGACTCTCGCCCCGATGCCTCTCTCAAACGTCGCCTGCGCGAGAGCGGTTGCAATGCCGCCATCCGAGATGTCGCGGGCAGAGCGAATCAGTTTCTTCGTCGCCAACGCGGTGAGCAGCTTCTGCAGG
>Ga0068855_100007395_pt1 | contig 13299 bp, 13 predicted proteins | sample KBSCornC52_FD_66592 | JGI IMG/M metagenome (GOLD analysis project Ga0068855, IMG submission 66592) | Corn rhizosphere microbial communities from Kellogg Biological Station, Michigan, USA - KBS Corn C5-2 | ecosystem: Host-associated > Plants > Roots > Rhizosphere > Soil ... | reverse complement strand
CTCGTGCAGCGCGACCGTGGCCTCGGTGTTTTCGAGCATGAAATTCGCGGCGTCACCGACCGTTTCAGACGGCACGTGATGCTGGTCGTAGGTCTCGGTGGCCATGAAGATGAAATCGGTGCCCTCTTTGTACAGGTACTGCATGGTGCGCTTGTCGACCGTGGCGGTGTCGATCTTCAGGCCTGCGTTGAAGGTCTTGTCGACGACCTTGCCCGACAGCACGTGCTTGAGCTTGGTGCGCACGAACGCGGGGCCCTTGCCCGGCTTCACGTGCTGGAACTCAACCACGTTCCACAGCTGACCTTCGAGGTCGAGGGTCATGCCGTTCTTCAGGTCGTTCGTGGTGGCCACGGACGTCGACTCCTTGCTCGTTGAATGTCGATCAAGATTGGGACATTGGCACCTTGGCCGCCGCCGAGTCTACCTGCCACGGCAATTCGATCTTGATTGCATGGGCAGGAACGCCTATGCCGAAATCTCGGCATCCGACTGAAGATCTTCAGGTACCGGTCAGCCGCTAACGCGGGCGATCGCATGTAACGCCAGCTCGTAAGATGTCAGCCCGAACCCTGCGATGGTGCCGCTGGCGACGCCCGCGACCACCGAATTGTGCCGGAAATCCTCGCGGGTGGCCGGGTTGGTCACGTGCACCTCGATCAACGGTGCTGTGCGCAGTGCGATCGCGTCGCGCAGAGCATAGGAGTAGTGGGTGAACGCCGCCGGATTAAGCACAACGGGCGTGCGGGTGTCGGCGGCACCGTGGAGCCAGCCAACGAGTTCGGACTCGTCGTTCGTCTGGCGCACGTCAACCTCGAGCCCGAGCTCGGCCCCGACCTTCGCGCACAGGGTCACCAGGTCGTCGTAACTCTCGGCGCCATAGACATCAGGTTGCCGCGAGCCGAGTCGCGACATGTTGGGCCCGTTCAACACGAGAACTCGGGTCTTCGATTCGGTCATGGTGCGGCAACCTCCGCGTATGCGGCTTCGAGCAGCGCCGGATCTGGGTCAGCGAGAATTCTCGCGCGGGCAAGCCCTTCGAGCACGACGAAACGTAGCGTGCGACCGCGCGTTTTCTTGTCAACGCTCATCGTCTCGCGCAACTGCGGCCAGGCCACGGCATCGTAGGCTGTCGGCAGCCCGAGCGAATCGAGAATCGCTTTGTGACGTCGGGCTGTCTCGGCATCGAGCAATCCGGCGTGGCGTGCCAGCGCCGCGGCGTAGACGAGCCCTACCGAGATTGCGTGGCCGTGCCGCCACCGATATTGCTCGCGCTTCTCAATCGCGTGTCCGAGAGTGTGACCGTAGTTCAAAATCTCCCGTCCCAAGCCGCCCGGGCCTACGGCCGCGCGTTCACGCAAGTCGGCTCCGACGACGTCCGCCTTCACCGTGATCGCGCGCCGTATGAGTTCAGCAGTATGCATACCGGACGGCGAAAGTGCCTGCCCGGGTGAGCTTTCGACGAGGTCGAGGATCACCGGGTCGGCGATGAAGCCGCACTTGACCACCTCGGCGAGTCCGGCGGCGTAATCAACTTCGGGAAGCGATTCGAGAACCGAAAGATCGCAGAGCACGCCGGCAGGCGGGTGGAATGCTCCGACGAGGTTCTTGCCGGCAGCCGTGTTGACACCCGTCTTACCACCGACCGCAGCATCGACCATGCCGAGCAATGTCGTCGGTATCTGGATCGCCCGCACGCCGCGCAACCAGGTGGCCGCGACAAAGCCCGCGACGTCGGTCGCCGCTCCCCCACCGACGCCGATCACGAGGTCGGAGCGGGTGAACCCGCCTGCGCCAAGGCAATCCCAGGCTGTGGCGGCCGTTTCGATCGTCTTGGCGCTTTCGCCGTCGGGCAGTTCGATCGGCACGACGTCGAGCGCGCCGAGTTGTTGCCGGATGCGTTCGACGAGACGCACCACCGAGGGCTGGAACACGACGGCGACCCGCTCTGCGTCGTCCGGTATGAGACTGCGGAGTTCGCCGATCGCGCCTTCGCCGACGATGACGTCGTAGGGATCGTGCCCTTCGACCTTGATTCGCGTACTCACGGCAATGCCTCGACAATTTCTGCCACGATGACGTCTGGCGCCTTGCCCGACGTCGTCACGACGACGGAGGCTACCTCTTCGTACAGCGGACGCCGAGCTTGCAGCATCGAATGAAGTTGGGCTCGTGGATTGAGCAGCAACAATGGCCGGTCGCGGTTGAAACCGACCCGTTTGGTGGCGTCAGAGAGATCGACGTCGAGATAGATGACGACATGATTTCGCAATGTCTGCCGAGTGTTCGGATCGAGAATGGCTCCCCCGCCAAGAGCCAGGACGCCGTCGTGTTCTGCGAGCGCAGTCGATACCGCTGCACGTTCAAGCTCGCGGAAATGGTCCTCACCGTGTTCGACGAAGATGTCGGAGATCGCCATCGCGGCGGTCCGCTCGACGTCGGTGTCAGTGTCGCGAAACGTGGTGCCGAGCCGACCGGCGAGCAACCTGCCAATCGTCGTCTTTCCAGCGCCGGGTGGGCCGACGAGCACTACCTGCGGTGCCATCAGCGAATGATGATGTTGTCGAGGTAACCGCGTATGTTGCGCTGAACTTCGCTGATCGAGTCGCCACCGAACTTCTCGCTGATGGCATCGGCAATCACAAGCGAAACCATTGCCTCAGCCACAACTCCTGCTGCCGGCACGGCACATACGTCGCTGCGCTGGTTGATCGCTTTTGCCGCCTCGCCAGTAGCAACGTCGATGGTGTCGAGTGCACGCGGCACGGTCGAAATGGGTTTCATTGCGGCGCGCACCCGCAACGGCTCGCCGGTCGACATGCCGCCTTCGGTGCCGCCGGCGCGATTCGTGCGCCTTCGCACGCCCGCCTGGGAATTCTCGATCTCGTCGTGGGCTTGCGAACCGCGCCGGCGAGCGGATTCAAACCCGTCGCCCACCTCGACGCCCTTGATGGCTTGGATTCCCATCAACGCACCGGCCAGCCGACTGTCGAGCCGGCGATCCCAGTGCACGTGGCTTCCGAGCCCCGGTGGCAATCCGTGCACGACGACCTCGACCACGCCACCGAGGGTGTCGCCATCTTTACGCGCTGCGTCGATCTCGGCGACCATCGCGGCACTAGCCTCGGCATCGAAACACCGCACGGGATCGGCGTCGATCGCTTCGAGATCGCCGGGCTTCGGCACCAAGCCCGCGGGTGCGGTCGCTTGGCCGATCGAGACGACGTGGCTGAGCACATCGACGTCCGCCGCCTGCTTCAGGAAGCTGCGGGCCACCTGGCCGAGGGCGACCCTCGCCGCTGTTTCGCGAGCGCTCGCTCGTTCGAGAATTGGCCGGACGTCGGAAAGGGCGTACTTCTGCATCCCCACGAGATCGGCGTGACCGGGCCGTGGGCGGGTGAGAGGCGCGTTGCGGGCTAGCTCGTCGAGTTCGGCCTGGTCGACCGGATCGGCCGCCATGACCTTCTCCCACTTCGGCCATTCGCTGTTGCCGACGCGAATGGCGACCGGACCACCCAGGCTGACACCGTGCCGAATGCCGCCAAGGAATTCGACTTCGTCGCGCTCAAACGACATCCGCGCGCCTCGGCCGTAACCAGCGCGTCGGCGAGCAAGCGCATCGGCGACCTCGGTAGTCGTCGTGCGCACACCTGCGGGAAGCCCCTCGAGGACGGCGACGAGCGCGGGGCCGTGCGACTCGCCGGCGGTCAACCACCGCAACATGGTGGTGAGTCTCCCATGGTCGCCCGCTCGATAGCCGGCAGGTATCCCGGCTCGAACATGCATCGGCCCCGTCCGGAAACACCGGACGGGGTCGAGCCGCTGTTCCCCCGTGTCTGTTGCGCTAGTACTTTGCCGACGTCAGCCCAGCTGTGCCGTTTCGCCGTCACCGAGCTCGACAAACTGGTCGCCGTACTCGAAGTCAGCGCTCCCGACGACGGGTGGGCTGCTCGGGTCGGAACTCAGGACGGACACCAGTTTGAAGTACTGGCCGAAGACCTGGCCTGGCTTCAGCGCCGTGTAGGGAGTTGACGTTGACCCTTGGACCACTGTTGCGTCGACGGTGCCGTTCGCTACGTCGACCTTGTCAACGGTCAACGTGATCGCAGCACCGGCGGTCGGCAGCCCGGTCGGCGAGGGTGTCGCTGTCACAGTGACCGATGCCGTCGGGCTTGTTGTCGGTGTCGGTGTCGGTGTCGGCGTCGGTTGCAACACGATCACGATCGGAGTCGGTGTCTGCGTCGGGGATAGTGACGGCGACAGTGACCGCGCCACGGTTGGCACATCAACCGGAGCGACCACAAGAGGTTTGAACGGGTCGTGACCGAACGGAGCAACAGCGGTGTATGTCGGCGGCACCGTCGCTGGCCCAGTGCCAGGAGATGACGCGGCCACCGCACGATACGCGAACGATGACGTCGCACCGTCGGCCACCGGAGCAGAATGGCCGCCCGAGTGCGCGATCACGACGGCAGCGACAGCGGCGGCGGCGAGGGCAAAGCCGCTCGCCAGCCTTAGCCGCAGCCGGGGTGCGTCGTCCGCGTCCGCGGAGCCGGGCCTCGCTGCATATGCCGTTTCCCTCATAACAAATCTCCTAGTTCGTGACTTGCGTCGAGGATGGCTGCGGCGTGGGAGACTGACTCGAGCCTCCGACCGGCGTCGCTGGACTCGTGAAGATGGCGGCCGTCAATGTCGTGTCGAGCGTGTGCCAGTCCGGACCTCCAGCCGCAGCCGCGGGCCCACCCGTTGTTTGTGGCTTCGGCAACTGGCCGGGCTTGATGTCTAACCCGGACACCACTGTGATCCTCTTCTCTGCCTCGAGCTTGGAGAGGAACTGCTGGATCTCGTAGTAGCCGCCGACGATGTGGATGGAGAGCGTGATCTGACTCAGCGCTGGCGCGGCCGCGACGGGAGTTGCGGCGGCAGGTGTCGGTGCAGGTGTGGTGCTTGCTGCCGGTATCGGCTTAGCGGGCAGCGCAGCAACCTTGACCAGTGCCGGATCACTCGGCGACACCGACACGAGTTCGACATGCGCCGCCGCCGCGTCTGCGACAAGCCTTCGCAAGTAACCAGGCAGCTGTGCATTCGGCGGCACCCGGTCGCCCGCCGCCGCGATTTCCGCAAGCTGCACCGGCACCTGCGCCTCCTCTTTCTTTAGCGTCAGCAGTTTCGTACGCAGCTGCTGGTTCGTCTGCTCTTGCGACGCCTCGCTGCTGTTCAGTTGCGAGACTTTCGAGTGCTGTGGCGAGATCGCGAACAGCCAGCCAACGGCTAGCACGAGCACTGTCGCCAGGGTCGCGAACAACGCCCATGTTTTCATCTTGGTCATGTCAGCATCCTCCGGGCGACGTAGCGCACAGTGCCGCCGATGTCACGTCAGCTGACGACGTGAATGTCACCACTTTGTGCTGACCGATGTACTTCTCATTCGCGCTGGAGAAGAGAATGTCAGAAAGGCCCGGTTCAGGCTGCAGCGAATCGAGGTACGTAGCGAGAGTTGGCCAGTCCGTGCTGTTCCCGTGCATGATCACCTGGCCGATCTGTACTGGCGATTCCGCAGGATTCGTCGTCGTTCCAGGCTCGGCCGATTCGCTAATAGTCATCCCAGTCAGCCAACTGGATTGTGGGATCACGACGCTTAGATCGGCGAGGTAACTGGACCACTTCACCTCGGTGCCAGTTGCTTGAATGAGCATCGCGTGCGTCGCGGTGAGTTCGGTAGTGACTTGACCCACATCGTTGTAACGTTGGATCTGCTTCTGCAATGACGTTGCGGAGTTCTCCGCGTTAGCCAATCGGCTCTTCGCTTTAGTTATGTTGTGGCTACCTTCGATGTGCGCGTACGCCACGCCAGCGACAGCCGCGACAACGACCAGGACCATGCCAATCTGGGCCTGTCGAAGGTGCTTGCGTGCGGCTATTTCCGGCGGAATGAGATTGACCCTCGGCAGATCCGCGATAATCGTCGATACCTTCGTGCTCACGAGGCCGCTCCCAATGCAAGGCCGACCGAGACTGCTGCTAACGGCTCGACGTGGCTAAGTTGCTCGGCGGACAAACCAGTTTTGCCAACGCGAAGCCCCTCGATCGGGTTAGCGATATCAACCGGCAGGCGAGTCGCCGCGCTGAGGCGGTGCGAGAGATCACTGAATCGCGAGGCCCCACCCGATATCAGGAGACGGCCAATGGGAACTGATCCACCGGAAGCGCGATAGTAATCGAGTGACCCACGAACCTCTTCCACGAACGCGCGAACACTTGTTTCGAGGGCGCGCGACGCCGGATGGGCCTCACGTTCGCCGGGCAACGCGAGTGAGGAGAATTGCTGCTTCACGATCTCGGCCTGCTCGGCCGGTACGCCTAGCCTTTCGGCAATCGCATCAGTCAGATCGCTTCCACCCATCAACAGAATGCGAACGAAACGAGGTACGCCGTTTTGATGCACCACAATGTTGGTCACGCGCGCACCAATGTCGATAATCGCGGTGGCTTGACTGTCAAGACTGAACTCACTCGAGCGTGCCGCAGCACGAATGAGAGCGAAGGAGACGAGATCGACCGTCACCGGATTCAGGCCCGCGCGCTCGACCGCGTGCAGTGCGGATACAACCATGTCCCGCGCAACTGCAACGAGGAGCACACGCAACATGCGCGCGCCGTCCTCATTGGTGAATTCCTCGATCGGGTGAAAGTCGAGAACTGCGTCCTCAACCGGCATCGGAATGTGATCCTGCACCTGGAAGGCAAGCGCTTTCTGGAGCTGATCTCTCTCCATCCATATCAGATCGATCTGGCGGACAACCACCTTCTGGTTAGCCACACCTAGCGCTACCTTCTTGGTCGAGAATCCAGCTTCTTTCCACAACCGCCGCAGGGCGGCCGCCACTGCTTCCTCGTCAACGACCTCACCGCCAACGACCGCTCCCGTGGGAAGCGCCACCTGCCCAAAGTGCTCGAGAGAGCCGCCGCGGCCGAGCGAGATCTCAGCAGCGCGCACTCCTGTGGTCCCGATGTCGAGACCAACGGCCGTCCGTCCAGCCACGATGTCCTCTCCTCACAGGAGGGTTGCCGGCTACGTCTGAAAGAGAGTCGCCTTAGTCCTGTCAGAAGACGGAATCGGCCGCCAGTAGCACTGGCTTGAGTCCGCGGCCGCAAGAACATTCGTCCAACTGGCAGATCGGCCGCGCGCAAGTGGCGGTCACCCGATCGTGGAGTGGAGATACCAATGCGCGATGTCGTGTCCGGCGAAGACTGCGAGTAAGGCTCCAGCGATCATGAACGGCCCGAAGGGGATACGCGCCTTCCGACCGGCGCGGCTCGTCACGATCAGCGTGATGCCGGCCACCCCGCCGAGCAGGAAGGCTGCGAATGCTCCGACCACGAGAGTTCCCCAGCCCAGAAAGCCAAGATAGAGGCCGAGCACCCCGGCCAGTTTGACATCACCCCAGCCCATGGCTCCGGGTTTGATGAATACAAGCAGCAGATAAAAGCCGTAGAGCACCGCCATGCCAATGAGGGCGCGCACGAACGATCCGGACCCTGGGCGTGCGAGCGACGCCAATCCGAGGAGTCCGATCCCAACGACGTACGAGGGCAGCGTGAGCGCGTTCGGCAACCGGCGCACATCGAGGTCGATGAGCGAAAGAGCTAACCCGACAGCGGCTAGGTACAGGTACGCGGGCAACACCGGATGCAGCCCGAAACGCATCACCATCGCGACGAAAAGCGCGGCGGTAGCAAGCTCGACCGCGGGGTACCGCCAGCTGATCGACGCCGCGCAATGACGGCAACGCCCACGCAACAGCAACCAGCCAAGCACGGGCACGTTGTCGCGTGGAGCGATCAAATGCTGGCACACCGGGCAATGCGATGGCGGTCGCACGACGGATTCTGATCTGGGCACGCGCCACACGACCACGTTCAGAAACGATCCGGTGATCAGGCCGAGCACCCCAGCCCCGGTCATCAACAGCACAAACACCCAAGCTCCCTCGGCACGAAACTGTCGACGCGGCAGTTGGCCAGCAATCAGCCGGCGTACTGCACGCCGGCAGTTAGGCTACAGCCGACCGGCTCCCATGGCTGGGCAACTCGAGGAGCTCCCGGATTCCTACGATGTCGTCTCCCGCTTGTACAGGATGCCCACCGTGTACGAGAGCGTCGGCAGGTAATTCGGATCGAGCGCACCGCTCGGAAGCGGCAGGGGTTGATATGTCATCCCGAAGTTGTTGCTAATCGTGACGGTTCCACCAGCGTACAGCTGTCCGAAGTTGTTACCAGTGTTGTTGTTACTGTATGCGAGGTTGCACGGCGTGTACGTCATAAGTGAGACGGTGGGAGTGTAAGATGTCCCGAAGTTGTTTCCGAAGCTGACATTCCCGGCGGGGCAGGTGTGCAACGAGCCGTCGTAGTTATTCCACGGGACGATCATATAGATATTTCGCGTTGCCGATGCTTGGAAGGTCACGTGTTGGGATGTCGTGATCCCCGCACTGGTGAACAGGGCGAAATCGGAGTTGAAGCTTATCGAAGTGCTTGAAAAGTTGACCGGACACGTTGTTGTGAACACCGTCTTACTCGCGCTCGCCGCTGCGGCCGCGATCCGACTGACGACGCTCGCGCAGGCCCCGGAATCGACGACGATGGTCCATCCGTCGCCAGCCCAGGTCGAGCTGAGGGTTGTCGCATCCCCTAGCAGATGAGGGAACGGTTGAGACGGCGCGACGGGCGCAGCGGTGGACTGGTTAGGGAAGCACTTGTTCGGAGCAGAGCAGCCCGAGTAGCTGATCGTGGTGCCAGCCTGAAGAGTCCCGGTCACGTCGCCACTGCCACTGAGCGTGATGGCGCCCGCGCTCGCGATCGCACGACCGCCGATATGACCATTCCAGCTGCCGGTATCGATCGAGGTCTTGGCCCACACGTCGCCAGCTACTGAGCAGGAGTTGCTGAGCTTGATGTATCCCGTCGGCGCAATGACGCTTCCCTGATAACTCTGCTGGTTCGAGCAGGTGAAATTACCGTTGGTATAAAGGTTGCCGTCGCCGGCCGTGCCGTTGTTGACACTTGCTTGATTGCTCGCAACGATCGTGCTCTGGCCGAAGACTGCCTTCGTCAGGCCCCGGCCGAGCACTGGCGTCAAGGTGACGTATGACTGCATGTGGCGCGTGGCGGATCTCGCGGCGTTGGCGAGTCGCGGTAACTGCGCCGTCGAGTCGATCAATGCGTGCGCCGGCGTCACAGACGCGGGTAGGATTCCGCCAGAGCAGCTGAGGGTTGCACCAGATGAATCGTAGTAGGTGATACCGACCGTCACAGCGGTCGGGTCGGGTACCGCACCGACGTCGTAGCTGCCCGACGCCGGCCAGACACACGGAAGGCTAGTGCCCGATCCCTCGATCGAGGCGTACGTCGAATCGATGCCCGCCTCGGCCGCGTTGATAGAAACGGTGCGTTGGCGGTCGACCCCGGAGTCCGCATTGGTGTTGATGGCTACCTTGACGACCACCGCACCCAGCGAAGCAGCGAGCATCATCACCATCAATGCGATGAGCAATGTGCTGCCATTGTCGGCTCCGGCACCGTACCGGATCCTCGTCGTCCTCATGACTGTCTCCTACGTTGACGGCGGTGGTGGTGAGCAGGTGCCGGGATCAAATCCATATTCGGTATTCCGCCCGGCCAGTGCGGTCGTCACCTGAACGGGAGCCGCCGTCATGCCTGCACTGTTGACGAGCAGGTCGATGCTGACGAGCCGGGAGCCGTAACTCGTCGTCGCGCCTTGGAGCGAAAAAGCGGCCGGGCCGACGTCGTCAGTGTTCACAATGTCGTGCGCCACCGTGCGCCACGATGTCGCGCCACTCGGCGCATCGGGTGCCCACGAACGAGTGGCCAGGTCGCCGCCCCTGATCCTCCATTGAACGCATCGATTGTCGCCATTGGCCTGGGTGTACACCCGCATGCAATTGCCGGCGTTTGGCGCCACACTCGGCGCGAGCGTTGATGAATAACAGTCGGGCGTCCCGGTGAGTGCGGTGGCTTCGTTCGCCGGGCTATATAGCACATTCCCAGATCGGATCTGGCGATCAATCTGCTGGAGGGCGAGGCGTACCTGCGCAACCTCATCGGACGTGGCGATAGTGCGGCTGGTCCCGCTCTGGACGCTGGTGAGCACGGAATAGGTGATCGTCATAAGGAGACCGAAGATGCTCATCGCGACGGCTAACTCGACCAGCGTGAAACCGTGGTCCTGCTCGCGCATCCTGCGAAAGGATCGGATGAACCTATCCACTGTAAGCCGCCTTGTACGACGTGTGCGCCGTCGCCGCTCCAAGGTTCACGGTGGCGGTGAAATTGGCGATGATATTTCCGACCGAGTCGGCAAAGTTGTATGTGAAGATCGCGACGACTCCACCAGACGTGCTTACAGTGGCGCATGCGTCGGTCTGGCACGGCGCTGCACCGTCGGTCGTGAGCTGTCCAGCGGAGATGGTGATCTGTGCAGAAGCTGTGACGGTCACGCCGGTCGCGTACGTGGCGCTCGCAGCGGCGACGTCATAGGTACCGGGAGTCGACAACGGAACGGTCGTATAGCCGCCTGCCGTTCCGGTCCAGTACGTCAGCGAGCCCGCGAGACTATTGACCGAATTCAGGGTTCCGATTCCCGACTCGGCAGAAGCTCTGGCGGTATAGCCGGTGACCGTCACAAGTGAGTTGTTGAACCCATTCGTCGCGGTGGTGTAACCAGATCCGAGTCCACCGGCGGTGACGTCGCCGAGATATTCGACGGAATCGGCGTGCACGCAACCAATGCTCGACGTCCCGGAGCAGTACGAGGCGCTTGGCGAGGTGTAGAGCGAGGTGAAAGCCCGGCTGTCGTTGGCCGGCGCGCCAGTCTGCAGGATCTCGAACGTGCGACTCCCGCCGGCAGCAGACGGCATGGCGAGCGTAACCCCGCCGCCGCCGGAAGTGCCGGCGGCTGAGCCGCATGGCCCGTTGTTGGTCACGATGGTGCCGTAGGTGTCGGCGCAGTTCGTTCCCGAGGTCGCCTGCAGTGTCGATGCCGACGAAACGGTATCTGAGCTGCCGTCGTCGACGGTGAGTGACCAGCCGCCGGCATTCGGTGCTGACGGCGCAGACCCCGCCGATTGGGAGACCTGTTCGTAATCAGGTGTGCTGAGCGCGCCGGAGCCGGGATCGGTATCGGCCTGCGTCGAGGCAGCAGTCGCGTCCCAGCTTTCGGTGCCGGAACTGGTCACGTATTGACCGCCAGACGTCGCAGGCTGCGCCGTCGCCGATAGCACCTGCTCGGATCGGATACCGGATGACAGCAGTGGCAGGTCCAAAGTCGCTGACGTAAGATCAACGCCTGAGATGATGTCTGCGCCGTCGGTAGTGGCCGCGACTGTGACCGCCGCACCGGTGGTTCCAGCACTGCCGTCGAGAAAGTTTTGGCATGGCCCTGAAAACGGATGATCAGTGGTCGAGAGACATCCGCTGGGCGAGTAGGCGCGCGTGCGGACGACGGTCGTCTTCTTTACCCAGCCGGTGTTCTTGCTCGTCCAATCGACAATGACGGTCAACCAGTAGCCTTCACTCGCGTCAACACCAGCGAGGGTTACATATGTCGACGTGGCGAAAGAGATGCCGCCGACCGTGTTCGAAGCTACGTGTGGGTAAAGCGGCGTGGCATAGGCCACGGGCTGGATTCCGCTCGTGACCAGCGTCTCGTCGATGCTCGCGTCGTACGACGGTTTGAAGGCCGAGCCAGCAATATTGGGATCCCCGGCCAGATCGCCGCTGTAAAGGCCGCCGGACACTGTGGAGAACGGCAAAGCGCGCAGCTCTTCCATCGCCTGATTCGCAAGTGCCGTCGCCTGCTGCCTTTGCTTGGCAAGCGTGGTTGTGATGAGCGCGCTGACCTGGACGCCAACCAGGCCGAGGAGGACGGTCGCGATGATGAACATGGTGACGAGCAACTCGACGAGGGTGAAGCCCTCGTCACCCGAGCGCACGCGTCGCCTTAACCGATCCCACACGACCACACCTCCTTTGTGAACTGAGCATCGTGCCGGGGGCGACCCTTTCTTGAGGCCGCCCCCGGCACGTGTGCCGGGTCAAGTGCGAGCACCGCCCGGTTACGGATTGCTACGGGCAGGTGGTTCCTTGCTGGATGCCGTTGCCGTCCGCGCTGTATGGCTGCGCACCATTGGTGCTCGGAGTCACCGTGACACACCAATCGGTTGCCGGCGAGCCAACCGCGGCGATGCTGACTGCGTTGCCTGCCGTGACCCGGACCGTCGTAGTCTCGGCCGCTGGACCACCGGCGGCCCAAGTGGCCGTGATCGTGGTGTGGGTGGTGTCGAGAACTGTCGGCGCCACCGAAGCCGGCATGCTGTCGACCTCGAACGCCGCGACTTCCTGGTAGATGCTGGTGGCATCCGACTTCGCCGAGGTCTCGGTGGCCTTCTTCTTCTGATTCAGGAACAGCGGGATGGCGATAGCAGCGAGAATACCGATGATGATCATGACGACGAGGAGCTCGATGAGGGTGAAGCCGTCCTCACGGTCCTTCATCGCCTTCTGGAGTCGAGCGAGCATTGTGTTCCTTCCGGGTAATAGATTGAGCCGCGCTTGGTGAATTGCCCTTCACACGGCCCTCCCGCTGGAGGTGCCGGCTGAGGAAACCGGGCGAACTCCAGCCCCTGGAGTCCCCTGGCTTTGCGGCCCCGCCTCGCGACGAGTGTGCCTTTCTCCCTGCCGTACGGCTCGATGACAGGTGAAACTTCGGCCAACTGAACCAGCGACTTGAGTACCCGAACGGGCGACATCAACAGGGCCATCTGCACGAAGGAATGCAGTTGTCGACGCCGTCCGGGCGCGGCGGCCCCACGACGGAACTACCGCCAGAACCGCGCATACCCAGGCCAATCGAGCGACGGCCGCAAGCCCCGGCGGCCCGATGACGGGAATCGCATAGTCGACCGCAACGGTGCCGAGTGCCCACAACGGGATCCGTCGACGACCGTGTGCCGTCGCAGTCAGGTCACACGCCAGGGCGGCGAGAATCGGGCCGAGGCTGTAGTACGAATAGGTGTAGGGATCCAGCAGCACACGAACCGACAGCCCGACAAGCGGCGCAGCTACCCAACGACCCCGTACTGCCACGAAGGCAGCGACCAGAAAGCCTACGCCGAGCTGTGTAGGCCGCAACCATCCTGAGACGTCGCCGTGGACAGACGCGAGCGCAAGTACCGAACCGGGATCGGGATAGATTCGGTAATTCGCCAACGCGCGCAGGGTGTT
>Ga0068855_100007393_pt1 | contig 13300 bp, 10 predicted proteins | sample KBSCornC52_FD_66592 | JGI IMG/M metagenome (GOLD analysis project Ga0068855, IMG submission 66592) | Corn rhizosphere microbial communities from Kellogg Biological Station, Michigan, USA - KBS Corn C5-2 | ecosystem: Host-associated > Plants > Roots > Rhizosphere > Soil ... | reverse complement strand
CGCAGCCCGGCGAACCGGTATCGAATGTCTTGCGCTGCAAGTTGTTCGGGCTCGACCGCACGCGACGCTTCGTCGAGAATCTGCCGTACGTCGGCGTCGGTGCACGCCACCGCGCCAGGGTCACCTTCGTACGGCTGGTCGGTGGTCCCGAGCAACAGCTGGTCCTCCCACGGGATCGCGAACGACACCCGCCCCGCGTCGAGCGGGATCGTCAGCGCCGCCTGCCACCGTTGATGTTGCCGGACGACGATATGCGCGCCTTTCGACAACCGCACACTGGGTGCGGCGGCCGGATCTTCCATCGCGCGAATCCGATCGACCCATGGACCGGCCGCGTTCACGACGACCCGCGCATCGACCCCGTATTCGCTTCCTTCGAGCCGATCCTTGACCTCGACGCCGACGATCCTGCCGGCTACCTCGCGCAGCCCAACCACTTCGAGATAATTGGCGAGTACAGCGCCGCTGTCGGCGGCCGCGTGCGCGACCATCAGCGCGACCCGGCTGTCGTTCATCTGATGGTCGACGTATTGGCCGCAGCCACGCAGACCTTCGGTCTTCAACGCCGGAACCAGGTCGGCGGCCTTCTTCGACGACACCAACCTGCCAGGCCCGTCTTCGAATCTCGAGAGGGCCGAATACACCAGCATGCCCGCACCGATCTTCACCCGGCCGTGCGGGCCACCCTCATAGAGCGGCACCAAAAACGGCATCGACTGCACGAGGTGGGGAGCGAGCTTGTCGCCGAGCGCACGCCGCTCGGCGTGGTTTTCATACACGAGCCGGACGTCGCCCATCGCGAGGTAGCGCAATCCGCCGTGCACTAGTTTGGTTGACGCACTCGACGTCGCGCCCGCGAAGTCACCGGCGTCTATCACCGCGACGCGAAGCCCCGAACGGGCGGCCTGCCAGGCGGTGGACAGGCCGACGATGCCACCACCGATGACGACGACGTCGAAAACGCCGCGCTCTAGCGAGCCGCGTATCGCTTGTCGCCGTTCGAGCAACCTCGACCCAGCACGCAACGCCCGCAACCTGGCACCTCCTCGCCGCCGATCCCGTCCATCTTCTCGCGTGATCGACGCCAATGGGTGAAACGGCGGACTACTTCGGGTGGCGGCGCTGTTGCGGGACAATAGTGTTCGGTTACGTGGAGAGGTTGGATCGTGCTCGACCCGCGAGAGCTGTACACGCTCGTTGACGACCCGCCGGAGTTCGACGCTCCGGTGCTGATCCACGCCCTCAGCGGATATGTCGACGCCGGCGAGGCAGTGCGGCTAGCCCACGATCACCTGCTCACCACCTTCGATCACCAGGTGGTGGCGCGCTTCGACGTCGATCAGTTGCACGACTATCGCGCCCGCCGCCCAGCGATGATCTTCGACGCCGATCATTGGGAGAGCTACGCCGACCCGAGCCTCACGCTGAATGCGGTCACCGACGCCGCAGGCACCCGTTTTCTCGTTCTGACCGGGCCAGAGCCTGACGTGCAGTGGGAGCGATACGTCGGGGCCGTGATCTCGCTGATCGAGCATTTCGGCGTGCGCCTGACCATCGGTCTGAACGCGATCCCGATGGCAGTGCCGCACACGCGGCCCGTCGGTCTCACGTCGCACGCATCGCGGGGTGAACTGATTCCCGATAACGAACCGTGGCTGCAGCGAGTACAGGTGCCTGCAAGTGCGAGTCATTTGCTCGAGTTTCGGCTCAAGGAGCGCGGTCTCGACGCGATCGGTTTCGCGGTGCACGTGCCGCACTACCTGGCTCAAACCGAGTTTCCATTCGCCGCCGAGCGGCTCGTGACCGCGATCGGGCTCGCGTCAGATCTCGTGTTGCCGACTGATGTCCTGCACGCTGCAGCAGTTGCCGCTCGCGACGAAATCGACAAGCAGGTCGCCGATTCGCCTGAGGCGATGGCATTGGTCAGCTCGCTCGAACAGCAATACGACGCCTACCTGCGCGGTCGGGGCAGCGATTTGCTCGCGGCGGAGGCGGGCGATTTGCCAACTGCCGAAGAGCTTGGCGCAGAACTCGAGCGCTTCCTCGCCGATCACACTCGCCGCCAGCGCGACGACCGCGACGGCTGAACTTCCACGAACCGGACGCTTCGGTCGGCTCGATAGCGAAACGTCGGCCGACGCTAACGCTGGGCGGCCGCCACAGCCGCAGCGACGGCGTCGGTGGAGCCGGCTACGAAGACGAACTCGGTGTTGCGTAGATGCGATACCTCGCCGACCTTCACACCCAACGGATTGTGGATGCCGATCTGGGCGCCCACGTAACGCTTGAAGTCGAACGACAGCATCCGGACGTCGGCGTGCCCCGCGTCGCGCAACCAGCGAGTGATCTCAGCTGGTTCGACCCACGACTCGTTGTTGTACGAGACGACGACAACATCGGCCCGAACCTGGGCGATGACGGCGGCGAGTGCCGCAGGCATCGTCTTCTTGCTGTCGAAACTCGAGCGAGACGCGGGCTCGCGCGCGTCGGTTCGCTTGCAGGCAATCCCGTAATAGTCGGGCGAATCCCACCGCACCAACGACTCCCACACGTGGTAGTTGGTGAAGTAGCGATGCTGGTTGTACGGCGGGTCGAGGTAGGCCAGGTCCACCGGGGGCAGCGACGACGCGAGTGAGGTGGCGTCGCCGCGCGCCGCACGTCCGGTGCCGGCGATCAATTCGGGCAACCGGAGCTGCAGATCGTTGTGCGCCCGCGGCGCCCACTGCTTGAGATAGGCCATCTGCAGACCGGCCGTCGAGTCGACGCGATCGGCTGCGAGCATCAGCGAAGTCATCAGCACCGGGAAGACCGATGATCCGCGAAAGTCGGCCTCAAGGCGATCCCTGATCGCGTCGATCCGGGCGCCATTCTTGGGCTGAAAATATCGCGACTTCTCGCAGAACGTCTCGGTGAAGTACCCCGGCCGGCCGGCGAGCGCGTTGAGTTCGGCGATCGCGTCGGCCAGTTCGTCTTTGTCGGCCGTCGTCGCATCGGTGGTGATGTAACAATTCGCCAACACTTCTGAATAGCTCGCAGTATCGACGGCGGTCACCTGCGCCCCCCGCCGCTTGAACTCTTGGGCGACCCGGGTGGTGCCCGTGAAGAGGTCGAGCGCGGTCGAGGCGCCTACCGCCGACATGATCTGGCCAAGAACCGGCACGAGTACCCGCTTCGAGCCAAGATACTTGATCACGCTGAACGCCTTCCGGTTGGTGCGAAAGCATACGGCGATCTCGGTACCCAGCCAGGGATCGCGGCCGGTAGCCAGTTCGTCACCGCACTGGCTCTTGACAGTAGACAAACCGCTGCCAAAACTGTCGGGGAACGTTCCCACGATCGCCCGGCAGGTGGACTGGCCGCGCGTTCGCACCGGTGAACGCTGCGGCCCCCACCGCGTTTTCTCATATGGGGAAAGGTTGGACGACCGTTCCTGGCAGAACGAATCACACGGCGCTCCGGTGGAGTCCTTAGCGCCGTGCCCGAGCCGAACAACCGAACAGGAAGTGGAACTGTGGGAACGAGACCAAGAACAACTCTGGTCTTTGCTGCCGCTTCGGCGGCTGCCGCCGTCAGCGTCGGGATCAGTGGAACGGCACTCGCCGCGCCGGGACCGGCGGCGAGCAAGCTGCCTGCGCACACCCTGACGCAAGACGCCCGGCTGTACACCCCGCCGCCCGACAAGGGCGCGACCGAACAGATCAAGGACCTGATCCGAAATCACGATCTGTCAGACGCCGCATTGATCGCCCAGATGGTCACGACACCGCAGGCAGTCTGGTTCACCAGCGGTGGCCCACTCGACGTCCAGAAGCAGGTGCACGAAACCGCCGTCCGTGCGTCACGGATGCGCGAGGTGCCGGTGCTTGTCGTCTACAACGTCCCCGGGCGCGACTGCTCGCAGTACTCGTCAGGTGGAGCTGGCAGTGACCCGGCCTACCAGGCCTGGATCGACGGCTTCGTGAAAGGCCTCGGCGACGGCCGGGCGATCGTGGTCGTCGAACCCGACGGTCTCGCCAACCTGCCGAGTGACTGCCCTGGCGCCTACCCAGGTCAAGACGTCGCGGCCTTGACGGCCGGGCGCATCGCCGACATCAAGTACGCGGCCGAGTCGATTGAGAGCAACGACCGCAACTCACTCGTGTACCTAGACGCGGGGCACAGTGCTTGGCATTCGGTCGCCGACATCTCGACGCGTCTCGAACAAGCCGGGGTGAGCGATGTGCAAGGTTTCTCGTTGAACACGTCGAACTACCAGTTCACGACCAACCTCGACTTCTACGGCACATGGATCTCCGACTGCCTCGCGTATACCGAAAAGGTCGTGCCTGGCGACTACGGCAGCTGTGGTGACATGTACTGGAGCGGTGGTCCGGCGAACAACTGGACCGGCGTCGCACTCAGTCCGTACGGCGTGTGGAGCGAGACGGCGAGTGAACCGACGTTGAACACCATCGGGATCGACAGCCGTTATGCCTCGATTCTCGGTACGACCACTCCGACAGCGCATTTCGTCGTCGACACCAGCCGTAACGGCAACGGGCCGAACGACATGAGCGCCTACGGTGCAGCGCCGTACAATCAGCCGGCAACAGTCGTGTCGTCGCTCGCGGGCAGCAACTGGTGCAATCCGCCGGGAGCGGGGCTCGGTCTGCTACCGACGACGCACACCGGTGTACCGCTCGTCGATGCGTATCTGTGGGTGAAGACGCCGGGACAGTCGGATGGCCAGTGCAACATCGCGGGCGGCGCGCGGGCGTGGGACTACGCCCAATACAACCCGTGGAACTGGGACACTACAGAGCAGCAGAACAACGACCCGCTGTGGGGAATCACTGACCCGGCTGCCGGCGCGTGGTTTACCCAGCAGGCGTTGCAACTCGCACAGCTGGCCAAACTGCACTAGATCCGTTGCGCTAGAACAGCACCAGCGCCAAGAGCTGCCGGGGGCCGACCCACCAGGAACGGGTCGGCCCTCGGCTTTCCCGCCTCGTCGTCATGGCCCGGCGGCGGTCGCCGAATCTCGACGCTGCCGCATCAGTTCGCGCCCGCGAGCGACTTACGGTTCGGGCATTCCAACGCCATCACTCGCGCTCCTCGCTCGCGGCGATCGGACGCGACGAGGCCGCCAAGGGCGATACCTGCCAGCACCAACACGCCGAGCCCGTATTCGCGCGCAGTCGTCACGACTCCGGCATGGACGACGAGAAAGCCGGCGACCACTGCGGGCAGTCCCATTGCGAGATATGAGACAACGTAGAGGATCGACAGGACACCGGCCCGCCGATGCGCCCCGGCCAGCGGCAACACCGTGCGGATCGCACCTTGAAACCCGGCACCGAATCCTGCGCCGGCTACTGCCGTCGCGGCGAAGAACGGGATAGCCGCGCTGCTCGCAATGGCACCCAGAGTCGCTCCAACTCCGGTCAACAATGCGGCCAAACCGACGAGCATTTCGCGACGGGCGCTGGCAGTTCGTAGAAACGCGATCGCGGTCGCGCCACCGGCGGCGAGCACGAACAATCCGAGCCCGCCGAGAACCGCCGAGTTCGAGCCGCTGATGCGTCGAATCAACGCGGGCCCGACCGAGCCGTAGAACCCGGGTAATGCCCACACCGCCACGAGCATAGGGATCGCGAGCAACGCCGGGCGCCGCACAGCGTCGGGCAATCCGAACTGCGGCCGAAGCGACGCCAAGGCACCGGGCCGCCGTGTCGTCGATTCAGCCATGAACAAAAGGCCGATTTCTTGGACGACGAAAATGCCGAACAGGGTGAGGTAAACGAGATGCGTAGGAGCCGGCAGGTACTGCACGAGCAGCCCGGAGCCGAGCGCGCCCGACGCGGTGCCGAGCAGCGGTGCAACGGCATTCGCGAGGGTGCCCTTAGCCTTGTGCAGATCGAGCAGACCGGCCCCGATCGCGCCGGCCGCAGCGCCGGTCGACAGACCTTGCAGCACGCGCCCGACGAGCAACGTTGGTACGCCGTCGGCCGTGGTGAAGATCAGCATCGTGACGGCCTGGGCGGCGACCGCGACGAGCAACACCGGCCGTCGTCCGAGATGGTCTGACAGCGAGCCGACGACGAGCAGCGCGGTCAACACTGCCAGGGCGTAGACGCCGAAAACGATCGTGGTCGTGATCGGCGAGAATCCCCATCTCGCCTGGTAGAGCGCATAAAGCGGGGTCGGTGCACTCGATCCGGCAAGGAAAAACACCAGGATCGAGGCTTGCAAGTAAAAAGCCGCATTCGAGGGCAGCCTGCGCGGTACGCGGGTGGCGGTGTCAACCTCGCCGAGCACGCGGATGAGCCGACCGGCTTCGAGCTCCTGAGCGGACACGTGGCCTCCTCCTGACAACACGAACAGACAGGTCTGTCTGGGAGCTTGAGACTAGACAGACCGGTCTGTTACTGTCAAGCCATGCCCGTTGAAGCTACGAGACTCATCGACCGGACATCGGCCCGCGAACGGCTGCTCGCCGCCGCGGACGAGCTGTTCTACGGCGAGGGCGTGCATACCGTCGGTATAGACAAAGTGCTCGAGCGCGCCGGAGTTGCGAAGGCGACTCTCTACACCGCCTTCGGGAGCAAGGACGAGCTGGTGCGCGTCTACCTGACCCGTCGGCACGAGACACGGCGGGCCCGCATCACTCAAGCGATCGACAAGTACGACAACCCGCGAGACAAGCTGCTCGGCATTTTCGACGCGCTTGGAGACGTGCTCAGCCAACCCACGTATCGCGGTTGCGCGTTCGTGAACGCCAGCGCCGAAAGTCCGTCCGGCGGCGCAGTTCACGAGGTGAGCACGCAAGCCCGGGATTGGCTGCGATCACTTTTTGTGTCGCTGGCGAGCGAGGCTGGCGCCCGTGACGCCGAGAGCTTGGCGACCCAATTCATGCTGCTTTACGACGGCGCATCGGTGGCTGCCCGGATGGACCACAACACAGAGGCGGGCGAGTCGGCTCGCACTGTGGCGGCGGCCTTGCTTGACACCGCGATTGCCTAGGAGTCCGGCGCGCGCCTTCGTCGTCCAACAGGAAAGCCCACGCGAATGGGTACCTGCTTAGCGTGCCCGCCATCAGCCGAGTCGACCGCTTCCAGCGAGAGCACTCATCGGCGGGCTTTCCGATCGCGGTGTTGTACAAGCTGTTCGACGACCGGGGGCTGCACCTCGCGGCGCTCGTCACCTATTACGCGTTCGTCTCGCTGTTTCCACTGCTCCTGCTGTTCGTCAGTGCCGCCGGTTTCTTTCTGGACGGCGAACCGCACCTGCGACAGCGGCTCATCCAGTCGGCGCTGAGCGATTTCCCAGGCATCGGCTCTCAACTGCGCGAGAACATCAGCGGTTTTCATGGCAGCGGCGGCGCGCTCGCCGTCGGCATCGCCGGCACGTTGTACGGCGGGCTCGGCGCGATGCAGGCAGCGCAGGCCGCGTTCAACCAGATCTACGGCATCCCGCGAAACGAGCAACCCAACCCGTTGAAGTCACGACTTCGCAGTCTCGGGCTTCTCGGACTGCTCGGCACAGCCGTCTTGATCTCCACCGCAATCGCCGCACTCGCGGCCACCGCAAACAGGTTGTCGGCGGAGTTCGGCATCGGGCTTCGGCTGGCCGGCTACGCGCTCACGTTCGTCATCAATGTTGCGCTTTTCACGGGCGCCTGCCACTTGCTGACTGCGCGGGCACCGCATGTACGGCAGCTCATCACCGGAGGAATCCTGGCCGGTGCATCCTGGGAGGCACTTCAGGTCTTCGGTGCGCTGTACGTCAGTCACGAGGCGCATCACGGTGGCACGCTCTATGGCGTTTTCGGTGTCGTGCTCGCAGCGATCGCCTGGATTTACCTACAGTCGTTGACATTGATGGTCTCGGCGGAAATCAACGCCGTGCTGCACTATCGGCTATGGCCGCGCTCCTTGCTGACCCCGTTCACAGACGACGTCGACCTCACGCCGGCCGACATGCGGGCCTATGCGATGTATGCGCAAGTGCAGAAATTCAAGGGTTTCCAGAAGATACAGAGTGACTTTCACCGACGCGACCGGGAACGTGAGGGTCGAGAAGGTGGCCGTCGGAAGGGTGAAGGTAGACAGCCTTCGGCCGAGTTGAGGCCGGGGCGTTCACGGCAGGATCGGCGCAACTAGCCGCGAAATCCATCGAGGCTGGTTCTGCGATGGGTTCTTTCAGCGATCCGCTTGCAGCGTTCCACCTACGGCCCAGTCATCGAGCGAGTACTCGGTTATCAGTACGCGCACCGTTCCTGAGTCGCACCCGATGATGTCGCTGACCGACGCCGTTATCTCGCGCGCCAGTTGACGCTTTTGTTCTAGTGAACGGCCTTCCCACATTTCGATTCGCACGATTGGCATGGCGTCAGGCTACGCCGTCGAACCGACTCGCGGCGTCGGGCTAGCCGAACGCTGACGCGGCCGCTGAGTTTCTGCAATAGCGATCGCCGGCTCCCCAGCCGGCTCGCCGCCGTGCTTGCCGTCGTGTATTTGATCTTTAACGAAGGGACGCCGGACTCGCGATCTTGGACGCGCTCGAACTCGAGCACTACCGCTACTTCCACTCAACACGTGCGGAGCTGCTTCGACGTGCCGGTCGCCCGAGCGAGGCACGCGACGCAAACCAGCGCGCGCTCGAACTCGCGCAGACCGAGCCGGAACGACGGTTGCTTCAAAGCCGACTAGCCGAATTGAACTCCTCCGACTAACTAACGAACGAAGCGAGGTCGAGGTCGGCCGTCGTGACGATTCCTGCGGCCCGGCCGGGTGCTCGCTGGTATTGCCAGTACAGGTTGGTGTGCGCAATGACCTGCTCAGGCGGCGGGGCACCGTACGGCGACAGATCCTCGGTGGTGTGGGCATCGGAGACCAACGTCGTGTCGTAACCACGAGTGAACGCGCCGTGCAGCGTCGACCGCACGCACGCGTCAGTCTGGGCACCCGCAATGAAGACTCGCCCAATCCCGTTCGCAGCGAGCACCGACTCGAGGTCGGTAGCTTCGAACGAATCGCCGTACTGCTTGTGCACCAGAAGTTCTGACTCGCGGCGCACGAGCTCAGGCACGTACTGCCAACTCTCGCTACCGCGTTGCAGGTCGTTGCTGTTGTGCTGCACCCAGACGACGTCGACGCCGGCCGCCCGCGCCTTGTCGACCACTGTCGCTATGTTGGCTATCACGTTCTCTTTGTCGTACGCCTCGGCCACGACGCCGTTCTGGACGTCGATCACGAGCAGCGCTGCGTTCGGCCGATTCGCCAACGTCGTCATGGTTCCTCCCAGGCATGCGGTCCCGATACGCGTCACCGTAGGCCCTTTGCGTCACAGCAGCATCTCGGTTTACCGCAGCGTGCTCAACGTGACCTACTCGTTGCGGGCGGCCTCGGGGCCACTGATGCGCCGCAAGAGCGGAAGCGTCGAGGCGATGATGGCCAGCGACGCCAGCAGGCCGGTCAGGACGACGACGTAATACTGCAGCCTCGGCGGTTGCAGAGTTTCGGCCAACTGCGCGCGTAGAAACAGCTGCGCAGCGACGAGTCCGGCGCCAGCTGAGACGACCGCCGTAACGGCCAATGGCGCCGCGGCTTCGAGCATGATGACGCGTCGCAACATCGCCAGCGGTGCACCTGTCAACCGCAACAGGCTGAACGGACGTTTGCGTTCGGCCAGCCCGCCGGCGATGCTCACCGCGAGGCTGCACCCGGCGATCGGCAGGCTGGTCAATATCACCACGTTGGCAAGCTGGCGATAACCGTCGAGCAAACGCGCATCGGAGGTGCGGATTTCGCTGATCGTCTGTGCCGCATAGTCGTTGGGGATGTGCAGATCGAGTACTGTGCGCGCGCGTTCGACCGCAGCGGTCGACCCGTCGGTGCCGACGACGATCGTGTCGAGCGGCAATGCCTGAAGTTGAGCCGTGGTTAGGCCGGCGTCGAGCCACGCCAGGGGATGCCGCGCTGTCTGGTGGCTGACGACCCCACCACCGAGCGGAAGGCTGATCAGCGCGGTTGCTGCTCCGGGTTCGCAATGCCCTAACGCCGGAATATGCGCAATCTCGGCGCACGACGCCGCTTGCCCGGGTCGCCCCTGCTGATAAATGCCTCCGGAAGCGTCGTAAATCGACGCAACACCAGTTACGCCCGGGATCGACGTCAACGCCACTCGTGTCGTCGTCGAGACAGACACATTGTTGCCGCTAGCGGGCTGCTGGCCCCCGAAACTGTCGACGAGCAAGGCGTCGCCGGACGACGATGACGCGGTGGACGCGTTGCTGTCATATGCCACGATCGTGGTGATGATGCCGATGCTGCACGTGCCGACGAATACGGCGAGGACCAGTCCGCTGATCGCGCGAAAGCTGGCATGCGGATTGTCGGCGAGTCGGCGAGCCGCGATGAGGGTCGCGGGACGGGTTGCTCGGCTTGCGCTAATGCGAGAAACGAGCAAGGTGAGCCACGGGCCCGCGATGACGAGCCCGGCCATGACAAGCAGGACGCCGAGCAAATACGCCACTGCCTCCGTGTTCGAGCTCGTGTGGCTTTTCGCACCGATGTTGCCGACGTACGCGAAGTAGCCGAGTTCGGCGATGCCGGCGATCAGCGGGATAAGGCGCCTCGGCTGTGGGGGTCGCGGTGTGACGCGTCGAGAAACGCCCAGCGGCGAGATGCTCACCCGGCGTAGCGCGAGGCGCGCCGCAACCGCTGCAGCCAACGGAATTCCGAGAGCGATCAGTAATACATTCATCAGGCTGAGCGACAGATCGCTCGGGAAGAACGGATCGCCGGTGAACGGAATCGAGGCAATTGGCACTCGCACGGCGTAGAACAACCCGAACCCGGCCACCACCCCGGCGGTTGCAGCAACGGCCGATTCAACCGTTGCGATAACAGAAACCTGCCGCGGCGTCGCGCCGACCAGGCGGATTGCTGCGAAGCGCTGTTCGCGCCTCGCGGCCGAAAGCCTGGTAGCCGCGCCGATGAAAATCAGCACCGGGAACAGCAAACCGGCGACGACCACCGACAGGATCAGCGTGAGGCCGTTGCCATTGTTGCCGACTCCAGGCGCGCACTCCCCATTGCATTTATTGGGCTTCGTCGTGCTGATGCTCGTAACACGCCGGACACCGTTTTCTTGCAACAGGTCTGCGGCACGGCGGCCGACAATGATGACCAGCGAGTCTGGTGCCGGCAGCGCTGCCTCCCCGATTGTGCCGGCCTCGACGCCGGGATACCGATCACCCAACTCGGCAGCGGGCGTATCGCGCAGCAGCTTCGCCATTGCGGGTGAGACATAGAACTCACCAGGCCCGGGCAACTTCGAAATTCCTGGTGGCACAGGGGACTTTGGCCCTCGGGTCGCAACATCGATGCGCCCGATCAGAGCACCGTCGAAGTAGTCGGCGCGCAATCGCCACCATAGCGGATCGGCCGCCGTCGTCCCGGTTGTCGACGTGGCGACGGGCGCGTTCGATCCTGGGTACCCGGTCTCGAGCCAGGCGTATCGAGCATTTTGCTTTTGGACGGCGTTGAGCGTGGCGACCGTGGCCAGCAACAATCCGACGCCGACCATGACAGCGATCGCGATCAGCGCAAGGCGGGTGAGCGCTTCGCGGCCGCCGGCAAACGTGAGTCGTAGCGCGAGCCTGATCATGCGTTTACCCGGTCTGATGGAAGCGGACTCACCAAGCCGTCGCGCACGATGACCTCGCGGTCGGCGTATGCGGCGACCCGGGGCTCGTGGGTGACCAAGATGACCGTGGTGCCCTGCTCGCGGGCCGCACTGGTGAGGAGGTTCATAACGTGCTCGCCGGTAAGGGAATCCAGTGCACCCGTTGGTTCGTCGGCGAACAATACTTGCGGGCGCGCCACCAGACCGCGAGCTAGCGCGACCCGCTGCGCCTGCCCTCCTGACAGTTCGCCCGAGCGCCGGTCGTGCAGGCCGTCGAGTTCGAGTCGCTCGAACCAAACACGAGCTTCACCCAGTGCTTTCGCGCGCCGAACACCGCTCAGCAACAAGGGCAGCGCGATGTTTTCTTCGGCAGTGAGTTCAGGTACGAGCTGCCCGAACTGAAAGACGAAACCAAAACGATCGCGCCGCAACGCACTCCGCTCGGCCTCGCGCAAGCTGTCGACACGTTGTCCGGCAAAATGTATTTCGCCTCGTTCGGGAACCAGAATTCCGGCCAGGCAATGAAGAAGCGTCGACTTTCCCGAACCTGATGGTCCCATCACCGCCAGGATTTCGCCTGCTTTCACTTGCACGCTCGCCCCGCGCAACGCTGTCGTCGTCCCAAAAGAAAAATGGACGTCGCGGGCTTCGACAAGGGCGCCGTCAGAAAGCGTTGCCGCGTCTGTGCTCACGGCCGTACCGCCTTGGCGAGGGTTTCCAAGCGGGCTGCGGTGAGATCGATCCAGCGCAGGTCGGCTTCGAGGTGGAAGAGTCCGTGATCGGCCAACAGTGCGTCGACGAGTTGGCCATTGCGTTTGACGTCGGTTAACTCGCGCATGCGCTGCAGGTGTGCCGCGCGCTGCGCGTCGAGATATTCGGCGGCCGGCCGATTCAGCATCAACGCGAGCACGACCTTCGCGAACAGCACCGTTTGCAGGTGCGGCTCGGGCTCGACCGGTTCGGCGAGCCAGGTCTCGACCTCGGTGGCGCCTTGCTCGGTGATGACGTAGCGCTTGCGCTCGGGGCCAGCACCCGGCTCGGGATCGCCGGCGATGACTTTGCCGTCGCGGGCCAGCCGGGCAAGCGTCGAGTAGACCTGGCCGAACGGCAGCGGCTTGCCGCGGCCGAAGTAGGTGTCGTAGTCGCGCTTGAGGTCGTAGCCGTGGCTGGGCTCGCGGTCGAGCAGCCCGAGGAGGGTGAGTGAGACGCTCATGGAGCGACAATACACCGTCAGTATACACCGCGTATCTAGATCACGATATTCCATGGAATTGTGGGGGTATCTGGCGGCGCGGCGAGCCCCACATCGATACAGCGTGCTCGCGGCCATCGTTAGGTAGCGACAGGACGAGAGGTATGACTTCAACATCCGTGTCGGCGTTCGAGTCTGTTCTTCAGCGGATGCACCAGCGGAACGGCGTCGCTACCTTGCCCGGTCGCCTCGAAGAGTGACAGCAGCAGATAATGCAGCAGTGATCGTCGCGTGATCAGTCTGGCGGTGCCGGCGCTGTCGCTCGCGATCTGGGTCGATTTTGCTCCTCGGCGGCGGTCACTTTTGGCGAGGTAGCGGCACTGGCTACTCGGTGCGGAGGGCTGTTGCAGTGCGAATCTTCGCCGCCCATCCCGCCGG